>JGI1356J14229_10002848_pt1 | contig 13467 bp, 11 predicted proteins | sample Subgrocontami58m_FD_14229 | JGI IMG/M metagenome (IMG submission 14229) | reverse complement strand
GAACCCAATGATGATGCAGCCAAAGCAATACCTATAATCCCTGATACCAAGATGACCGGACACCTCGGATATTATTCGAATGGTTATACTGATTATGATGATTACTATATTGTCAATCTTCCCACCAAGTGGGATTCTCTTTATGTAAGGACCGATTCCGATGCGTCACTTGAACTTGATTTGTATTTATTTAATAGCCCAACTACGATTATCGCAAGTGCATATGCATATGGTACAAGAGAAATTATAAAATATGCAAATGCACCGGCAGGGACTTACTATATTAGAGCTTATAGATCGAGCGGACAAGGGAGTTATGCGATAAAAATTACGAATAAATATCCCGGTTCCGTTCTTTCCGATGTTAGAGAAATTGATTTGCTACCGACTAAATATAATATTTCTCAAAATTATCCTAATCCATTCAATCCATCAACAAAGATTCGTTATTCATTACCCCAAGCATCTCATGTTAAATTAGCTTTATATGATGTTCTTGGAGTGCAAATATTCACCTTGATAGATTCCGAACAGCCGGTGGGAAATTATGAGATTGAATTGAACGGTAATAATTTAGCAAGCGGTGTTTACTTCGTTAGAATGAATGCTGGTAATTACTCTGTAACGAAAAAGATTATGCTGATGAAATAAAAATGCGTCGTCCTGAAATAGGTTGACTGTTATTTAGTTTGCCTCTCTACATAGTAGAGAGGTTTTTTTTACACCCATTCAATTTGAAATACTGTTAATTAGTCGTTCCTTAACAAGTAAAAAAAGTTAGATAAACAGAGAGTAAAAAGCATAAAAGGGAAAAAAAGAGTTGTCAGATATTGCAAGATTTAAATAAATTGTAGTCAAAACCTTGCAGAATATTTCACAAAAAATGGAATCAACTCTTATGAAAAGCAGCTCACCCAATCACGATCAACAAAGCTTTTTATATCAAGGACTCAAAGAAATACTGAACCCGAAAGAGCCATTGTATCAGTTATCAGAAAAGATTCCATGGGTAGAGTTAGAAAAAGCATTTACAAAGTATTACATTGATTTTGGCCGACCAGCAAAACCAATAAGGCTTATGGTATCACTGATGCTGCTTAAACAGATGTATAATTTGGGAGATGAAACAGTGATAGCACATTGGGTTCAAAATCCATACTGGCAATATTTTAGTGGAGAAAAAACTTTCCAGTGGAAATTCCCGGTAGAGCCAAGTGACATGGTACATTTTAGAAAAAGAATTGGTGAGGAAGGAATAAACAAGATACTTGAGATATCGATAACGATACACGGCAAAGCAGCGATGGAAAGAGAAGTAGTTGTAGATACGACGGTTCAAGAAAAGAATATCACCTTCCCGACAGATATAAAGCTTCACAAAAGAATAATCGAACAATGTAGAAAAATAACAGAAGCAGAAGGCATTGGACAGAGGCAGAGTTATACGCGAACGGTAAAGAAATTAATAATGGCACAGCGATTTAGGAATCATCCGAAGAACAAAAAGAAAGCGCTTCAAGCAGAAAGGAAACTTAAAACCATAGCCGGGCGCATGGTACGTGAGGTTGAACGAGAGTTAACATCGGAACAAAAAGAGAAGTACGCACCAAGCATAGAAATTTACAACAGAATATTAAGTCAGAAGAAAAACGATAAAGAAAAGATCTACAGTATTCATGAACCAAAAGTATATTGCATCTCGAAGGGCAAAGAGCACAAGAAATACGAGTTTGGATCGAAGGCCTCGTTAGTAATCACAAAGAATAGCGGAATAATAGTAGGAGCGTACAGTTTAGAGAAAAATGAATATGACGGTCACACATTACCGAAGGCATTAGATCAATGTGAACAACTAAGAGGCTCAAGACCGACGGTAGCAATAGCTGACAGAGGCTATAAGGGAAGTTCAAGAATCGGGGAAACCGAAATACATATTCCAAAGCCGCCTAAGAAAGCGATAAGTGAATATGAGAAGAAAAAAGCGAGATTAAGATTTAGAAGACGAGCAGCAATAGAACCGGTCATCGGTCATCTAAAAACAGATAACAGATTATCACGGAACTTCTTAAAGGGAGTTATTGGTGATCAGATAAATGTAATGTTAGCGGCAGCAGCATTCAATTTAAGAAAGTGGATGCGTAAAGCAGAAACTTTTTTTGGCTCTTTTTACAAAAGTATTGAACAACGCATTTTTAGATTTTGGGAGTTGGTATTATCAACTCCTAATCTCAAAATGACTTTTTAAGGATCGACTAATTAAATCCTACTGATGTGATCTAACACGTCTTTCTTGATTTTTCTCGACTTCACAAGTAAAAAAACCTTGACAATCCCACATAAAAACAGTTATTTTGCATGTAGGTGGGTAATAGTGTTTAATAATCCCAAATAGTGGATAAGCAATGTTTATAGGTAGTTTCAAATACTCGGTAGATGCAAAAGGAAGAATTAGTATCCCTTCGATTTTTAAAAAATATGTTACTGAATCTGCTAACGAAACGTTTGTGATGACACGTGGAATCGTTCAGTGCATAGATATATATCCGCAAGATTTTTGGAAGGAAGAAGTACTAACCCGGGTAAATCAGCTTGATGATTTTGATCCGGAAGAAGCTGCTTTCAAAAGAATGCTTTTTGAATTAGCTGCGGAATATAAACTTGATTCTCAATCAAGATTATTAGTCCCAAAAAATTTATTGGAATTCGCCGGGATCGAACGCGAAGTTTTTATTCTTGGACAAAATAAAAAAATCGAAATTTGGAACCCAGATTTTTATGAATCTCAGAAAAAAGAGAACACAAAACCGTTTGCTGAAATTGCAAAACAGATAATGCAGAAAAAACCGAAATGAGTTTTCACATACCTGTGCTTTTGAAAGAGAGCATTGATTATTTAGTAACAAAAAAAGATGGAATTTATTTCGATAGCACTGCAGGGTTTGGCGGACATTCAGAAATGATTTTAGAAAAAATAAACAGCAATGGAAAATTAATTGCAACAGATAAAGACGCTAAAGCTTTTGAATACTGTAAAGAAAAATTTAGCGGAGATAAAAGATTTTCAATTTACCGGACAAGTTTTACAGACATTGATTCNATATCAAAGATTGAGTTCATTGACGGTTTTGACGGCATCTTAGCGGACTTGGGAGTGTCTTCTTTTCAATTGGATTCNGTAGAATCCGGATTTACTTTTAGAGAAGATGCGGCTCTTGATCTCAGGATGGATATTGAAAAAGGAATTACTGCATCAGATCTGCTGAATAAATTTTCACAAGAAGAGATTACAAAAATCCTCTTTGAATACGGTGAAGAAAAAAATGCCAGAATGATCGCTCAGAAAATTATCAACTTCAGAACAACCGAAAAATTTTCCCGCACATCTCAACTCAGAAAAATAATTGAACAGATTACGCCTCAAAGATTTCATACGAAAACATTATCAAGAGTTTTTCAAGCATTAAGAATTTTTGTTAACAATGAATTAGATGAATTGAAAATATTTTTAGACAAGTCAGTAACTCTATTAAAACCAGGAGGCAGATTAGTTGTTCTGGCATATCATTCTCTTGAAGATAGAATTGTTAAAGAAAAAATTAGGTATGAAAGTTTGGATTGTGTATGTCCGCCCGGAACACCGATTTGTATTTGTAATAAAGTTCAAAGATTAAAAAAGATTACAAAAGCATTAACACCTAATGAATTAGAAATAAATATTAATCGCAGAGCACGCAGCGCAAAAATGCGTGTTGCGGAAAGAGTTTAATGAAAAAAGGATCATCACTTAAAAATTTTATTGTAATTATTACGGCTGTTACGATTTTACTTTTAACTTACGTAGGTGCTGTAACAGAAATAAAAAGAATAAATGGACTAAAAATAAGTAAGAAAGACTCTCTCAGTGTAAAACTCAACTTAGTTGAGGGAAGAATGGTAGAGATTCAAAAATGGACAGCCGAAGAAAAAATTATTGTTTTTGCCCAGGATTCAATCGGTCTTATCCGTCCCAGTAATAATTTGGAAACAATTTCAGTATCAAAAGATCAAATTAAACAAGTTGAAAAATTATTAAGTCAGAAGTATGATTAACTCGCGCGCACTAATAATAATAGGATTACTTCTGTTTGTCTTTATTCTGTTGATCGCGAAACTATTTACAATTCAAATTTCCAAACATGAATATTATAAGCTTATTGCAGAAAGACAGCAGAATAAACCGCAAAGAGTTAAAGCTGAACGCGGCACAATTAAAGATGCAAACGGAGAAGTACTTAGTTATACGATGGATAATATTTCATTTTATGTGGATAGAAGAATGATGACGCCGCAAAGAGTTGATTCGGTAGTTTCCGTTTTCTCCCGTGTCTTTGGTAAACAAAAAGAATATTATAAAAAAATAATTGATGATGGATTTACAAATGTTTGTCTGGAAAAAAAAGTTTCTATGGATAAAGCTTTCCAAATAAAAAAGAATGTTATTGAAGGACTCTTCTCCGAAGAGGACTTTACCCGTATTTATCCGTACGGAAGTTTGGCTTCGCATGTATTGGGATACGTTAACCGCGAGATGGTGGGTGTAGAAGGAATCGAAAAAGTTTACGAAAATGTATTAATAGGAACTGACGGAATGTATAATTACGAGCGTGATGTATTGGGAAGAATTCTTACCATTGACGAAAAAATATCTAAAGCTGCCGTACCGGGAAACAACATCAGCTTAACAATTAATAAAACATATCAAAAAATTTTAGAAGAAGAATTATCAACCGGATTGCAAAAATATAACGGTCAATCTGCTGTTGGAATTATTATGAATCCTAATACCGGAGAAATTCTTGCTCTTGTAAACTCACCCGATTTTGATCCGGCGAATTATGAATTATTTCCTGCAGACTCGCGACGCAACAGAGCTATTACAGACACATACGAACCCGGATCAACTATTAAAGCAATCATCATGTCAATATTATTTGATCGCGGATTAGCAAAAGAAAATGAAATTATTAATACAGAGAACGGAACATTTGTTTACAAGAGCGTAAAAATTCAAGATACTCACAGGCATGAGAATCTTACAGTTCGTCAAGTGCTGGAACAATCGAGTAATATTGGAATGGTGAAACTTTCAGAAAGAATTGATGATGAAACTCTTTATAAATATTTACGCGATTTCGGATTTAGTAATGCAACATCTGTTGATCTTCCAAGTGAAGCTAACGGACTTCTAAAAAAACCGGGAAGTTTTTCTGCCGTAACAAAACCATTTGTTTCATTTGGTTATGAAATAGCCGTTACACCGCTTCAAATGATTGCTGCTTTTAGTGCAATAGTTAACGGCGGAACATTAATACAGCCATTCATCCTAAGATCAATTACGGATCCTAATGGAAAAATCATTTTAGAAAATCGAACAAAAAAAATTAGAACTGTTATAGAAAAACCTACTTCGGATTTAATAAAAGATTTTATGGTGGGGGTTGTAGAACACGGCACCGGAATAGAAGCTCAACTGCCGGATGTTTATGTCGGTGGCAAGACCGGAACATCACAGCAGCTTGTGAATAGATCATATTCAAGTAATCAGCATAATTCATCCTTCGTAGGATATTTCCCGGCAGATAATCCTAAAGTGATTTGTTTTATTCTTATCAACGCTCCCCAAGTTGGTCAGTACGGCGGTTTAGTTGCAGCACCAATTTTCCGGGAGGTCGCAAAAAGATTGATCGAAACAGATCTGAGTTTAGTTCCTAACAAAAAGAAAATTGAAAGAAAACAAAATTTAATAGATCAGCTTGTTGCCGATATTAAAACAGCACCTAAGACAAAATCAATTTCATTTTCAAACGTTGGTGACAAATCATTAGCACATATATCAACAAGAAAAATTTATAATGAAAATCCAAAGACCATGCCGAATCTCATTAATCAATCAATGAGGGATGCAGTTGCACGGTTAAATGAAATAGGGATGAAATATAAAGTTGTTGGAACAGGTAAAGTTGTTTGGCAAAATCTTGAACCGGGATCTGATCTAATACCGGGTACTGTCTGCTTACTCAAATGTGAACCATTAATAAAAAAAGTAACTACGGGTACTAACTGAATGAAGCTTTCTGACTTGTTAAATAAGGTGAAAACTATTCAAGTTGCAGGCAATGCCGAACTGAAAGAGATAACCGATATAACAATCAACTCACGCACTTCATTTAATAACTCACTCTTTTTTGCTATTGAGGGATTCAAAACGGATGGACATAATTTTATTAATGAGGCAATTAATCAGGGTGTTGCTGCTGTTGTATTACAAAATCCAAAAGCTATTCCNGATCAGATATTTTCTCACTCAGGATGCGTNAAGATTGTTGTGAAAGACAGCAGAAAAGCACTTGCTGAGTTTTCAAATATTTTTTATGGNGAACCCTCAAAAAAATTAAANCTGATTGGGATTACCGGTACTAAAGGAAAAACCACAACAGCATTTTTTGTAAAAAATATTTTTGAACAAGCCGGATTTAAAACGGGGTTGATTGGAACAATTGCTAATTACATCGGCAAAACTGAGACGAAGACATTGCTTACTACTCCGCAATCAAACGAGGTTAATTCTTTATTAGCGCAAATGGTAAATGAAAATTGTTCACAATGCGTAATGGAAGTTTCTTCACATGCTCTAAGATTAAACAGAGTAGATTACTTGAATTTTGGAACCGGAATATTTACGAACATCACTTCCGATCATATGGATTATCACAAGACTTTTGCTCACTACCTTGAATCAAAAAAGATTTTATTTGATATGATACCGGCTTCGGGAAAAATTGTTTACAACATAGATGATAATAATTCAACTGAGTTACTTAAAGATTCTTCAGCGCAAAAATTTTCTTTTGGAACAAGTGAAAAAGCATTGTGCAGAGTTAAAAATATTATGTACTCACTAGAAGGAACAAATTTCGATTTAAGCTGGAAAGGAAAAGATTATCATTTGTCAACAAGTTTGGTCGGACATTTTAATGCTTTCAATGCGGCATCTGCTTTTGAAACTGCAGTTGTAAGCGGAATAGATTTTCAAACTGCAATTGATGGAATTAAAAACACTCCGCAGGTACCAGGAAGATTTGAAGTTATTTCAAAGAAAAATAAAAAAGTTATTGTTGATTATTCACACACATCCGATTCACTTAAACAGGCTCTTACCGCAGTTCAATATATAGTTAGAGAAGAAAGACCTGTTTACACTGTATTCGGCTGCGGCGGAGACCGCGATAGAACAAAACGCCCGATCATGGGTAATATAGCAGCTTCTATGAGCGATCGAATTTATGTTACATCCGATAATCCGAGAACAGAAGACCCGTTTTTTATTATTGATGAAATTTTGAAAGGTATCAAATCAAATAATTATAGAGTAATAGAAAACCGAGAAGAAGCAATTCGTTCTGCAATTTTTGAAAGCGAAGACAATGCAGTTATTCTCATTGCCGGTAAAGGGCATGAGAGCTATCAAGAAATTAACGGTGTTAGAAAACACTTTTCCGATAAAGAGCTTGCTAAAAAATATTTGGCTGAATGGGCAAAATAAAAATTACAATTGAGGACTTATTTAATATTTCATCTGCGGTGATTTACAATCCCGACGCATTCAAATCAATTTCGAATGTAGAGATTGATTCACGCAGAGTAAAAAAAGGAAATTTGTTCGTTGCTATCAAAGGTGAAAAATATGACGGGCACGATTTTATTCTCGATGCTCTTAAGAAAGGGGCTAATGCGGTAATTATTGATTCGAGGAAGTTGAAGAAATTTAGCTTCCTCGAAATTCCCGTTGTGGCTGTTAATAACACTACAAGAGCATATGGCGAACTTGCAAAAATCTGGCGTAACAAAATTTCCGCAAAGATTATTTCAATTACNGGAAGTAATGGAAAAACTACTGTTAAAGAAATGGTTGCTTCTNTACTNAGNGANAAATATAANGTTGTNAAANCGGAGGCGAACAATAACAATCACATCGGCGTTCCATTAACAATATTAGGTACAACTAATNNATGNGAAGNATTAATCCTCGAACAAGGAACGAATCATTTTANTGAGATCGAATATTCGGCAAATATTTCAAGACCGGATTATGCAATGATTACAAATATCGGCGATTCACATTTGGAATTCTTAAAAAACCGTGAAGGAGTATATAAAGAAAAATCAGCTCTTCTGGATATTACAGAAATACACGGCGGAACGGTTTTCTTAAATATGGATGATCCAATCATTAGAAAACATTCAAAAAATTATTGGAATAAGATCACTTTTGGTTTTAATGGTTCGGTAAACGTAAAAGGGAAAATTTTAGATTATACAAATGACGGCAGAACGAAAATTAAAATTTTATATAAAGGGAAAAAGATTGAAACAACTCTTCCTGTTTATGGAGAATCGAATGCAAAGAATTATTTAGCTGCTTCTGCAGTAGCGTTGAAACTTGGATTAACAGGTAAAGAAATTCTAAACGGAACAAAAAACATTAAACCGGTTCATGGAAGATTGGAAATAAAGAAATTGAAAGATGTTGTTGTTATTGACGATACTTACAACTCAAACCCGGCTTCCGTTGAATCTGCGGTAGATTTAATTAAAAAGATTAAAACGTATAAAAGAAAAATTGTAGTACTGGGAGATATGTTCGAACTCGGTAAACAATCTGAAAAATTACATCAAGATTTGGCAAAATTATTTTCACCGGAGAAAAATTTATTTGTTCTAACTACCGGTAACATGATGAAGCATTTGAACAAATCGCTTAGAAAGAAAAAAGTAAAATCAATCCACTTTCATATTCGCGAAGCATTATCTCTCTATTTACAATACGAAGAAATAGAGAACTCGGTTATTCTTGTAAAAGGTTCGCGAGGAATGAAGATGGAAGAATTTGTTAACGCATTGGAGAAAAGGTTTGAATAATGTTCTACTATTTGTTTGAGTACATAAATAAAGTTTTTAATCCGCCCGGATTTGATGTGTTCCGCTTCTTAACATTTCGTTCTGCGTTGGCAGCTATTACAGCTTTATTGATCTCATTCATATTCGGACCGAAGATAATCGGAAGATTAAAGAAAAACCAAATTGATCAGCCGATACGAAATGAAGGACCGCAGACGCATAAAAAGAAACAAGGCACTCCTACTATGGGTGGTTTAATAATCCTCTTATCGGTTATTATTCCGGTTCTATTGTGGAGCGATATTAAAAGTATATATATCATTTTAGTTTTATTCGGAACAGTAGTTCTTGGCGGTGTTGGTTTCTTAGATGATTATTTGAAAGTTGTTAAAAAACTTCCTAAGGGATTAATTGCACGCTACAAATTAATAGGACAAATTTTTGTAGGATTAGTAGTTGGATTTGCAATTTACTACTTACCGGAATTTGCGCAATATAATACACAAACAACTTTGCCATTCTTCAAAAATTTAAATTGGGATTTTTCCTATCTATATATACCGTGGGTTGTCTTCATTATTACAGCACTTTCCAATGCGGTTAATCTTACAGACGGACTTGACGGACTTGCAATCGGTTCGATAATTATTGTAATGCTGGCTCTTGCAATCATCGTTTATGTAACCGGAAATGTTATTTACGCAGACTATCTAAATATTATTTATTTACCGGGCAGCGGAGAATTAACAGTTTTCATTGCAGCATTGATAGGAGCTGGTTTAGGATTTCTTTGGTTTAATTTTTACCCGGCTCAAGTTTTTATGGGAGATACAGGTTCTCTTGCACTCGGTGGTGCTTTTGGTGTGATGATGATTCTTGTTAAAAAAGATTTATTGATTCCAATTCTTGGCGGAATATTTTTCATTGAAACACTTTCTGTTATCATTCAACGTCTTTATTTCAAATACACAAAGAAAAAATACGGTGAGGGAAAAAGAGTTTTTAAGATGGCTCCGATTCATCATCACTTTGAACAATTGAATTGGGAGGAACCGAAAATTGTAATACGGTTCTATATCATCACAATAATTTTGGCATTAATGAGTTTAGCGTCATTCAAAATAAGGTAATGGATATACACGGGAAAAAAATATCGGTCATAGGTGCCGTTCGAAGCGGATTAGGTGCAGCCAAGCTTGCAAAAAAACTCGGCGCTGTTCCTTTTGTTAGTGATAACTGTTCGGAAAATGATTTAGTTGATTCGATTTCTATTTTGAAATCTGAATCAATTCCTTATGAATGCGGCGCTCACACTGAAAAAATTTATGATTGCGATCTAATAGTAACTAGTCCCGGCGTTCCGACTAATTCAGCGGTATTAACTAATGCACAGAAAAAAAATATAAAAGTAGTAAGCGAAGTTGAATTTGCATCATGGTTTTGTAAAGGCAGTATTATTTCAATAACCGGTACAAACGGAAAAACAACTACAACGGCATTGATGAATTACACTTTGAATCAAGCAGGAATAAAATGTTATTCAGCGGGGAATATAGGCGAGGCATTTTCTGAGATCACCCTTGATGTAGAAGATGATGAATTCGTTTCTTTGGAAACTTCTAGTTTCCAATTAGATTTTATAGATGAGTTCAAACCGCGCTTTTCAATAATATTAAATATCACTCCGGATCATCTTGATAGATACAACAACAGTTTTGATGAATACATATCTGCAAAAATTAAAATAGCAAAGAATCAAAATGAAGAAGACTTTTTTATTTATAACGCAGATGATATAAACATTAAAAATTATTTGATGAATAAAAAAGTTCAGAAACTTGCCTTTTCGTTATTAAGCGAAGTACCAGCCGGCGCTTTTTATAAAGAAGGCAAGATCCTCTTCTCATGGTTCGGTAAAATTAGTGAGATCTGTTCTGCAAGCGATCTGTTTATCAAGGGCGAACATAATATTGCTAATGCTCTGCCTGTTCTGATCATTGCAAAGTTATTAAACGTACCAAATCAGAAAATTAGAAATGCATTTTCATCCTTTAAAGGTGTAGAGCATAGAATTGAATTTGTGCGTGAACTTAATGGAGTAGAATATTATAACGATTCGAAAGCGACAAATGTAGATTCAGTTTACGTAGCTCTAAAAAGTTTTGATAAACCGTTGTACTTAATTCTTGGCGGTAAAGATAAAGGTAATAATTACGATCAGATTAAAGAACTTGTTAAGCAGCATGTTAAGAAAATTTATGCAATCGGTTCCTCAGCGCATAAAGTATATGATTTTTTCAGTTCAATGGTCTTAACTGAAATCAAAGAATCTCTTAAAGCATGTGTTGAAGCGGGAAGAAATGAAGCACAACCGGGAACTGTTGTTCTGCTTTCACCGGCTTGTGCAAGTTTTGACATGTTCAATAATTATGAACATAGAGGAAGAGTTTTCAAAGAAGAAGTAAACAAATTGGTTTAATGAATACATCCGTTAAAATATTGATTGGTTTAGTAGTTGGCTTTATTGTGCTTGGTGCAATTATGGTTTTAACTGCAAGCGGTACTTACAGCTTTTCTAGATTTAACAGCTTTTACTTTTTGTTCAAATCACATTTATGGAAAGTATTTGCTGCAGTAGCGATGATGATAATTTTTTCCTACATCCCTTATGATAAATACCGCGAGATTAGTAAATGGGCATTAATATTAATTATTGCCGTATTGATTTTTACTTTTCTCTTTGCACCAAAAGTAAAAGGTGCGCAAAGGTGGATTGATCTTGGAGTTATTCAATTCCAACCATCTGAAGCGGCTAAAGTAATTTTAATTATTCACTTAGCTGTTATGTTGGAAAGAATGGGCAATGATCTGAAAGATTTTAAAAAAGGATTTATGCTTCCGTTATTCTGGATCATTACTGTTTGTGTTTTGATTTTTATACAACCGAATATAAGTACAAGTTTGATAGTAGCTGCTACATCTTTTGTAATTTTATTTGTTGCCGGTGCAAGAATAAAACACATCTTTGGAATTATTATTCCATCAATAGCGGTACTTGGGGGCGGGATGATGATATTCAGGCACTCACGTGAAAGAATTATAACATTCATCGAAAGTTTGATAAACGGCGGTGATATTAATATTCAGGTTAAGCAGGCAAAAATTGCTTTAGGAAGCGGTGGTCTTTTAGGTGTTGGATTAGGGCACAGCAGGCAGAGCGATTTATTTCTTCCTGAATCATACGGCGATTTTATTTTCTCAATTCTTGGTGAAGAAACGGGTTTTGTCGGCTCAATAATAGTTTTGTTCTTATTTCTTTTCTTGTTCGTTGTTTGTTTGGTTATTGCTAAAAAAGCACAAGATAGACTTGGACAGCTTCTCGTTTTGGGCTTAGGATTCAACATAATAGTCAGCGCTTTTATAAATGCGTGTGTTGTTACAGGATTAATTCCAACAACGGGCATAACATTTCCATTTCTCAGTTTCGGCGGAACATCAATTATTCTTTTTGCAGTTTCAATAGGAATTATTGTAAATGTTGGAAGGCAAACAGTTAAGACAACAGAATTAAAAATAGCTCAAGTGTAATGAAAAATAGAACTCAATATAGTTTTGTATTTGCAGGCGGCGGAACCGGAGGGCATTTATATCCTGCACTTGCCGTTGCTCAGCAAATTCGTTTGATGAAACCGGAAGCGGAGATATTATTTGTTGGCGCAAAAAATAAAATTGAAGAAAAAGTTGTTCCTGAATACGGATTCAATTTCAAGTCAATTTGGATCAGCGGGTTTTCCAGAAAATTATCATTTAGCAATTTGTTGTTTCCGTTAAAACTTTTTGTATCAGCAATTCAATCAATGATAATCAATTTTCGTTTTAAGCCGCGTGTTGCTATTGGAAGCGGTGCCTATGTTTCCGGTCCGGTTATTTGGGCTGCTTCTGTGCTGGGTTCTAAAGTAATTCTCCTTGAGCAAAATAGTTACCCGGGTATTACTAATAGAATGCTTGAAAAGAAAGCAAAAGAAATTCATATCACTTTTGAAGAATCAAAAAAATATTTCAGAGACGAATCAAAATTGAAACTAACCGGTAACCCGATAAGAATTAATTTGAAGTTAATTGATAAATCCGAAGTAAAGAAAAATTTTGGATTAAATGAATTAAAAAAAGTATTGCTGGTAATTGGCGGAAGCGGAGGAGCGATCTATCAATCAAGCGGTTGCGAATAATATAAATCAGTTAGTATCCAACAACATTCAAGTCATTTGGCAGACAGGTCAATTTTATTTTGAACAGTATAAAGGATTGTCAAACGAGTCCATAAAAGTATTTCCGTTTATCAGCGATATGTCTGCTGCATATTCAGCATCAGATATTGTACTTGCACGTTCCGGAGCAACAACAATAGCTGAGGTTTCATTTCTGGCACTTCCGGTTGTATTTGTTCCTTCTACAAATGTTGCTGCAAATCATCAGTATATGAATGCTAAAGCATTGAAAGTTGCAAATGCTGCTGAACTTATTGAAGAT
>JGI1356J14229_10002836_pt1 | contig 13491 bp, 13 predicted proteins | sample Subgrocontami58m_FD_14229 | JGI IMG/M metagenome (IMG submission 14229) | reverse complement strand
AAAAATAATATATTTATATGTTTTTTTTGGAATACATCAGATGTCCATTTGCAACCCCGTAGGGGTAGGTTTGAAACCTGCCCCAACAAAGCTCACCCATAATGTAGTATTTAAGACTTTACAGGATACCTTTTTTTAACAAAAAGACAATAAGAAATTGCCCCTTGTAAACCCATAATTCTAGCCTGAACGAGTTGGAAGAGATATGTATGGCAAGGTTTTAGCCTTGCGATTATTGCACAAAGGCAAACCTAAAGGTTTGCCCTACATATCGCCGGCAAAAATATTTTTGCTGAAAATGTCAAAATATTTTTTGTAAGGTACTAAACTGATAGCGCGAGTTTCATCCACCGTCCGCGTATCTGAAGGAAGGAATTGAAAATGGATGTAGTCTGTGGCTATTTGTTGAACAGTCAATACATGGCAAGAGAAACCCTCGCAATATCAAATATTCACGGTATTCTGTGAGTTTTCCAAGGTCTCCCATCGTTGATATGCTTCGGCTAATTCACGTTCAAGGGATGACGCCCTGGCCTTGACATTCGCAATCTCATCTTTCCCCTTTTGAAAAAACAGTGGGTCGCCCATGACCTGATACAGTTGCTGTTGCTCTGCTTCCAGGGTTTCAATCCGCTGCGGCAATGCTTCAAGTTCACGTTGTTCCTTAAAGCTAAGCTTGCGGGGACGCTCACACTGCTTGCGCGCCAGTTCCGCCTTCACCGGTATTTTCTCGGCAACCGCTCCCCTTTTCACTTCGCTCTGGCGCTGCCAATCGTCATAACCGCCAATATACTCATTCACCCGCCCTTCCCCTTCAAACACGAAGGTACTGGTTACGACATTGTTGAGAAAGGTTCGGTCGTGGCTAACCAGGAGGAGTGTGCCCTTATAGTCCAGGAGCAATTCTTCTAAAAGCTCCAGGGTCTCTATATCCAGATCGTTTGTGGGTTCGTCCATCACAAGGACGTTGGACGGCCTGGCAAAGAGCCGCGCCAGAAGGAGACGGTTGCGCTCGCCGCCCGAAAGGGCATTCACAGGTACGCGTACACGGTCGGGGAAAAACAGGAAATCCTGCAAATAGCTGATAACATGCCGCGATTTGCCGTTAATGGTAACAACGTCGTTTCCATCCCCAATGTTATCAAAAACCGATTTGTCCTCTTTCAGTTGAGAGCGTAGTTGATCAAAATAAGTAATATTGAGACGGGTGCCCTGTCGCACGTTGCCCTGCTGAGGAGTCAGTTCGCCCAACAGAAGCCGAAGAAGGGTGGTCTTACCCGATCCGTTAGGGCCAATAATCCCGATCTTATCGCCCCTCATAATCGCCGCAGAAAAACCGCTGACAATCGGTTTGGCATCGTAGCAATAGGTGACGTCTTCAACCTTTATCACGAGCGCCCCTGAACGTTCGGCTTCCTGGGACTGCATGCGCACCGCGCCCATGACCTGACGCCGTTCCCGCCTGTCATTGCGCATATCTTCCAGCGCCCGCACACGCCCTTCATTCCTGGTACGCCTGGCCTTGATTCCTTGTCTGATCCATACCTCTTCCTGCGCCAATTTCTTGTCAAAGATCGCCTGTTGACTCTCTTCTGCATCGAGGACCGCCTGCTTGCGCACAAGGAAGGTCTCATAATCGCACGCCCAGCTCGAAAGACTTCCCCGGTCAAGTTCAATAATGCGGGTGGCCAGTTTCTTCAGGAACGTGCGGTCGTGGGTAACAAAGAGTATCGTCCCCCCGTAACGCAGGAGAAATTCTTCTAGCCAGCCGATAGCATCAACGTCTAAATGATTGGTCGGCTCGTCGAGCAACAGAATATCGGGATCGCATACCAATCCCCTAGCAAGCAGCACGCGGCGTTTGAGACCGGCGGAAAGTGTATTGAACTCTGCGCCGGCAGCTAATTGCATCTGCGAAATTACCTTCTCAACCTGATGGCGCCTTTTCCATTCCTGGTCGGTGTGTCGTGCAGAACTGCGGTGGTCAGGCATCTCAAACCCATCGGATACGATATCGAATACGGCGCCACGTAATTCCTTGGGAATTTCCTGGGAAAGATAGGCGGTGTGCATCCCTTTTTGTCGGACAATCTCACCAGAATCTGGCAACAGGTCACCATTGATCAGTTTTAGCAACGTAGACTTACCGGCGCCATTGCGACCAAGCAGGCACACCTTCTCGCCCCGTTCTAACTGCAAATTCGCTCGCTCAATCAACAAAGGCCTTCCAAAGCCGATATTTACCTCCTGCAAGCTTAACAACGCCATGAATATCCTCCAGACATACTTATGACAAAACAGTTCTACGCGATGCAAACCACAGAAGTTTCTTGCGTTTCTCCGGTTTGTTGAGTTAACCGGAAAAAGCCGATAAGCACAAAGAACTCAATTGTCGCCAACCGTTTTCTAAAAAAGTTATGATAATTCTACCCGTAATGTCTGAAAACACAAGACAGAGGGAAATATATCTGGTTTATCTTGTCAATCCTGTCTAATAATTATCCTTTGATTTTGCACGGTAAATACCGTATTTTCAGCCCACAGCCCAATGATATTATAGGCATTCCTTGTTTTTCTCACCATATTGAGAACGTATCATAGTATTGTAGGTTGGGTTGAGTGAAGCGAAACCCAACAAATTACTGCCGAAAGAGTTCAAATTTGAAGGTAACCGTGTGTTTATCAAAAAGAAGGCAATATGGTGATCCTTATTCCTGAGAAAAGGTCAGATTAAATTTGCACCGCTGGTGGAAGATGATTAATTTGATTTAGTGTTTTCGGCAGTCGGGGCAAGAAGGCAATCATTCGCAAATAGGGTTTTTTCTCAAACGGTTTCTTTATAATTTTATGTGTTGCCACCGGGTATAATTAATTTGTATAATCTGATACCAAATCAGGTACTGAAAGGAGTCTAAATATGAATACTATTGCAGCACAGGATATTAAAAGACGGGGAATCAGCGCAGTTGACGAAGCCTTAAAAAATGGGCCAGTCCACGTCGTAAAAAATAATCAGCCCAGGTACGTTGTGCTTTCCGAGAAACGCTATCGGGAATTGATTGAAGCGGAAGACGAGGCATATATTGCCCGCGTGCGTGCGTCGCTTGAAGATATAAAGGCAGGCAGGGTAAAACGGGGCACGGCCGAAGCGCTGATCAGTGAACTGGGGCTTGAAGATTGAGCATGTACCGGTTCGTATGGACTGCTCACTTCACGCGCTCAGCGGAAAAGTTCAAAAAACGCCATCCTGAACTGAGAACAAAACTTGCCGGTATCCTGCGCGATCTCGAAAAAGACCCTTTTCAACCCCACCTGAAATATCACCGTCTCGGCGGGAAGCTTGAAGGCATTCAGGCCGTAAGCATAACTGACAAATACAGAATATCCTTGACGATAGTCATTGCTGAAAAAGAGATAACCCTTCTTGATATCGGTACGCATGATGAAATATACAGAAGAAAATAACAAGTGCGAGATGAATAATTTGATTTGTTGGATTTCGTTTTACTCAACCCAACCAACAGAACTAAATAAAGCCATATAGACTGCTTAGTAAACAGATAAAAAATATATCAAAAAAACAAATGTTCAACAAAAAAATAGACGAGCAATTTAGCAAGATCGTAGAAAAATACAAACTTAAACAATTATATATACTATTTTTCATTCCTCTTGCTTTTTCTTTTACGAAATTATTTTATGAACTATCATTTCATGATACTTTTTTCCACTGGCTCTTTTTAATAACTGTAGCAGTATTACTATTCCTTTCTGCTTTTTCTGGCTTTAAGTTTAATAAATTTAATAAGCTCACATGTACTATTAATTCCAGTTTGATTATTGTTGGTATTGCTGCCTCAATATATTGTTATTATTCAAATAAACTACCACAACTACCAGATGACAAATTAGTTGTGCTCATTACCAAATTTACTCCCGTTAGTCCTGCTGCCGAAGAAGATTCTGAAAATATTCCCCATAGAATAGAGCAGGAGCTTCAGAAAAAACAAACAGAAGGGATTCCATTGGAAATAAAGCGAATATCAAAGCGAGTGATTGGCTCTAATAAAGATTCCAGATATGATCATGCCATAAAAATAGGCTCCTCGAAGGAAGGACATGCACACGTAATTTTATGGGGAGATGTCCGAAAAGATGAGGATGAGCTGTATGTAACACCCAAAATTACTATCATTAAAAAGATGGAAAATGTCTATGATAGAGAAACCGAATTTTCTCGTAAAGAAAATAACCACATTGAATTTAAGGAACGTATTGCTAAAGAAATAAGCAATATAATAATTTTTATTTGTGGACTTGCTTTTTATGAGACCAAAAGATGGGACGAAGCAATTCAGTTATTTGATAGGACACCATCAGATGAAACTCAATATTATAAAGGATTGTGCTTATACAATAGGGCTTTCACTACTGAACAGCCAAAACAGGATCTTTTGGCGGCATACCGTGTTTTTTACAACATTTTTGAGCCTAAAAAATCAGACCTCTATAAATTTGAAGAAGAACTTTATTTTGAAGTGCAAAATTACCTAGTTAAAACACTCATTGCGCTTAGCAATTTATCTGACCCGCAAATAAGCCTTGATTATTTACGTAACGCTGAAAATATAAGCAGGCCAATTTGCAATTACTTAGCAAAAAGTATACAAGAAAATGAAGGTAGCGTAAAAAACAATTTTTTAAATTTATATTTAGCTCGTGAAAATCTTGGTACCGTGCTATCAATGCTCGGAGAAATGCTTTCTGGAGACGAGGGTGTTTCATATCTTGAGGAGGCTATCAAGATATGTATTAGTGCACAAACAGACATTTTACAAAAATTAGCACCACCACCATCACAATGGCAGGCTGCAACGTTCTCAAATTTAGGTGTTGCTTTTTCTAGGCTCGAAAGAAGGTTGGGTACAGATAATGGAAAAGTGTACCTGGAAAAAGCTATTGAATCACATCGAAATGCGTTAGAAATCTTGCAGAAAAACAAACTCATAACAAAGGGTGACATGACATATTATAATTTAGCTTTAGCTCTGTCAAATTTAGGAGAGATGATTAGTGGTGAGAATGGAATTAGGCTTTTCAAGGAATCAATAGTGATGCTGGAAAAATCACTCGAACTCAACAAAAAAGAAGAATTTTCTTATAAATGGGCTTCTATTCAAAATGCATTAGGAGGAACATTTTTTAATCTTTCATATAAAACTAAGGACGAAGAATTACTTTTAAAATCAATAGAAAAGTTTCAAGATGCATTGATAGTATTTGAACGTTCAAAGTATCCACGTAACTGGTCAGATACACATCATAATATTGGCTTAGCACTAAACTACCGTGGAATTATTATAAATTCAAATAAGAGTGTGGATTTTTTTAGTGAAGCCATTTTACACTTTAACCACTCGCTGTCTATTTATGAAGGGCAAAAAAATACAAATGCTTATATTGGCACTCTTAAAATAGCAGCAGATGCTTACTCTAATTGTGGCATTGCATTAAACAATTTGGGAATGTATGACAAGGCTATTGAACAATTTAAGAAGGCTATAGAAATTGGTTCACATAACACAAATGCTTTTTACTACCTTGGTATGTCTTATTTAATGGTAGGGCAGAAGGATGATGCAGTTAAAATCTTTCGACACGTTTTGGAGCTTGAACCTGAGGCATCTATAAAAAATAATGTCAGTAAACTTCTGCATGATCTTACCCAAAATGAGTGATCTGGATATTTTTTGCCTTTTATGTCCAACAAGCTTTTATTGAAACGGCTGATAAGTATTGTAGGTTGGGTTGAATGACCAGACTGGGTCGAATGAACTTTTTTGCTTCAAAAGTGGGGAATAAACCTCACGGAATAGGGTGAAATTGCCCATTTGACCCAGTCTGGAAACAAAACCCAACGACTTGCTATAAAATAATTTTATTATTCGGATAAAGTTAGGGCAAAAAATGAAAAGAATAGCATATAAAATTCTCAAAGCAGTAGGAAAAAATGGTGAAATTTCACTAGATGCTGCGCTACGTCTTAATAAAGGAAAAACTAATTCTCATATAGATCAATACCCATTAGTTTTGTTGCTAGAAGCTGGGTATCTGGGGATAACGATAAGTACGAAACATCCGGAAGGAATGGAAAATATGAGAGAACTGAATGAAGCAATTAATCTCCATATCTATACTTTGTCTAAAAATGAGAGTGAAGAAAGAGAGTATATGGGAATGCACTCTCATGGAAGTATAGAGCCAAAAGAAGAAAGAGTCTTTATAAAGGCAAAAGGTGCTCTTTACTTAGAAGAGCAACGGAAAAAATTCTGGGAAAGAATTTATTCTTTCATAATTGCTATTATAGTTGGGATTACAGTGGCAGGATTTTCTGCGTGGATTCGAGGGCAAACTAATGCGTCCTAAAAGGAATGGTATTTTTTTACCTATCAAATATTTTTAGTACACGATACCCTAATCATCACTTAAGCATTGCAGATCGGTTTGGGTGAAGCAAGACCCAACAATTTACCGTAATAACCTGCAACGGAAAAAGCATATTATGTGCTGAAGCAAATGTAGCGCTGACCGTTCGACTGATTCTTCGATGAACTCAGTATGCAGCGCCGTGCATGGTGAGTCTATCGAACCATCACAACGAAGTCCATTGTGGTCGGCCAATGCCTGCTACAGATTCTGACTTGCTTAGGCTAGGCATGTTACCAGGAAACACTCGTTGAGAATTCGTGCATTTGTCTTCCTTCCCGATTATATTCATGGTATTTGGACATTCGATGCAAAATAGCCAGAAAAAAAACACAACCCCCCGAATCCCCCTTTTTTAAGGGGGACTTAAACGGAATAACTTGATTTGTGGGGTTTCGCTTTCTCAACCCAACCTTACACAATTTTTTTAATATCATATGGCTGAGCAGCAACCGCATATCATTGTTATTGCCGGAGCTAATGGTGCCGGGAAATCAACCACGGCGCCTTCTTTGCTTAAAGACACTCTGGGGGTAACTGAGTTTGTCAACGCAGATGTCATTGCCAAGGGGCTTTCTGCTTTTTATCCTGAAGGTGCGGCTTTTCACGCGGGCCGTGTTATATTGGAGCGAATACATCTCCTCGCAAAAGAACGCGTGGATTTTGCATTCGAGACAACCCTTGCTAGTCGTACTTTTGCCCCCTGGATAAAAGAGCTTAAACAAACGGGCTATATTTTTCACCTTGTTTTTCTCTGGCTTCCCAGTGAGGAATTTGCAATAGCAAGAGTAGCAGAAAGAGTCCGCACGGATGGGTATAATGTGCCTGAGGAAACCATTAGAAGGCAATATAAGAAAGGTATGAATAACTTTTTCCAGCTTTACCTGCCATTGGTGGATACCTGGCTTTTTTATGATAATTCAGTTGCTGGAACCCCACTGCTTCTGGCTTCTGGTGGAAGAGATATCGGCGCAACGATTGAAAACAGCTTGATTTGGCAGCAGATACAGGAGGAATATAATGATTGATAAAGTAGTAAAAGACAAAATTTCTGAAATATTTGAAGACAAAGGGAAAATAACTAGGGCTTTATCCTCGGCTGTTAATAAAGCATTGCTTCAGCATAAAACAGCAGGCAACCCCGTTGCGTCATGGGAAGACGGCAAGATCGTCTGGATCCAACCTGACGACATCCCTATCGAGGGAGCAAATCTGTAGCGCAGGCTTCCAGCCTGCCAGCTTTCATTTATTTTGCTTCATGCAGGCTGGAAGCCTGCGCTACTTTTTATGCAAACATTGCTTAACTTAACACGTATGGGCTTCACCCCCGCCTATATGCTTTCTGCCCTTTGGGCATGCTTACAACATGCACAACCCGCAAACCTGCTTAGATACGAGGAACACACCCGTTTCCACACATGTCCCCGTAAACGATGAATTCTCCCCCTGAGTTACCAGCTTTATCATACGTCCCGCCCCAAATACATTAGCCCTTCGGCAGCAACAAATTACCCGCGAAACACGCAAAAAACCCTGAAAGTTAAATTTCGTCATTTTCGTGGGCAACTTTGAAATTCCCCCTATTGGCAGGACGAGCGTCTACGCTTGTCTTCATAATGTCAGGCGAGGACGCCTGACCTACCAGAGGGAAATCACGATAGATTGAAATCCCGTACACCGAGTTGGAAGAGATTTTTCTTTAAAGGTGTTTGCGGGATGCTATACTATTTTCATGTAACATATACAATCTGATTCGTTCGGGTTGGAACGGACACGAGGATTACTTTTCCGTGAGACGTGCCCACTGAGCAAACTCATGAAAGGCGCGTTGTTTGGGGACACGACTGACAAACATTTCTCGTTTTTTTAAAGGACGGCGGCATCTATGATTGTTTCGAAAAGAATCAAAATCAGGAGAGGTAAGGTCGGCAGCGAACAATTGCTCGAACATATCCAAAAATATTTTACCGATACTTTTACAGGAGAGGTGCTGCGGTTTGCCATCATAGGAACAAGCGGCACTGCTTTGGTTATTGACGTCTCCATCCAGGTGGACGGCGCAGCGAAAAAAACCAAAAAATATGGGGGGAAACGCGCACATGGCTAATCAATTTGTAGTCGCCCATATTATTCCCACGGGCGTAAAGGCGGATATTGGCGGATATGTTGGGGATGCAACGCCCGCAACCAATGTGATTGCAGCCATTGCCGATAAGGTAATTTCCCATCCGAACGTGGTAAACGGGGTTATGCTGAACCTCGCAAGAAAAAACGTCCTCTACGTTGAAGGATATGCCCTGGATATGTTTTTCAAAGGCGAAGTCGAATTAAAGGAGGTGGAGAGAAACCGCATCGGGGTTGTTTTGGACAAAGGCCTTGAGGAAGAGGGCTACAACCTGGCGGTGAACACTGTTAACGCATTGCGAACGGTTGGCGGGGTGGAGGTCGTCTGTCTCCTCATGACCAAAAGGGAGGTGCAGACACGGGCGGTTAAAACACGAAGCAATTCATTCGTCGGTGAGATTGCCCATGAAGACACGCTTATCGAGGCGTGCCGGAGCGCAATTAAGAAAGGGGCTCAGGCGCTTGCAATTTCCCTCGCAATCCAGATACATGTACGTGATTTGAAGGCATATTTTGCGGGAAAGGGCGCAAACCCGTACGGAGGCGCAGAGGCTATTATTTCGCATCTGGTCACCGCGACCTTTGGCGTACCCGCCGCGCATGCGCCACTTTTGAGCAAGTATGAGATTTACAAGGAGACGCACAGCGGGACGGTTGACCCACGGGCAGCAGCGGAGGCCGTCGGCCCGGCTTACCTCGGATGCGTCTTGCAGGGGCTGGACAGGGCGCCAAGGCTGGTCGCGAGGGGCGGCGACCTGCGCGTTGCAGACGTTGACGCGGTCGTACTTCCTTACACCTGCATGGGCGGCATTCCCGCGCTGGCTGCGCAAAAATGGAACATACCTATCATTGCCGTAAAGGAAAACACCACCGTGATGAAGGCTACGCCGGAGGCATTAAAGATGAAGAACGTTATTGTGGCTGAAAATTACTGGGAGGTAGGCGGGATTCTTGCCGCGATGAAAGAGGGTATTGACCCACGGGAATTAAGACGGCCCGTAAAGAAGTTAACCATAAAATAACCGGTAAGTTTGGCGACGCCGGGGAACAGATATCACCCTGGTAGACTTTTTAATACAACTGACTATCATTTTACTCTTCTACGAAGCAAAAGGAACTATTCATGAACCTAATCGCACTTATCGCAAGCCTCGGCGTATTGGTTTTCTTAGGCGAGAAGCTGATTAATACCGCGCTGAGGCTTGCTAAAGCCTTTGGTGTTTCACCGGCAGTCATAGGGCTTACGGTGCTTGCATACGGCACATCGCTCCCGGAATTTGCTGTATCATCTATTGCCGCCGTCAAACAGTACAGCGATTTATCCGTTTCCAATATAATCGGCTCAAATATTTACAATATTGCATTTATCCTCGGAGTAGCAAGCATCATAAGTTCTATGTCCATCAAGGATCATATCCTCGCAAAAAGGGACGGGTTGGTAATGCTGTTCGCCGCACTTATCTTATGCCTTTTTGCATATATCGGAGTAATAGGACGGCTTACAGGAATGGCAATGGTAGGGTTAATCGCATACTATACGTACAGCATAATAAAATACGACAAGGTTCACAGTAAGGTCGAGCCTGATAAAAATTTATCAAAAATGAAAGAAGCTGCCGTTGTCGCCCTGTTACTTGCCGGGGTACTTATCAGCGGAAACTTTACGGTGGATTATGCGGTAAAGCTGGCGCGCTCTGCCGGAGTTACCGAGTGGTTTATCGGGGCAACCATCGTGGCAGCAGGCACTTCACTGCCTGAAACGGTTGTCTCAATTATTGCGGCAAGGAAGGGAGAATATGCAGTATCCATCGGGAATATCGTAGGTTCAAATATATTCAATATCCTCTGGATTCTTGGTTTTGCGTCCATCCTGAACCCGTTAACGATAGATTTTAATAAGATTTATACTGACCTCATATTTCTCGTTATCATAACAATACTCTTGTATGCAGGTCTTCGTAAAGGAAGGCTGGCAAAGAGAGAGGGGATGCTGTATATTGCGCTCTATCTCGGCTATATCTATTATCTGCTTTAAAAACTTGATATGCCGTCCTCTCTGGAAGTTTTCAGCAAATACAGTTTTTGTAGGTTGGGAGAAACAAAGCACACCCAACACAACCTTTGCGCTGACAGGTGCACTTCGTTTATAACTCATCCTATTCGACTAACAATTTATGATCACCGCCCTTGCCCTGACGTCCGAAAAAAAATAAAATCATATCCTATCTCTGATAATTTGAATAAATCTTTTTTGCCCTTGCTGTTAGTTGTTTCGCCTTGCTTTTCTTCCCGGTACCATTATAAAATTCTGCCATTTTCTCCAGTACGGTTGCAATTAAAGGATGGTCTTTGCCGTATTCTTTCTCATATATTTCGAGCGCCTGTTTATAAAGGGATTCAGCGTGAGTATTTTCACCCTGGTAGTAATAAAGCGTCGCCAGATTGTTCATTGCTGACGCAAGGTCTGGATGGCCGACGCCGAGGGTTTTCTCTTCAATGGCCAGGGCTCTTTTATAGAATGGTATTGCTTCCGCGTATTTCTTCTGGTCTTGATAAAGCNCTCCTAATCTGTTCAGGACGTCAACAACACCGGGATGGTCAGCGCCAAGCGCTTTCTCATAGATACCAAGGGACTGTGAGTAAAATGACTCTGCCTCAGCATATTTGTCCTGAAAGAAAAAGTTTTCTCCAATCTCATACAATACTTTGGCAACTGAGGGATAGTCTGAACCCAGTGATTCCTTATAAATAGCAAGTGCCTGATGAAAGAGCGGCTCTGCTTCGGCATATCTGCCATAGGTTCTGTAAAGAATTCCCAGCAAGTTCATTGAGTCGGCAATACGAGTATCGCCGGGAGGAAATGTGCTTTTCGCTACCTTTAACGCCTGTTCGCCAACCTTTGTTGCGTCCGCATATCTCTTATTTTGTAAAAGCGAGGTGGTTTTGTCATTGAGTTCCTTCCACAAATGCTCCTGAGCACAAGCAGACAGAGCAGTGATACCAAGGATAACCAATACAAATAAGACCTTCGTTCCGTATCGGCAAATATGTTTCATACTGTTTACAGACGTGACCATTTCAATAACCTCCTCTTATAATAGTGTTGATAACTGTTTCATTTTTCACAAAATTATTATATCATAAATAATCTGTAAAATAACAACCATTGATAATTAGTGGTTTTCAAGGCAACGCAATTTCATTGAACAGGTAATCATCGCTATGGCAATAAAGGCAACCATATTCAGGGTCGAGCTGAATATATCGGACATTGACCGTAATTATTTCCACGATCACAAGCTTACCATCGCACGGCATCCATCAGAGAATGACGTCCGTATGATGGCGCGCCTGGTGGCATTTGTCCTCAACGCCCATGAAGACCTTGTCTTTACCCAAGGTGTTAGCAGCGGCGATGAGCCTGACCTGTGGCGAAAAGATTTAACAGGAAATATTGAGGTGTGGATAGAGATTGGGCAACCAGACGAGAAACAAATCCGCAAGGCCTGTGGCCGCGCAAAAGAGGTTATTGTTTACGCCTATAGCGGCAACAGCGCAAACGCCTGGTGGAAAAAGATACATTCCGACGTCAATCGTTTCAAAAACCTATCGGTAATAAACCTGCCAACAGAATCCATTCAGGAAATGGCGACATTGGCGCAACGCACGATGGACTTCCCGTGCACGATCCAGGATGGGGAAATATGGATTTCCGGCAGAGACAAGGCCGTAAAAATTTGTCCGATATGGTGGAAAGAACAAGATTAAAAAGCAGAACCTATATAGCCATTATGATGAAACAATGCGTTTTAACTACAGTTTAATTATTGAATAAAGTATAATAGTTATGCTATGTTGGTTTAAAATCGGTCAGTGGGAGACAGGTAAAAGCACCCGTATCTGATACTCGTTGCATAATTCTTGATATGTTCATTGTATAGGAATTTTCATTTTATTTATGCGGGTTACAGAGGTGGCATGAATTATTCCCCTTTTGGGAGGGGTTAGGGGTGGGTTCCTTTCCCCGTTCCCCATATTCATGAGGACAAGTTCCACGAGAACAAGGGTCGTGAAATTTCAGTGAATATTTCACGAATTATCGCCTTACCCACCCCTAACTCCCCTCCCAAGAGGGGACTTTCTAAGTTCAACAGTAAAAGGCTTGGGAAGAAATCGGGATTATTGGGATTAACATCCGGAAAGGCATAAGATGCAGATACTCGTTGATGCTGATGCATTTCCCGGTGTGATTGTGGATATCCTGTTCCGGGCAGTTGAGCGCGTTCGCGTTCCGTTGATTCTGGTCTCGAACAAGCACCTAAAAGTTCCTCAATCGGTGTACATTTCGAGTATTAGGGTATCCGCGGGATTCGATGTGGCAGATAACCATATTATTGCGATGATTCAACAGGGTGACCTGGTCATTACGGCTGACATACCGCTTGCAGACCGTGTAGTTGAGAAGGGTGGATATGCGATTGACCCGCGAGGCGGTCTCTATACGGAAACGAACATAAAACATCGGCTGGCTATGCGCAATCTTTTGAATGAACTCCGGAGCGGTGGTATGATTACCGGCGGTCCAGCTTCGTTTGGACGGAAGGACATTCAATTGTTCGCCTGCCAACTGGATCGCTTTCTGACAAAACATTGCAAGCGATGAAGGGGTGTAACCGTGGCATGCAGACGCTAAATTATTCGTTCTGCTTATGATTACGTAAGAATCTTGACAAAAATTAGAAAGCATGAAGAAATAAAAATGACGAATTGGTTTTTGTATTTAATACGATGTAAACAGGGAAGATTATATACCGGCATTACCACCGACGTGGAAAGAAGGTTTTTAGAACATACAAGTAGTGATAAAAAAGGCGCAAAATG
>JGI1356J14229_10002833_pt1 | contig 13497 bp, 15 predicted proteins | sample Subgrocontami58m_FD_14229 | JGI IMG/M metagenome (IMG submission 14229) | reverse complement strand
ATGATTATAACGGTTCATTTCGTTACTCTAAACATTTTTATGATCGCATTGGTGAAATGAATAATGAAGAAGCCGAATGTGTATTAAACATTGATATAAATCCCAACGTGGAATTCTGGGTTCGAAATTTAGAACGTCAAGAATTTCATTCCTTCTGGCTCCAAACGCCAACAGATAAATTCTATCCCGATTTTATTGTAAAACTAAGAGATGGAACAATTGTGATTATAGAATACAAAGGCGAACACCTCTACGATACTCCTGATTCAAAAGAGAAACGACAAATAGGTGAATTCTATCATGGTGTCAGCAACGGCAAATGCCGATTCAAAATGCTGAACGGTAAAGACTGGAAAGCATTAAATCAGTTTTTAGAGATATTCAAAGCAAATTAATTTTAATTACATCTAATTTTTCTTTGAAAAATATCAGCGATTTGTTACATTAAAAATAGTTATTTGAAGACAATATATGATCCAACCCGAAATAGCATTATCATCTAACATTCAAATTGTAGAAGCAATTTTAAAAGCCTTAGCAAAGGTCAGGACAGAAAGAAATGGGTGGTATGATAGTGAAGAAGAAACAATTGAGTTAGAATCACTTGCCTTCAAAATAGGGGAATCTTTACGTCCTTTCCTAATTGCACAAAATTATTTCCCGGATTATTTTACAATATTCCCTCTTGAAAAGGAAATAATTATTAAGGATATAAATAAAGTATTGATTAGTATAAAAAATAATGGTTTTTATCCTAGCCCATACTCACCTATTCCTGAAGTAGATGATCAATACACAGATTTTGCAGCATTTTGTCTTGAGTTTTCTGACCTTGTATTCAGGTATTCTCAAATGATCAATTCACGTAAACTTAATCAATTGTCTCAGATAACAGCAAAAAAAGCATTAACCTTTCTTATAGACAATAAAAATTATTTAGATGACGATTTCGGTTGTCGTTGGGCAGGAACAAACTTATTTCTAAGAGAAAGAAAAATAAAAGAATATTATACTGATACTTATTTTACTTCTTTAGTTATTATTGCATTACGAAAAGTTTTAGAAAGCCCGGCGCTAGCTTTATCTGAAAGAGAAAAAGATAAAATTCGAGGGTTACTCAGAAAATCGGGAAAATGGATTATAAATCGAGTTGATTTAGGATTAATAACTGGGGATGAAAAAAAGACAAACAAAAAATTAATATATACCACCTGGGGGTTGCGTGCATTAATTGAAACATATGATACCCAAGAAGAATCAGTTAGAAAACAAATATCACCTATTATCACTGCTTTCTTAAAAGAAGTGGATAATAAATTGGATCGGGATACTGTGTCTCTAGGTCAAGAGTATTTAACAATTTTATCTCCTACAGTTGAAGAGCCTCTTTATTATGAAGATCGATCAGATTGGGGTGGGATTTTTTTAACATTAGTTAGTTTAAGAAAATTACCTGAAATTGATACGCTTCTTGAAAGCACAAACTACAAACAAATTATCGATGCAGTTTATAATGGTCTTATGCTTCTTAGGAATCCATTTACTAAATTATGGTACAAAGATAAATTCATCCTTTCAATTCATTCTTATTTAACAGAAGGCTTTTTATTATACGAAAAACAAGCAAAAGATTTTGGTTTAACATTGGGCGTAACATCTGGTATGATACGAACAGCAATAAGAGAAACTCTTAAAGATGATGCTATACTTAGCAGTTTACAGCATCTCGTTTATAGTAAATTGTTGGCCACTTCTCGGCAAGCTAAAGAGTCTGAAATTATTGATAGAGAAATGGATAAAATAAAAACAAGTTCTGAGAAAAAAATCTCAAAAAAACGAAATAAAAACTCATCCAAATAAAAAAAAATAAAGCATTATGAAGATTCTCACAGTTTATTCTTATAAAGGTGGTGTAGGTAAATCTTTATCATTACTAAACCTGGCTTACATATTATCATCAAAATATGGGAAAAAAGTTGGAATGATTGATCTTGATGTAGAGTCAGCAGGATTGTGGCAAATTCTAGATATAAAGCTCGAACCTGAGAAAGACCTTTTAAATTTCCTTCTTCCCGAAAATCGAGATGTGAATAATCTTGAAAAATATGTGTACAAAGTTACAAATCTTGGTCAAGGAAATGTTTTTTTAATTCCAACAATTGGAGATTCGCAAATTCTTGCAAAATTGCAATGGGATGCTAGTGTTGCGATTTTTTTGAAAAATGAGGTTTTTCCCTCGTTCGGTCAAGATTATAACTTAGACTATCTTTTGATTGATGGTCGAGCAGGGCTTTCTGAATTCAGTGCGCATGCAATCAAAGTGGCCGATATAGTCCTCCTTTTTAGTCGATTAGGCACTCAGAATGAATGGGGAACTAATAAGATGGTAAAAGTATGTGAAGCAGCCGGCAAAGAATTCTTGGTTATTGTTTCTCATTGTCCTCAAACTAAGGGTTATAAAACTAAAGTAAATAAGTTTCAAAAAGGAATTGGATCAACAATTAGTTTTCTCTTTCCATATGAGAGTGATTTATACTTTGGTGAATATGTTATCTCACAGAAAAAACCTAACAATAAACTTTCTAAAATCTATCATGATCTTACGGTTAAAATTCTCTAATTAATATATATGTCAGATAAAGCACAATTTTACGATCCCATTTATAAATTAATAGTTTTAAATGATATTAAAACTACTGAGATGCAAGTTTTTGATTCTCAGTTTTCAAGTAGTTCAAAAAGTATTCTTCAATTTCTTAATACTTTCGAATTGAATAGACTTAGTTTCTTAAGACAAAGTGGTTTCGTATTTTTGGCCTATCCCTCATCTACACATACTCGTTTTTCACATTCAATCGGTAGTTGCAGTGTAGGATTTAAAGCACTTAAAGCAATTAGAATTCAACAAGAGGAAGACGGAAGCAAAGAAATTGTAGAAGGTTATAAATCAACAATTATGGATCTTTCTGCCTGGTTAGGACAAAGAGGATGGACAGAAGAATTTCTTCTAGCTCTATTATTGCATGATATAGGGCATTTTCCTTTTTCGCATACTTTAGAAAGCAATTTAGAATTTTGGGAGTGTTTCAATGATGAAGAGAAAGTAAACCATGAAGACTTGACCTGTTTATTGATCCAAGGTCCAAATAAAGGGGATAAAGAATTTAAAGATTTTAGAAAGTTTATACAGACAAGATTAGAGAAGAATAAGATATCGGATTTTGGTTGCCAGTTTGTTTCAGACTTAATGCAAAAAAGTCAAGGCATTGATAAAAATATTCTTTGCTATTTTATCAGCGGTAATGATGAATATAGAAAACATTTAAGTGATCATAGAAAATACAAAGAATCAAAAATTGTACATCAATTAGTTAGTGGATTACTGGATTTAGATAGAATGGATCATTATAGAAGGGATGCTTTTTTTAGCGGTATTCACTCGGGTGGTTACATCAATATCGAGGGATTGTTAGAAGGTATGCTTATTTATTATTATGATAATGGAAAAGAAGATGATTTTGAGATACGCCTTTCACCACAAGCTATATCTCATGCTAAGGAATTACTAAGTGCAAAAGAAGAATTGACTTCAAGTTGTTTTAAGGATAAACAAAATCTAGCATATGATGCTATGTTACATAAAGCAATCAATATTTATACTGGAGTTTATAAATTAAATGGTGATAAATTCTCTTTAACTCAACTAGAAAAAGCCTTTCTACTCTTTTTTCTCAGCGATGATGAACTTCTTAATGAATTAATGTCAAGCGGACCTACTGAAGTCAAGAAAATTACATTTAGAATTCAAAATCGTCTACCATATTTATATGTTCAAAAGAAAGATATCAACACAAAAAGATATCCTAATTTAAGAAAATTGAAAAAAGCAATAGCAACTCAATGTGGTTTGCAACAACACGATATAGTTATAAGACCTTCAAAAACATACGGATTAAACAAAAAACCAACTGAAGAATGGCTCAATTTAGATTTTTTGTATGATGAAAATGGAGTGAATTTAAGGAATCGGGAAGAACATTCCAGTTTTGTCAAACATTACAAGGATGTTCAAGAGCTAAGTCCAAATATTGTTTGGTTTTTTGCTAAAGACAAAGTACATAAAGATAAAATAGCCGAGGGCATAAGGAAGGAATTACCAGATAGTACTGAATAAATTAAATATTGTAAGGATAAAATGATTAATAAAATGAATTTAATTGATGCAATTGATAATGCATCAAGCAAACTTGTATCATGTCAAGGATGTACAAAATGCTGTGAAAAAGGTATTGCATATGTGTTACCAGAAGAAAAAGATCATTTGCAATCTATTGATGTTCCTCTCATTGAGATTGATGGAATTAATTTTATTAAGCGGAAATCTGATGGTTCTTGTACAATGCTCGATAAAGAAAAAAAACGATGTTCAATCTATGAAAATAGACCTTTGTGTTGTAGAGCATTTCCGCTTGATATTTTTTCCCGTCATGGAAAATTAGAATGGGCGGTTTATACTTATTGTCCCACAGACAGAGTCATACCAATTATTATGAAAGAAGGAAATGCAGAGGTCGATTTTAACCGTATTTCTGAACTAACGACCTCAATCGAACACAATTTAACGCCAGAGGTAATAAAATTTATAGTGAAAGAGGATAAAGTTGCTGCCCAGGTAGAAATTCTTGATGACTTCAAGGATGATTACAAAATTTTGAAAACAATACACTCAATATCAACCGTGTAGTTTAATATTCACTTGATTATTCAATATGATCTAGAAAGTATTAGTAATTAATAAATAGAGAATAATAACATGGCGCATAAGAAGAAAATAAAAAAGAAAAAAGACAAAAAGAAAATATTAAGCGATAAGTTAAAGAAAAAAAAAGAACGCAAAGGGAAAAAGTAATTAACATTTATGATTTACCTGAATAGATATAAGTAAAAAACAAAGGTAATCTAAAATTATTTAAACTGTCTCTCAATATTAGACTCTAGTAATTTCTCCTGAGTAAAAAAAAATCATTTATTGTCTGTAAAAGTTTCTTCTCCTCAGCATACAACGGAATTAATTTTATTAACAATTCTGCAATCAGTTATTCTTACTCTAATACAATCCAAAGTTTATTGTAGATTATAAACCAATACTTGAAAACGGCAATTACACTTTAAAAATTCTTGGTAAAAATGCTACCGGGAAGTTAATTGATTCAAGTGGAGTTGTTAGAATATTTTCTGTGAGAAACGACTTACAGCTTTTGAATGTTTATAATTATCCCAATCCATTTAAGGATGAAACGTATTTCACTTTTAAGCTAACGCAGATTCCAGATGAACTGAAAATAAAAATATTTACAATCGCTGGAAGAATGATAAAAGAATTTGTTTTGTCTTCACCGGAATTGAAATATGATTTCAACAGAATATTGTGGGATGGACGTGATGCAGACGGCGACATAATTGCTAACGGAGTTTATCTTTACAAGGTAATTGCGAAAAAGGGAAATGAAGCTACAGAAACGATTCAAAAGCTGGCAATAATTAGATAAAGAAATGTAGAGACTCGATTTATCGAGTCTCCTAAAAAGGAGACTTCATAAATGAAGTCTCTACATATAAAATTATTTTTCCTTCACAACAAATCTATTATACAAGTACATAAAGAAAGCCGCAAGCAACCCGATAGATATCATTGAATACCAAACATATTCCGGGTGTCCGGAAGCTTTGGAATTTTGATATAGCCATCCTCCAAATGGGTCACCTACAAACCTTGCAATAGCAATTGGCAAGAATGCATAACCCTGATATAATCCTTGCTGGCCTGCAGGAGCTATCTTAGAAATATATTCATAATAACGCGGAGCTTGAATCGCTTCACCGATACCAAAAGCTATTATACCCGCGGCAATAGTTATTATACTGGGATGAATTCCAATAATTACCCAAATCAAACTTGAAACTGCAAAGCCCCTCAAAATAGCATTCGGTGTTGAAATATTTTTTGTCAATCTATTAATAGGTATTTGAAAAAGAATAATAGCGCCTGCACCAGCCCATGACTGAAGAAGTTCGTAAGGATAATTTTTATCAATAAAATCAGTTACATAATATGGAACGATTATAAACTCCTGCCAGAAAATTACCCAGTAAAGTGAGTAGATTAAAAGAAAGATCATAAATTTGAAGTTACCAAGTACAACAAACAAGTTAGTAATTTTTTTACCAAGCGATTCAACTACTTCTGTTCCTTTTCCTTTTACATCTTTATATAAAAGCAAGTTAACAACAAGCATAGCCAAACAACTTGCCGATGAAACCAAATAAACAAATTCATTTCCAAAACTATCCCGTACAAAGTAAGCAATAGTTGGTCCTATCATTGCACCAACATTTACCAACCAATAATAAATTGCAAAGCCGAGAGATTTAACTTCTTCTTTAGATGTGACTGCAACTGTTCCAAGAACTGAAGGTTTTATAAATGATCCGCCGAATGCTGTCAGTACAAGAAAACTCATAAGCAGCCAGTAATTTGGTTCAGTTCCNTAAATGCTTGAGAATACCGACATGCCCATAGAACCAATTAAAAAATATCCAATAGCAAGAATTGAAAATGCAATATTAAACGCGCGGCGAAATCCCCATTTGTCTGCAAGTGTACCTGCAAGAATTGGTAATAAATAAATCAACCCTCCGAACATTCCGGATAATTGACCTGCTTCGGTTTCTGAAAATCCTAAATTGTTTCTTAAGTAAATCATGAAAACAATTTGCTGCCCGTAATAAGCTAAGCGCTCGAATAATTCCATTCCGTTTGCAACCCAGAAGGAAGGAAGAAATCCATTTTTTACTTTTTGAAGTTCTGCAGTAATATTCACAATTGCTCCTGTACGATTTGAAGTTGGGCAAATTTAATCTAATTCCATATAGTTATTCAAACACTATTTGCTAAATTTGACAATAAAATTATTGCACTTAGTTATGAAAAATTTTGCTTTAACAGGAATAGCCGGGTACATAGCTCCGCGCCATTTGAAAGCAATAAAAGAAACTGAGAATCTTCTTGTCGCTTCGTTTGACCCGCATGATTCCGTTGGCGTGTTAGATCAATTCTTTCCGCATGCTGATTACTTCAATGAGTATGAAAGATTTGAAAGACATCTCGTAAAACTTTCACAGCATAATAATTCTAAGATTGATTATTTAAGCGTCTGTTCTCCAAATTATTTGCACGATTCACAGATCAGATTGGGATTAAATCTTGGTGCAAATGTTATTTGTGAAAAACCAATTGTTCTATATCCTCAAAATTTAGATTCGTTGGAAGAACTTGAATTGAAATCCGGGAAAAAGGTTTTTACTGTTATGCAGTTACGGCATCATCCTTCGATAATAGAGCTTAAAGAAAAGTTAAAAACTTCTACAAATAAAAAACATGAAGTAGAACTGACTTATATTGCTTCACGGGGGAATTGGTATCATTATTCATGGAAGGGTGAAGATGAAAAGAGCGGAGGCATTGCAACAAATATAGGGATACATCTTTTCGATCTATTAATATGGCTGTTCGGAGATATTCAGAAAAGCGAAGTATATCTTTCTGATAATAAAAAAATGTCCGGATCGCTCGAATTAAAAGATGCAATTGTTACATGGTTTCTTTCTATTGATGAAAATGATTTACCGGCTGAAATCAGATCACATAAAAAAATGATGTACCGTTCAATAAAAATTGATGATAATGAAATAGAATTCTCAGACGGATTTACAGAACTTCATACAAAAGTTTACCGAGAAATATTAAAAGGAAACGGATTAGGAATTTCAGATGCTCGTCCTTCAATTGAAGCTGTATATAATATTCGTTTTTCCAAGGTAATCAAGTGACAGAGAAACAAAATGATAATGGTACAAAATTTTCAATTTAATAATTCATAACTCATAATTAAAAACTCAAAACTAATATGAACTACTTCAAACATGAATCCGCTTACATTGATGACAATGTTGAAATTGGTGACGGAACAAAGATTTGGCACTTTTCTCATGTGCAGTCCGGCGCAAAGATCGGAAGGAATTGCATCTTAGGTCAGAATGTAAATGTCGGTTCGAATGTTGTAATAGGAAATTTTGTAAAAATTCAAAACAACGTTTCTGTTTATGAAGGTGTAACTCTGGAAGATTATGTTTTTTGCGGTCCTTCTATGGTCTTCACAAATATTATTGATCCAAGAAGTAAGTACCCACAAGTTGGTTCTAAATTTTATATCAAGACATTAGTAAAAGAAGGCGCATCGCTTGGAGCTAACTCAACAATTATTTGCGGACATACAATCGGCAAATTTGCATTCATTGGTGCAGGTGCCGTTGTAACGAAAGACGTTCCCGATTATGCATTGGTGGTTGGTAATCCGGCTAAGCAAGTTGGTTGGTTAAGTGAAGCGGGACAGAAACTAATTTTTGATAAAGATGGAATGGCTGAATGTAGTAAGTCGAACAAAAGATACAAATTGGAAAAGGGAAAAGTGGTAGAATATTAGAATGAAATAATGCTTGAATGTTTGATTGTTTGGATGCTTGGATGTTTGGATGCAAGGATGTTTGGATGTTTGGTTGTTTGGATGCTTGGATGTTTGGATGTTTGGATGTTTGGATGCAAGGATGTTTGGATGTTTGGATGTTTGGATGCAAGGATGTTTGGATGATTGATTGTTTGGTTGCTTGGATGTTTGGATGATAGAAAATTTATAAAATAAATTCTATGGGGAATTATGAAGACTGAGTTTTTGGAAAGAAACAGAAATATAAATCGTGGATTTAGAAAACTTGAAATATGGAAGAAGGCAGTAGAAATTTATCGTCTAGTTCATAATGTGATAAAGAAGAATCGTGATATACCATTTAAAGTAAAAGCTCAGATTGAAGATTCAGCTTTATCAATATCTAGTAACATCGCCGAAGGTTATTCAAGAAGAAGTATAAAAGAAACTTTAAGATTCTATGAAATAGCTTTAGCATCATCTGCTGAAAATTATTCACAAATATTTACACTTTTTAATGCAGAGCAGATTATAGAAGATGATTTTAATGATTATGATGCCAAATTATATGAATTTGAAAACGGATTAATCAAAATGAATAAGAGCTTAATTTCCAGAATTAATTCAGGACAAGAATGGAATTCAGATTATGAATAGCATCATTCGTTCAATCAAACAATCAAGCAACCAAACAACCATGCATTCAAACAATCAGACATTAATAAATAAAAAGTAAATTTATTTCTAATTAATAAAATAGGTGATAAAGAATGAAAGTCCCTTTGCTAGATCTTAAACCTCAATACCAATCGTTAAAAAAAGAAATTGATGAAGCTGTTCAGCGTGTTATTGATTCGCAATATTTTATCATGGGTCCCGATATTCAAAAATTAGAAGAAGAAATTTGCCAATATCTTGGTTGTAAAAAAGCTATTGGTGTTTCTTCCGGTACAGATGCGTTACTCTTAGCGCTTATGGCACTTGATATTCAACCTGGTGATGAAGTTATTGTGCCGACATATTCTTTCTTTGCAACAGCCGGAGTTGTTGCTCGTTTGAACGCAGTGCCGGTATTTGTTGATTGTGACCCGATTACTTTTAATATTGATCACAAAAAGATTGAGGAAAAAATTACATCAAAAACAAAAGCAATAATTCCCGTTCACCTTTACGGTCAAAGCGCACGGATGAATGAGATTATGAAAATTGCGAATAAAAATCATCTGTTTGTTGTTGAAGATGCGGCTCAAGCAATAGGAGCTCAGTACAAAAATGGAAAATTTGTTGGCACTATTGGAGATATTGGATGTTTCTCATTTTTCCCGAGTAAAAATCTTGGCGGATTTGGAGACGGTGGAATTGTAACAATCAACAATGAAGCCCTCGCAGAGAAACTTAGGATAATGCGCGTTCATGGAATGGAACCAAAGTACTATCATAAAATGATCGGTGGAAATTTTAGATTGGATACATTGCAAGCTGCGGTACTAAGAGTTAAACTTCCTCATCTTGATTCATGGTCGGCAAAAAGAAGGGAAAATGCAGCAACTTACACGAAATATTTTCTGGAAGCCGGATTAGCTGAAGAAGAAGGAAGATTAAATTTTGATTTGAAGAATAAAGTATTGCTGCCGAAAGCCGTTTATAAAAACTCCGGATTTAAGAATTATCACATTTATAACCAGTATATAATTAGATTAGAAAAGAATAGAAATGAACTCTGGGATTTTATGAAGAAGAAAGAGATCGGCTGTGAAGTTTATTATCCCGTACCGTTTCATAGGCAGGAATGTTTTTCTTATTTGAATTGTAAAGATCAAGATTACTCGAACTCAAATTTTGCTGCAGAAAATTCATTAGCATTACCGATTTATCCTGAGTTATCAAACGAACAAATTAAATTTGTTGTTGATTCGCTAGATGAGTTTGTAAACCAGGAATAAAATTATAGTGGTAAAAATAGATCGCTTAAAAATATCAACACCCGGTAGGATTTGTTTATTCGGCGAACATCAAGATTATTTAGGATTGCCGATTATTGCCAGTGCTATTTCAAAAAGAATTTTTATTGAGGGAACAAAGCGAAACGATAGGGAAATTAGAATTGAACTGCCGGATATTAAAGATAACGAAACAATTACCATCAATGGTTTACTCCCTTATAAAAGGGGACGAGATTATTACAGAAGTTCTTTAAATGTTTTATTAAAGGAAGGATATTCATTTTCAAACGGATTTGATTGTGTCGTTCATGGAAATATTCCAATTAATTCCGGAACATCAAGCTCATCTGCTTTGATAGTCACTTGGATAAATTTTCTTTTGAGAATGAGCGATCAATCTGTAATTCTTTCCGCAGAAGAAATTGCCGGGTACGCTCATCGTGCAGAAGTTTTAGAATTTTCCGAACCCGGCGGAATGATGGATCACTATTCAACATCGGTTGGAAATATTATTTGGTTAGAATCTTTTCCTAAAATAAAATTAGAGAAAATTAATTCACGACTCGGAGCTTTTGTTCTTGGTGATTCTCGAGAGCCAAAAGATACAAAAGCAATTTTAGCTCGTGTTAAACAGGGTGTGTTAAATATTATAAACGAATTGAGAAAAATAAATTCCGAGTTCTCACTTCATAAAATTAGACTCGATGAGATAGAAGAGTACAAAAAATATTTATCGAACGAACAATATGAATTGCTTTGCGGAACTGTGAAGAATCGTGATATTACAATAACCGCTAAGAAAGTATTTGGAACAATTCCATTAGATGACAAAAAAATCGGTATTCTTCTTAATGATCACCATAAAATACTTAGAGACATTTTGAGAATATCTACTTCAAAGATTGATAGAATGATAGATGCGGCTTTAAATGCCGGAGCTTATGGCGCTAAGATAAATGGATCAGGCGGTGGAGGATGTATGTTTGCTTACGCACCGGAAAATCCGGAAAAAGTTTTAGAAGCTGTTAAAATGATTTCGAATGATTCGTTCATCGTTTATTCCGATGAAGGAACAAGAGAAGAAAAATAAAATTCAATATGAACGAAAACTTAGTAATACTTGCCGGAGGAATTTCTTCTCGAATGAAGAAATCACAATTATCTGATATTGAATTAGATACGCAATTAATAAAAGATGCTGATTTAAAATCGAAAGCGATGATTCGTATCGGTGAAAACGAAAGACCATTTTTGGATTATTTGTTATTCAATGCTTATGAATCCGGCTATCGAGACGTTGTTATTGTGATAGGGGAAAAGGATGATTCAATAAAAAAATATTATGAATCTAAAGAAAACAAAAAAATATTTAATGGAATGGAGATCAGCTATGCAGTTCAACCGATACCGGAAGGAAGAGAAAAACCTTTAGGTACTGCCGATGCATTATATCACGCTCTTAAACTAAAATCCGGTTGGAGTGGTTCTTCATTTACAGTTTGTAACAGCGATAACCTTTATTCTCAAAATGCGCTTAAGCTAATGTTCGAATCGAAATATAAAAATGCAATGATTGATTACGACCGAAATGGTCTAAACTTTGAAAAAGATCGAATCGAAAAATTTTCTGTTACCAAAAAAGATAATGAAAGATTTCTTATTGATATAATTGAAAAACCAACAACTGATGAGATTGAATCGGCGAGAGATAAGAACGGGGCAATTGGAGTCAGTATGAACATTTTCAAATTGAATTATGATATGATCTTTCCGTTTCTTGAAATTGTTCCGCTTAATCCGGTTAGAAAAGAAAAAGAATTACCGACAGCAATCAAAATGATGATTGATAAATTTCCAAAATCTCTTTATGCATATTCTGTTAGCGAAGAGGTACCCGATCTCACTAGTAAAGAAGATATATCAAAAGTAAAAATGTTTTTAGAAAAACACTTTCCCAACTTATCGTGAATTAAATATGAGTAAATTAAAAATTGTTGTTACCGGCGGTGCCGGATTTATTGGAAGTCATATTGTAGAACATTGGATTAGTAAAGATGCTGAGGTTCACATAATAGATAATTTGCGGAGCGGATATTTATCTAATATTGAAATATTTCCCGAAGCGATTTTCCATAAGGGAAGTATTACAGATCGCGATCTTGTTTTTCAAGTATTAAAAGATACAGATTACGTTCATCATCTTGCCGGATTCGTTTCTGTCCCGGAATCAATTGAGAAGCCGGAAGAATGTTACGATATAAATGTCAACGGACTGATCAATGTACTTGATGCATCTAAAGAATTTGGAATAAAAAAAATTGTGCTTAGTAGTTCAGCTGCTGTTTACGGAGAAAATCTAATATCACCTAAAACAGTTAGTCTAGAACCAGATCCAAAATCTCCATACGGTGAAACAAAACTTGAAGGTGAATCATTACTAAAAATCTATAATGAACAAGGAAGTGTCGGAGCTGCATCGTTGAGATACTTTAATGTGTTTGGACCAAGGCAAGATCCCAAAAGCCGATATGCAGCAGCAGTGCCGATTTTTATAGAAAGAGCATTGAAGAATGAACCAATTATTATTTACGGAGATGGTGAACAAACACGCGATTTTGTTTTTGTGAAAGATGTTGTATCGGCAAATATACTGGCAGCAATTAGTGAAAAAGTAAATGGAGTTTTCAATGTTGCATCGGGAAGAGCTGTTACAATAAATGAAATTGCACGTATTGTTATTGATGAATTACAATGCAGTAGTAAAATAGTTTACGAAAAAGAAAGACCTGGCGATATTAAGCATAGTCTTGCTTCAATAAAAGAAACGGAAGAGCAGCTCAATTTTCATCCTGAATATGATTTAATGGAAGGGTTGAAAGAAACTATTGAATATTTTAAAAATAAAATAAATTAATAAGTCACCTTACGCAGTCCACATGAAAAAACTTAGCCACTAAGGCACAAAGACACAAAATCTTCACAAAGTTTATGTTTTTCTTGGTGAAACCTTT
>JGI1356J14229_10002809_pt1 | contig 13583 bp, 11 predicted proteins | sample Subgrocontami58m_FD_14229 | JGI IMG/M metagenome (IMG submission 14229) | reverse complement strand
TGAGACGATAGAAGTAAACTCCGCTCGCCACTCCTTCCGCTTGCCCGTCATCTTTTTGACGGGCGTTCCATTCAACATTGTAGCTCCCCGCGGATTTTTCTTCCGAGGATAACGTTGCGATTTCCTGCCCGAGCATGTTGAATACTTTGAGTGTTACATAATTGTCAAATGGCAATTGATAATTGATAATTGTCGAAGGGTTGAAGGGGTTCGGGTAGTTCTGATAGAGTTTGAACGAGTAAGGTTGTTCAGATCCTTTTTCTGGCAAAGAAGTGAGTACCCCCTGCGAATGAATTGCAAGGATCTCTTGAGTTTGAAAGGTGCTTCCATTGAACGTCAACACATGGCCTTTGCCCAGGTTATCCAGCACGAGCACGCCGTTGTACGTCTTGCCATCGGTTTGTAATGGGGCGGTTGTCCAGTTGCCAGTTCTGTTCGATGCATAATATAGATTGCCGGTGATAATGTTGCCACTCACTTCATTGACGGCAACGTGTGCCTTGCCGTACTGATCAAGGTGCAATGAGAATCCATTGCCGCTCATAGTCGTGTTCGCCAACTCTGGTGCCGACCAACTTCCGCTGAGCGGCTTCTTGAGGTAATACGCATGTGGTGGAAAGCCGAATCCGTCGTTCCCGCTTGCAAGCAGGTGGAGTGTGCCGTCGGTGGTGACGACAGATTGCGCGGTAAAGTCATTTGCGTTAGGTGTAGTGACAATCTCGTATGTCCACGATGCGCCACCGGGACTGGAGTTCTGCGCATGATGAATGTGGTACAGCGTGTAGTCGCCGCCGCGATAGAAGATGTGAGCGACGCCGGCCGAAGTCACTGCGATGAAGGGAGAAGCACCGCTGCCGAATGGTCCGAGGTCGCTGCCCATAAGGAGATGTGCGTTCCATGTACCGCTGAGGTTTGTCGCATAATAAATCTTCCAGGCATTAGACGTATCCTGTCCAATCCACGCAAGGTGTACTTTACCATTAGCATCAACAGCAATGGTTGGAGATAGATCCTGTGTTCCATTGGTCGTGATGCGCGATCTCAACCACGTGCCGGCTGAATCTTGTGCAACAACGATCTCATCGCTTGGTGGGTATGAAGCCCTGTAGACCACGTACCGTTTACTGCCCGGCTTGTCGATCGCAAACGCAGGTGTAAATGCCATTAACGTGGAGTCCCCAACCTCACTCGGTGTGGTCCATAAGCTTGGCGCAGTTCTTCGGGAATAAAACACACGCCACCCGCCACCTGTCTTCGCCCTTTGCCAAACAGCGTGTAACGTGTTTGTGACGTCGACGGCAAAAGATTGCGGTCCGACTTCATCGCGGTATGAATCACGCGTCAGGGTGTCAACGGTTGCACCGGACCATTGTGCCTCCACTTGAGTCCAGATGAAGCAGGATAAGACAAGAAATGATAGTCTGTGGGGAAGTGAGAATATCATACGCTCTCCTGTTGCCATTGATTGTGGAGAATATTTATCACGTCGTTCAGAGAAACGGGAAAGCCCTTCTCGCGGACTTTGCCTTCTTTAGTTCAAGATTTTCATCTGACCAGCAACATCTTTCGCACGTGAGAGAATGCTTGTCTTCCCTCAACCGCTGACGCCGTCAGTCTGTAGAAATACACGCTGCTCGACAAACCTTCCGCATTCCAATCAATCTTGTAACTCCCCGCAGCCTTCTCTTCATTGAGAAGCGTTGCAACTTCTTGCCCGAGCATACTGAAGACTTTTAGTGTTACATTACTTGCTCGTGGCAGAGAGAATTGAATTGTTGTTGATGGGTTGAAGGGGTTGGGATAGTTTTGGAAAAGTGCAAAACTTATTGGGAGCGTTTCCGTAAGGGATGCATGCGTGTAGATTGCGCGCTTAGAGTAATAAGTTCCACCGCTGCCCTGTCCAAGAGTATTCCAAACCAAATGCAGAACACCATCTCTTCCTAGAGCCATTGACAGTTGACCAACATAATGTTGAAGGTCAAATATCATCTCTGGTGAAGACCATGTGCTATCACGGAATTGCGTGTAGTAAATCCGGCGGTTCCACGTTGTGACTAAGTGCAGCCTTCCAGCGGTATCAGAGACAACGGACATAGCAAAGAAGTTTCCGCTGATTCCATTCGTCACATTTTGGGGTGCTGCCCATGTTGCACCGGTTGAAGAGAACGAGTGATAAATCGCATCGGGAAAAAGGTCATCATTGAAGTCCTTCAACCAAACAATGTTGATCCGATTGTGTTTGCCAATAATGATGAGAGGGTCGAACGCGGGCTGGAGATAGGATCGGCTGACCAAGATAGAGTCCGACCACGTGGTACCAAGATCATTTGAAAAAACATAGAATACGCTGTTCTTGTCCTGAGCACCGGTATCACGGGCAGGTGCCACATAAGCAATATGCAACTTCTGATTCGTGTCGTCCGCAACTACTGCGGGCATAAGAGCAAAGGAGTGCACAACCCGAATGTTTTGCCATCCCAGAACGCTTCTCATTCGAAGCAAAGATCGTGGCGGCAAAGGGCGCGCTGTGTCAATCAAGTCTTCCCAAACAACAAACAGGTTTCCACGGTTATCAACGGCTGCACTGTGTCGTGCTATCCCTGACGGAGTCACTACACCCGGATAATAAATGGTGGTATCGGGGAACCAACTTATCCCATTACTTGACCGAGCAAGAAGAGCATCAATGGGCTGGTAGGGCCGCGGCGTCCGCGGCGCTTTTCGTTCTCCCCAAACAAGGTGGATCCTGTTCAATGAATCCGTTATGAGAATCGGGCGAGATGATGGTGTGGTAGTCGTGGAAATGTTTTCTGGATTTATCCACGCGGTTCCATTCCAGCGAGTGTAATAGATCTCGTCACCCCCTCCAAGACTATCGAGACGTGTCCAGGCAACATGTGGACGATTGCTGCCATCAAGGGTGATTGTTGGCTCCATCGTCTCTTCTCCTGTTGAGGACAATTGTTGTGGGGTCGTCCATTGTGATTTTCCCTCATCAGGGATTCCAAAACAGCCAGCGAACGAAATCAAGGATAGCACTAGACTTTTCTCAATCATTCCTTCCTCCCGTCTAACGTCGTGAGATTACAAACCTTCAAATAGTGCGTGGGGCGACTTCTCATTGATTATCAATACCAATAAGCGAATCCTGTGCGGGGATTCCACCACTGCATATTGGGACAACGGGGATACCTATCATAAAAAAGGTGGTCACCGATAACTACCCACCAATGTGCTTGCGGCGATTGGTAGGCTACAACAGGAATAGCAATGGAGGCATTACCGTTTGCCTGATACCAATTCCCAATATTCCAGAAATCAGCGAAATGGAATGAATAAGCATCTATGTATGTAATGTCGTAATTCGACCAGGAAATAGAGCCGAGGATCGCATACCGCCAAGGGTACGGTGCCGGAAACGGAAAAACGAACGACAGCGCTTGCCACTGGCAGTCGGAAGAAGCATTTGTGACCATTTCCGATTTCCCGTTCACATCTGAAATAGACGGAACGGTAAGACCATAATTAGCGAACTCCGACTCAGGAATGACTTGTATGTCTGTTGGTGGCTGAGAGGCTTTTGTGGCGCCCGTTGCAGCTAACAACTGACTGTACTTCTCTTGACCAGCTTGATCAAGACCAGCATTGAAATCCTGCGCGCGCTCTGCCTGCAACTGTGCAGGATCAGAACTGTACGCCTTTCCAAGAGTTCTCAATCCGGATTGCTGCTGGGTTTGTGGGGGGGGCAACATGATTGTCAGATATGGAACAGCCAGAAAGCAACCCCAAACCGAACAAGGCACTGAAGAAAAACTTCCGAGGTTTCATAGGTTTTCTCCTATTGAAATGTTTTTTGTTTAGGATTTTGTTTTGAAACCCACGCACTACTTAAGGCAGTAGTAATGTATCAAACCTTTACCAATATTTCAAATATCTTTGACGTGGCGCGTTGACTCATAAATAATGTAACCGAACGAGAGAAAAGAAAAGGTCGTTGCCTCATAAATTTTGTAACCATAACGGTGTGTTGCATTGGGAATTCATTTCTGTGGTCGTGGTTCGCAAGCGAGATCTCCTTTCCTCAATTCCTGAAGAGCTGCCATTGTAGAGACTCGCTCTTAGCTTCCCGCAGATCCCGCGCAGCGAGCTCGCTCTACGAGGCTTATGGATGCTGCCTGAAGCTTGGTCTGCCAAAGGTTGCGTGCTGGAGAACTCAGTCAGCATCGCGGCCTCGTATGGTTACAAAATTTATGAGGCAACGGGGCCTTCCGTTGCCTTTACATATCGCGACACAATGGGAACGAATAAAAAAACAGGTGCGAGCGAATCGGCAAAGAAGCTATCATGGGGAACGGCAGTCTGTAAATGTATAGTAAACCGTTGCGTTTCTTTCACCAAATGCCGGTTCGCAAGAAAAACGCGTCTTATGATGATCGCCGCTTCTTCTTCCCTTCAATCACCGCGCGTATCTTTGCAATGTCCGCCAAGCCAACGCACTCCACCTTCTCATGCATCGGATATGAAGACTTGCCGGGATAAATCACCCAGAGACGATCGAGCTTCAAATCGGCGAGCGCGATGTGCATGGACTTGGTCATGGTTGGCGCTTCGTTGTATTTGATTTCAAAACCCCAGCGCTTGCCGTTCTGCAGCGCGAAGAGATCAAGCTCAGCGCCTTGATATGTGCTCCAGAAGTACGCGCGACGTTCGTCAAGCCAGTCGAGCAGTTGTTCGATCACGAATCCTTCCCATGAAGCGCCGAGTTTCGGATGCGACTCCAGCGCGTTCCACTCCGTGATGTTCTGCAGAGAGTGAAATATTCCTGAATCGCGTATGAAGATTTTGGGCGCTTTGACGATTCGCTTCCCGACGTTCTCAAACCACGGCTGCACCTGGCGCACAACGAATCCGCCCGTAAGAATATCGAGATATTTCCTTGTCGTGCTGTGCGAGACCGCAAGCGACTTCGCAATTTCAGAACTGTTCCACACCTGTCCGTGATAGTGCGCGAGCATCGTCCAGAACCGGCGCAGCGTGACGGCGGGAACACGAATGCCAAGCTGCGGAAGATCGCGCTCGAGAAACGTGCGAATGAAATCGTTGCGCCATTTCAAACTCGCCGCGTTGTTCTTCGCGAGATACGAAAGCGGAAACCCGCCACGCACCCAAAGCAGTCGTTGCTGTTCGTATCCTACATCGGCAAGAGTGAAGCCGTTGATGTCCACGAAGTGAATGCGCCCTGCGAGCGAATCCGACGATTGGCTCATCATCTCTGGCGATGCGCTGCCGAGGATGAGAAATTTGCACGGCAGAGGTTTTCTATCGGCGAGTACGCGTAGCACAAGCGTCAGTTCCGGCATTCGCTGGATCTCGTCGAGAACGACCAATCGGCGAAACCGCGAGAGTGTGAGTTGAGGATTCTGAAGCCGCGCTCGGTCTTCGGCATCCTCAAGATCGAAGTACTCTCCTTTTGTTTCATTGCAAATGAACCTGGCGAGCGTCGTCTTCCCGCATTGGCGCGGACCAAGTATCGCGGTAACCGGACTGTTCTTTATCCCCGCTCTGATTCTTGCAACTGTTTCTTCTCGAAGTATCTGCATTTTGAGTTCCTTGAATATTGCAAGCCTATGTTACAATATTCATGGACGAGTTGCAAATGTGAGATGAAATCGGCACTTCGTAGGGCGACCAGTCTGGTCGCCCTACGAGTTTACGCACGAGCATTTTCTAAAACACGCTTCCGCGTATAAGCAATGAGGCACCCCCCGCATCAATAATCGCCTGCCGCGACTTCGGCATTGGAGCAATCTTGAAACTCTTCCCCGTCGTTTTATTCTCCACCTTATCACTCATCACTTCCAACTCATCGCCTTCCTGCGCATCAATCTCCGGCGTTTCAATCAGTCGCAAACCGAGGTTGCCTTTGCTTTGTTTCCATCGTATCTTCCATGCAGACAAAAGAGGGAAAACGCAACGGCAACTGCAACAAAAAGAGAGAGCAAAAAAAGGGTCTCAAAACAGCCGCGACGGCGCAACGGTCAGCCTCGTCAGACTAAGGAAGTTCCATTCATTTCCTTCTACGACTTGACGAGAGACCTTTGCGGCTCGGTCGCCTCCGGCATTCCCGACCTCGCATCGAACAAGAAGCATATGCGAGGATACGGTCGCCGATGAAAGCAATAACAAACGCCAAGCAGATTCCTGTCCTCATGCCGTAGGTCAGATTGGCAATCCAACCTACACTGCCGTCTGATTCTCCACCACGCGCTTCCTCGTAAACGCAATCAACCCGCCCGCATCAATTATCGCCTGCCGCGACTTCGGCATTGGAACAATCTTGAAGCTCTTCCCTGTCGTCTTGTTCACAACAGCATCGCCGCCAAACTCCAGCTCATCGCCTTCACTCGCCTCAATTTCAGGTGCTTCAATCAATCGCAGGCCTAAGTTGACGGAGTTTTGCAGAAAGATGCGCGCAAAGCTCTTCGCCACAATCACCAGCTCGTGCCCCTTCAGCGTGGAGACAGCCTGCTCTCGAGATGAGCCGCAGCCGAAATTCTTTCCCGCCATAATCACACTCCCCGGAGGAATCTGTTTTGCGTTCAGCGTTGCATTGAACTCCGTGTGGTCCGCAAACGCGAACTGCGGCGTCTCCGCCGGCAGCACGGTTGCCATGTAGCGGCCCGGATAAATTACATCGGTGGAAATATCGTCGGCTAATTTGATGACTACTGTTGACATGATTGCTCCTCTTTACATTCTGAGTCCCGCCCTCTTTTTGCGGGGCGAAGAATCTCTTCGCTTTTTTATTGTGTTGACAGTTGACTATAGATCGTTACAATTGACCGTTGTGGAACAAGTCGCATTCAGACCCTTCGCAAAAAGCGCTCAGGGTTTAGAAAGCGCGCGGGTCAGTAATAACTCCACTCACCGCCGAAGCCGCCGCCACCGCGGGTGAACACAAGTACACTTCGGAGTTCGGATTCCCCATCCGTCCCTTGAAGTTTCTGTTCGTCGTCGAAAGCGCAACCTCGCCGTCGCCCAGCGCGCCCTCATGAATACCAAGACACGGACCGCAACCCGGATTCATCACCACGGCGCCCGCGTTCATGAATTCCGCGATATATCCCTTGCCAAGTGCTTGACGATAGATTTTTCCGGACGCAGGGAAAACAAGCATACGCACATTCTTCGCAACCTTCTTCCCCTTCAGAATTCTCGCCGCAATTTCCAAATCATCAAGCCGACCGTTCGTGCACGAGCCGATAACGATTTGATTCACTTTCACGTGATTGATTTTGTCAACCGGCTTCACGTTGTCAACAGTATGAGGGCAAGCGATCTGAGGTTCGAGGTTCGAGACATCGATGTTGATGATGCGTTCGTACTGCACATCAGCATCCGGCAGCACAAGCTCGATGTCATTCACGACGCCGGCTTCGTGTCTAAGATAACGAATCGTCTCCTCATCTCCCGGCACAATGCCCGATGTTGCGCCTGCTTCCACCGACATATTGCACAACACTAACCGCCCCGAAGTCGGCATGTTCGCAATCGTTTCGCCGCCGAATTCGATCACCTTAAAGTTCGCCCCCTCAGCGCCAATCTTTCCAATCAAATGTAAAATCAAATCCTTTGCGCCAACAAACTCCGTAAAATGTCCGCTCACGTTCACGCGAATCGTCGCGGGCACTTCCACACCCAGCACGATGCCGAGCGCCCACACACTCGCCATCTCCGTCGCGCCGATGCCGAACGCGAACGCCCCCAGCGCACCGTGGCTCGTCGTGTGTGAGTCCGTTCCCACCACAACGCAGCCGGGCCGCACGTAACCGTTTTCCGGCAGAATCTGATGACAGATGCCGCCGACATCGCCGCGTATGTCATGGAACTTATGTATCACATGCGACGCCACGAAGTCGCGTATCTTCTTCTGGTTCGTAGCAGTCTTCGGCGACTCGGCTGGAACTCTGTGGTCGAAGATGATCGCAACCCGTTCGTGATCCCACACCTTCGGTTGTATGTTCGTGCCTTGATAAATTTCCAAAAATTGGTTGATGACGAGCGCCGCGTTCTCGTGCGACATGGCGAGGTCAACCTTCGGCTCAACAACGTCGCCCACCTTCACACTCGTCAGCCCGCTTGCACGGGCTAAGATTTTTTCTGCAACGGTCATTGACATAGTTTGTCTCCTTCGTATTGAATCATTTCAACATTTCAGCATTGCATCATTTTACTTTGTTGACAATTGAACGTTGGTCGTTGACCATTGACTATTCTTCATCTTTGCTTCATAAGGAACGGTCAACGGTCAATTTTCAATTGTCAATGCATTCACAGAACTCCCTTCTCTTTCAGTTCCTTGATCATTTCAATTGAATATCCTACCTCCGTCAAGATAGTTTCCGTATGTTCCCCCAACCTCGGCGGAGGGCACTCGACTCTTCCCGGCGTCTTCTCAAACTTCGCCGTTAAGTTAAACAGCCTTAGTTCGCCTATGCCTTCCGCCTCAATCGTCGCAATCGTCTCGCGATGCTGAGCCTGTTCCTGCTCCAGCGCATCTTGCAAACTCAGAATTTCTCCCGACGGCACACCGCGCTTGTTCAGCACTTCCACCCAATACTTCGTCGGATGCTCCTTCAACTTTGCTTCGAGCAGCGGCGTCAGTTCTTTCCGATTCTTTTTTCGGACGTCACGTTTCTGGAACCGCGGGTCGGTCTTCAACTCCGGCACACCAAGCTCTTCGGCAACAACTTCCCACTGCTCTTGCTTGTTCGCTGCGATGTTGATGGAGCCATCTTGTGTTGCGAAAACGCCTGATGGCGCAGCGGTAAAGTTGTCATTTCCCATTACAACGGGCGGCTGCTTGCCTATAAGCCAGTTTGCCGCAACCCAGCCCATCAGCGGCATGATGGAATCGAGCAGCGCAACATCAATGAACTGCCCTTCGCCCGTTCTCTCTCTATAATAAAGAGCAGCCATGATAGCGAAGGCTGCATTCAATCCGCCAACCGTATCGCACACGGGGAATCCTGCACGCAGCGGATTCAGCCGCTCATCGCCGTTGATTGCCATCTCGCCGCTCAAGCCTTGAATAATCTGGTCGTACGCAGGCTTCATCGCATCCGGACCGGTTTTGCCGAAGCCCGAGATACCGCAATAGATAATTCGCGGATTCACTTGCTTGAGAGCCTCATACCCGACGCCGAGCCTGTCCATCACATCGGGGCGGAAATTCTCCACGACAACATCAGCGGTCTTGACAAGCTTCAAAAAGATCTCTTTCGCTTCCTGCTCTTTGAGGTTGAGTGTCAGAGACTTTTTATTCGCGTTCTGTGCGAGGAAACTTGTGCCCATCAGTTTGTCGTTCAGCTCCGGCACGCTGCCGAGTTTGCGCGCTAAGTCGCCGTCAATTGGATTCTCTATCTTGATGACCTCAGCGCCGAGCAGTGCAAGATGCAGGGTTGCAAATGGACCGGAGAGAACGTTCGTGAGGTCGAGAACTCGTATTCCTAAGAGGAGTTTGTGTTCTAGAGCCATTGCAATTAAATCATAGATGTTCTTGATTGGGTCTATAATGGACAACCTTGGTAGTGTGGTTCGGGATACCGCCAAGAGCAAATGCAAGTTGTCCACTGAAGCGTGAGAATTTCATCGTAACTGATTTGGGTGGACAACCCAGTGAAAATCTGAGTGTCTGATTTGTGTTAAAGATGAGATCCGAAGATCTAAACGAAGCACTGTCGCCACGAACGGTAATGGACGCCAATCCATAGGAATAGCCCGCGACAGAAAGAGCATAACTCAGAGAATCACTCGTAAACGTGAGCGGCATCGTTTGATCGAGAGTCAAATTGCGGGCGTTGACAAAATAACTGAATCCGTTGGGGCTACTCACATACGATGGACTGTTGTAGTTGCCCGGATCGACAATCTCATCCTTGTTGCAGGAAAGCAGACAGACACTAAACAGCCAGAAGAGATATACAACCCAAGGCGTTTGTCGTTCGTTCATGACCTGTTGCTTTCCTCTATCTTGTCATCTTGACCGTTTCAATTCTCATTGGCCAGCGGTCAATGTCCAATTCTCAACTGATAATGCCATAGCGTAACAACTCCCACGTGATGTTAGCATACCCAAAGCTGATGCCCGCTCGATGCGCCTTAACGATCCCCACTCTCGGCACAAGCCATGTGCGCAGCAGGCGGTGGTCGTTGAGGAAACTCCATCGGTTCTCGACCAACAACGAGTTCGAAAAACTTCCAGCAGGAGTTATGACCGTACCCGCCTCAACGACTGCGCTTGAGCCTCCGAAACCTGCGCCCCATCTTTTACCGACGTAAAGAGGAAAGACATAATTGAATTCACCCCACCAGGAATTTGGGTCCCGATAAAATCGAACAGTGTCGCGCAGAACATTCACATACACCGTCTCGGTTCGAGCGCGATACGCGTATTGCCAAATGGTTGCAGAAATGTTTCCGGGCAACGTTATCTGCCCGAAAACCGTTACAACGAGTGTATCGCTTTGGCGAGCGAGACTATCGTACACAAAGTACGTCCGTTGCCAGCCACGCGTATTGGGAAAGTCGGCGAGAGTGAATCCGGAGATAAGCGTGTCGCCAACAAGCGCGTACGAAATGCTGCCCGTAAAATCCTGAAACGTTATTGAAACAGAAGCCGGCAACCCCGTTATCATCAGTGCTCGATACATTCCCGGCAGCTTGAACGTGTCGGTATGAATGATGGCGTTCGCCTGGTCGAGAATGGAAAAGATAGCGCGGCCACTCGTCACGTTCGAAACAGCCACAGCATTCTGCAAGCGATTTTTGTTGAACGTCAGCGGAATGACCTGTGTGTCCGTCAGTCGCTGAGCGTTGATGCTGTAGCTGAATGCGTTCAGCGTGCTCGCGTACGACGGGACGTTTCGGCCACCACTGCCGCCGTCAATTATCACCTCGTTCTTGTTGCACGAAAACGAAAACATGCCGAGCAGAAACACCAGAAGCGAGATGCCGGGTGATTTGCTTCTGTTCATAGTTCGTCTCCTTCTATTCTTCTCTTCAATCTGGTTTCGTCTGTCGAGCCAAAACAGGACAAGGCAAGCCTTGTCCCTACAGGATTGGCAAAGGTTATCTGAGAACAATCAACTTTTTCGTGTCGGTGAACAAGCCTGTAACAAGGCGATAGAAATATACGCCGCTTGCTAACCGTGAAGCATCGAAAGTTTGTGTGTAATTGCCTGGTTTCAACTCTTCATTCACGAGCGTTGCGATTTCTTTTCCCAGCACATCGTACACTTTCAACACGACCAATCCGAAATCCACAATCTGAAATCCGATATTCGTTGTTGGGTTGAATGGGTTGGGATAGTTTTGAAAAAGAAGAACTTGCATAGGCGACTCAGGGGCCTTGCGATCTTCGACAAAAGTGAGTCCTCCATTGGTCGTGTGAAGAAGAGTACCATACATTCCAGCAACCCATCCGTTGTGGGTGTCAGCAAAATAGATAGATTCCAGAAAATAGTCCGTTCCGCTTCGCTGGATCGACCACTCATTCCCCCCATTTGTCGTATGAACAATAACTCCATACGCACCTGCGGCCCATCCTCTAGAAGTGTCCGCAAACCAGATTGAGTAGAGCGGATACCTGGTGGGACTTGCCTGTTGCGTCCACTGTTCACCACCATTAGTTGTGCGAAGAATAGTCTGGAATTCGCCGACAATCCATCCATTGGAGGTATCTGCAAAGAAAACTGAATACAAGTAATCTTGGGTTCCGCTATTTTGAGATCTCCAAGAGCGTCCGCCATCACGTGTACGAAGAATAGTTCCCTCGGTTCCCGAAACCCAACCGTTGTCTCTGTCTCGAAAGTGAATAGAAAAGAATGAGCTGTTTGTACCGCTTGACTGAGGTTGCCACAGAGAACCTCCATTCGTGCTGTAGAGAATTGTACCATAATCTCCTGCAACCCATCCAGCCATAGAATCAACGAACCATATTGAACGCAACCGACTTGATGTTTGGCTTTGCCGCTGTTGCCAACTCAGCCCTTTGTCGGTACTTACCAGAATAGTGCCATTGTTACCGGCAATCCATCCTTTCTCTGTTCTGCTGAAGTTGATAGAAAAGAGGTCGCTTACCGTGCCGCTGGATACGAGAGTCCAGTCTCGCCCGCCATTTGTTGTCCGGCGGATGGCTCCTGTATCACCTACAGCACAACCTATATCACGGTCGATGAAGTGCACTGAACGAAAGAACGGCCCAAAAACGCCCCTTGATTGTTGATTCCAGTGTTGACCACCATCAGTCGTGCGAAGGATTGTTCCGAACGTTCCCACAATCCACCCACTCATCGAATCAACAAAATGAACTGACCAAAGTCCAAGCGCAGTACCGCTTGTCTGCCGCACCCATGTACTGCCCCCATTGGTTGTGTGGACTATGGTGCCCCCCCAACCAACTGCACACCCATTGTGACCGTCTGAGAAACTGATCGCAGTCAGCGAACTAATCGTACCGGTGAGTTGCACGTTCCAACCGATGCCTCCATCAGTGGTATGCAAGATGGTGTCTCGATCCCCAACAATCCAGCCTCGATTTTCGTCAGGAAAAGAGAGTGAACGGAAGGCCATGTTGACTGGCGTTCTTTGTTGAGTCCAACGAAGTCCACCATCGCTCGTATGAAACAGCAGCCCAAAGGAAGAAACCCATCCAACATTTGTACTAACGAACGTGACTGCGTATGCGGGATATAGATACAAAGTGTCAGTCCACCTAGAGGTCCACTCAATACCACCATTGGTAGTGTGCAGAATTCTTGATCCACCAACGACCCAGCCGTCGCGAAGATTAGAAAAATGAACCCCTGAAAACCAATCGGTTATTCCAGTCGATTGTGAGCTCCATCGTGCACCACCATCGGAAGTATGGAGCACTGTGCCAGAATCACCAACGACCCAGCCATTCAACGCGTCGACAAAATGCACCGACCTAAGCGAATGCAACACGCCGCTTTGTTGTATCGTCCACAATTCTCCACCATTGCTTGTATGCAGAATAGTGCCGAATGAACCAACCGCCCATCCAGTGTTTAGGTCGACAAAATGCACGTCCAAAAGGTGCTCACCCTGCGGCAACGGGTTTTGCCAGGACCATTGAGAACTCACTGCCGAGCAATCAAACAGCATCAGTACCACAACCCAAAACAGCTTATCCATCATGGTTTCTCTACTCTCAGATTGACTTTAGTGCGGTACGAATTCTTGCTTCGCAATCGCTCCCACGCTGTACACCCTTCCTTCCATCTCCCGATTAAAGAACTTGCCCACATCTTGTGCAATCTCAATCAGTTTCTCCAACGCGATGTCACCGCGCAACCCCATCCTCTGCAGCATGTGTACAAAATCTTCGGTGCAGGTGTTGCCACCGGCGATTTTTGTAAACGGACAGCCACCAAGTCCGGCAATGGATGACTCGAACGACTTCACACCAACCCTCATTCCGGCGTAACAGTTTGCAAGCGCAAGCCCGTACGTGTTGTGAAAGTGGCAGGCACATTCAATGTTGTCGTCGAATTCAAGAA
>JGI1356J14229_10002799_pt1 | contig 13608 bp, 17 predicted proteins | sample Subgrocontami58m_FD_14229 | JGI IMG/M metagenome (IMG submission 14229) | reverse complement strand
GGGGTCCGGGACGGAGCCCCGCCCTCCGTCAAACGTGAAAACTCTCTCCGCAGCCACATCGCCCCTTCTCATTCGGGTTCACAAAGGTAAACCCGGAAGCGAGCGCCTTGACCTCATAATCCATCACCGTCCCGATCAGAAACAGGCTGGCCTTGCGGTCCACCAGGACCGTCAGGTCCTTGTCCTTCACCACCTCATCGGTCGGCGCCGGTTGATCGGTCCAGCTCATGTCATAGGACAGCCCGGAGCAGCCCTTCGTATTGACGCCGATCCGCAGCAGCTTGCCCTGTTCCCCCTTCTCATACAGCCGGCGCAACCTCTCGGCCGCGGCATCGGTCAGGGTCATCAGCGGCGGCAGCGCGCGGGTCTTGCGGGCCGGAGCCGGGGTAGACGAGGATGTGGTTGTGCTCATGATGGACTCTATCTCGCGATCGATCAGAACATGTTCAACTGCAAGCGGGCTTCTTCGGTCATCCGGCTTTGATCCCAGGGCGGGTCCCAGACGGTTTCAACCTCACAGGATGTCACGCCCGGCACCGCCAGGACGGCGTTTCGGACCTGCTCGGGTAGTTCCTGGGCGCTGGGACAGGCCGGGGCGGTCAAGGTCATCTCCACCTTCACGGCGCCGTCGTCATGGATATCGACCGCATAGATCAGGCCGAGTTCATAGATATTCACCGGAATTTCCGGGTCATAAACCGTGGCGATGGCATCGATCAGCGTCGTCTCCGACGGGCGTGCCGGCGTTTCGCCGTCCGGCGTCCAGGCGGCATGCGGCTGGGTCATATCATTCACTGCTCGCCTCCTTGGTGCCGTCCAGCGCGGCGATCAGCGCGTGCCAGGGCAGGGTCGCGCATTTCACGCGTGACGGATAATCATGCACGCCCGACAGTGGCGCGAGCTGCTGCATCGGTTCGGATAAACTCGGCTCGCAATGCGGGCAGACGCCGGTGCGCGCCATCTCCCGGAATGCGGCGAACAGGGCGCGCGTGTCGGATTTGTCGCGGCCCTGCACGGTTTCCGCCATCAGATCGGCCGAGGCGATACTGATCGCGCAGCCGCGTGCGTCGAACCCGGTCGCGGCGATGCGTCCGTCCGCGGTATATTTCACCCAGACCTGCACGCGATCGCCGCACATCGGGTTGTCGCCCTTCGCGGTCGCATCGAATTCGTCCAGACGCTTGCCATGACGCGGCTTGCGGCCGCGATCCAGGATCACTTCCTGGTACAGGTCGCGCAGGTCGTCGAAGCTGTCGGCTTGTGTGTTCGCGGCCATTACTTGAAGAACTCCCGGACGCGGATCAGAGCGTCCGCCAGTACGTCGATTTCTTCCAACGTCGTGTAGAGGCCGAAACTGGCGCGCGCGGTGCCGTCAAGGTTCAGCCGGCGCATCAGGGGTTCGGCGCAGTGATGCCCGGCCCGCACCGCGATCCCCTGCCGGTCCAGCAAGGTCGCCACGTCGTGCGCATGCGCCTTGTCCAGAGTGAAGGATACGACCCCGCCCCGATCCTGGGCCTGCCCGATGATCGTCACCCCCTCGATCGCCGACAGTCTTGCCAATGCCCGATCGACCAGTGCCCGTTCATGTTCGGCTATGGCGTCGTAGCCGATCGACTGGACGTAATCGATCGCGGCCTTCAGCCCGATGCCTTCCAGGATCGGCGGCGTGCCAGCCTCGAACTTGTGAGGTACCTCGGCCCAGGTGGATTTCGCGTAGCTGACCGAGGAGATCATGTCGCCGCCGCCGAGGAACGGCGGCATTCGGTCCAACAACTCCCGCCGTCCCCACAACACGCCGATGGCGGTGGGGCCGTACAGCTTGTGGCCGGTCCAGGCATAGAAGTCGCAGCCCAGCGCCTGCACATCAATGCGCCGGTGCACCACGGCCTGCGCGCCGTCGAACAGCACCTTCGCGCCATGTGCATGCGCGATCCGCACGATACGTTCGGCCGGTGTGACCGAACCCAGCACATTCGACATATGCGTGATCGAGACCAGTCCGACCTTGCCGTCGGCGAACAGGGCCTCGAACGCGGCCAGATCCAACTCCCCGGCATCGGTGATCGGCGCGACCCGCAGCTCGATACCGCGCTCGTCGCGCAGCATCTGCCAGGGGACGATGTTGGAATGGTGCTCCATGGCCGAGATCACCACCGCCTGGCCCGGTTGCAACACACCTCGGCCGTAGCTGTGGGCCATCAGATTGAGCGCTTCGGTGACGTTGCGGGTCAGCACGATCTCATGCCGGTCCGAGGCGTTCATCAGCGCNGCCACCGCATCGCGGGCGGCCTCATAGGCCTCGGTGGTGCGCTCGCTCATCCAGTGCAGNCCGCGATGGATNTTGGCGTATTGGGTTTCCATCGCATTGCGCATCGCATCGATCACCACGCTCGGCTTTTGAGCCGAGGCGGCGCTGTCCAGGAACACCAGGGGCTTGCCGCGGATGGTCTGGGTCAGGATGGGAAAATCCTGGCGGATGCGCGCGACATCGAAGGGCGCCGGTTTGCTCATGACGTTCATGCCCCGATCGCCTTCCCCGCCATTGGCTTCATGCCCATTGTCCGCGTGGCCCCGGCCTGTATCGGCCGCGCGTGCATAGGCTCCGCCTGCGTCGCCCCTGCCTGCATCGTCGTTGCCTGCATGGATTGTCTGTCCCACCAGCGTTGCACGCTGCCTTCCAGTATGGCGCGGATGGGGTCGCTGGTCACCGCGTTGAGGCCTTCCTGCAGAAAGGCACGCACCAGGATCGCGCGAGCCTCCTGGTCCGGAATGCCGCGGCTGCGCAGATAGAACAACTGTTCCGCATCCAGTTCGCCCACGGTGGCGCCGTGACTGCACTTTACGTCGTCGGCGAAGATTTCCAGTTCCGGCTTGCTGTCGATCTCGGCATCCGGCGACAGCAGCAACGCCTGGTTCATCTGGTAGCCGTCGGTTTTCTGTGCGGCCCGGGCAACCTCGATGCGGCCCTGAAACACGCCCCGGGAGCGTCCGGCCAGCACATTGCGAACCGTCTGGCGGGACGTGCCGTGCGGTTCGGCATGCCGGACGACAGAGGTGAAATCGGCATGTTGCGTTCCGGTCAACAACTGCGCGCCGTTCAGATGCGCGATGGCGTTCGGGCCTGACAGGGTCGCATGGAATTCGGCCCGAGTGACCCGGGCGCCCAGATTAAGCGTGAACCCGTCATAGGTTCCCGCCTCGGTGATATCGACATAGAGCGTGGCGAGGTGGAACGCTTCGATGCTCTCGTCCTGCAAGCGCACGTGGGTCAGATACGCGTCCGCCCCGACATGCGCCTCGGTGACCGGATTGTGCAGATAGGCTCCGTCGCCGATGGCGATGTCGAGCATGGTCAGGCGCGCCCCCGGTTCCAGATGGATGGCATGGCGGGGATGCACCGCATCGGCGCCGGTCGCGATGCTGAGCAGCCGCACGACACCGGCATCGACGCCGGCTGCGATGCGCAGCCGAACGCCATCTTCCGCCAGCATGGTGTTGAGGGCCACCATGGGTTCCCGGTCGGAACGGGCCAGACTGCCGAAATCAGGCCGGTCGGCGAATCTGGCAAAGCCGGCCGGAGGGGTTGACAGGTCGGCGCGGAACCGACCGTCGACGAAGACGATCAGCGGCGAGTCCAGCCCGGCCGCCCGAGCCACCAGCGCCGCGACATCGCGGTCGCCGGCCGGTGTCTGGAACGCGGTTTCGGCGACAGGGCGCAGGCTGGTGTATTTCCAGGCCTCGGTACGGCGAGCGGAGGTGCCGCCGGGCAGGCCGGACAGGCGGAAGCACTCGGCCGCGGTGTCGCGGACCGCCGGGTCACCCGGCAGCCGGTCGCGGATCGCGTCGAAGCGCGCCAGGAAACCGGCGGCGCCGCGTTGGACCGAAGCGTTCATGCCGCCTCCGGGATGAGCCCGGCATAGCCGGACCTTTCCAGGTCGCGCGCCAGGTCCGGCCCGCCGGTGCGCACGATGCGGCCTTGCGCCAGGACATGGACGCGGTTGGGCACCAGATGATCCAGCAGGCGCTGGTGATGCGTGATGACCAACGCGGAGAAATCCGGACCGCGCAGGGCATTCACCCCGTCGGCGACGATTTTCAGGGCGTCGATATCAAGGCCGCTGTCGGTTTCGTCCAGGATCGCCAGTTTGGGGCGCAGGATGGCCATCTGCAGCACTTCATTGCGCTTTTTCTCGCCTCCGGAAAACCCGACATTGACGTTGCGTCGCAGCATGTCGTCCGGCATGGCCAGTCGTTTGGCCTCGGCGCGCGCCAGTTTCAGGAACTGCACGGCATCCAGCTCGGTCTCACCGCGACTGCGCCGGATCGCGTTCAGCGCGGTGCGCAGGAAATTGGCGTTGTTCACGCCCGGCAATTCGATGGGCGCCTGGAATGCCAGGAAGACACCGGCGGCGGCCCGTTCCTCCGGTTCCATGCCCAGCAGGTCCACACCGTTGAAGGTCACGGTGCCGGCGGTGACCACATAATCCTCCCGCCCGGACAGCACATAGCCGAGGGTGGATTTGCCGGAACCGTTCGGCCCCATGATGGCGTGCACCTCGCCCGCCGGCACGGTCAGGTCGATGCCGCGCAGGATGGGCTTGTCGTTGATCGAAGCGGCCAGGCCGCGAATTTCCAGCATGCGAATGATCCCAAGCCTTATCCCAAGTCTTATCCCACTGAGCCTTCGAGACTGACCGCGAGCAGCTTCTGTGCCTCCACGGCAAATTCCATCGGCAATTCCTTGAGCACTTCCTTGCAGAACCCGTTGACGATCAGGTTGACCGCGTCTTCTTCCGACAAGCCGCGCTGGCGGCAATAGAACAACTGGTCCTCGGCTATTTTTGAGGTGGTGGCTTCGTGTTCCACTTTCGCCGACGGGTTGCGGCTTTCGATATAGGGGACGGTATGCGCGCCGCACTGATCGCCGATCAGCAGGCTGTCGCATTGCGTGTGGTTGCGTGCGCCCTTCGCGCTGGGCAGGATCCGCACCAAACCGCGATAGGTGTTGTTCGACTTGCCGGCGCTGATGCCCTTGGAGACGATCGTGCTGGTCGATCCCTTGCCGATATGGATCATTTTCGTGCCGGTATCGGCCTGCTGGTGGTTGGTGGTCACCGCGACCGAGTAGAACTCTCCGACGCTGTCCTCGCCCAGTAGGATGCAGGACGGATATTTCCAGGTGATGGCGGACCCGGTTTCCACCTGGGTCCATGAAATTTTCGACCGCGCGCCGCGACATGCACCGCGCTTGGTGACGAAATTGTAGATGCCACCTCGGCCTTCCGCGTCCCCTGGATACCAGTTCTGCACCGTGGAGTATTTGATGGATGCGTCGTCCATCGCCACCAGTTCGACCACCGCGGCGTGCAACTGGTTCTCATCCCGCTGCGGCGCGGTGCAGCCTTCCAGGTAGCTGACATGGCTGCCGGTCTCGGCGATGATCAGGGTGCGCTCGAACTGGCCGGTGTTGCGGGCGTTGATGCGGAAATAGGTCGACAGTTCCATCGGGCATTTAACGCCCTTGGGAATGTAGACGAAACTGCCATCGGTGAACACGGCCGAGTTCAGGGCCGCGAAGAAATTATCCGCGACCGGAACGACGGAGCCGATATACTGTTTCACAAGGTCGGGATAGTCGCGCACTGCCTCGCTGATCGGGCAGAAGATCACGCCGACCTTCGCAAGTGTCTCCCGGAAGGTTGTCGCGACGGATACGCTGTCGAACACGGCATCGACGGCGATCTGCGGGCGCGCGGTCTCGTCCGGCTCGACCCCGGCCAGGATGGCGCGTTCCTTCAGCGGGATGCCGAGTTTCTCGTACATCGCCAGGAGTTCGGGATCGACCTCCTCCAGCGATTTCGGGCCGGCTTTCTTCTTCGGCGCGGCGTAGTAGTGCAGATCCTGGTAGTCGATCGGCGGATGCTGCACGCGAGCCCAGTCGGGCTCGGGCATTTTCAGCCATGCCGCATAGGCCTTCAGCCGCCAGTCGAGCATCCAGGATGGCTCTTCCTTGCGCTCCGAGATCAGGCGGATGATGCCCTCGTTCAGCCCCTTGGGCGCGAGGTCCATTTCGATATGGGTCTCGAAGCCCCATTTGTAGCCAGTGTCGGTCAGCGACTGGACGGTATCGATCGTTTCGGTGGCGGCGGGCATGGGGTCGTCCTACTCGGCGGCCGGCAGATGGGCGGTTTGACGATCGGGCACGCGGAACATGGCGGGGATCGCGGCCTCGCGCATATCGGCCAGAGTGATGGCAGTCAAAGCCTGCTGGATCGCGTCATTCACCGGATCCCAGCGCCCGCGCATCGGGCAGAGCGCCTGGGATTCGCACTCGGTCACCGAGCCTTCGACGCAAGCGGTCAGGGCGATCGGGCCGTCAATGGCGGCGATGACGTCGGCCACGGGGATGTCGGCAAGTCGCCGTTCCGACCGGTAGCCGCCGCGCGCGCCACGCTGGGACGTGACCAAGCCGGCGGTGGTAAGTGCCTTCAGCACTTTCGCCACCGTGGGCTCGGGGATACCGGTGGTCGCGGCGATACCCGGCGAGGTCTGTACGCCAGGCGTACTCGCTAATCGGACGAGCACGACGACCGCATAGTCGGTCAGTTTCGACAGCCTGAGCATGGCGAGTTGGCCCCTCCAGCCCCGGTGGTTCCGTGGGCGTTTGCTAACTGGACCGGTAAAGTCCTGATTGACGGGAAATGGCGTATCGGACCCGTGTCGTCAAGGGGTTGTGATGGGGAAGCGCGGGGCTTTGCCCCGGGCCCCACCAGGAAGGCTTTGCCCTCCTGGACCTCCTACCAAAGGCGCGGCCTTTGGGATGCGACTCCGTTGGCGTTTGAAGCGAGGGCCTACACGGACCTTTCTAGATCCGTGTAGGCCCTCACTTCAAACGCCAACGATCCGGCTCCAAGGGCCGTCGCCCTTGGTAGGGTGTCCAGAGGGGCAAAGCCCCTTTGGTCGGGGTCCGGGCCGGAAGCCCCGCCCTTCCCCCCCACCCCAGACCCGCCTAGTTTCCCGCCCTCTCAACCAACGAGGACAGCAATGGCAGGTATGATGGAAGGCAAGGTCGCGGTCGTGACCGGTGCCGGTGGCGGGATCGGGCGTGAGATCGCAATCATGATGGCAAAAGCTGGCGCGAAAGTGATCGTCGCCGATATCGGCGCATCCCTAACCGGCGAAGGCGGTTCGGCCAGCCCGGCGGAGCAGACCAAGGCGCTGATCAACCAGCAGGGCGGGGTCGCCGAAATCTGCACCGAGTCGGTCGCCGCCTGGGGTTCGGCCCAGAAGATCGTGCAGGCCGCGATGGACCATTTCGGCCGCATCGACGCCGTGGTGAACAACGCGGGCATCCTGCGCGACGTGATCTTTCACAAGATGACCGAGGACGACTGGCTGTCCGTGATCGCCGTCCACCTGAACGGCAGCTTCTTCGTCTCCCGGGCCGCGGCGGAACATTACCGCAAGCAGGAAAGCGGGACCTTCGTGCATATCAGCAGCACGTCCGGCCTGATCGGCAATTTCGGCCAGGCCAACTACTCGGCCGCCAAGCTGGGCATCACGGCGCTGTCGAAGTCGATCGCGCTGGACATGCAGCGCTACAACGTTCGGTCCAACTGCATCGCGCCGTTCGCCTGGAGCCGCATGACCCAGTCGATCCCGGCCACCACACCGGAGCAACAGGCGCGTCTGGCCAAAATCCAGGCGATGACGCCGGACAAGAACGCGCCGATGGCGGTGTTCCTGTCCTCGGACGCGGCGAAGAACGTCACCGGTCAGGTGTTCGGAACGCGTATGAACGAGATCATTCTGTTCAGTTCCCCCCGTCCGGTGCGTATCGTGCACAACGCTGCGGGGTGGACGCCGGAGAGCATCGCGGCCACCGCATCCCCTGCTCTGGCAGCGGCGTTCATGCCGCTGGATCGCTCGGGTGAGGTGTTCAGCTGGGATCCGGTCTGATCCATCAGGCCAAGCGACTGGGACCGGCGTCGGCTGGAAGGCCGGCGCCGGTCCTGGAACCCGGTCGAGGCTGCTATTTTCCGTACCACATGTTGGCCAGATAAACACCCGCGACACCAGTCACGAGCGGCCCCAGATGGCCCATGAACAGATATCGACCAACGATATAACCGCCGATGGCCCCCGCGCCCAAGACCAGGATCTGCTGGGACGAAATGGAGTAGCCGCCGACCGATACCGCCGGCTCCTGGGGCAGGGTGATCCGTGGCAGTGCGGGCACAGAAGGGACCTGGACCTGCGCGAGTGCGGTGCCGGAAACCGGCACCATCGCGGCAATCAGAAACAGGGTGGCCATACTTGTGTTGCGCATCGGAATGTCTCCTGCTGGTTGGCGGGGCCACAGTGGCCACACATGTTGGTAGGGCCAGTGTGGCTTGCCGTGCGCGGAAGCTCAACCACAGGTTTGGCACTCGACGCAGATTGTCTCGAAACCACCGGACCGTTGAGGCAGTTCGTTGCCCAGGCTGGCCAACGGCGCCGAGGGTTTCGAGGTGATCGATCAAAGCGGCAAGGCCCGGGTGGTTACTGCGCAGCTTCCAGCTTCACGTTGAAATTCTTGAACGCCGGCATCACTTCCTTGGCGAAACGCTCCAGGTTCTCCAGCGCCTCGGCCTTCGGCACGCCAACCGACAGGCTGACTGAAATCCGGTCCAGGCCCGGATAGCGCTTCTCCAGCGCCTTCAGGTGGTCGATGATCTCATTTGCGCCACCGGTCAGGAAGCCGCCATTGGCGACCGCGTCTTCGACCTTCGGCAGGTTGGCGCCGGGCGCGCGGGTGGGATCGCGCATGATCTCCATCTGTTCATCGCTCAGGGCGCGGACGAGACGCAATTCGCCGAACATCTTCATGTTCTCTTCGTAGTATTTGCGAGCGCGATTGATGCCGTCGGCCTTGTCCTTGCCCATCAGGAAATGGAACCCGAAGCACAGACGCTCCCCCAGTTCGATGTCCTTGCCGATCTTCTTGTGGGCTTCCTGCCATTTCAGCACGACCGAGTGCATGGCGCCGCCCTCGGCCGAACCGCCACCGACCATGCCCTGGATGCCGTGCTTGGCCATGAAGGACAGCGCCCGCTCACTGCCGCCCTGAATCGGCTGCCAGCATTCCACTGGCAGACGCGCCGGGCGAGGCACCAGGGTCAAATCCTTCAGTGTATAGCCGCGATAGGGCACTTCCGGCGGCAGCGTGTAATGCTTGCCCTTGTGGGAGAAACGTTCGTTGTTGAACGCCTTGAAGATGATGTCGACCTGCTCTTCGTGCAGTTCGCGGTTGGCATCCTGGTCCAGCAGCGGCGCGCCAAAAGTTTCCACCTCCCGCGTGTGGTAGCCGCGGCCGACGCCGAACACCACGCGGCCTTTGGACAGGATATCGGCCATTGCGTAGTCCTCCGCGAGGCGCAGAGGATGCCACATCGGCGTGATGTTGAAGCCGCAGCCGATCTTCAGGTTCTTCGTCACATGCGTCAGATGCAGCGCCATCAGCAGGACGTTGGGGATGCACTCGGTGCCTTCTCGCTGGAAATGATGTTCGGCCATCCAGAACACGTTGTAGCCGAGACCGTCCATCAGTTGGGCCATCGACTGCGCCTTGGTCAACGCCGAGGACAGATGTTCGTTGTCGTAAACTCGATCGTTGATGGGAGTGCCACCGTAGCCGATGTTGTCGAGATCAACGTGACCCGCGTACAGGCTGTCGAATTTCGTGATCATGGATGGTTCCTCCTGCCTACTGGCCGGTATCTTAGCCTTGGTGGCGACAGAGGCAAACCGGGTGACCTTCACTTTGGAACCGGGATTGGTTCGGGCGATCCCGGCTGGATTGCCGGGGATCGGTCAGTCTTCCTGGCCGGCGTCGGGTGCGTCGTCCTGGCTGGCGTCCAGCGCGGCTTGCAGCATCCAGGCGGCGGCGGCGCGGTCCACTGCCTCGGCGCGTTTCTTGCGGGTGAGGTCGGCTTCCTCGACCATGAAGCGGTTGACGGCAGTGCTGGACAGCCGCTCATCCCACAAGGCGGCGGGTAGACCGAGCGCCTGCGACAGATCCCGCGTCCAGTCCCGCGCGGCCTGGGCGGCGGGGCCGAAGCCGCCGTCCATGGACAAAGGCAGACCGACGACGAGGCCCCCCGCGCCTTCTTTCAGCGCGATCCGGCCGATCTCGATCGCGTTGGCGGTCAGCTTGCCGCGCTTGAGGCTGCCATAGGGGGTGGCGAGGGTCAGGCGCACATCGGATAGCGCGAGGCCGATCACCTTGCTGCCAGGGTCGATCCCGATCAGCCGTTGGTCGGGCCCGAGCGCTCGGCGGAGGTCTTTGAGGGTGAGGAGAGGCATGTCGGGTGTATGCGCTTGTGTGGAGTTGGCGCCAAGGAAGGTTGGGGGCATCTGGTTGCTCGGCCATGCGCAGGGGATAGGCCCTGGGCGTCGCGATCCGTGGCAAGACGGCAGACCGGTGGCCCGCGCCCGGGTGTTGACCATTGCATCGAAGGCAACCCCACGGAGGAAACAGCGACAAAGACCCTCGGAATTTGTCCGTGTTCATCGGCGGTTTGAACTTCCTGCACCATGCATGTGCCTGAACGACGCTATTCGGCCCTGGGCAGGATCAAGCGTTGCGGCAGGCGACGGGGCGGTGGCACATTGACCGCCCGAGAGCTGTCGTTACAATCGTGTACGATTCTCCGCCCCTGGACACCGCCAGCATGGATGAATTCGAACCGCCGAAATACATCGAGAAATTGATCGCCGCCATCAACGACAAACCACGCCCAATCCGCCACGACAATCAGCGCAGGCAGTCAACACAGCCGAACCCAGCGGCGCCACGAGCTTGCCGTCCCGTTCTCCGCCCACAAACGCCGGAAGAAATCACACCAGCAGCACCAGATCGAGCAGGACCGCCACGTGGTGTACGCCATTCACGACCCAATGCTGCAATCGCAGCGAACTGATCTGCACGATCAGTAGCACGGCGACAGGCAGGATCGCGATAATGAACCGTACCGTCCAGCGGAGCACCCAAGTCTCCCCCGGCGATCCCGATGGTGTCACCAGCGCCTGCACGAACTCCACATTCCCCAGCTGGTATCCGACGTACAGGCCGTGGCCTGGCTCGCATTGGAGACCGAACAACACACCGATGACCCGGCGCACGTTGCCCCGGCGCTGGCCGCTTACCGGGCCGATCACGTTGCTCCCTTGAGGATCCGGTGGCCGAAGAAATTTCATGGCGAGTGGCACAATCATGCGGCCGAGGCCAACTGGGGGACACGTTGAGAAGCCCGCTCGTAGTCCGACTCATCGCAAACGCGTCGTCGGGCAAAATTACGCTGAGCGCAGCTACCGTCCAACGTCTCCAGGCAAGCACTGAGCCCTGCCCACTGCCCAAACCCGTTCCGACCCTGGAGCCCGCGCCGCCACCGTCCCGAGCACCGGACGCGGTTCCTTCCTTTCTCGCCCTACCCTGGGCCACATGGGACTGGCTCTTGGGCAGAATTCACCCCATCCCCCCCCGCGCACTGACAACAGCAACCGGCTGCCTCGGGCCCGGTCATCCCACCCCGATAGCCTCCGCGACCAACGCGCGTATCCGCCGCACCTGCTCACCCGTCACCCGCGACGCGGTGCCCCGCACCCGGGCCATCGACACGCTCCCAACCGACGGCGCAAGCGCGTAGCAGCGCTTCGTGCACCCATTCTCCGGCGTCGGGTCGATCACCACCGACAGATCGGGCATCGCGAGGTCCGCGTCCTCGGTTAGCGGCACGACGATGACATTCGGGTAATTCGGCCCGAACAACCCGTCATCTTCCACCACGACAGCGGGCCGAAGTTTGTTCGGTTCCTTCGGCAGCGCGCCGCTTCGCCAATCAACGATGACGATTGTGCCGGCCTTGAAGCGCTCCATCGATCACCCCGGACCGTCCGGGGTCCCCCAGTCCTCTGCGAACGCTCGGGCACTCGGGTCCGTGGCTATATGGTGCGCGACAGCCTCACTCTGGGCTCGGATTCGAGCGCGTCGGACGTCCCGGGCCGCGAAACGGGCCAGCTCCCGCAGATAGGTCGCGAGACCAATCCCTCGGGCTCGGGCTTCCACTTCCAGTGTCTCGCGGACATCCGGGTCAAGCCGGATCGAAATGGGTGTTGTCATGGTGCGACCCTCGACATGCGCGACATTCGTGTAGCGCATTTTCGTACTACCGTCCAGTTACAATGGCATCGAGCTCGGCGTCCGGGCAGGACCTCGACAAACGCGTTCCTGCCCTTCCGACAACTGCCCTCGTTCGAAGCCACGCGTTTGGGATACAATGGCTGGATATCCGACCAACGAACATCCGATGACCCGCACCATGTGCTTCAACGCCCACGGCTCCCCGACCGGCCACCGCCCCATGACATTACAGTGCCGCCCACCGGCGCGGGCGTCGCAACCAACCACGAAAGGCCGGATTCGGGCACCATCCCGGTATACGCCATCTGGGACGACTTCTTCGACCAACGCGGCATCGACTTGTCCGACCGCGACCAACCGCCCCCGCAAACCCGCGTGGAGCGGCCACGCCCCAAGGATTGGTCGCCGAGACCTGAACCGACCTGAACACGCCCACTCCGGTTGAACCAACCCCTCCCCCCCGGTATGTTCCCGCTCCGCTCTCTCCCAGCCAAGGAACCCACCGCGCAATGTCGCTTGACCCCGCGACCATCCGCCGCATCGCCAGCCTCGCCCGCATCCGGGTAGAGGAGCATGAGGTCGAGACCCTGCAAACCGAACTCAACTCCATCCTGGGCTGGATCGAACAACTCAACGAAGTCAACGTCGACGGGGTGGAACCGCTGACCGGCGGCGCCCGCATGGCGATGAAGATGCGCGACGACGTGGTGACCGATGGTGGCTACCCGGAGAAGGTGCTGGCCAACGCGCCCGACCGCAACGGCGATTTCTACGCCGTGCCGAAGGTGGTCGAATGACCCAGCTTACCGACCTGACCATCGTCCAGGCCCGCGATGGGTTGCGGGAGAAGGATTTTTCCGCGGTAGACCTGACGCTCGCGCATCTGAACGGGATCGAGGCGTTGAACCCACGCCTGAACGCCTTCATCACCGTCAGCCACAGCCAGGCGCTGGACCAGGCGCGCGCCGCCGACAAAGCGCTTGCCGCCGGGGAGCAGCGGGCGCTGACGGGGATTCCGCTGGCGATCAAGGATCTGTTCTGCACCGCGGGTGTGCGCACCACGGCGGGCAGCAAGATTCTGGGGCCGTTTGTGCCGCCGTATGAAAGCTCGGTCACCGCCAATCTGCTGCGGGATGGCGCCGTGTTCCTGGGCAAGACCAATCTGGATGAGTTCGCGATGGGCTCGTCCAACATGACCTCGGCCTACGGTCCGGTGGAGAACCCGTGGAAGCGGCGCCAGGACGCGAATGCCGTGCTGGTGCCGGGCGGGTCCTCGGGCGGGTCGGCGGCGGCGGTGGCGGCTCGGTTGGCGATGGGGGCGACGGGAACGGACACGGGCGGCTCNNGATCACCACCGAGAGATCGGGCATCGCGAGGTCCGCGTCCTCGGTCAGCGGCACGACGATGACATTCGGGTAATTCGGCCC
>JGI1356J14229_10002785_pt1 | contig 13639 bp, 12 predicted proteins | sample Subgrocontami58m_FD_14229 | JGI IMG/M metagenome (IMG submission 14229) | reverse complement strand
CCGACTCAGATGCGCCGCCAGTGGCTAACCGGACTTATTCGGGAAGTCCATAATGCCAGTCGTGGAACTTATGGCTCGCGTCGAGTGCATGCCGAATTGACTCTGGCGTTGGACGTGCAAGCCAGTGAACATCTCGTCGCAGTTCTCATGCACAATACCGGCATTCACGGACTTCCAGAACCGGTCAGGATCAAGCGTTCGCGCGGTGTTGCAACGACCACTGGAATCCAAGACCGATTGGATAATGCGATGATGGAATCGTTCTGGTCAAGCATGCAAATCGAACTCTTAAACCGGAAGAGGTGGAAGACCAGAATCGATTTAGCAAACGCGATCTTTGAATACATCGAGATCTTCCATAACCGTTAACAACGCCACTGGTAACTCGACTATCGCACACCAATCGAATTCGAGTTAGCCTACGAAAAACCATCCGTCCCAGCCTGAGATCCACACCATTACGGGTAACCAAACTATGGTACGGGTCATCGAGTCAACCAAACCTGCAGCAGCCCCGTGTTCCACCTGATTGCACGTGAATCCACAAGCCGATGACATCGCTGGCATCAACTACATCTACTGAAGGGGACGTTGAGAATGGACATCGAAATTCATCGGAATCGCAAGATCGCGTTGGCAGTAGTCGTCGCTGCGGCGGTTATCGCGGGCGTCAGCATCATCGGCCAAAATGCACGCACACCCACACCGAGTCAGCGCATGTTTTCGTTGAGTATTGCCAAGGAGTACAAGACCCTGGCAGAACTGCGACGCGACGCGGACGTCGTAGCTCTTGTCTCACTAGAGGGCGTACCGAGTCCTTCGAAGCGCTTCGGATATATTCCGAGCGTGGATGTTCAGCTTCGTGTTGAGCGTGTGTTTGCGGGTGGGGCTCAAGTTGGCGACACCATCACTCTCGCTCAGATCGGCGATCCCAGCGGTCAGATCACGGTGACGGAGCCGATTCCTCCTATCTTGCAGAACGGTAAGCGCTACGTGGTCTATCTGAATCGACAGTTCCCAGATCAGCCGCAGATGGTTATCACAGGCCAGGCTGGGGTATTCGAGGCTGGCTCAGGTACCGAGTTCCACAGACTGGGTGATGCAAGCCCAGATTTGCCCAAGAGCCTCTCGCTAGACCAGTTCTGAAGCGCACGCCCTCGGTGGTTTGCGCTTCATGTGGGTCCGCAACCGGGCTTGCGGACTCCGTTTTGCTCGGCTCACCCGGATGCTCAGCAATGTCCCTGGCGTCGATGCCCTGGTCGACTTTGCGCATCTCTGTCGGCGCAAACTGGCAAATTGGCCCTGACCACTTGCTTACCCAAAGTTACATACGACGCATTTGCATTCAGTCAGCATCCGACGAGGCGCGCCACGGGTCGTGAGGGAATTCGCCAATAGTGGTGGGTCCCCTTAATCATTTCACGGGGCAGACACGGGGCGAAACCTTGACTCTCGCTCATAAGTCGACGCATTCAAAGGTTTCCCCGAATCTAGGAGCGGACTGTAAATCCGCCGGCTTACGCCTTCCAAGGTTCGAATCCTTGACCCGCCACCACCGAGAGGCGTGGATTCAGTTGAAAATACTGGGTTCACGCCTTTCACATTATTCAGTGATTGCCACTGATTGCTAGTGCTAGTGGTACAGCAGCGGTATAGAAATGGATCGTCGTCAGGTCTGCCTTTGGTGGCAATCAAGTGAAAAATATTTTTTGGACTATCTACGAACCACCTTGACAAAAGTACGGTCCCACTGCTGTGAATATGGTATTGAGCAGTGGGACCGTAATCAATTTCTCTGGTTTTCTACAGTACGTTTTCGCAGGCAGTCCCTTCGTTCGCGCCGGTGCTGGTGAATCCAGTTACGCAGTATGGACCGACAATTGCAGGGACACCCGACCATTGAGTGTAATTTCCTTTTCCTCCCAGCCAAGTTTGTGTTACAGAGTAAAAGGTTCCACTTGGTGACGTAAGGCGGAAATATCCGTAGAAACTGGTGCTATATGCCCATCCTTGAACAAATACCGTGCCACCAGAAGGTGTTGAAAGATACATGCACGTATTTACATTGCATCCTTGTGCCGCATAGGGTTGAACTGATGCCGCTGTTGTTGTGCCAGGTTGAGTCGCTTGAGCTATCGAAGGTGCCGTAACGCTCATCATTATCACTACAGTAAGTACTGTCGCACTCGCAAATAACTTCTTCATTTATTGAACCTTTCTCGGATTAATGGATGATGTTTTCTCCGAAATTCTGGTCAATAGAGGTGTCCTTCAACAGAGGTCTCGGAGAACTCGTACGCTATTTTCATCATGGCCTTAGTTTTCTATGAAGAAGTCCACCGCTATTAAGTGCTCTCAACGAACCTAATGCAAGGATGAGAGACAAAATTGCGAGTGAAAGTGCAAATGTCATTTGAAATCGGAATAGGTATCTTGAATCATTACTTGCAACAAAGCCATAGTAAGCCAGAAGTGGATCCCTCTGCGATCCATTTAATCTTTGGACGAAGAAAGCTACGGATTTTTCAAGGGATACTTGAAGGCCTAAAGCAAGCATAAGTACGAATAATATTGTGGCCGCTATTCCTGGTATTACTCGTTGCATTAATGTTCCAAAGAAGACGCCAGCAACAAAAGTAGTAAGAGTAAGTGGGATGATAATTATTGGATTACTTATAAAAACGCCGAAAGACCAGATCTGGATGGGGCCTGCTTGCTGTTGGATGGTGAAGAAATGGTTAATACTGCTTGCAGTCATTACGCTGAATAAGCTTATGAACACTAAATAGACTCCGAATATCGTTCTCACGAATCTCCATCGCCCGACTCCCTGGGTGAATAGGAATCGATAAGTTCCTGATTCATATTCAGTCGATAGCAGTGGAACACCGATTAAGAGTCCAATAATCAGAGGAATCGATATAACCAGTAGACGAAAATAAAGGAGAATGGTCGGGTTTGTATAAATGTTATATATAGTTTTTTCTATCAAGTTGGCACTTAGCCAATAAATCACAACTGAATTCATAAAGAGATATGCAAACATCAAGAAGATTCGAGTTTTTTCTTTTACCAAGATCCCGAACACCACATTCCTTAACCTAATCTGGGGCAAATATTGCTGGCTAGCGTCGGCATGAAACGTGGAGTTCATAGTTTAACCGATGCGTTAAGTGCTTCTACTTCTTGTGCGCGCCGCAGATATGCTAAGACGATATTCTCAAGACTGGTCGGATGAGATTCAAGGGCCGAGCGAGAGAGCAGGTTCTTGACTTTAATAAGGTGTGTGGAGAAACGTGTTCCTAATTTGCGTTCAATAATCTCAATGTCACTGTAATCATCTAGTTCACCTGGAGCACAGGCAATCATTCGGTGGGATTCAACGATTCGATCAAGTGAATCACAAAGTTGCACTTCCCCTCCCACAACTAAAATCAAGTAGTCACAGACTTTTTCAAGTTCGTAAATAGAATGTGAGGAGAAAATCACCGACATGCTCGTTGTGGCAACGCTGGTCATCAGTTCGCTCAAGAATTGTTGGCGTGCAAGTGAGTCAAGACTAGAAAGCGGTTCATCCAGCAATAGAAGATCAGGGTGACGTGCAATTGCTAGCGTCAGTGCAACTTGCGCCTGCTGACCACCTGAAAGTTTGCCGATTCTGCGTTTTAACGAGATTTGCAGTTTCTGTAACCGAGTCAAAGCGTACTCTCGATCAAAAATGACATTTAGTGACTCAGTTAATCTCACGGCGTCAATGACTGTCATGTTCTGATACAGCGGGGAATTCTGAGCAACGAAACTAACTCTCTGCAGCGATTCCAAGGAACCAGGGATAACATTTTCAAAAAGTCGAACATCACCAAATGTAGCAGGCAAAAGTCCGGCAACGATGTCCAGCAAAGTAGTCTTACCCGCACCGTTAGGTCCAACTAGCGCTACAACGGCTCCTACGGGCACATCAATTGTGCAATCCTTAAGTGCCAACTTGCCTTGGTAAGACTTCGCTAAGTTCGTGGACGAAACAACGCTCAACATTTAGATGTAGTTACGAATTCTTAGACGTTTTATTGGGGCTAGCTATCTCTCCAATTGCGCTGTTAAAAAGGGCAACTATCGCTGCCTGAGAAAGACCAGCTTTTTTGGCCTCGCGAAGCCATCCGCTGATCAAACTTTTGCGCAATGCACTCATTTTATCCGAGGTGATTACGTGAGGAGAGGCGATGATAAATGTGCCCACCCCAGGCCGACCTTCTGCAATTCCCCGACTCTCAAGCTCCCTGTAAGCCTTCAACACGGTATTCGGATTGATCGCCACCGAAGAAACGACATCCTTCACGGTCGGCAACTGATCACCTTCAACCAAATAGCCCAAACTCAGCGCTGCCTCAACCTGCTGCACAAGCTGCAAATAAGTCGGAACCCCTGATTGAAGATCCAGGGAGAAGGAAATCACGGAAATCAGAGCCTGGTTGGCCGCTCTCGCGGCTTTATTTATTGACATAGATAAAGAGTACACTAGGTGCATTATTTATCTATTGACCTAGATAAATAATGCACTAGGATTAAGACAGTTCACCACACTTTTCGGGCTGGGGAAGGTTCTGGTTCGCAAAAAACGAAAATTCGAGCAATCCAATTTTGCCTTTTCTTCCAGCCCGAATGGAATTTTCAGCGAGAACGGAAGGAGTTCACGAGTGAGGACTATGACCAGCCGATTTTGGCATTTGTCGATGCCCAAGATTATTATTTTTGCCCTCTTGGTGGTTACCGGAGTGTTCACACCAGCCCTATCCAGGTCCGCCTCTGCGACGGTAGTGACCACGACATCGAATGGTTTTGACGCTTGTTCGGCGCCCAGTACCGCGACAATGGACAACTGGTGGATCAACAGCCCATATTATTGGGTTGGCGTTTACATTGGGGGAGTTGACCGATCCTGCAGTCAGCCAAATCTGACCTCTAGTTGGGTCAGTCATGTGGTCTCTACTGGTTGGAATATCGTGCCAATCTGGGCTGGTTTGCAGGATCCGTGTTATTCGGGAGGTGGCTCGCTTTTCTCAACAGATCCCACCACCGCGTATTCCCAGGGTCAGAGCGAAGCTTCAAGTGCCGTGGGAGCTCTGATCGGTCTTGGTATCAATGTTGGAACCAGCGGCAATGCCGAAGTTGTTGATGACCTTGAAGCATTTAATCAAACTCCAACTTGTGTGGCTGCTGCCCAAGCGTTCATAAAGGGCTGGGATGCCTATTTGGCGGTAAGTCCGAGTCAGGTTTCTGGTGTATATGGTTCAAGCAGTGGATCCGATATCTCCGCATTGACAGGGAGTCCGGCACCCTATTTCATCTGGGGAGCTTACTGGGACCTTAATCAGAGCACCTTGGACTTGCCACCGATCCCATCGAGCGCCTGGAGTAACTCACAGAGACTTAAGCAATATCGTGGCGGTCATGTCGAAACTTACGGTGGGGTCGGAATCAATATTGATAATGACAGCGCCAATGGCCCCGTCTATCACTAAGGAGAATGACATGGATATCAAGAATCGATCATGGTACAAGTTTTCAGTTGTTATTGTGGTGGTTATTGCGCTGGCGTTCGCTGCCGCAGCTATCGTCCGATCACCAGGATCAAGGACGAAACCGACCGCCATTACTCATGTGAGCTTGATTGCGAGTACAAACGCGAGCAGTTCAACACGGGTTCCAGTAGTTGGTGTGTTGCCTAGCGGTTTTGGATGGGCACTAACCACTGCAGGTCTGGAACTCACTGCCGATGGTGGAAGTTCCTTCTCGGTTGTGCAATCCTCGATTCCGGTGTCGAACATTGGTGATGTTGCCGTGAATGACACTGACGTCATGGTCGCCGGGGTAAGAAACTTTTCGCCGGTCATTGAATCATCCAGCGATTCTGGAGCCACGTGGAAATCAGTGGCTCTTCCGGTGGGCTCGGGTAATGTTGGTGGTGTCCAATTGGTGACTCAAAGTGGAACCATCATTGGAATGATGGCAACAGAAGTGACATCCTCTAATTTCTCTGCTGGCCAGTGGTACTCGACATCAGATCGTGGGCTGACATGGACGCGCCATTTAACTCCGTCGGGTGGTGTTGTGAAAGCAGTGGGTGGAAATCTTTGGCTGGCTGGAGGTCCGCAGTTTGCTTCTCTCTACCAGAGCTCTGATCACGGCCTGACTTGGTCGAAGGTTCCGATTCCGACTGCGGCGGTGACTAACGGAGCCGCACTATCAGTTCCTGGAGAGTTGAGTAACGGGAATGTTGTACTGGTAGCGACGACACCGAATGCGGACGCCGGATCCACATTTGAGGTAACGGTTTACGTCTCGAGCGATCTCGGAGCGAGATGGAGCGTTTTGGCCAAAACTTCATTTGCTGGCCAGATCAGTCCTGGCATAGCCATAGCCACATCTGCTGCGGCGAATACAATCTGGCTCGGAGCACCAACTGACCCAAATGCTGTAGTGGTCTCCTCCAATGGCACGTTGACTACCACAAGCAGCATCAATGGCGTCTTCCCAGGAGGTTCAATCAACTCAATTAACGCGACCAGAAGTTTCTCCGCATGGGTGACCACAGTGAAGAGCGAATGCCCATCGGGCAAGGCTTCGTGTACAGATGTAGGTGCGCTCATAGGAACAGTTGATGGTGGTAGTACCTGGTCTTTGGTGAACTTGGTCCCCGCTGCAGCTTCGTAATCTCCGATACTGCTTGCAGTGGCGCAACTTTTCGCCACTCTTCGGGCGTCACGGGGGTGTTGGTGTCAGGCAACACCCCCGTGACGCCTTCGACGTGTGAGGTTCACCAGTGAAAGTAGACATCTATTGAGCGGTCCGGGAGGATTTGCTGGAATGATGTCATTAGGTCTGCATCGTGCAGAAAGTTCAGTACGGAGCACAAGGTTGAGGCGACGCATCGGGTGATTGATTCGGGGCGATTCAATGTGACGTTGATCGGGTGGACACCGACTTGCCACCGGTAATTAGGCCAATTTGTTATTGCACGGCCAGAGCGATGTCCACGAGGTGCTGAATCACCATGAGGCACCCGGGTAGTAATCAGCCGTGGAAAAGTCGTCGCCAAGACCACCACCGAAAGCGCACTTTTCATTTAGCCTGGACACATGGCCAAGTTCGTTTTGAGGGCGGCTCGTGCGCTCGTCGTCATATTAGTGGTGGTCTTTGCGCTGGCCTGGGCAGGAACGATCTACATTCATTATCCGAACCCGATCCAAGCTGCACGGCTTGGCTTTGCCGCACCGTCTGACACGCCAACTCTGATGCCCGCCAACGAGATTCGCCCCGCGGCGGCACCGGTCGTTTGGCCTGTCACGACCCGAGCTCTGCCAAGTAGTGTCGATTGGTACGGCAAGCAGGTGCCACTAGCGACGTTTCTGACTGCGACCCATACCAATGCATTCCTAATCGTGCGCAATGACGCGATCGCATACGAGTGGTATGCAAAGGGAATAACAAAAGATCGACGACTCCCCTCGTACTCGGTGGCAAAGACACTGGTCGCAATGGCAACCGGTGAATTAGTTAAGGAGGGAAAGCTCCGCGAAACGGATACCTTCGTCTCTTTCTTCCCTGAATTTAAGACGGGAACAGACTTCGACAAAATAACCGTCGGAGAGTTAATTGATATGCGCGGTGGCGTGAACGTGCCAGATGACTACCCAACAGGCCCATCCGGCTGGGGAGCGCCGATTGCGCAGATGTACGCCACTACCGACCTGATGAATTTCATTCGAAATCACCGGGGCATGGCTTTCACTCCTGGGAGCCAAGCGATTTACCGGAGTGTCGACACCCAAATGATGGGCATGGTCATCTCGAAAGTAAGTGGCAGATCGCTCGCTGATTTCGTTGAGGAACACTTTTGGAATCCAATCGGAGCCCAGTATCTAGCAACCTGGAACATCGACCATAAAGGTGGTTACGAGAAGAGTTACTGCTGCTTCAATGCAACAGCCCGCGACTACGCAAAACTCGGCCAACTCATGATCGATGGTGGGACTCGGCCAACTCATGATCGATGGTGGGGCCGTCAACGGCACTCAAATTATCGACCCCGCCTGGCTTACCCGACTCACTACGTCGGTTGAACCCATGTCGATTGGAACGAAGAACGATCACTGGGGTTATGGCTCATTCGTCTGGCACCCATATCCAGATACGAATCTAATGCTCGGATTGCATGATCAATTTGAATCGTGCCGGGTTTTGTGGAGACTAAATCATTTCTAAAACGGTCAGGCTTTCTGACTCGTTGGCTTCATAGTAGTGAGCTTCGAACTCGATGGGTGGAACGTAGTTGAGTGCTTCGTGGATTCGTTGGTTGTTGAACCAGTCGACGTAGTTCAGTGTCGCCCATTCGACGTGTTCGACATTGCGCCAGGGTCCTTGACGGTGGATCATCTCGGTCTTGTAGAGACCGTTGAACGATTCAGCGAGTGCATTATCGTAACTGTCACCTTTTGATCCGACTGATGCGACGATGTCGGCGTCGCCGAGTCGTTCGGAGTAGCGAATAGATAAATATTGAACGCCTCTATCGCTGTGATGTACTAACCCGGTGAGGTCGTGTCCGTTGCGTGCGTAGATCGCCATCTCGAGTGCGTCGATCGCAAGATCACTGCGCAGTGAAGTGGAAATCTGCCAGCCCACAATGAACCGACTGAATACGTCGATGATGAACGCGACGTAGACCCAACCCGAATGTGTCTTCACGTAGGTCAGGTCCGCGACCCACAATCGGTTCGGGGCTAAGGCCGTGAACTGACGGTCCACCAGATCACCCGGACGGTATTGGTTCTCATCACTGATAGTGGTGAGTTTGAACTGACGACCCCGACGGGCACCGGTCAGTCCTTCAGTTTTCATCAGTCGCCTCACCGTGCAGTGCGCGATGTTCACGCCCTCACGGTTGAGCTGTTTCCAGACTTTCTTCGCACCATAAACACCATAAAAGTTGTTTCGGTGCACGCGCAGAATCTCAGGTTTGAGAACCTGATCGCTGCGCTGGCGAGCACTGGGCGGCCGGGACCGGGTGGCGTAATAAGTGCTGGGGGCGAACTGCAACACTTTGCAGATCGGCTCGATTCCCCATCGATCCTTCCGGGCATCGATATAGCGAACTACCTCTTGGTTTGACCGTCGAGCTCGGTCGCAAAGAAAATCGAGGCATCTTTCAAAATCGCGTTCGCTCGACGCAGATCCTTATTCTCACGCTCAAGCTGTTTAAGCCGGGCACGCTCATCCGAAGTGATCCCAGGACGAACACCGGTATCAACCTGAGTCTTTCGAACCCAAGCCCTAAGTGTTTCCGGAGACATACCAAACAACTTCGAGATAGCAGTCAACGCTGCCCACTCAGACCGGTAGTCCGTCCGGTTCTCCACCAGCATCCGAACTGCCCGTTCACGCAACTCCGGAGAGTAACGAGGTATTTTCGACATGAAGTAATCCTCTCAGAGGATTTACTCTCCAACATTCCCGGCACGATTCACGGTCGAGGCGTGCGAGATGTCTCTTCTACAAGGATAAACATCTATACCTAGATAGAGTTCTGCTTGACCTCTAGCGATTGAGACTTACATGCCGCACATTCTTGGACTTCATCTGGGCCACGATGCCTCTGCTTCAGTTATCAGTGATAGTGGCCTATTGGTGTCTGTGGTTCAGGAGAGGCTTACAAGAGTTCGTCATGATTTTGGTCTTGATATCGAGACCATTGATACCGCACTCCAGAGCGCGGGGTTGAGTCTAGATCGCATCGATCAGGTGGCGATCACCTGCACCCAGTTGATGCCGGCAGTCATCAGATCTCCAGGGGACCTATCGTTCCGAGAACTGCCGCGATCAAAGGCAAACGCGAAGCTCCCCCAGGAACGAAGTCAAGGAGATTCAGGAGCTCAGGGGCAGGAAGCGTCAGATAATTTGATTCGGCTCCAGGGACGAGATTGGGTTTCTCCGGAGGACGAGGCACGTTTGATATTGGATTCGTGGCGGAGCGAAGATCCTCCGTCCTACGCGCTGGAGGCACTACACGGTCTTTTGGTCAGCCAGAGGAGGATCCCATATGCCCGCCTCCAAGAGTGGGACATGCATCTGGTCAATGATCCCCTAACCGGCAGAGGCGGGTGGCAAGTCCCTGTTTCGCTCGCCGAGGTCAAGGAGAGAGTTGCGAGCGAATTGCGCATGGGGGCTGGAATCCCCATGCAACATCAGTCCTCCCCGATAGAGGTGACCATTCGAGGGAAGATTTTCCCGGGCCATTTCTGGGCGCATCACGCGACCCATGCTGCCTCGAACCTCAGCGTCGACCCACGGCCACGGCTGGTACTAACGCATGATGGGGGCTTAGGCACCCAATCGGGTGGCATTTGGGAATGGAATGGAGGCAACCTCAATTTCCTGGGCCCCCATTACTTTGAACTCGGACAACTCTACGACTATGTGGCCTCGAACTTAGGTCTGGGCACCATCGGCGGTGCAGGCAAACTCATGGGATTGGCCTCTTACGGCAACGGACGCCTTTGGCGAAAAGCCCTGTTGCCTTTGGGGAATGCAATGGACCTTAGTTCCGCGCTGGCTCATCGCTTCGGTCCACTACCGAACTCAGGCGTCGATCTGTACCGCGCCTTCTGGACACTCGCCCAGATGGAGGCCAAAACTGATTTGATAAGTCTTGCGGGTCTGGGATCACCTTATTCGGTCACTAACGAAGGCCCAGTTGAGATCGCCAACTTCACGCAGCGGTATGTACAAGAGTGCTTCTCCGATTTGGCGATATTTTGTTCCACACTCGCCCCTTATGAGGCTCTTGGTATCTCCGGAGGATTCGCGCTCAACTGTCCGACCAATACCGCTGTCAGCAATGCAATTGGTGAAAATATCGAAGTTATTGTCGAACCCCATTGCGAAGACGGCGGGTGTTCAATCGGTGCGGCAGTGTTGACCTATCTCGACGTGAAAGGTGAACTCCCGACGTCGTCGCGACCGCGCGGCACGAACGTTGCATTTGCGGGGCCCGCGATCATCGAAATGACCTTAACTTCGCTCATAGCTGCTGCCGAAGCCGTCGGGGGACGGGTGATAGAAGTTCGCGATCCTTCATCACTCATGGCAGCGGCTTTACGAGACGACCGAGTCGTCGCTGTTGTTTCTGAAAGATCAGAAGTGGGACCTCGCGCCCTAGGGCATCGCTCGATTCTTGCCAACGCGACTCGCGGAGCAAATTGGGAGAGGGTTAATGCGATCAAGGGGCGAGAGAAATGGCGCCCCTTTGCACCAGTTGTACTCGAAGAGGACCTCTCCGAGTATTTTGAACAGGGCCCAAGGACGTCTCCTCACATGCTCTTCAACTATGTTGTTCGCCCGTTTGCTCGTAATTTGCTCCCGGCAATATGTCACGTTGATGGTACTTCTCGGGTTCAAACTGTGGCAGATGGCGATGAACCTCTACGGTCGATCCTCCTTGCTCTGAAGGATCTGAGACAAGTGCCTATTGTCTTAAACACTTCGTTTAACGGTCCCGGTGATCCAATCGTTGAAACCCCGGGCGAAGCAATTGAGATGTGGAGCAAATCTGCGATCGATGTTCTGTCAATCCATGGATATCTGCTACTCAAGCCTGGGATAGATCTCTGACTCCTTCTTGGTTTGGCGGCTTCGAGATGCCGAACCTCAAAGCCATGTGCAGCGAAGATTGGGACGCAGTGAAGGGTCCCCCCGCGGGGAATTGATTTTTAGGGCGGCACCAACATTCGACGAGCGCATGGCCGCCAATTTTGAGTGTGCGGCTTACCTCTAGGCCTTGATGCGCTCTCCAGTCGAGTCAAAGAGGGGGGTGTGTTCAGTTGGTGGCACCCAAAACCGCGAAACTGTCAGCCGTTCCAAGGTTCACGGTTGTTGGGCTGACTGCGTACGCTTCAACTCCACCCATCAAGATGATTGGTACGAAATAGGCAGTATCTGCGGCGGATCTGAACGTTACAAGCGGTGTGCGTCAAGATTGTTCAAACGCCACCAACGCCGGCGCCGAATAGGGCAAATACATATTTGCCAGGAACACTGTTTGAAAGAGATACCGATATTGCCCGACCAGTTGGGATGAATTCAGTTGCTGGACCTGTTCCGGTTCCGAGTAGGCCCTTGCCTGAAATCAAGACAGTCAGAGAGCCGACGGTCATGGCTTTGCCGTATTCGTCCTTTACGGAGACAACCATCGTTGCGGCTGGAGAGCCGGAGACCCGGTCATGGTTCTTTTCCCCACTCTCCGTTGTAGGCGCACTCAATTCTTCGAGCCTCTTATCTTCTCGTGCGTTACCAATTTTGTTGTTAAACATGTTTCGTCCTATCGAAGTCAGTTGGGTGTGACTACCCATTTATGAGAGACATCTTCATGGTAGGTAAGCGTTGGCATAGGAGTCCCTGAGTTCTCGGTGGTATCCATGTGGGTCCACGAGGGGCGAGCAATCCTGCCGCGCTGCCGTCGATTCGATACCCTCAACAGAGTTGGCCTACTGATTTACTGGTCCTAATAGCGATCTATTTGACATACCGTAATCGGACCCGGGTTATGTACCTATAACAGGTGTCTGAAGGGATGTTGGCCATGTCGATCATGGATGAGTTTGCCGGTATTACCGAAGCTAAGAGCGCCCTACCTGGCGTTCTTACTCGACTAGAAAGTGGTTCCGTCGACCACGTATTTGTCATGCGGAACAACAAGCCGGCTGCTGTCCTATCGGCCGTGGATGAATACCAACATCTCCGATCACTTAGCGCACTGCGTGAGCACCTTGAGGACGCCCAAATGATCCACGAAGCTATACGAGCCGACGATGGAGTTCGACACAACCTCGATGATGCCCTCGCAGATTCGCAAGAGAGAACCTGAAAGAACTTGATGGCAGTACAAGAACTCTGCTGGCATTGATTTAACGGGTAGGTTGAAAATTTATCTAAAGTCAACGGGACTTCGAATTATCTATCAGATCGTCAAGAAACCAAGCCGTGAGAACTCCGAGAAACATGGAGATTTGGGGGTAGTTGACGTCCTAGCGATAGGTCCACGAACTGATATGGCCGTTTATCTGAGAATGCTTGCTTGATTTGGCCCCACCTTCTGGTCGGTTGAATACTACTTAGTGGTTCGGGTTGGGGTGGCTAGTCGGTAGCTTTGGGTGCCGGTTTCGATGATGTGTGCCCGGTAGGTGATTCGATCGATAACAGCAGCGGCGAGTCGGATGTCGGTGAAGGTTTTGCTCCATTCTGAGAATGGGGCGTTGCTTGCGATGGCGATGGATGCCCGTTCTTCACGTTCGGTGAGGATTTGGAAGAGTAGTTCTGCTGCTCGTTGGTCGAGGTGGACGTAGCCGAGTTCGTCGATGGCCAGTAAGTCGAATCGGCCGTAGCGGGCGACGGTTTTAGACAGGTGTAAGTCATCGGCTGCTTCAGCGAGTTCGTTGGCTAGTTGCGCGCAGGTGACGTATCGGACGCGGTGCCCGTTCTCGGCGGCGGCGAGGCATGTTCCGATGAGTAGGTGGGATTTTCCGGTGCCGGAATCACCGAGTAGGACAACGGGTTGGGATGCGGTGATGAAGCCGCCACTGGCCAG
>JGI1356J14229_10002765_pt1 | contig 13711 bp, 10 predicted proteins | sample Subgrocontami58m_FD_14229 | JGI IMG/M metagenome (IMG submission 14229) | reverse complement strand
CGCGGTAAGACAGTAGCCAAGCTGCCGGCAGCCGGTGATCCACGCGCGGGCCGTTGATCACAAACCGGCATTTGAGTTTGTAGCGGTCGCCGGGCCCGTGCGCGCGCCGGCGATCGTCTTGAATGCGCTGCTGGACCGAAAAAAGACTCCCGGTACATTTTCTCCGCCCAGTGTTAATCGGAGAACGCCGTATGGTTCGCCTGATTGGGTGCAGCGCAGGGCGATTGAACTCGGCTTGGAGGCAAGCCTTCGACCGAGAGGACGTCCCCGGAAGGAATAGAATAAAAGTAGAATGTCCCCTTTTCTTTTTTCCCTTGACAAGCTGTAGCTTTAAAACTACTATGAGTTATGGAAGTTTCGGAAAAACAGGTCGAGAACTACAAGCTTCCTGACGGTAGCTGTCCTTTTGACGATTGGATGGATTCACTCCGGGACCGACGAGCAAGGGCTAGAATTCGCGCACGGGTCGCTCGCGTCCGATTGGGAAACTTGGGCAAGTGTGAGCCTGTCGGTGGCGGCGTTCTGGAACTCAAAATCGACTACGGACCGGGTTATCGTGTTTATTTTGGCCAGGCGGGGATCAAGTTGGTTATTCTGCTTTGCGGCGGGGACAAAAGTTCACAAGCTGAGGACATAAGGAGAGCTATCGACTATTGGGAGGACTATAAAAAGTAGGAGTTCACAATGGCTAAAAGCAAAAGTTATCAAAGTAGTCTTTTGGAATCTCTCAAAGATCCTACGGAAGCAGTGGAATATTTGAATGCTGCTCTGGAAGACGGGGAGCCTGAGGTTTTTCTTCTGGCTTTGAGAGATGTCGTCGATTCGTATGGTGGAATGGGCAAGCTCGCGGCGTCTACTTCGCTGAACAGGGAAAATCTTTACAGGATGCTTTCAACGAAAGGGAATCCGGAGTTTTTTAGTTTGTCCACGGTCCTCGATGCCGTCGGCTTCCGATTGGCAGTCGAATCCAAGACCGCTGCGCTTTCAAAAACCAAAAGTGGAGTTTCAAAGCTGGTTCTTCATGCCAATATGACTCAAGTGAAGGAACCTGCAGCCAAGTACGCGCTCGCCGCGGATTCGGAATCGCGCACCAAGAGCGCGATATCACTTAGAACAAGTGACGACAAAGAAGTGGGGACGCTCGACTTTGATTACAGTGCGGGAGCCTTAATCCTCCAGGTCACAGGGGATCTGCCACTCAAACGGGTCCAAGAAGCGGAAATTCAAACACAGGATGGCAACGTATATTCAGGAGAGGTTTCGGTGGAAGGGAAGAATCGAATGGTCTTGCTCAGAAAAAAGAAGGTATTCCCTAAAGACGTGTCGCAAATTATTTTAACAATGTCAGAATAGGCGATGGACGACCAAATCACACGACTTGATTGGTTGTTAAGCCGAATTCAACTTCTGGATCCTCCTTACCAAGGGTCAGCGGAAGGCAAGGAGCTATACCAACAGATATGCAAGCTCGTATTTGAGGACCAACTTTTTCTGCGCATATGGTCTGAGCCAACATTGAACCAACTCGAACAACTGTTTCAGACTGAAAGGCCCGACGAGGAGTTATTTGGATCCGAATTAGAGGATATTCGTAAGCGAACGATCGAAGTGAGAGAAGTCAATGATTGTTTCTTCGGCATCATCGACCCAAATACTACGAGCCAGGATCTCTGCGAATTATTGGCGAAACTTCAATGCCTTCCCGAGGATTTTAGCAATCGGTTAGATGCGTCCGGTCGGCTACAAGAAATCAGAAATCAAGACCGATGTACTTTTGAGAAAGTCGAGTGGTTTCTAGAATTTCTTAAAGACGACCTCAGCCTAGATTTGACCGCAAAAGACTCAATCAGAGGAGTCCTCGAATCGCTCAAAAGTCGTGAAGCGATAGGAAAAGTAAACGCTTTATTGGTTAAAGGAACTGCCAAGGCGATAGCCGTCTCGCTCCACATTAAGATTCAGCCTGGTACTGGCCAAGTCTCCTGCCAAGTAAATGGGAGCGAAGATTTCAAGGCCGCCGTCAGGAGAGCTCAATCCGCGATGCGAGACCGAGCGTATTTGTCCGGATCGGAAGATGTCTTGTATACGCTTCATCTCACAGACGCGCGCTATCAAGGATCATCTCTTGCTTTGGCAGCTTCGGTAGCAATGCATGATGTGAAGCTGAACCTTGCAACTGACCCGTACACTGCCTTCACGGGAGACATCGATTTGGATGGTCAGGAGTGGACGATTAAACAGGTTGGCAGTGTGATCCAAAAAATCGCTGCTGCGAAGCAAGCTGGATGTCGACGAGTATTTATTCCTCGCTTGAACTATGCGGAGATAACGGGCTCGTCGGACATCAAAATCTGTGGCGTAGATTCCTTGATAGATCTCTTCGTTCAACTGCGACCAAATCGTCAACTACTACCGAGTAAGTCTCTGCAAGGCAGAAAAATTACGCTTCTCCAACAGTACTGCATGGAACGCGGATGGGACTTGCCAGCACCGCAGCCGATTCAAGCGGGAATTCAATTCAGTATCGTTCCTCTGGAGATCCCCCCACTAAAAGTTCAAATTTACAATACCGGCACACATACAGCCAGGACTATTTCACAAAAGGAGTATTTGGAAGTTCTGTCGCTGCTTAACACGATAGATCAACCGGAAACGCCGATTCGAAGTGTTAATCAAACCCTGACTGTCCAAAACTCCACGCTACAGGACCAGATACAAAGTGAGCTCGAAAAACTCAACCCCACGGAATCGTGCTCGGAGCAATACTGCAAATATTCTTTTAAATTTGCTGGCAAGGATGAAACACTCACGATTAAACAGTACAACAGCGGTAAGTTAACCCTTCAGGGATCAGCGGGTTCTCTTTACAAGTCTGTTCTCGAATGCATCGTCCCACTTTATAACATCCATTTCCCGAAGGCAGAAATCAGCGTGGAAAGTTTACTCGGTTTAAACGCCAGTAAGCCCATCGTGCAAGGGCAAGCTTCGAACAAAGAACTTGTTGAAGTCCCTCTGCCGCACATCGGAACTGATGAGTCCGGTAAGGGAGATTATTTTGGCCCGATGGTGATCGCAGGCGTTCTAATCGATTCAACGACAGAGACCACTTTGAAGGAGATAGGTGTCAAAGACTCAAAGACGCTTACCGATAAGCGGTGCAGAGAGTTAGCGGCGAAAATTCGCAACTTACTTCCGGGAAAATATCACGAAGTTGAGATAGTACCAGAAAGCTACAATCGACTTTACGGTGAGTTCGAATCCGAAGGCAAAAACCTCAACCATTTACTCGCCTGGGGACACGCGAGAGCGATCGAAAGCCTACTTCAAAAGGAGACGTGTTCTCATGCGATTGCGGATCAGTTCGGGGACGAAAATTATATCCGCTCCAAGCTAATGGAGAAGGGAAAGAAGCTTCAACTTATCCAGCTTCCGAAAGGCGAACGTTATATAGCGGTTGCCGCAGCTTCGATTTTAGCACGCGATAAGTTTCTCTCACGTATGGAAATTCTTCGAGAAACCGTCGGCATTGAGCTACCTAAAGGGGCATCCGATACCGTAGTCCACGCGGGGAAACAGTTTGTGCAAACCTACGGCGAAGAATCACTAGGGAAGGTTGCGAAGCTCCACCACAAGACGACAGAAAAGATTAAAGGGTCAAAATATGACTGAACTTGCCAATGAAGAATCTGTTATCGCCGAGCCGAGTAATCGTTTTGAGATAAGCAAAGAAGCGAACGACCTCAGAAAGAAGGGTGAGTTCGACAAAGCACTGGCGTTTTACCGCGAGTTGTCAAAGGACGCCGCCGACTCCTACTCAGCAGCAGGGCTTCTCCACTGCCTTAGAAAACTTCATTTATTCGACGAGGCTTTGCCGCTTTGTACGCTCGCAAATCAGAAGCACATGACACTTGACTGGTACCGCAACGAGGTCGTCTGGACTCTGATTCAGGGTAAACTGCAAGGACTTGACGAGTCGGCAACGGTAGATGATGTCGAGAGTGCGGCTGAATTAATTCTCGCTCTTGAACCGAAGAGTGCCACAACAAGATGGAGTATAGTACGTCGGGTTCTAAAATCTGCAAAGTTAAGGAATAGGTGGGACATCGTTTTGAAATGGATCAAAAGAGTAAATCCGGATGAACTGTCGACAACGCCTATGAAAGATGATCGTGGTCGTGATGGCTGGTGCGAGCAGGCTATTTGGCATAATTTCCGTATTCGCTCAGAGATTGGAATCGGTGATAAGCAGCAAGCGATTGTCGCTGCGCAACGTGCAATCGGTCTCTTCCCACAGCAAGCAAAATTTTTTAAACGGCTGGAGGCTCTCGGAAACTTTCTCCTCGGCAGACTGGTTGAAGCCGAGCTACTTTACAGCAAGCTTTCTAGTGGCGGAAGATCAGATTGGTGGATACTAAACGAACACGCTCACGTTCTGCGGGACCTTGGTAAACATCAAGAAGCGCTAGCCTTGATGTGTAAGGCCGCTCTTTCAAATAAGAAACTCGAATTGCTTGTCTCTCTTTTTTCAGATATTGGCTTTCTCTGTCACAAAACAGAACTGAAACAAGATGCAAGAAATCATCTTCTTTTATGCAAGTACATTAGAGAAAAACAAGGATGGTCAATTCCCCAGGCCGTTGGTTCCGCAATTTCAGTGTTAGACAAAGAATTACCAAACATCGCCGCCCCGGCAGACCTTAATGCGGCGCTAGCTGAATGCCAAAAATTCTGGAGAAGAACCGTGGAAACACAACACGACTCCCGCGAGCCGTCACTTAAAAGTAGAGGAGTGAAAAGGATGCTAAAAGGAAAGTTAAAAATGGGGCCTCCGGAAAGGTCGTATTGCTTCCTACTTTCAGACACAAGAGAGTCCTATTTCTGTCGAAAGAGTGATCTGCCTCAAGGCGCGACTGATGGCGTGATGCTCCAATTTGACGCGATGCCGTCGTTCGACAAGAAGAAAAACCAGGAATCCTGGAAAGCCGTCAACGTGCGAACCGTATGATGTGTTCGGAGCCCGGAAACGAGATTAGGGGACGAGCTGAATATCTCGTAGGAAGCGAGGAGGCCGCTCAAAAATAGCTTCTAAAGTCGACCTGGTCAGGTTGGCAGGCAGGAAGCGATCACATTGTGAAGTTGATTGAAAATTTAACCCGGCGTGATTTGCGTTTGCGAAAAGCAGCGCGACCACTCAAAGTGGCGTCATGAAAACTAGTATTGTGTCCCTGGAGTTTCACAGGCAGGATTATGAGCCCGAACTCTTTGCGAGCTTTAAAAACCTGACAGAATGTCAAAAGGCAAGACCTGGCTCACACGTGAACCTGTGACCCGTGCGTAGACCCAGGGTCTGGTGATTCAACGGAAAGAGAGCTTATGGACACCCTTTCTCCACTCCGGTCTTCATTCGGGACTTTCTTGCTGGGAATATTTGCCACCCTGTTTGTTCAGTGGTTAAACGCTTATTGGGCTAAATTGCGCAAGATCGATGAAACTAAGCTTGGCTTATACATGTCATGGATGCCCTATCTTGCGGAGTGGTATGTTGCAGGTGTCTCACCGGCCCTATCACCACCTGACCCACAGGCTTTTCAGAAAAAGAAATGGGAAATTCTAGGTACTTTGCAGATTATGGGATCGACTGGAGCTATGATCTCATTTATGCTCTTTTCCGAACTAGCCGAACTCGCTTTCAACAAAGATCAAAGTTTTAATCGCGATGAGTTCCATGAGGCTTTCTCAAATCTGAATTATCATTTTTGTTGTGAGATTCATGGAGAAAAACTCAACCAGTCACAACATAAGCCATTTGAGACAGTCAGGCGGTGGCTTTCTGACGGGTTCCAAAAGTTCCTATCGACGATCAGGTCTAAAATGAAGTAGGGGCTCGGAATTCCAGGGGCGCAACACTAATTTCTTCTTGACGAGAAGGGTTGAAATCGAGTAGCGTCCGCCGCATGGCTAGGATTTCGAGTCGGCAGTAGTAGCAGTAGTAGAGTCGGGTCTTGTATTTTGATGCCGCCTTTTTCTTGCAGCAAGATTCGGTTGGATTCTCCGTCAATTCAATTTTAGTAGGCCGGTAGCATTCGGAGTTTGGCCTCGCAGCTCAAATCGATCGTTGATTACTCAATCGGCCAGCGGGGCTGAATCTTATAAGGCAGTTTGGCCACGATCTTCGACGCGGCTTCCTGGGCCCGGCTTAAGACGCGGTCCACATCGATAGTCAGGATCTTTCGCTTCTCCATGACGATTTTGCCGTCGATGATCGAAGTCTCCACGTCCGCCCCCTCGCCGGAATAGACCAGGTTCGGCACGATTGAAAAATCGTGCATCGGGATCCAGTTGGAGCGCCGGGTCTCGACGATAATCACGTCGGCCTTCTTGCCCTTTTCCAGAGAGCCGATCTCCTTTTCCCACTGCAGCGCCCGCGCCCCGTCGGTAGTCGCCATCTCCAACGCCTTTTCCGGCGGGATCAGATCCGGAATCAAACGGATCTCTTTGTGGACGGTCGCTACCTCGTACATGGTGCGGAACATATCCAGGCTGTTGTTCGCCGCGCTGGAATCGCACCCCATCGCGACGGTGATGCCCATCTCCAGCATCTCAGGAAATTTTCCGATGACCGCAGCGCCATAGGCCCCATGAAGCGTCGCTCCGGGATTGTGGCAGATCTTCGTGTCGTGATCTTTGAGCATTTTGACTTCGTCGTTGGTCAGGACCGCCATGTGGGTAAGGAGCCAGTTGGGCTGAAGCACGCCCAGTTTGTTCATATAGGCGATGGTGGTCATCCCGGTTTTGCGCCTCACCCATTCAACCTGGTCTTTGTTTACCGCAGCGTGCATTTGGACCAGCACGCCGTCTCGTTCCGAGGCCTGCTTTACCCGGCGGTAAAGCTCATCGGTGACATTCGGCTCGACCCTGAGGGCGTAAGAGGCCCGGATGCGGCCGTTCTCTTTTCCATGCCAGTCGCGCACCAGTTTTTCTTCGGCCTTCATCGTCTCATCGGTCGAGAGCTTGCCCAAAAGTCCATCAGGCAGAGGGCGGTCCTGGCTCCACTGGTCCATTCCTGACCACGACACGATGCCGCGCATGCCGCTTTCAACAAAGGCCCTCGCTACATTTTCCATTTTGTAGCCGCCCGGGTCGGAGCCGGTGGTTGTTCCGGTCCGGATCATCTCGGCGCAGCAGAGGATGGCGCTTAAATAAGTGTACTCGTCGCTTTGGTTAAGCAAAACCTCGTAAGGATAGATCCGGTCGTAGCACCAGGCGATAAGGTCCACGTCATCGCCCAGACCACGGGATAGCATCTGTACGTTGTGAATGTGCGCGTCCACCAGACCGGGCATGATGATCCGGTCTGTGGCATCGAAAACCTTCTCGGCCTGAAAGCCTTTGAGCGCATCGCTCTTTCCAATATCTACAATCCGGTCGTTCTCGATCGCCACGGCGCCGTTCTTGATGATCCGGCGGCGCGGGTCCATAGTGATCACAGTGCCGTTCTTAATTAAAATGCGTCCCATGAGATGCCCTCCATCCTTATGGCGAGTATCACACACAAAACTTTGCTGTCAAACTGGCGGCCATACCACCACACTTTTCAACGTAGAGCTAGAGCTTGAGTTGACACAGGACTTTCTTTAGGGTTAGCTATTTCTTTTATTCCGACTGAAAGGGAGGAGAGAGATATGAAGAGACGGATTGCTCTGGTTTTTCTCGCGGTGCTATTGACGGCGGTTTTCACGAGGCCCGCTATGGCCAAGGACCGATTGGCCATGGGCTACTCGAGCGCGAGCGGGGTCTTCGCTGGTCTCTGGGTGGCCCACGAAGGAAAACTGTTCGAAAAATACGACATCGATTCCCACCTGGTGCTGATCGCTTCAGGATCGCTGATGGTCCAGGCGATGCTGGGAGGCGATCTCCCAATATCTGCCGCCGCCGGGAGTGCCGCCGTCGATGCCAGCCTGGGCGGGGCGGACATCGTCATGGTGGGGTCGCTTGTCAAGGTCCCCGCTTTCTACATCATGGCCTTGCCGGATATCAAAACGATTGAAGAGCTGCGCGGGAAGAGCGTTGGCGTGACACGTTTTGGCTCCTCTACCGATTTCACGATGCGCTATGTTCTGCGCAAGGCCGGGCTTGAGCCCGGTCGCGATGTGACCATGATCCAGACCGGGGATCTTTTTGCCGCTGCTGCGATGCTCCGTACGCGGGCTATCGTGGCCGCTCCCTTTTCCAGTCCCACGAACCTCCGGGCCGAGGAGGCGGGCGCGCGGGTTCTGCTCAATATGGGCAAGGCCGGTGTCTACTTTCCTCACGATGCATTTATGGCGCGCCGTTCTTTTGTTAATGCCAACGAGGATCTGGTGCGCCGTTTCTTGAAGGGCTATTCCGAGGGGGTTTATCGTCTCTACAGCGATCCGGTGTTCAGCAAGCGCGCGATTGGGAAATATGCCCGCGCAACCGACGCCAGGACACTCGACGCGGTTTACCAGTACGCCGTGGATTATGTGGACAAGATTCCTTACAACACGCGCGAAGGCATCCAGGAGGTTTTGAATCAGGCGGCCCCGAGAAACCCCAAGGCCAAAACCGCCAGTCCGGATACTTTTTATGACGACCGCTTCATAAAGGAGCTTGAGACATCGGGGTTTTATAAACAGCTTTGGGGGAAATAGCATGGCAAGAGTAGGATTTGCATTAGGATACGGCAAGTTCACCAACGCGAGAGAAATAGCGGGCTTGATGCAGCAGGCGGAAGAGCGCGGCTATGAGATGGGTTTCTTTTCCGAGACCATCGAGCTTATGCGCGATTCCGTCACCGCGCTGGCGGCTATCGGACTTGCGACCAAACGATTGGTCCTAGGCTCAACCCAGATCGTGCGCCTGCGCGGCCCTGTCGTGATGGCTCAAACTCTGGCGAGCCTGGACGAGTTGACCGGTGGCCGCATGACTCTCGCCCCGGGCGCCTGCACCAAGAGCCACGCCAGGGTCCACTCGCTCGAAACCGAGTTGAATGTCACTCCCGCGGAGGTGCTTAAAGAATATATCGAGTCGATGCGGCTGCTGCTCACCGGCGAGAAGGTCTCCTATCACGGCAAGTACGTGAACTTCGACAACGCGGGACTGGCGTGGAAGCCGGCGCGCAACTATATTCCGCTCTACGTCCCTGCCACCAGTAAAACGGGGTTGCGCCTTGCCGGCCAGATTGGTGACGGCGTTGTGCTCAACGCCGTCTGCTCACCGGAGTACACCGAGAACGCGATCAAGATCATCAAGGACGCGGCTGAAGCGGCGGGCAGGGATTGGTCTAAATTCGAGGTGGCTCAGCTCATCAATTGCTCCGTGGAGGACAGTCACAAAAAAGCGCTCGACGAGGTGCGCTGGGAAGTGGCCACCAAGCTCGATCCCATTCAGCTTCCCTTTATCGCAGGTCCCAAGATGCGCGTCGGCGAACCTTACATCAGGAAAGAAGACATCCCGATCTTCGAGAATGCCCATGCTAAAGGCGGCATGGAAGGCTTGATCAAGGCTGTCCCTGACTCCTATGTCGAAGGAATGACCGCAAGCGGGACGCCCGACGAGGTCAAGAAACGGGTCCAGCGTTACCGCGAGGCCGGCGTCAAGCTTCCGTTGCTTCGTCCGGCGGCTAACCATCAAACACAGCGGCTGCTAGAGCTGTTCACCCAGTAGGCGATCCAATCGATAACGGCCTTGAGGACAGAGATGATGGAGGATAGAGGATCGAGGATAGCGAGTTAATCCATCCTCAATCCTCGATCTTCGATTCTCGGCTTTATGTATCGCGTCGGCGTTGACATCGGCGGGACGTTCACTGACCTCCTTTTGGTAGGCGAGGATCGATTAGCCGTTATCGGCAAGACGCTTACCACCCCGGGTGACCCGAGCCTTGCCGTGGAGACGGCGTTGCGGGAGGCGCTCGACGACGGCTTTGCGAAGGCGAGCGAGCGCGGAACGCTGGTACACGGCACGACCCTGGTGACTAACGCCCTGATCGAGCGCAAGGGGCCGTTGACGGCGCTGCTCACGACCGCCGGTTTCCGGGACGCCTTGGAGATTGGGCGGGAGCACCGCTACGAGCTTTACGATCTCAATCTGGAACTCCCGAAGCCTCTTGTCCCGCGCCACCTGCGCTTCGATGTGCCTGAGCGAACTGCGGCCGATGGCAGCGTGCTGGAGTTCCTGGACGAAGAGTTTGTTCGCCGGCTGGTGGCGGAGTGTCGGGCCAAGGGCATCAGGGCCATCGGCGTCTGCTATTTAAATAGCTTTCGCAACCCTAAGCACGAGCGGCGCACCGCCGAGATTATCGCCGAGGTGGCCCCTGAGATCCGGGTTTCACTGAGTTCGGAAGTCGTGGCCGAGATCCGCGAGTTTCAGCGCACGAGTACCACCGTAGCCAACGTTTACGTGCAGGAGCGCGTGGCGAAATACCTGGAAGAGCTGGAGCAGCGCTTGAAGCGTCTCGGCTTTGTGGGGAGCTTCTTCGTCATGCTCTCCAGCGGCGGCATCGCTACGGCTGAAACCGCAGCCCGCTTTCCGGTGCGCCTGTTGGAATCCGGGCCGGCGGCCGGCGCTTTGGCTGCGGCCCATCAGGGCGTTCTCGCCGGCTGTCCGGATCTGCTCTCTTTCGATATGGGCGGCACGACGGCTAAACTCTGCGCGGTCGAGGGCGGTCATCCGTTGAAGGCGCACGAGTTCGAAGTGGACCGGGTGTACCGTTTCAGACGCGGAAGCGGGCTTCCGATAAAGATCCCGGTTATCGACATGATCGAGATCGGGGCCGGTGGGGGTAGCATTGCGCGCGTGGATGCGCTTGGATTGTTGAAGGTGGGGCCGGAAAGCGCCGGCGCCGAGCCTGGACCGGCGTGCTACAGTCAAGGAGGGCAGGAGCCCACGGTAACCGATGCCGATCTGGTCCTGGGATACCTCGACCCCGGCTACTTCCTCGGTGGCAATATGCGCCTTGATCTTGAGGCGGCGCGGCGGGCGCTGTCGCTCCTGGCCCGGCGTCTCGGCCTGAGCGTAGAGCAGGTCGCCTGGGGTATCCATAAGATCGTGAATGAGAATATGGCCAACGCCGCGCGCGCCCATCTGGGCGAACGCGGTAAGGACCCGCGGCGTCTGCCGCTATTTGCCTTTGGCGGCGCAGGGCCGGTGCACGGCTACCGGGTGGCGGAGATTCTCCATCTTCCTGCCCTCATCTCTCCCTTCGGCGCCGGAGTGGGTTCTACCTTTGGCCTCCTGGTGGCGCCTCTGGCGTTCGACTTTGTTCGCAGCGCCTATAGCCGTCTGGATGGTCTGGAATGGAATTTTGCCAATAGCCTTCTCGCCGAGATGGCTGGTGAGGGGAGCGCGGTGCTGGAAAGCTCCGGTCTCTCTACCTCGGAGATTTCATACCAGCGCAGTGCGGACATGCGCTACGTCGGCCAGGGGCACGAAGTTTCCGTGCCGCTGCCGGACGGTATTTTGGGCGAACAGCATCTCCCTCAGATAACGGCGGCCTTTGAACAGATCTATCGGACGCTCTACGGCCGTAAAGGGCCGGATGTTCCCCTGGAGGTAATTAACTGGCGCGTTGTCGCCAGCGGGCCGCAAGCCGACATGGACTTTCGCCTGCCGGCGGCCGCCAACGGCTCGGCCAAAGCGCTCAAAGGTTCACGTCTCGCCTATTTTCCGGAGCATGGCCGTTATGTAGAGACATCGGTGTATGATCGTTATGCCCTGGTATCAGGCACGAGCTTCAGCGGTCCGGCAATCGTTGAGGAGCGAGAATCAACCCTGATCGTAGGCGCCCGGGGACGCGCCCGGGTGGACGAGCGGCTAAACGTAATCGTGGAGTTTGCCGATGGCTGATTCCCTTCGACTAGGCTCAGGGCAGGCCATCGATCCCGTTACCTTGGAGGTGATCTGGAACCGGTTGCTCTCCGTCGCCACCCAGCAGCAGGACGCGCTCATGCGGACCGCGTTCAGCACGATCGTGCGCGAGAGCCAGGACCTCGCCTGCGGGATGTTCGACACGCAAGGCAGAATGATCGCCCAGTCGGTAAGCGGTACGCCCGGCCACATCAACGCGATGGCCACCTCCATGCGCCATTTTCTCGCGGCTTTCCCGCCGCGCACGCTGGCGCCCGGCGATGTGTTGATCACCAACGATCCATGGATGACCGCGGGCCAGATCAACGACATCACTATCACCACGCCTATTTTTAAAGAGGGGCGAATGGTGGCCCTGTTCGCCAACACCTGCCACAGCGCGGATATCGGCGGGCGCATCCTTTCGGCAGAAGCGCGAGAGGTGTTCGAAGAAGGGCTGCGCATCCCCATCATGAAGCTGTTTGACCTCGGCGAGCCGAATAAAGTTCTGTTGCAAATCGTTCGCTCCAATGTGCGGCTGCCGGACGAGGTGGTGGGGGACTTTTATGCCCAGACCGCCTGCAATGACGCCGGCGGACGCGCGCTCCTTGAGATGATGGCTGAATTCGGCCTGGACAGCATTGACCCGGTGGCCGATGAGATTATCCGGCGCTCGGAGGATGCCGTGCGTGCTAAGATCCGCGAGCTGCCGGGTGGCGAGTGGCAGAGCGAGACCTGGAGCGACGGTTTCGAAGAACCCATTGTTATCCGCTGCTCCGTGCGCATCTCCGGAGATGAGATCTTTATCGATTTTACCGGGTCTTCTCCCCAAAGCACGCGCGGCATCAACGTTGTGCTGAACTATACCCACGCCTATGCCAGCTTTGCGGTCAAGGCGGCGGTCTACCCCGATGTGCCACACAATGAAGGGAGCTTCCGTCCCGTTCACGTCACCGCGCCACCCGGAACTATTTTGAACGCCCTTGACCCGGCCCCGGTGGCGAGCCGCCAGGCAGTCGGCCATTTCGTTCCCAGTGCTATCTTTGCGGCTCTGGCCGGGGCCCTTCCGGGCCGCTTGATGGCTCCCAGCGCGGACCCCATCTGGCTGAGCGTCTGGCGCGGCCAGAACCCGCCCTTTACGCTCACCATCTTTCAGGTCGGCGGCACCGGCGCCCGACCCACCAAAGATGGTCTCAGCGCCGTGGGCTTTCCCAGCGGTGTTGCCGGCGTCCCTGCCGAGGTGATAGAAAGCCTATCTCCGGTTGTGATGCGCCGGCGCCAGCTTCGTTCCGACTCCGGAGGTCCTGGCGCCTGGCGTGGTGGTCTGGGACAGCAAAGCGAGTTTGGGAGGCGGGGAGCAGGCCGATGGAGCGTGAGCCCTATTGTGGACCGCAGCAGGTTTCCTGCGCCAGGTCTCCTCGGCGGCAAGTCAGGCGCGCCAGGCGAACTGATCCTGAGCAGCGGAGAACGTCCCAATCCCAAGTCTCTGATCGATCTCGTGCCGGAACAGGTTATTCATTTGAACACGCCCGGAGGTGGCGGCTACGGCGATCCGTTCAGCCGTGATCCAGAGCGCGTGCGCCTCGATGTTATAGAAGGGTACGTAAGCCCCGAGGCTGCGGCGAGGGAGTATGGCGTGGATGTCCGTTTTACTGGTAAGGACGAGGAAATGGTCCGGCTGCCGGAGCAGTGGGTGATTGACGAGGCTGCGACCGCGAAGCTAAGAAATCGAAGATCGAAGATGGAGGATGGAGGATAGCGATCTTCGATCATCGATCTTCTATCCTCGGTGATGTTATGGAGCTGAAGAATAGAGTGGCGCTGGTTACAGGCGGGGCAACGGGCA
>JGI1356J14229_10002762_pt1 | contig 13715 bp, 5 predicted proteins | sample Subgrocontami58m_FD_14229 | JGI IMG/M metagenome (IMG submission 14229) | reverse complement strand
GCGATTTCGGCGTGCGCACCGCGCCGCCGGTCCAGCGTGAATTGCTCGACTGGCTCGCGGCGTCGTTCGTGGAAAATCACTGGTCGCTGAAACAGCTGCACCGCGGGATCGTGCTTTCACGCACTTACCGGCAGTCGGCCAACGCAAATCCTGCTGCGCTCGCGGCCGATCCGGACAACCAGTTGCTGCATCATTTCAACCGGCACCGGCTCGAGTTCGAAAGCCTCCGCGACACGTTGCTCGCGGTGGCCGGCGCGCTCGACCTCACGCCTGGCGGCGCCCCGGATGATTTGACGAAGGAACCTTTCACGCGGCGCCGCACGATTTATGGCTTCATCGATCGCCAGAACCTGCCGGGCATGTTCCGCACATTCGATTATCCGAATCCCGACGTGAGCAGCGCGGGCCGGTTCGCGACGACCGTGCCGCAGCAGGCGTTGTTCATGATGAACAGCCCGTTTGTGCAGGAGCAGGCGCGCGAGGTCGTGCGGCGGATGGAGCGGGAAGGCGGCTCGGTTGCGGATGCGGAATCCGACGAGCACGCGGTGCAGCGTCTTTATCGCATCGTGTATCAACGAGACCCGGACACTCCCGAACTCGCCCTGGCCCTGGGATTTTTGCACCGGCCGGCGATCGCGGGTGCGGCGCCGGCGACGAAACCGCCGGTCCAACCGCTCACCCGGCGGGAGGAACTGGCGCAGGTCCTGTTGCTGTCGAACGAACTGGCCTTCGTGGATTGAGAGCGGGCGAGCGTAGGCACATCGCCAGCCGGGGATTCGCCAGGAGCGTGGCAAGCGTGGTGAGGTGAACGCGCGTTCAAATGATCCGCCCGGGCTGATTCACCCGCCGGCGGCCCGCGGCTGGGCGCTGGCACGCGCCGGACAGTTGACCTGTATCCGGCATGTTCCCAGAACTGCACCGCCCTCCTCATGAAATTCCTATCTCTCGCGGTCCTGGCTGCCGGTGTCACCGCGTTCGCGGCCGAAAGCCCCAAATCGAAAGCAACCTACACCCAGGTCTACGGCGCAACGAAGGCCCCGGTGAAGGTCGATCCGGCGAAGGACCTCCCGCGTTATCCGGCGGTGGAGCCGAAGGACGCGGCGGCGACGTGGCAGGTGAAGAAGGGGTTCAAGATCGAGTTTGTCACGCACGAGCCGCAAACGCGCGATCCGATCGCGATTTCGTTCGACGAGAACGGCCGGATGTTCGTCTGCGAGATGATCGACTATTCGGAGGAACGCGAGCACACGCCGCACTGGGGCCGCGTCTCCGTGCTCGAGGACAAGGATGGCGACGGGTTTTATGAAACGAGCAAGGTCTTCGCCGACGATCTGCCGTGGCCGACGGGATTGATCTGGGCGAACGGCGGCTTGTATGTCGCCGCGACGCCGGACATCTGGCGGTTCGAGGATCGCGATGGCGACGGCCGCGCGGAATTCCGCGAGAAAGTCTTCACCGGTTTCGGCACCGGGCTGCAGCGGCTCAACGTCCAGACGCTGTTGAACTGTCTCGAATGGGGGCAGGATAACCGGATTCACCTGCAGTCCGGTTCCGGCAATCGCGGGAAAATCAAGAACCTGAAGCGACCGGATATTTCCGAGGCGGAACTTGGCGGGCACGATTTCTGGTTTGATCCGCGGACCTACGAGTCGGGCTTCGAAGCCGGCGGCGCCCAGTTCGGCATGAGCTTCGACAACTACGGGCGAAAGTTCGCGTGCTCGAATTCCGACCATCTGCAGTTCTTCGTCTACGACGATCGCTACGCCGGCCGGAATCCTTTCTTCAACATGCCGCCGGCGCGCCAGAGCATCGCGGCGGACGGCGGAGCGGCGGAGGTGTATCGGATTAGTCCCGACGAGCCGTGGCGGATCATCCGCACGCGCTGGCGGATTTCCGGCGTGGTCAAGGGCGTGGTCGAAGGCGGCGGCCGCGTCAGCGGCTACTTCACCGGTGCGAGTGGCACGCGGGTCTTTCGCGGCGATGCCTATGGTCCGGATTTTGTGGATAACGCCTTCGCCGCCGACTCCGGCGGCCAGCTCGTGCATCGGAAGAAGATCTATCCGAACGGGGTGAGCCTGACTGGCCGCCGGCCCGACGACGAACAGAACTTCGAATTTGCGGCGAGCCGCGACACGTGGGTGCGCACGGTGAATTTCGCGAACGCGCCGGACGGCACGCTCCACATCATCGACATGTACCGCGAGGTGATCGAGCACCCGTGGAGCCTGCCGGAAGAGATCAAGCAGTACCTCGACCTGAACAGCGGCAACGACCGCGGGCGGATTTGGCGGATCGTGCCGGAAGCCGGCTGGCAGCGTCGGCCGAGCGCGGTCGGGCTCGGGAAGGCCAGCACCGACGAACTCGTGGCCACGCTCGAGCACACCAACGGCTGGCACCGCGACACGGCTTCGCGGCTGCTCTACGAGCGGCAGGACAAGGCGGCCGTGCCGCTGCTGGCAAAACTGGTGCGCGAATCCAAGTCGGCTTACGCGCGCCACCATGCCCTGGGCAGCCTCGAAGGATTGGGCGGTCTCACCGAAGAGGTCGTCAACGCGGCGTTGGGCGACAGCGACGGGCACGTCCGGGAGCGCGCGATCGTCATGGCGGAGAAACTTTTTTCGCGCGGCGCGCTTGCGCCGGCGACGCTGCAGAAACTCGCGATGCTGGCCGAGGACCGCGAACCGCGGGTGCGTTTCCAACTCGCCCTCACCGCGGAGAACGTGCTGGCGAAATCCGAGCAGCCGCCGCTGGCGGGCGCGTGCGCCCGGCTCGCCTCGCGCGATGCCGGCGACCAGTGGATTTCCGCGGCGTTGCTCGGCGGCCCGCCCGAGGTGGTGAACCGCGTGATTTTTCCGGCGGTGACGCGTGATGTCGCGCAGGCGCGCCAGATGGCGCCTTTCGTCGCGAAATTGATCGAAATCCGCGCCGCCTCGAAGCCGGCGGAGGGTTACGCCGCGCTGATCGATTTCGTCGCGCAGCCGGGCACCAGCCCGCTGTGGCTGCGCGCGCTCGGCGACGGCTTGAAGCGGGCCGGGTCCTCGATCGAGCAGGCGGATACGGGCAAGAAACTCGCGCTGGTGTTCACGCGCGCCGCCGCGACCGCCGCGGATGCGAAGAGCGGACCGGCGGCGCGGGTCGAGGCGATCGAGATGCTGAGCGTGGGCTCGTTCGCGCGGGCGCGCGAACCGCTGGCCGCCTGCCTCGCGCCGGACCAGCCCGCGGAAGTGCAGGTCGCGGCGGTCAAGACCCTGGCGCTCTACACCGGCCCGGAAGTGCCCGCCACGTTGATCCGCACCTGGAATTACCATGCACCGAAGGCGCGGGAGGCCGCGCTGGCCGCCATGATGTCGCGCGAGGATCGCGCGCTTGCGCTGCTCGACGCGATCAAGACCGCGAAAATCAAGCCGACCGATCTGGGCGCCACGCAGGTGCAGGCGCTCGCGCATCACAAGACGCCGAAGGTCGCGGCGCTCGCGAAGACTACGCTGGCGTCGGTGATCCCGCCTTCGCGCGAGGAAGTCACCGCGAAGTACCAGCCGGCCATCGCGATGAAGGGTGACGCCGGCCGCGGCAAACTCCTCTACCAGGGCCGCTGCCTGATCTGTCACCGGGCGGCCGGCGAAGGCATGGAACTGGGTCCGGATCTGATCACGGTGAAGGCGAAGGGCCGCGAGGCGCTGCTCACGGCCATCCTCGATCCGCACAAGGAAGTCGCGCCGCAGTACATCGCCTATGATGTGATGACGAAGGACGGCAACGCGTACACTGGCATGATCACGCGCGACGACGCGACGGGGCTGGCGCTGAAGATCATGGGCGGCGCCGAAGTGGCCCTGCCGCGCGCGAATGTGAAAGGCAGTAATTCCTCGGGGAAAAGCCTGATGCCGGAGGGCCTCGAGGCCGGGATGAGCCTGCAGGACATGGCGGATTTGCTGACGTTCATCGAGGAGCTGAAATAGCGGCGGCGTGGATTCGTGGCTCGAGCTCTCTGGTCTTTGGCCTCCAGCGCCTATCCGAAAACCGGCGGCTGCGAATTTCTTGTAGCGGCGGTCCATGACCGCCGAGTGGCGAGGTTCGACGCTCATAGAGCGCCGCTACATCGCAGCCGCCGGTTTTCGGATAGCCTGAGGTCTCTGGTCCGAGGCGCAGCCTCGCGTGGAGTTTGGCCAATTTGCGCCGGGTCGTAGCACGCTCAATTTGAGCGTGCTCGGCGGCCGGTTCGAGCCTCCTCACGCGCTTCGCGCGGGCAGATTGCCCGCGCTACGGGCAATGCGGCGCATTGCCCCCGAGGTGAAGCCTCGCTAGAACGTCCCCTTCAGTCCGAAGGTCCACAGCGACCCGAAATCCTCGCGCTGGCGGAATTGCGCGTGGGCCGGAGTGCTCGGCCCGTAGCGTTCGAAGTCTTCGGTCGCATCGTCGATATTGCGCAGGTTGGCGAAGACGGCGAAGCGCTTGTAGAGAGTGTATTCGCCGCTCACGTCGATGTAGAGCCGCTTGTTGCCCCAGTCGTAGCTGCCGGGCTCGATGCTGCGGCCGGCGCCAATCAACCCGCGACGCTGGCGGCCCTTGTAGTTCCAATTCATGCGCAGGTTGTATTTCGGGCGGGAGAGGCTGACGCCCCAGTTGTAGATCCGCGGCACGTAGCCCGAGAAATTCGCCGCGCCGTCGCCGGTGGCGCGCGTGGCGCTCGCATTGGCGAAGACCTGCACCCCGCGGGCCCACTGCGGCAGGAAGGTCAGCGCCTGCTTGTAATCGCAATCCACGCCCTCCATGCGCACGCGGCTCGACAGGTTGTAGTTGGTCGAAACCGCGAAGGGACCATATTCTTCCGGATCGAGGGTGTAGAGCGAGAGGAACTCCGGCGTGGCTGGCAGCACGATGCTGCCGAAGAAGTTCTTGAAGTCGCGGCGAAACGCGCCGACCGAGACCTGGCCGACGCGCTCGAAGTAATACTCGAGCCGGACCTTCGTGGTGTGGGCGCTCCACGCCTTGATCCCGGCGTTGCTGACCACGATCCGGTTGCTGTTCGAATTCGGGGGCAGCTCCGTATCCGGCAACGTGAGACCGCCGGCGTACTGGTTGAAGTCGGGGCGGCCGATCGAAGCGTAGACGGAGGCGCGGGCGATCAGGTTTTCCCGGACGTTGTAGCTCGCGTTGAGGTTCGGGAACCAGCGCAGGTATTCCTTCTCCACGTGCTGCCCGCGATCGAGGAAGGTGAGCCGGGAAACCGCGAACGCGTTGGACACGCCGTTGATCGTCGTGGGCTGGATCAGCGTGGGCGCGGGAATGCGGTTCACGCCCGTGCCGGTGAAGATGATGTTGCCGTTGGCGTCGCGTTGCGGCACGACGTTGCCGCTGGCATCGCGCAGGTAGTTGCCGGTCGGATCGGTGAGCGGGCCCTGCGCGGTGATGTTGGTCTGCTCGGCCCGGACGCCACCCACCAGTTTCAGCCGGCGGTTGAAGAACGCGGCGTCAAAGCGGGCATAGGCCGACGAGATGATCTCCGAGGCGTACTTCGAGAAGCCGACGGCGTTGCGATAGATCGCGTTTTGATCGAGCGGCGCGAAATATTCGGGATGCGCCTGGTAGAGGTTCCAATACTTGTAGTTGCTGATGTATTGAACCGGAGGGAACCCCCACGGCGCCTGGCGCTGGGAGAAGACTTCATCGAGCACCACCGCGGCGTTGTCATCGCTGCCGAGCGGATCGCTGGGCGTGCTGGTCGCACGGCCGTCGGCGCCGCGAAAGGTGTAGGGCACGGTGCCGCCGCGGATGTCGCGCGTCGACTCGCGCACTTCGCCGCCGAACTTCACCGAGAGCGGCACGTCGCGCAGCGCGAAGTCGCGCCGGAGATTGCCGTAAACGCTGCGCTGCACGTCGGACGACTCGCGCGAATCGCTGTTGGCGGTGTTCAACACGAACGACTGGAGGTGGTAGGGATCGACCGGCGTGCGCGCCGCGCCTTCGGTCACGTTGATTATGCCGGGGCGGAGGTAGAAGATCTCACTGAACGAAATCGTGACACCGGTGTGGCGCGACGTCGCGCTGTTGAAGAAGCCGTGGTCGATGTCGCGATAGTGGTTGCTCGCGTGCGAATAGCCGGCGCCGGCCTCCGCCTTCCAGATCGGGCCGTCGTGGAAGAGCCGCAGCGTCGGCATGTAGGTCGTGCCGGCCTTGCGGCGCGCGCCGTTGTTGTCGCTCAGGTCGCCGAAGCCGACGTCGCCGTTGGTCGTGCGCGAGTCGAACTGCCCCGGCTGCACGCGCGTGATGTTGAAGGTGAGCGAGCGGTTGTTGAACCACGCGTCGAAGAAGGCGTATTGAAAGGCGAACGACGCCCGGTCGTAGCGGCCGAGCTTGTAGTCGATCGTCGTGCCAAGCGAGGAGCGGGTCGTGTACTTCGTGCCGTCGCGCACGGCGAAGTTGGTGAGATACGGCTTGTCGGGCGTGGTGTCGGGCAGGCCGTTCGTCGCAGTGGCGGCCACGTTGGTGGCGTTGCCGGCGCCGCGCCACGTGTTCTGCATGAAATCCTGCATCGTGTATTGCGTCGACGTCGCGCCCGACAGGGTGAAGCCGAACACCTTGCTGACCGGCACGACGTACGAGAAATCGAAGCCCGGGTGGATCTTGTAGGTCGGGTTCTTGATCGGGCCGGGGGTCCGGTCGAGGCTGCGCTCGGCGTCGCGCATCATCCAGTAAACGCTGCCGTTGAATTGCGGCCGCGAGCGCTCGAACGCGCCGCGCGGCACCATGTTCACGCCGCCGGCGAGGGCCGAGCCCGGCGACTCCGGCGTCGGCGAATGATAGATTTCGATCCGCGCGATGTTGTTGATCGAAACCTGCTCGAGTTCGACCGTGCGCGAGGTGCCGGAGGACGCCGCGCTGGCGAGGTTGAACCCGCCCACGGTGACCGGCACGTTGTTCGACGGCACGCCGCCCATCGAAATCGTCCGCGCATCGCCGCCGCCGTAATCGATCGAGATGCCGGGCAGAAATTTCAGGAACTCACCGACATTGCCCTCGGCCACGTGGCCGAATTCATCGGCGGCGACGACGTTGACGATGTTGCTGGCGAACCGCTGCTCGTTGATCGCGATGGCCGCGCCGTCCATTTCCTTCGAGGTCGAGACGACGAAGCGGTCGAGTTGCACGAATTCGCTCCCGGGCGCGGTGGGTTTCGCATCGGCATCGGCCAGGTTGAAATCCTGCTGCGCCACCTGGCCGGCGGCGAGCACGACGACGCGCGTCTGCACCACGAGCCCGGTATGAAAAACCTTCACCCTCGCGGCGCCGGTCGGCACGCCGGTCAGCCGGTAATGGCCGGAGCCATCGGTGAACGTCTCGATTTGCGTGTCCTCGACGGTCACGCGGGCGCGCTCGAGGTATTCGCCGTTGCGGGTGTTGAGCACGCGGCCTTCGATCGTGCCGGTGGCGGCTTGTGCGAGGCCGAGGTGGGGAAGCAGGGCGACCGCGCCGCCCGCGAGGCACCGGCGCGCGAAGACAAAAAAGGAGAAGGGACGAATCATGGCGAGGGGTAGCTGACGGGGGCCGCGCGACGTCGCACGGCGGGGTGGCCGGGAGGGGTTCTGGTGGAGGGGTGAAGCGTGGTGGGACGCGACGAGGTGACTCGTGGTGCAGCCGGGCCGCAGGTCAACGTGAATTCCGCGCCGACGAAACCGTTTTCCTGTGCTAAAAATAGAATTGCGGGAGATTTTTTCCTCCGCGCACACTCGCCCTCCCATCTCATGAAAAACGTCCGCCTCGGCATCGTCGGTCTCGGCAACATCGGCAAGTTTCACACGGGCTACCTGCTCGAGAACAAAATCTCGCGCTGCACGCTGACGGCGGTGAGCGACGCGTTCGCGCCGAGCCTGGAGCCGTTCAAATCGAAGCCGGGGCTGAAGACCTTCGCCAGCGTCGAGGAAATGATTCGCTCCGGCACGATCGACGCGATCGTGATCGCGACGCCGCACTTCCTGCACACCACGATCGGGATCGATGCGCTGAAGAACGGGCTGCACATCATGGTGGAGAAGCCGATTTCCGCGCACAAGGCCGANGCCGAGCGGTTGATTGCCACCGCGCAGGAGCACCCGAAGCAGGTTTTCGGCGGGATGTTCCAGATGCGCGTCGAGCCGCGCTACCAGAAGATCCGGAAGCTGATCCAGAGTGGCGAGCTCGGGGACCTCGTCCGGATCAACTGGATCATCACCGACTGGTTCCGGACCGAGGCCTATTACGCGAGCGGCGGCTGGCGCGCGACGTGGAAGGGCGAGGGTGGCGGCGTGCTGCTCAACCAGTGCCTGCACCAGCTCGACATGCTGCAGTGGCTCTGCGGCATGCCGGCGCGCGTCCGCGGTTTCTGCCAGCTCGGCCGGTTCCACAACATCGAGGTCGAGGACAACATCACAACCTACCTGGAATGGAAGAACCAGGCGACTGGCGTGTTCATCTCGTCGACGGGCGAGGCGCCGGGGACCAACCGCCTCGAGCTCTGCGGCACGCGCGGAAGGCTCGTGCTCGAGAACAACAAGCTTTCGTTCACGCGCAACGAGTCCGACATGATCCAGTTCAGCCGCACCTCGAAGAGCGGGTTCGCGAAGCCCGACGTGTGGAACGTCGACCTGCCGCTGGAGAACGCGAGCAACCCGCACGCGATCCTCATGCAGAACTTCGTCGACGCCATCCTCGACGGCACTCCACTCATTGCGCCGGGCGCCGACGGCATGGGCTCGGTCGAGCTCGCGAACGTGCTGCTCTATTCGTCGCTGATCAACCAGACGGTCGAACTGCCGATGGACAGCGCCGCGTGGGAGAAGAAACTCAACCAGCTCATCGCGGAGTCGCGGCACGAAAAGAAAGTCGTGCAGCAGACGGCGGAAGACTTCACGAAGTCGTTCAATCGGTGACGAGGCTTCGCCTCCGGCGAGCGACCAGAGACCAGGGACCAGAGACAATGGACCCAAGCAAAGACGCGTCGCGTAAGCACGACCGTGAGCGAGCGGGCCAGCGCTCCGCGCCCCCGTACGGCGCACTCCGGGCTGGAGCCGACCGAGGGGTGCTCANGATTGCGGCGGCTAAGAGCTCGTTTCAAACCTCCTGGAGCGAACGCACGTCTTGGGTAGCGCGGTCAACCTGACCGCGTTCGGCTCATCGGGGGGCTCGAGCACGGTCAGGTTGACCGTGCTACGGCGGCCGGTTCGAGCCTCCTTACGCGCTTCAGCGCGGGCAGATTGCCCGCGCTACGTCGCGGCAGCCTACTGGATCGGGATTCGCGCCTTGTTCGCGGCGAGCCAGCCGTCGAAGGTTTGGAGCGCCGGGTTGACCGAGCGGGAAAACTCGAGACTGCGCAACCGGCAGAAATCGTCGGCGAAATCGTGGTTGAACTGAAACATGTTGCCGAGGTCGTCCGCGCCGGGGAAGCCGAGTTTGCGATACGCGTCGAACGGCATGGCGTAGTACGACACCGGCTGGCCGAACGCGCGCCCGAGCGCCGCGGCCATCTCGTGGCCGGTCAGGTGTTCGCCGGCGACGCCGACATTCTTGCCGATGAGTTCGGCGCCGCGGCGGAACACACCGTACGCGCAGCGGCCAATGTCCTCGGCGGCCATCGAGGGGAATTTGCGCTCGCCGATCGGCAGGGCAAACACGAGCTTGCCATCCGCGCCCTTGCGGGGGCCCATGCCGAAATAGATCAGGTTCTCCCAATAGAACGACGTGTGGAAGAACGTGGTCGGCACGCCGGCCGCCGTGAAGAGCGCGTTGGCTTCACCCTTTGCGTCGAAGTGGGGCACCTTGTACTTTTCCTGGAGCGTCGGCATCCGCGAGTCGGAGAGCGGTATCCACTTTCGGCTGTCCTCCAGCGTCGACCAGATGACGTGCTTGACGCCGGCGGCCTTCGCCGCGCGGGCCATGGCGCCGGCCTCGGCCAGTTCGCGCGCGGGCGAAAAATGCGCCCAGAAAAAGGTCACGCAATACGCGCCGTGCGCCCCCGCGAATGCGCGACGCAGGCTCGCCTCGTCGTCGACGTCGCCGGCGACCACCTCGGCGCCGAGTTGGGCGAGCGCGCGCGCCTTGTCGGAGTTGACGTCGCGCGTGATGGCGCGGGCGGCGTACTCGCCGCTCTTGTCGTTGAGGATGGCGCGGACGAGTCCGCCGCCCTGNGCGCCGGTCGCACCGGCGACTGCGATGATCTTCTTGGCTGGCATGGGAACGTGGGGGTGGGAGTTGCAGTCGCGGCGATGGGGCGCGCGACCGGCCGCGAGGCGTTGCTCGGGCGATCGGGAAAACAATTGGACGCTGCCGGCTTGTCAACCGGGGTGCTCCGGCGGGCAGTGGTGTCACACACCCCGGCGCGTTCGCGCCACCCCTCTTGCTAGACACGAGGTCATTATCGATTGCAGATTCTTGGAGGGCCCGCCTCCGTGCGGGCCGCGGACGACACGGAGGTCGTCCCTCCAAGAAAGCTCCCCTCCAGAAAGAGAGGTGTCCGAAGGGCGATCCTCACGACGCCAGATTCCTCGTGCGAATCCGCTTTCCTCGCCTGGCGGTTCGGCGCACAACGGGGGCGATTTCGCATGAAGACCCCTGGCCGTTACTGGACGATTCTCCTCACGACGTGTGCGTTTGCCGGCCTGGCGAGCGCCGCTGCTCCCACCAAGTCCGCCCTCGCGGCGGGCAAGCCGAACATCGTCTTCATCATGGCCGACGATCTCGGCTGGGCCGACGTGGCGTTTCATCAGGGTAACGCGCCGACACCGAACCTCGACAAGCTGGCGCGCGAGAGCGTCGAGTTCACGCAGTACTACGCGGCCGCGACCTGCAGCCCGACGCGCACGGCGCTGATGACCGGGCGCTGCTGGAGCCGTTTTGGGATTGGCGGGCCCGACAACCGGCGCGCGCTGCCGTGGGACACCGTTACACTGCCGCGGGCGATGAAGGCGATGGGCTACGAGACCGCGATCACGGGCAAATGGCATCTCGGCTCGAAGCCGGACTGGGGACCGAATCACTTCGGGTTCGACCACAGTTACGGCTCGCTCGCCGGAGGCGTCGGCCCGTGGGACCACCACTACAAGGAGGGCGAGTTCGTCAACACATGGCACCGCAACGAAAAGCTCGTCACGGAGGAGGGGCACGTCACGGACCTGATTTGCCGCGAGGCGATTCAATGGCTGCGCGGTCGCGGCGCGGCGCCGTTCTTCCTCTACGTGCCGTTCACGGCGGTCCACCTGCCGTTGAAGGAGCCGAAGGAATGGGTGTCGCGCGTGCCGGCGGGCATCACCGGCGAGGTCCCGCGCCAATACGCGGCGAGCATCATGCACCTCGACGACGCCGTCGGGCAAATTGTCGCGGTCCTGGACCAGTCCGGCCGGCGGCAGGACACCCTCCTCGTCTTCACCAGCGACAACGGCGGCAGCTGGGCGGAAAACAACGGACAGGCATATCCGAAAGATGGCTACGCAAATGGCCGGATTCCCGGGAGCAACGTGCCGTGGCGCGGACAAAAAGGCGACATGTACGAAGGCGGCATCCGCGTGCCGATGATCGTGAGCTGGCCGGGCCACCTGAAACCGCGCAAGACCGATCAGGCCATGCAGGTGGTCGACTGGATGCCGACCTTTTGTGCCGTCGTCGGCTACCAGCCCGGGAAGGATTTGAAGTGGGACGGCACGAACCTCTGGCCGCACCTCACGGGCGAGCGCACCGACAAGATGGCTCGGGTGCTTTACTGGACGCAGGGCCGGAACAGCGCGGTCCGCGACGGCGATTGGAAGCTCACCGTGCAGGGCAACAAGACGGAGTTGTTCGACCTCGCGAAAGATCCTTATGAGAAAACCGATCTGGCGCCGCAGCGGTCGGAGCAGCTGGCGGCGATGAAGCGGCGGCTCGCCGAGGTCTCGAAGGCGGACCGGGATTCGGTGGCGAAGGACTGAAGGACGACCTGGCAGGCGGCGCGGTCAGGTTGACCGCGCTACGTGCCGGGGCTGGCTTCGGACCACTGGTAGCACGGTCAACCTGACCGTGGCTCCGCTCCTCCAAGCCTCCCGACGCCAGCCACCTCCGAGGATTGGGGGTGGGCGTTGATATTTGCTTTGCGAATCGCTCGGAGCGCCGCATTTTTTTGACGCCCACCCACCCATGCCCCGAGTCGCTGGAACGTTCTTCGTCCGGACTGCTATTGCTGTATGCGCAAGCGCCTGCCTGCCTGCCGGTTTGCGCTCGGCCGATGCGACGGCGCAGTTGATCGAGCAGTACTGCCTCGATTGCCACGACAGCGGCACGAAGAAAGGCGACCTGGTGCTCGAGGGACTGAACACCGCCCAGCTCGCGGCGAACACGCGAACCGCGGAGCAGGTCGTGAAGAAGCTGCATCACCGGCAGATGCCGCCGATCGGCGAGGTCCGGCCCGAGACGACGACGTACGACCGCGTCGTGGCCGAGGTTGCGGCCGCACTCGATCGGGCGGCGACGGCCAGACCGAACCCCGGCCGCACCGACACGTTTCGCCGGCTGAATCGCACGGAGTACCAGAACGCGATCCGCGATCTGCTCGGCGTCGAGATCGATGCGACGGCGATGCTGCCGAACGACGAGCCGAGCCACGGGTTCGACAACGTGACCGTGGGCACGCTTTCGCCCACCTTGCTGGACCGCTACGTTTCGGCCGCGCAGAAGATCGCGCGGCTGGCGGTCGGCGCGCCGCGCAAGGTGCCCGGCGGCGACACGTTTCGCATCCGGCCGGATGTGACGCAGGAGGAGCACGTCGAAGGGCTGCCCGTCGGCACCCGCGGCGGTACTTTGATTGCTTATACGTTCCCGCTCGACGGCGAGTACGAGATCCAGGTGCGGCTCGCGCGCGACCGCAACGAGGCGGTGGAGGGCCTGAAGAAGCCGCACGAGCTGGAGGTGCTGCTCGATCGCGAGCGGGTCGGGCTTTTCACGGTCAAGCCGCCGCCGCCGGCGGACAAGAACTACGAACTCATCGACCGGCATCTGCACCTGCGCATCGCCGTGAAGGCGGGCCGGCACGATCTCGGGGTCACGTTCGTCAAGGATCCTTCCGCCGTGCTGGAAACCGAGCGCTCGCCCTTCCAGGCGCGGTTCAACATGCACCGCCACCCGCGCACCGCGCCGGCGGTCTACCAGGTTTCGATCACCGGTCCGTTCGACGCGAAGGGTCCGGGTGACACGCCGAGCCGCGAGCTGATCTTTGGCGGCGTGCGTCCGGGCTCCGACTCCCGGCCGGCCGAACAATCCGCGGCGCGGGAGATTCTCGGCAAGCTCACCCGCCGCGCGTTCCGCCGGCCGATCGGAGACGAGGATCTGCGGAAGCCGATGGAGTTCTTCGACCAGGGTTGCGCGGAAGGCGCGGGGTTCGAGGCCGGAATCGAGAACGCCATCGCGGCGATTCTGGTCAGCCCGGGCTTCCTGTTTCGGATCGAGGAGGATCCGGCCGGTGTCGCGCCCAACACCGCGTATCGCGTCAGCGATTTCGAACTCGCCTCGCGACTCTCGTTTTTCCTGTGGAGCAGCCTGCCGGACGACGCGTTGCTCGACGCGGCCGAGCGCGGCGAGCTGCGCCATCCCCCGCAGCTCGAGCAGCAGGTGCGCCGGATGCTGGCCGATCCGAAGGCGCGCAATCTCGCCACGAACTTCGCCGGCCAGTGGCTGCAGCTGCGCAAGCTCGACGAGATCACGCCGGATTTGCGGCGGTT
>JGI1356J14229_10002761_pt1 | contig 13715 bp, 11 predicted proteins | sample Subgrocontami58m_FD_14229 | JGI IMG/M metagenome (IMG submission 14229) | reverse complement strand
AGCATATCCGGGTCGATAACGCGAAACTGGCCTTTCCGCCTGCGCAGACGCCCAGCCTGCCGTTATATTTTGGCGGTTCATCGCCAGCCGCCCATCATTTGGCCGCCGAGTATATCGACCACTATCTGAGCTGGGGCGAGCCGGTGCCGGCCGTGGCGCAAAAAATCGCCGATATGCAAGCTCGCGCCAGGCTGACCGGGCGGGCCGTGCGTTACGGCCTGCGCATACACATCATCGTTCGGGAAACCGAAGCCGAAGCGTGGGCGGCGGCCAATGCGCTGATCCGTCATGTCGGCGATGACGCGATTGCCGCCGCGCAGCACGCCTATGCCCGCTCGGATTCCGAGGGGCAGCGGCGGATGAACAGCCTGCACCGAGGCTCCCGGCAAAACCTCGAAATCGCCCCCAACTTATGGGCCGGTGTCGGTTTAGTCCGGGGCGGCGCAGGGACTGCGTTGGTCGGCGACCCGCAAACCGTTGCCAAACGCTTGCAGGAATATGCCGATCTCGGCATCGAAACTTTTGTGCTCTCCGGTTACCCGCACCTCGAAGAAGCTTACCGCGTGGCCGAATTGCTGTTCCCGTTGTTGCCGGTCGCAAAAGCTGGCAAAAAGACACGCGCCAAACCGGTGTTCCATTTAAGCCCTGTGGGCGATACCGGAAAAGTCGAGTTGCAAGCCAAAGCCGGATGAGCTGGGGCAGTGCCGGGACTGGCGATGCCATCGTTTGTCCCCAACCGTTATCAAAACCGAAAACCAGACCTTTTACAGATTTTATCAACCTCGCCAACCCTAAAGCCTATGAAACTAGAAACAATAGCCATACACGGTGGCTACAGCCCCGATCCAACCACCAAAGCCGTGGCCGTGCCCATTTATCAGACCACGTCTTACGCCTTTGACGATACCCAGCATGGCGCCGATCTATTTGACCTGAAAGTGGCCGGCAATATCTATACCCGCATCATGAACCCGACCACCGACGTACTGGAAAAACGCGTGGCCGAATTGGAAGGCGGATTGGCGGGGCTGGCACTGGCCTCCGGCATGGCCGCGATTACCTACGCGATCATGACCATCGCCGAGGCGGGCGACAACATCGTTTCCGCCGCCACGCTGTACGGCGGCACCTATAACCTTTTCGCCCATACCCTACCTCAATACGGCATCAACGTGCGTTTTGCCAATTATCGCGATCCGGATGCGTTCGAGGCATTGGTTGACGACAAAACCAAAGCTATTTTCTGCGAATCGGTCGGCAACCCATTGGGCAATATTACCGATTTTGAACGGTTGGCCGAGATCGCCCATCGCCATGGCGTACCGCTAATTGTCGATAACACCGTGCCATCGCCGTATTTGTGCCAACCGATCGAACACGGTGCCGATATCGTCGTGCATTCGCTCACCAAATATCTGGGCGGCCACGGCAACAGCATCGGCGGGCTGATTGTTGATAGCGGCAAATTCCCCTGGGCTGAACATAAAGAACGCTTCCGTCGTCTGAACGAACCGGATGTTTCCTATCACGGCGTGGTGTATACCGAAGCGCTGGGGCCTGCCGCTTATATCGGCCGGGCGCGGGTGGTGCCGTTGCGCAATACCGGCGCGGCCATTTCGCCATTCAATTCGTTCTTGATCTTGCAAGGCATTGAAACCCTGGCGTTGCGCATGGATAGAATCTGCGGGAACACCGTCAAAGTCGCGCAATATCTGCAAAGCCACAGTAAAGTTGCTTGGGTGAATTACGCAGGATTGGATGACCATGAAGACAAAGCGCTGGTTGACAAATACATGGGCGGACGCGCCTCCGGTATCCTCACCTTTGGCTTGAAAGGGGGCCGCAAGGCCGGTGGGCACTTTCAGGATGCCTTAAAACTGTTCACCCGGCTCGTGAATATCGGCGATGCCAAATCGCTGGCTTGCCATCCGGCCTCCACCACACATCGGCAATTGTCGCCTGAGGAGTTGGTTAAGGCGGGGGTCACCGAAGATATGGTGCGTTTATCCATCGGGATAGAACACATCGACGATATTGTCGCGGATCTGGAACAGGCGCTCGAGGCGGCCTGACACCAGAAAATTGGCGTGCGCTTGACAGATTCAGGCCCAACAAAGCCTGGATCTGCCTATCCGGAAATTGCCCAGTTTTGCGGAACCCGGCAGCCCAACCATTATCACATTTAAGCATAATTATATTGATTTTAATCACTTTATAAGTCCTTTCCAGCATGTTATCTTGACAGTTAACATAACTTCAAAGGACATGTTTATACTTATGCATTTACTTGCTTTTCCCAATCCATCTGAGATGGCCCTCTCAATTCGAGCATCAGCCCTCGTTTTCGAAGATCCAAAATCCAAAGAGCTACTTGACAGAATCAAACGTATTGCCCCTAGTGAGTTGAATGCCCTTATCATCGGCGAAACGGGTACCGGGAAAGAACTGGTCGCCCGTCACCTTCATGAACTTAGCGCCAAACGCAACGGGCCATTTTTAGCGGTTAATTGCTGTGCCTTATCGGAAACATTGATTGAGAGTGAGTTGTTTGGCCATGAAAAAGGGGCCTTTACCGGCGCGATGACGGCCAAACAGGGTTGGTTTGAAGCTGCTTCGGGCGGCACGCTTTTTCTGGATGAAATCGGTGATTTACCTCAGTCGATGCAAGTAAAATTATTGCGGGTGTTGCAGGAACGGGAAGTGGTGCGGGTCGGTTCCCACAAAGCAATACCTATAGATGTGCGATTGATTGCGGCAACCAACGTCAAATTGGAAGAAGCGGTCATGGCCGGTCGGTTTCGTGAGGATTTGTACTACCGCCTGAATGTAGCTGCATTGAATTTATTGCCATTGCGGCAACGTACTGGGGATGTCTTGCCCTTAGCCGAGCATTTTCTAAAAGTGTATGGCCAGCGCTTTGGTTGTCCTGAAGCCACGATTGCCCCTGCCGCAAAACAAATTCTGTTAGCGCATACTTGGCCCGGTAACATTCGTGAATTGGAAAATGTTATCCATCACGCCTTATTGGTAACGCGTGACCTTATCATTAAGCCAACGGATTTAAATCTCTCTCAATTGCCAAGTTTTCCTAAATCGGCAGACTCTGATGCTGGAGATTTTGAGAGATTAGTTAGTGCGTTTCAGGCTTTATGCGAACAAGAGTATCCTGATTTATATGCCCGTGCCGAACAAGCTCTGTTACAAGTCGCTTATAAGCATACCTACCGAAACCAATTGGCAACAGCCAGATTGCTTGGGCTGAGCCGACATGTGGTTCGGGCCAGATTGATCCAGCACCATATCTTGACAGCAGGGGAGCCGGAAACTGACAAATCTCATCCTGTATTACCGCAGGGTGTAAGTGATGGCCCCATTATTGGGCGTGACTTTTTTCCAAAGGATAATGACTACAAGGAACCTTTTTTAGCCGAAGCATCGCAAGAATGCTGGGGCTTTTGATTTGCTGGTGGTACGGATAGGTCCGGAAGTAATGTTTGATCCGATCCATTGAGTTTGTTCATATGGGTAACACCGGATCTCAACTTAGCCAAGCGCAAAGGTTTGTTCGTAAATTGTGAGTAGTGGCCTGCAACACGCATCCCGCTTACAATCATCCCGTTTTAACCGCTCTATTTAGTCCGAAACCGGGCTTCCGCCCCAGCTTCACGCCACGTTTCTTAGCAGCCTTCAATCCAGCTTTGGATGCGCCCAACATCAAATCCCGCTCGAATCCCGCCAGCATGTGGCCCGGCAGCCCCCCGCCACGCTTTCGGTGCCTATGGCTTCGGTCAGCGACAGGAAGTCCCCACTTCCCTTGCAGGTCAGCCAACAATTAACCAGATGAAACAGCGACCGCCACAGCCTGTCCGCTTCCAGACAACAAGCGCATCCCCTGCCCGTAGCGATTCCAGGCAGCGCGTCAATCCTGGCCGCTTGCTGGCCGCACCGCTAGCCGTGTCGGTGAAGACATGCCCGCACCCCGCATTTTTCAGGGCGGCAAGCAGCTGGACAGCTTTGCAGTGTCGTTCTGACTTTACGGCAGGAGCCTTTACTTCTGTGCCCGTTGCGGAGTATCGTATCCCGGATCGGAAGAAATTGTGGCGGAATCTGGGGGCGAGGTTGAATTCAACGCTTAATCGTTGGGGCGCTTGGCATTCTCTGGCTGGTTGCTGAGGCCGCAATGAAAAATAATCAGCTGGCAACGGGTTTTCGAAAGGCCGATGAAAGCTATACGATGCGTGGCCAGCAAATTGAGTCACTTTAACCGGAGAGTGTAATGGGCAGCTTCTATACGATAAAAATAAAAAATGAAAGTTTTCTTAACCAGAATTTTGTTATCTTCCAACAACCCGCGGTTTATGTCGGCGGATGGCAGGTGTATGTCAATGCCGTTTTTGATGGCAGCTTAAGGCCGTTCTATTCTGATGGGGGCTTGTTAATATTTCAATGCCTTCAACACTGTTACGCCGGCGCCCAAGTGGCGGTGCCCTCATTGCAACCGGGACAAAGCACGGGTTATATGACAGCCGGGCAAGCGATAGATGTTACGCCGCAATCCGGTGTCTCCAATAATTCCACCAACCTCAATTTGTCGATCAATCCCTTGGGCTTGGACAGCCCCACTCATGCAGAGGGCGTTCGTGAGGGCGCTTATCGTATCGTAACGCCCTCATTCGACCCGATAAGCTCGCCAATCAACGTGGGCCTGGCCATTAAGCATCCCGCGAGTGATTCGTATATCCTGTCCAGCTTTATCCAGGCCCAACCCTTGAGCAACATCGATTGCCAACCGATTGCGAAATTTTATATCACCACCGGCAATGACTACCAAGCGGGACAACTGATTAACCCCGAATCGCTCGAGAAGCTTTTGGAATCTGCGGCGATTTGTGACGCAACGCAGGGTTCCGACACATTTGACGTGACCTATAACCCAGATGGTTCATGGACGGTTTTGTACGATAGGAGCGTACCTTCGGGAGGGGGCGGTTTATAGGACGGCGAGGAGGCCAATCGACAAGCCTTTCTTCCAGTCATAAGACCAACCGGGCTCAAGTGCCTTGGCCAGTTTATGTCGGGGCAAGACCAGGCTTGTCGGAAAGCGCGTTTATCGTAAACGCCAGTGTATGGATCCTGTAATGGTCAGACGACTCATTGCCACGCTTCACGATTTCGACGTTCACGATGGAGTTGCCGTTGTTGAATATGTTGGGTAATTATATGGTTCTGTATATCTTCCTGTATAGGATGATAGCCAGGTATGTGTAACAAACCGGCCGATCAAATTTTTGTTGTCAGGGACAGGTATGGGTCGGTTGTTCACTTTGGAGGACGAACTGGTACTCTAGCCATGCCAGTAGTGCTCTGTCGATTTAATTCGGCAAATTTGTTCTATGAGCCGTTCTGATTAGGCATGAACAGGTAGAAAGTCGAACAAAATGGCAAAGTGGCCCTCAAATAATTCTTCTTCCATTGCAGGGATCCTGCAAAAAGGTATCCATGCCACACTTTCTAGATCGTCGGCGGCCTGAATCGTAGGCCAAACATCATCATTGAGCGGCCATCCGCTTAAAGAGAAGTGATGAACATGGGTGATAACCCGACCTCGGCACGATCGTCGGGGGTGGGAGAAGACCTTAATTGCGGCAAGAGATTTCCGTAGCGCGGCATCTGAAATATCGAGACTTGTTTCTTCCTTTAATTCACGTATGGCGCCGTGAAGCAAGGACTCGCGTTTTTCAAGGAATCCGCCGGGAATGGCCCACAAGCCTTTACCGGGATAATTTTTTCGCTGTCCCAGCAATACGTGGCCATTCACGGTCACCAGCGCGTCGACCGTCGTCGAAATCACGTCCCAGGGGATGCCGGTATAGACCTGGTTATCTTGCTTAATTTTGGCGTGTTCGCTCTTGAGGTGGTCATACGCGGAGTCCAGAGACCAAGCATTTAGGAAATGGCTAACCGGCAATGGTATCCGTTCAGCCATTTCCGCCAAAGCCTGGTTTGCCGTTTTCGCCTCAAAAAACAGCTGCCTGAGATCGGTGGCGTCGATATCGAGACTGGATTCAACGTCAACCATCCGCCAAGCCGGAAAGTTATCCAGGTAGTAAGTCGTATCGTCCTTCTTGAATCCTACCAGCGCGATCCGATCGGTGCTTGAAACGCATTCCCCCACTTGACGCCTAACGTCGGCATTCCACAGGGCATCGTTATAGTAATCTCGCACCGGCAAGAACTTAAGACGAATCCGATCGGACTCAGGCAGAGTAGATAAGATCATCTCGGCCCGCTCAGTCCACTTGAAAGGATTGCGGATGTTTCTCGACTGGAAGGACGAGCCGACGATGACCAACACTTCATCGGCTATTTCAAGAGCCTGGCGGGTCAACAGCTCATGGCCCTTGTGATAGATTTGGAAGCGGCCAATCACAATCGCTTTTTGGTAGTTCGACATAATGGGTTCCCTTAATGCCTGGCGGAGATCGGCATTTGCCGGCCCGCCCCAAATGCTCTTGGCCGTACACGAATGATGGGAGGGGCTTGCCGACGCTTGTATTCGTTCCGCGCGATCATGCCGGCAACCCGTTGATAAACCGCTTCGCCGGCCGCCGTCGACCGATAGTTGGCAACAAAGTCGCGCGCTTGCTGAAATTCCGGCTGCGGTAACTGGTCGCCCTCGATCAACATTTTTAAAACCTCGTCAAGCACCTCGTAAGGCGGAAGACTGTCGGTGTCTTTTTGGTCGGGCGCCAACTCGGCGGACGGTTCCTTACTTAAAACCGTCTCTGGAATGATCTCCCTGCCGGCGCGTTGGTTGATATGGGCGGATAAGCGGTAAACCTCCGTTTTATAAAGGTCGCCGATAGGGCCAAGGCTGCCATTGGTATCGCCGTAAAGGGTGCAATAACCGACCGATATTTCGCTCTTGTTGCCAGTGGTCAACACCAGGGCGCCTGAATGGTTCGAGTAAGCCATCAGGATCGTGCCACGGATTCGGGCTTGGAGGTTTTCCAAGGAAAGGCCTTTCAGTTCATCGGCAAAGCTATCATGGAATTGCTGGCTAAAATCCCCGACCAAAGCCTTGATGGGATGGGTATAAAGTGTCACACCCAGCGCATCGCAGAGCAGCCGGGAATCCGAAACCGAACCCGAGCTGGAAAATTGTGACGGCATGGTGATCGCAATCACATTGCCGGCGCCCAATGCCTCAACCGCCAGCGCGATCGTTAAAGCCGAATCAATGCCACCGGAACAGCCCACCACGGCCGTTTTAAAACCACAGCGGCGGGCATAATCCCTAAGGCCCAACACAATGTGACGTAAAACGAATTCATCGACAGAATAGCCATCCAGTGAATTGAGAGGGAAGTGCGGTTGAGGTAGGAATGTGTGGGTATCAAAAGTGAGGGTATCAACCACGGTTTGAAACGCAGGCCATTGCTTGGCGACCAAGCCGTCGGCATTCACCGCGAACGATGCACCGTCAAAAACGATACTATCTTGCCCACCCACCTGATTGACATACAGAATCGGCAAGGCATGTCGGCAGGCTGCAGCGCAAATGACTTGTTGGCGTTGCTCACGCTTACCGATATTGGAGGGGCTGGCATTGATGCTAACCACAAGATCAGGACGGATCATGGCGAGCGCTTCATACGGGTTGACGGCGTAATTTTCCGCACTATCATTCCAGCCATCTTCACAAATCATCAAACCCACATTGTAGCCTGAGACATCAATGCCCACCGCACGTTGGGGGCCTGGCTCGAAGTGACGGCGCTCATCGAAAATGTTGTAAGTCGGTAGCAATTGCTTGTGATATTCGGCGATGACTATGCCGTTGTTGAGCGCGATCAGCGAGTTATACAGAGGCTTGCCGGGGCCATTGGATTTTCTGGGCATGCCGACAATGGCAGTGATGCCTGGAAACTGTTTTGAAAAACTCGCCAATTCCCCTAATGCCTGATAGCTTTTGCTTATAAAGGCGGATTCATTCAACAAATCGCCAGGGTAATAACCGCACAAGGACAGTTCGGGAAAAACCAGAAGCCTGGCGTGAAGGCGGCTCGCTTCCTGAAAAGCATCCATGGCCATCTTTACGTTACCGGCGAAATCCCCCACCATGGGGTTGATTTGGGCGATGGCGATATTGAGTGGATTGGGTGTTGCCATAAAATTCCTTGTTGGAAATCAGGCGTAGTGATTGAAAATTTGCCGCAAATAGGCAATAAACGTTGGGTCATTGCATAGGGTTTTGCCGGGGGCGTCGGAGAGTTTGGCCACCGGGGCGCCGTTACAGCGAACCAGTTTCATGACGATATTCAAAGGTTTTTGGCCGAGGTCATTGGTTAAATTGGTGCCTATCCCAAAGCCCAGTTGAATCCTATCGGCGAAGTGCCGGTAGAGGTCAATTGCCTTGGGGATGTCCAAGCCATCCGAGAAAACCAGCCGTTTGCCGTGCGGGTCGATGCGAAAGTTTTGATAATGGGCAATGGCTTTTTCACCCCAGGCGAAGGGCTCACCGGAATCATGGCGCAGGCCGTCAAATAACTTGGCGAAATACAGATCGAAGTCGCGTAGAAAGGCATCCATGCCAATGGTGTCAGTCAAGGCTATGCCCAGATCGCCGCGGAATTCCTGGGCCCAGTCTTCCAGTGCCGTGCGTTGAAACTCGCGCAGCCTGACCACATGTGCTTGGTAGGATTGCAGGTATTCGTGGGCCATAGTGCCGATGGGTGTCAGGCCAAATTTCTTGGCCAGATAGACGTTAGATGTGCCTTTGAACAGGCCAGGCAGCTCCGCTTGAAAAGTTCTCACCACTTCTTCTTGCCAACTGCCCCAAGCCCTTCGGCGCAGGCCAAAATCGAAAAGCTCAAAAGGATGTGCTTTCAATGGCTCGGCTTCAAATGATTTCAGCACGGCCAGTTTCTCGTTAAGACGCCGACGTCCCTCATCCAATAATGCCGCCTGATCAAAACGGCGGAAGTACAGTTCCGAAACGATGTACAAGCAGAAAATTTCGAAATTCATGACATGCACTTGCGGGCCGATCGCCTGAATCCTTAGGCTATCGCCTTCGGTAAACACCTTTAGGTATTTAGCCTTAAATCTGAATAACGACAGAAATTCGATGAAGTCCGGCTTCAAGTAGCGCAGGCTCGCCAAGTAGTCCAGTTCATCGTCGGCAAACTGCAGCGAACAGAGTTGGTCGAGTTGCTGTTTCATGTCGTCAAGCAATTCGGCCAGGGGATATTCCGGTGTACTGCGGCAGACAAAATCATACTCGGCCGTTGCCTCGGGACGCTTGTGCAACATGGTCTGCCACATGGGAAATTTGTAAAGGTCGTTTTCCAGCAGGCTTTTAACAATAGGTTCCATGACGTTCTCCTTTATGAATTCTGGCTGTCGGCAATCAGTTCTGAAACGATTTCTTCGCTGCTAGCCAGACGAACGCCCTGCCATTGCAAGTCGCCTAAAAATTTAGCGGTGCTTGTTTCGAATCCAGGAACCGGGCTCATGCAGTCGGTCAGCATGATCAGCTTGTTTTTGATCTCGGGCGAACCGAAACGCAAGATGTCCTCAACCGTTTCTTTAACACAATGGCTGCTAGCCTGACCGGCAACCAAAATGTTATCCGACTCAAGTAGCATGTTAAGAAGCGGCTGATTGAGGTCGGTCGTCGGGTCGCCGGGATAAGGTATCACTGCTTTTAAAGCAGAAAAGTTTTCCGTCCAAATGTTTTCGCCTTTTTGAATGACGCTAACCGGCGTGAAATGCTGTGCCTCCCAATCGCGTAAGGCCATGGCCAGTTCGGCATTCAGGTTGTTACCCGGCGAGCCGATCAAACAATGTGGTGGCCACAGCGTAAAAGGCCTACCCAGTTGTTCCAGATTTTGAAGGTACTGAAGGACATATTCCGAGGCATCCTGGCTTGCAAGGCCCGGCGCCAATCGGTAGCGGCCGGCGAGTAAACCGGTTATCGAGACAAGCGCGAAGGGCGGCGGAATCTTACCGTTTTCATCACGCCAGCATGTGTTATGAGCAAGATCGATAGCGTGGTGGGTGTCGAGCGTAGCAATCACCTGGCTAATGCCGGTGCCAGCCAGGCGGATTAACCGGGACAATCTCAGAAAATCTTGATAAGCGCCGGGAACGGGGAGAGCTGGCTGGTAGCCGTTCGATGGGTAATCACAAAAGTCGTTTTGTGCGTCGATGATGAGGAGTTGAGTATGGGTCATAACCGTCGATCCTAGGTAAATAATCTAGACGGTTTTAGTGTAGTTAAATTAGTTACAAATTGCAACTAACAAAATCTGATATACATTAATTAAATGATAGTTTAATGCTTTAATTGTTTATAATTCGTTACTAAGTAGTGAATGCCAAGGCGCGTTTCCGCCGATCGGAAGAAGGGTAAAGATCAACATGATGCAGTCCATTATTGCAACTATCGATGTCGTATTACTGACCATTCAAGATGATCGGTTGTGTGTCGTATTGTCAAAACGAGACAAGGAGCCCTATGCGAACCTGGATGCTTTGCCGGGCGGATACATTCATGCCGAAGAAGATAGGGACAGCCTGGATGCCGCCGTGCGAATACTTCAACAGAAAACCAGCCTGATTCCGCCTTATCTGGAGCAATTACGCACATTTGCCGGCGCCTCGCGCGATCCTCGCGGCTGGTCCATATCGGTGGTGTATTTTGCCTTGGTCAATAACGACTTGATTATATCCGCGCAACAGCCGGGGCTTGCCATTTTCCCCGTTGACGAACTACGCCGATTACCGTTCGATCATAATGAGATCATCGAAACCGCGGTGGATCGCATTCGTAACAAATCGCAGTATTCATCCCTACCTTGTTATCTGGCCGGGGAAACCTTTACGCTGCCAAGATTGCAGAAAATCTATGAGGCCTGCTTGGGCGAAGGTTTGAATAAAGTCAGCTTCAGAAGGAAAATGGACGAACTTGGTGTATTAGAGGAAATACCAGGACAAACGGAATCGGGGGGAGCGCATCGCCCGGCACAAGTTTACGGACTCAAGAGCGAATTCAAAAATCAGTTGAAATTATTGGAACGGGGATTGTAGGGTGTCAAACGGCGTTAAAGATTTTCCATTGATCGGCACTAGGGTAATCCTAAAATCTATTTCAGATTAATCCCTTAAACCGTTGACCGGAAAATTTTTAACGTCCATTTTTGTTTTAAAAGCGGCTAATTTTGCACGCGCTAATGCAGACATACGCTTTCTTTTTAGCTGGCTATGTCACCGTTAATTGTGGAAGCCTTAAATGACGCGGCTTTGAGTGAAAGCCGCAATCCGCATTAAATAAGGCTTTACGCCGAACATAAAATTTTTTCAACAACTAACGGTGACATAGCCTTTTAGCTTGACGACCGTCTGTTGAAGGTAACCGACATTTTATGTGGGTAGGAAAGCGATCGAGGCCACCTATCCCAAGACTGCCGTGCAATTGTGCATCGTGCATCTGGTCAGGGACAGCCACAGCCTGAACTTTAGTTGGATACGGCGCAAGGCGGTGGCGGCTGATCTGCGGGCCATCTATACCGCCGCGACGGCTAAAGGGGCCGAGACGCGACTTGCGGAATTTGCAGGCTAATGGGGGGCCGAATCCCTTACAAGTGTAGGTTTTTCTTACCCTCCGCTTACCGTCGCATAAGTTTCCCCGTTGATTTCCGGCAACTTAGGCCATGCCTCTGGTCGTCCTGACTTGACCGGGAGAAGCTGATGGCTAAGCAAGGCGGCGATAATCAAAGACCAGCCGTGTTGGAAAATGCCGACTATCCGCCAGCGTTTTCCGCGCCGCCGAACCGATCCTGGAACCGAAGGTTCCGTGATGTCCAACGGCATGTCGGCTTGGGCTTCCGCTTCGCCGCCGACGGACAGCAGCCACCAAGTGGCAATGGCAATCGCCATCCATAAGCGCTCTGCGCGTACCGGGTCAACCATACGCGTATGTTGCCATTGCCAACCGCTACGTTTGCTGTGTTTGAAGCCTTGTTCTATCCAAGCCCTCAAGCCGTACCAGCAGGCATCGGCGCATTCGGGAGCCAGATCGGTCAGTATCAGCCATGGGTCTTTATGCTCTTCGCCCCAGTAGCCCAGTAGCGTACAGCCCAACTGCGTTTTCTTGCCGTTAAATGCGGTTCCCCGTCCCTGCCAACGGCGACCCTTGGCAGGGACCAAACAGGAAAACGGCTGCCAGTGAAACCATCCTTCGGGACGAAACGAACCCTGAACATTAACGCGCAGAAACGGATGCCATTTCAATTGCACGATGGCTTCGAACAACCATTTCGCGTATAAGCCTCGATCGGCTAACACGATGACCGTCCAGCTCTCGGGCAAAAGGCCCCGAAGCTGTTTCAACAACGCCAACCATTCCGGCTTCCACGCGTGTTTCTCCTCAGCTTTCAAGACTTTCCAGGCAACCGGTACGGCACAGCCACGATACACAACACTGATAGCCAGTACGACAAAACGATCCCCTAAATTCGTTGCATCCATGGCAATGGCAATCTGTTGACCCGACCAGCCTTCCAATAACCATGTCAACCACGGTGCCCAACAGTCAATGACCTTAAGTTCGGCGCGCTGCTCTCCCACTTTCGCACCGGCTTCCCTGTAGGTGTCGCGTAACCTTTCACGTAGTGTGTTGTACGACTGACCCAGCAGCGGAGCCAACACATCGGCCACAGCGGTCAGACTACACGAGCGCGCGATGACCATGCCAAAACTCCACAGCGCCAAGCCCAATGCCTGCGGCTTGCTGAGCGATGGAAAACGCATGGCAATCGTGTCGATCCATTGGTATAGTTCTGGATGGCGAGACATGGCGGTACCTCTGGTAAATAGATGTTGATGACTCTCGTCAATTTACCGCAACGCACTGTCTCGCCGCACTTTTTTAAAAACCTACACTTGTAAGCCACTGCCAATGGCCCCCTTGATTTTTTTTGCCAGCGCGACGGCCCCGTGCCGGGTGACGGCCTCATGGTTGCCCTTGAGTTCAACATCAAAGCTGGCGGCAAGCATCCCGGTCTTGACGTTGATGACATGCGCCATCAGGTAAGAAAACAAAAAGCTGGGCTTGCTGTGTCGTCAATCGAAACAAAGTCGTGCTAAAAGCGAAGTAAAGTTGTACTAATCTCCAATTTCAGCCAAAATTGTCAAAAATAATTTACTATTTTGTATATAAAATAGAGAGTTACCTAATTTACGAAATAAAGTTGTGTTAATGTTGATAGTTTGAAGAATTCGATTTCTTTTTCCATGCGGATATTTATCGGTTTGCACCGCATTTGCCCCCCCCCCTTAATTTTTGTTAATCATCCAGACCTAAAGTGAAAAAANNGCGATTCTGGAAAAAATTTAGAGGGTATCCCGATTAACCAACTGGTTAAGCCTTTTAAGTTGCTGGCATATTATCCGGCGATTGAGCTTGGGACTAAAGCTTTCTAACCGGTGGCCGATAAGGCCGACTTAGGAAAAATAGGCTGTCCAAAGCAACTCATAAAACCGAGTTCACCTCCTTATTCTCAAGGCTCTTTTCCGAAATTCGTCTCGTTAGCCTTGAAAAGGCTGTTCTAATAGTCAAAATACCTCCGGCAAAGCCGGAGGCTTGTAAATGTGAACCGCTCAAAGCGGGTTAAAATATGTGCCACCTGATGGGTGGCGGTGTTCTAAAA
>JGI1356J14229_10002758_pt1 | contig 13721 bp, 10 predicted proteins | sample Subgrocontami58m_FD_14229 | JGI IMG/M metagenome (IMG submission 14229) | reverse complement strand
CATGATGAGCATTCTTTGCAAACAACTTGAGGGACCTAAGCTTAAAAACCATGGCGACGGTAAAATTAACGTTGGGCAACAGCCCGTTGACATGTGACAATTAATTGTCACATGTCAAGACCTGACACCATCAGGATAAAAGATGTTAAATGTAGCTCTGACAGGCGGCATTGCCAGTGGTAAATCGACAGTCGTCGAACTGCTCAGGGAAAAGGGCGCCGCCATTATCGATTTTGACGAATTGACCCGGTACGTGGAAGAACCGGGCCGGCCGGCCTGGCAGGCGTTGGTGGATTTTTTCGGTAAAGAAATACTCCATGATGACGGGACAATAAACAGAGGGAGATTGGGGGCGATCGTCTTTGCCGATGCCGGTAAGCTGGCAAAACTTAATAAAATTGTTCACCCCTTTGTTTTTCGGGAATGGAAGCGCCGCCTGAAGGAACTCACGGTGGACACGTCCCCGGCCATTATTATTTCCGACATTCCCCTGCTTTACGAAGGCGGTTCGCAAAAAAGATTTGACCTGGTTATTCTGGTCTATGCCGCTCCTGAGCAGCAATTGGCCAGACTGACGGCCAGAAACGGCTGCACCCCTGCAGAGGCCGGCCTCCGGCTGCGCGCCCAGCTTCCCATCGACGTCAAAGTTCCCCACGCCGATTACGTAATTGACAACAGTGCCTCTTTAGAGGAAACGCGCCGGCGCACCGATGAGGTTTGGACGGAACTCAAGAAACGCACTCTAGTGTAAGGTGTGTCGACTGCAGGCGTAGGGCTCCAAATAAATGAGCGTGCCTCCGAATGTATCCGACAGCATCCCGCTTTTTTCCCCCTTTTTTCCCCGCCGCCACCGTTAAATATTAGCTGATTTATAGCCAAATACTTCTTGACAGGAATTGGTCATTTTGTCATATATACGCGAACCTCAAGCAACTGCACGAGTTCAAGGAATAATAGTTTAATATTTCAAACCCTTAGCAAAGGAGAAAATTAGTATGTTTAAAATCACTGATTTGGATCCTACAAAACTGCAGGATTGGCAGGTTGCGGAAGAAGCGGAAAAACATATGAAATCTGTTTTTCAGTTGGCCCAGGAGATGGGACTGAAAGACGACGAATTGATCCCCATGGGGCACTATCTGGGCAAGGTTGACTTCTTGAAGGTATTGAAGAGACTTGAAGGGAAGCCAAATGGGAAATATGTCAATGTAACAGCCATTACTCCTACACCGCTGGGAGAAGGTAAAACTACCACGACCATGGGCTTGGTGCCTGGTCTGGCGCAGAGAGGCAAGAATGTCTGCGGCGCCATCCGTCAGCCTTCGGGAGGGCCGACGTTCAATGTCAAAGGAGGCGCTGCCGGTGGTGGTTTGTCTCAGTGCATACCCCTTACCCCTTTCTCTTTGGGCTTAACCGGCGATATTGACAACGTAAGCAATGCCCATAACCTGGCGATGATTGCTGTAACTTCCAGGATTCAGCACGAGTTTAATTACGATGACGCCATGCTGGCTAAAAAGAATTTAAAAAGACTGGATTTTGACCCGCGTAACGTGCAGATGAAATGGGTAATTGACTTTTGTGCTCAGGGGCTGCGGGATATCATCATTGGTCTGGGCGGCAACATGGACGGTTTCATGATGAGCTCGGGGTTTGCCATTACGGTCAGCTCGGAAGTCATGGCCATTCTCGCCGTGTCCACCAGTCTCAAGGACATGAGGGAGCGTATGGGTAAAATAGTTGTGGGCTACAGCAAGCAAGGTAAGCCCATCACCACCGCCGATCTCGATGTTGCCGGTGCCATGACCGCCTGGATGGTCAAGGCTATCAACCCCAACCTGTTGCAGACCCTGGAAGGACAACCCGTACTTGTTCATGCCGGTCCTTTTGCCAATATTGCCGTTGGCCAAAATTCCATTATTGCCGACCAGATTGGCTTGAAGCTTTCTGATTATGTAGTGACGGAAAGTGGTTTTGGCGCAGACATCGGCTTTGAAAAATTCTGGAATATCAAATGCCGCTTGAGTAAGCTCGTTCCCAACTGCGCCGTGATCGTGGCCACGGTCAGGGCACTGAAAATGCATGGTGGTGGACCACGAGTGGCACCGGGGCAGCCCCTGGATGCTGCTTACACCAGCGAGAACCTAGGTCTCCTTGAGAAGGGTTTTGGAAATCTACTGGCCCACGTGGAAACTGTAAAAAAGGCTGGGATAAATCCCGTTGTTTGCATCAACAGTTTCCATACAGATTCGGATAATGAAATTAAACTTTTGAAGTCCTTGACCGAGCAAGCAGGAGCTCGCGTTGCTTTATCGCGCCACTGGCTCAAAGGCGGAGAAGGCGCGCTGGAATTAGCCGATGCCGTCATCGATGCCTGTGATGAGAAAACTAATTTCAAGCTCCTTTACGAAGACGATGTGCCGCTCCGGCAAAGGATTGAAAAGATAGCAAAAGAAGTCTATGGCGCCGAGGGTGTGACCTATTCACCCTTAGCTTTGGAGAAAGCTAAGAAATACGAAGCGGATCCGTCGGTAAAGGGTTTTGCCACCTGTATGGTAAAAACCCATTTGAGCCTAAGTCACGATCCTACGCTGAAGGGACGGCCCAAGAACTGGACCTTGCCGATCCGGGATATCCTGATTTACGGCGGCGCGAAATTTTTGGTTCCCGTGGCCGGAGAAATCAAATTGATGCCGGGCACGGCTTCCGATCCCGCCTACCGCAGGATAGACGTGGATGTGGAAACAGGCAAGGTAAAAGGGTTGTTTTAATTTAGAGGGAGGGGCGCTTGCGCCCCTCTTATTTTTTTATTGTGATGGGAAAATATAAGGTAACATTTCACCCCAGTGAACGAACGATCGTCGTCGATGAAGGGGAGAATCTACTGCAGGCGGCCATGGCCGCGGGAGTGCATATCAATGCTTCCTGCGGAGGGAATGCGACCTGCGGCAAGTGCAAGGTAAGGATCGGAGGGGGTACAGTTACCTCGCCCATGCATGCCCAGTTGTCCGCGGCGGAATATGACGACGGCTATCGGCTTGCCTGCCTAACCCAGATCAACGCCGACGTGGATGTGGAAATCCCTCTGGAATCACAGGTGGATAAATCAGCGCTGGCCCTGAAGGGCGATAGGGGAACCGCCTCTTATCTTCTTTCCCCCCAGGATATTTATCAGTTGGTGCAAGATTGGGATGTTGATCCCACGGTCTTTAAAAGGTATGTGGAACTCGAACCACCCACCCTCGAAGACAACATCAGCGATCTGACCCGTTTGACCCAGGCCATCCAAAAACAGCACGGCATCACCGATATTTCCACTGATTTCCGTGTCATCATGAAATTGAGCCGCATCCTGAGAGAGGCGGAATGGAAGGTTACCGTGACCCTGGTTTTGACCAGGAAGGCCTATAAGCTCATCAATGTTGAGGTGGGCGACAATCGTCGCCAGAACTACTCTATCGTGCTCGACATCGGCACAACCACTATCTTCGGCCAGATCCTGAATCTCAACGAATGCAAGGTTGTCGGTTGTCCCGATGGCATTTGCGACGGCACTACCATCTTCGCGCTTGCGGAGGCCTCCGATTACAACGCCCAGATCAGTTATGGCGAAGATGTCATTGCCCGGATCGTTTATGCACGTAAACCGGGCGGTTTGAAAAAACTTCAGGAAACGGTTGTGGGCACCATGAACGGCATTATCGAGGAACTACTCAAGATGAGCGGCATTGCCCGCGAACTTGTGTCCCATCTGGTCGTGGCGGGTAACACGACGATGACGCAATTGCTCTTAGGACTGGACCCGAAGTACATCCGCGAGGCGCCCTATGTGCCCACCGCCAATTTCGTTCCGCCCGTGCGTGCGGTCCACCTGGGGATAAATGTGGGGGAACAGGTTCATATGTATGCTTTCCCCATGGTGGCGAGCTATGTGGGGGGGGACATCGTGGCGGGCATACTGGGCTCCGGGATCTTTCAAAGGGAAACCCTGACCCTTTACATGGACATCGGCACCAACGGCGAGATCGTCCTGGGAAACAAGGATTGGCTGGCCAGTGTCTCCTGTTCCGCGGGACCAGCCTTCGAAGGGGCGGGGATAAGGTTCGGCATGCGGGCGACCCGTGGCGCTATCGAAGAGGTGAGCATCAATCCCCATACCTGCGAACCGATGCTCCTGACCATCGGCCGGACCAAGCCCATCGGGATCTGTGGTTCGGGATTGATCGATATCGTCGCCAGCCTTATGGAGGCCGGCCTTATCGATCAGAAAGGCAAGTTTCGCCTCGACCTTCCCACGAAGCGGGTAAGGAAGGGTGAGGACGGTTACGAGTACGTGCTTGCCTATAAGGAAGAAACGCAGATTCATGAGGACATCGTCCTTACGGAGATCGACATTGAAAATCTGATCCGCACCAAGGCCGCCATTTATGCCGGTTGCAAAATCCTCCTTGAAAGTGTGGGCCTAGGATTTAACGACTTGGAGCAGCTGATCATCGCCGGCGGATTCGGCAGGCATCTCGATTTGGAAAAGGCCATCTTTATCGGCCTGTTGCCGGAGATAGGGGTGGAGAAAATCATTTTTGTGGGAAACGGCTCCCTGTTGGGCGCACGGTTGCTTTCCTTTTCACGTAATCTCTTAAAAGAGGCGGAGCGGATTGCCCTGATGATGACGAATCTGGAATTAAGCAATCATGCGGGATTCATGAGTGAATTCATGGCGGCGATGTTCCTTCCCCATACGGACACATCGGCTTTTCCCAAGGTGCAGGAACGGCTGCGCTTCAAGAAGGAGGCAGCTTAAGAAAACATGAGTTTTACGATTGCCGTGGCGGGAAAAGGCGGAACGGGGAAAACGACCTTCGCGGGTATGATCATCCGTTACCTGTTGGAAAAGAACAAGGGGCCGGTGTTGGCCGTGGATGCCGATGCCAATGCCAACCTTAACGAAGTGTTGGGCATCGAGGTCAAGGCCACCATCGGCGAGATGCGGGAATTGATGAAGGAAGAAGTGCCCGCGGGGATGACGAAGGACGTCTGGTTTGAGTATAAGGTACAGGAAGCTCTGACGGAAAGCAAAGGCTTCGATCTTCTGGCCATGGGGCGGCCGGAAGGCTCGGGATGTTATTGCGCCGCCAATACCCTGGCCAGGAAGTATATCGACCTCTTGACGGAAAATTATCCTTACATTGTTATTGACAACGAGGCCGGGATGGAGCATTTAAGCAGATTGACAACCAGGGATGTGGACCTGCTTTTCGTACTGTCCGATTCCAGCCGGCGCGGCATCATTACGGCCGGGCGGATACGCGATCTTGTTCGAGAATTGAAATCGAACATCGCCCGGGACGTCCTGGTATTGAATCGCCTCACGGGTCCCCTGGGAGAGGACGCCCGGGAGGCCATAAAAGGACAAGCCCTGGAACTGGCCGGGGTCATCCCGGCGGATGAGGAAATCTATCGGTATGATCTGGAGGGAAGGCCGACCTTTCAACTGCCTGTTACGGCGGGAAGCATTCAGGCGGCATGGCGTATTTTTGATCGCTTACTCTTATGAAATTTTGTCCGGGCGCAATGTGCAGTGAGAAGTGCCCAGAAAGGGAGAGAAGAAGATGACGGCAAAATTAATCAACGGCAACGAGATTGCAGCGCAAATCAGGGAAGAACTCAAGCAGGAGACGGCACAGCTCAAGGCGAAGTATAATGTTGTCCCGGGCTTGGTAACCATCCTTGTGGGCCAGAATCCCGCTTCCGTCAGCTACGTGACAGCCAAGCAGAAGACCTCGAAGGAATTGGGTTTTTACTCGATACAGGACAATCAGCCGCCGGACATTACCGAAGCCGATTTACTGGCCCTGATCGAGAAGTATAATAAGGACCAGCAGATCCATGGCATCCTGGTGCAGCTTCCCTTGCCGAAGCATATCAACGAGACGAAGGTCCTTTATGCCATCGATCCTAAAAAGGATGTGGATGGATTTCATCCTGTCAACGTGGGGAAACTGATGATCGGCGAGGCCGATTATCTTCCTTGCACGCCCGCGGGAATCCAGCAGCTGCTGATCCGGACGGGCGTCGAGACCAGTGGCGCCGAGGCAGTGGTCGTGGGGCGCTCCAATATCGTGGGCAAGCCCATCGCCAATATCCTCCTGCAGAAACAGAAGGGGGCCAATGCCACGGTTACCATCTGCCATACCGGTTCCCGGGACATCGCCTTTCACACCAGGCGTGCGGACATCCTGATCGTTGCTGCCGGCAAACCGAATGCCGTAACGGCGGATATGGTCAAGGAAGGGGCTGTGGTCATCGATGTGGGGGTGAACAGGATCGGTATGACGGCGGAAGGTAAGGCCAAGCTCTGCGGCGATGTCGATTTTGAGGCGGTGAAAGAAAAAGCGGCCGCCATTACCCCCGTGCCCGGAGGGGTGGGGCCCATGACGATTACGATGCTGATGCTAAACACGGTAAAAGCGGCCAAATTGGCCGCAGGTGTATAATAAAACCTTGGGAAGGAGGAATATAAAGTGGCTGAGCAAGTGTTAGAAGAAAAAACCTCTTTTGATGGAAAGAAGGTAAAGGTCTTGGGCCCGGATTATGAACCGGGCAAGCCGGATCAGGCCGGTAAATGGCGGGAAAAATTACAGAGCAGGGAGGAAATCCTGGCTTATCTGAAAGTGGGAATACGGTGATTAGTGAGTTAGAATTTGTCAACTATTGGTTGGCAAATTCGTGAACGAACTACCCCGTTGATCGGGATTAGCGGTGCTTTGCGGGCAACGGGAAGTGCTCGTTTTGAGACATTTTGCCTTTTGTCGGCAGGCTGTTTCAATTTATAGGGAAGGAGAAAAATTATGACGTTTGCAATACCAAAAACTACCTATACGGGAACGATCAAAGAATTAGTATTGGGAAAGGGTCCCAAGGCCGTAACGGTTGGAGGAGAAACATGCTACCCCTTCCATCTTTTTGAGGGAGCGATGCCCCATGCCCCGCGGATTGCCGTCGAAGTATACGACGCAGCGCCCGACGATTGGGCGGCAGCGGCTTTAAAACCCTATCAGGATGTTGTTAATGATCCCGTGGCGTGGGCCAAAAAGGCGGTGGATGCTTATGGCGCCGACTTGATCGCCCTGCAACTCGTCAGCACGGATCCTAACGGTCTTAACAGATCAAGCGCGGAGGCGACGGAGACAGCCAAAAAAGTTGTGGCGGCCGTGGATGTGCCGGTAATTGTTTACGGAAGCGGCAATCCGGACAAGGACTCCGAGTTGCTCCGCATGGTTGCGGAGGCCTGTGACGGGAAAAACCTGATCCTCGGCCCGGTGGTGGAAGAGAATTATAAGCAGATCGGCGCCGGCGCCATCGCCTATAAGCATACCGTTGCCGCGAGTACTCCCATTGATATCAACCTGGCCAAGCAACTGAACATCCTCATGGGCAATCTCGGCGTGCCCGATGGACAGCTGATCGTCGATCCCACCACGGGTGGACTGGGCTACGGCATCGAATATACCTACTCGGTGATGGAGCGCGACCGGATGGCCGCCCTTACCCAGCAGGATGAGCGCCTGCAATTCCCCCTCCTCTGCAACCTGGCCAGAGAGGTGTGGAAAACTAAGGAAGCAAAGGCTGAAGACTCGGCCCTGCTCGGCGATGCCGCCAAGCGGGGAGTTGTCATGGAGGCCGTAACGGCGCAACTGCTGCTTTTGGCAGGGGCGGATATATTGATTATGAGACATCCCGAGGCGATAAAGCTGGTGAGGGAAATGATCGGAGATTTAATGGCTTAGCAAAGCCTGCCCCCAGTTGGGGAAAGAAGGAGGAAATAATGAAAGACTTGGAAAAGAAAAGCATCGATCCGGCGACGGTTAAAATGCTGAAGAAAGCGAGTGCCGACGGATGCGAAACGGTATTCGACCGTGCAGAGACCATGAAGCCCTGTCCCATCGGTGTGGAGGGTAGTTGCTGTAAGAACTGCGCCATGGGCCCCTGCCGCGTACCCTATGTGAAGAGAAAAGAGGGTCAACCGGAAAAAAAGCGGGCGGGATTATGTGGCGCTACCGCCGAGACCATTGCGGCCCGCAACTTTGCCCGCATGGTGGCGGCCGGCACGGCTTCTCATTCCGACCATGCCCGTGGCGTTGCGGAGGTCTTTCTCGCGGCCGCCAAAGGGGAAATCCCCGAATTCAAGATCAAGGATGAGCAGAAGCTTTATCAGCTTGCCCTGGATCTGGACGTGGAAATCGGCGACCGGTCCCTCCAGGAGGTGGCGATTGAGGTGGGAGAAAAGTGCGTGGCGGAGTTCGGCCGCCAGCATGGGGAAGTCCCCTTTATAAAAAGGGCGCCCTTGAAAAGGCAAGAGATTTGGAGAAAGCTGGGGATTGTGCCCCGCGGCATCGACCGGGAGGTGGTGGAGTTGATGCACCGCACCCACATGGGTGTGGATCAGGACTATAAGAGCCTCCTTTTGGCCGCGGCGCGTTGCGCACTGGCCGACGGCTGGGCCGGTTCCATGATTTCCACCGACCTGCAGGACATCATGTTCGGCAACCCCGTTCCCGTCTTGGGCAAGATCAACCTGGGCGTACTGAAGCAAGACGAGGTCAACGTCGTTGTGCACGGCCACGAACCGCTTCTTCCCGAGATACTGGTTGCCGTCGTCAAGGACCAGGATATTCAGAAAGCGGCCCTGGCTACGGGCGCCAAGGGCATCAACCTCGTGGGGATGTGCTGTTCGGCCAATGAAATTCTGATGCGCCACGGTGTGCCGGTGGCCGGCAACTTCCTGCAACAGGAACTGGCCATCGTGACCGGTGCCGTCGATGCCATGGTAGTGGACGTTCAATGCGAGATGCAGTCCCTGGCCCAGGTAGCCAAATGTTATCACACCAAGCTGATTACGACCAATCCCCGCGCCAAGATGGAAGATGCGCTGCATATCGAATTCGATGAGCACCGCGCTACCGCCGTGGGTAAACAGATCTTAATGGAGGCTATCAACAACTACAAGAACCGGAAGGCCAATGTCGAGATTCCCGACGACACTACTGATCAGGTGGTGGGTTTCAGCTATGAAACCATCAACTATCTCTTGGGCGGCCTTTACCGCGCCTCTTATCGTCCCCTGAACGACAACATCATCAACGGCCGGATCAGGGGCATCGCGGGTGTGGTAGGTTGCAACAACGCCCGCGTCACTCATGACGATCCCAACCTGACGCTTATCAAGGAGTTGATCAAAAACGACGTCATCGTCCTGGTGACGGGCTGCGCGGCCATGACCTGCGGCAAGGCCGGCCTGCTCACCCCCGAGGCGGCGGCGCAGTATGCGGGCGCCGGACTGGCCTCCGTCTGCGAAGCCGTGGGCATCCCCCCGGTACTGCACATGGGCGCCTGCGTGGATAACAGCCGGATCCTCATGGCGGCTACAGCCGTGGTAAAGGCCGGCGGCCTGGGCGAGGACATCAGCGATCTGCCGGCGGCGGGCGCGGCCCTCGAGTGGATGAGCGAAAAGGCCGTCGCCATCGGGCACTATTTTGTCGCCTCCGGCGTCTATACCACCTTCGGTGTGACCTGGCCGGTAAAGGGCAGTGAAGTGGTTAGTAAGCACCTCTTCGAAGAGTTTGAAAACATTACCAAAGGCAAATGGGGATTTACCAACGACCCGCTCGAGGCCGCCAGGTTAATGATCGAGCATATCGACAAGAAGCGCAAGGCACTGGGTATCGACAAGGCCAGGGACCGCGTCCTGTTCGATATGGCCAAGCGCCGCGAAATCGATGCCGCTTAGTGATTATACCCGCTGCCGTTTCATGGCTATGAGCCGGTAGCTCACGATAGTTGGAAGGAGGAATACAAAGTGTCTAAAATCATTGCATCAGCAGCGATCAGAGGGGCCCATAAGATTATCGAAAGGGCCGAGCAGAAGTATCAGGAGGCGCTCTCAAAATGGGGGCCCGCGCAGGAGGTAGGATTCCCGGATACCGCCTATTATCTGCCGATAATATACGCCATTCTGGGAATACCCGTTAAGACCATAGCCGATATGAAGCCGGTGCTTGACAAGTGCCGTACGATTTTGCCGCCTTTGGTGCGGGAAAAGGTCGCCTTGCCGTACCTGGCGCCGGCCCTGGATGCCGGTATGGCCACCTTCTTTGCGGAAGAGATTATCGAGGCCATCCGCTACCTGGAAGCGCCGAATTTTTATACGAAGCAGGAGGACATCCTGCCCGATAACATCTGGCTGGGTGCAGCCAACGACGTTATCTTCAGGAAGCGGGGCGTGGAATTCGTGGATGGCACGGCTCCAGGCTTTGCCGCGATTGTCGGCGCCGCTCCTTCGCCCGAGATCGCCAAGAAAATCGCGATCGAACTTCAGGAGAAGAACCTCTATATCTTCATGTGTGCGGAACACGAGGGCAAGCGTTTTTCCGAACAATTGGTGGAGGCGGGGGTGCAGATCGGCTGGCCCACCCGTCTGGTTTCCTTTGGCCCTGACATCTCGGCGGCCGTCTTTGCCATGGGTTTTGCCTGCCGGGTCGCCATGGCCTTCGGCGGTATCAAGCCGGGCGATTATCGCCGCAATCTTCTCTATAATAAGGACCGCACCTTTGCCTTTGTTATGCCCATGGGTTTCGTGACCGACGAATGGTACGCCAACGCGGCCGGCGCTATCAACTGGGGGTTCCCCACCATCGCCGATACGCCGATTCCCGAGGTTCTACCCACGGGTATCTGCACCTACGAGCATGTAGTTTCCAATATCCCCCATGACCAGATCGTTCAGAAAGCTGTGGAGGTGAGAGGGCTCAAGGTTAACGTTGCCTCCGTGCCGATCCCCGTTTCCTACGGACCGGCCTTCGAGGGCGAGCGCGTCCGCGGCGAAGACATCTATCTGGAATGCGGGGGCGGCAGGAGCCATGCCGTCGAATTGGTGATCTCCAAGAACCTGGACGAGGTGGAAGACGGCAAGGTGGAAGTTATCGGTCCGGACGTGGACAGCATTCAGCCGCCGGCAAAATTGCCGCTGGCCATCCGGGTCGAGATCGCCGGCCGGAAGATGCAGGAGGACTTCGAACCGATTTTGGAGCGCCAAATCCACCACCTGATCAATTATGCCCAGGGCATCATGCATATCGGCCAGCGGGATATTGCCTGGGTTCGCGTCTCCAAGGGCGCCGTCGAAAAGGGCTTCAAACTGGCCGATCTGGGAAAGATTCTTCATGCCAAACTGCACCAGGATTTCGGGGCCATCTTCGACAAGGCCCAGGTAAAAGTGTATACGGAGATAGGTGCGGTGGACGAAATCTTGGAGCAGGCCCGGGGAATTTACGCCAAACGGGACGCCCGCATCGAGGGGATGACGGATGATACGACGGATACCTTCTATTCCTGCACCCTCTGTCAGTCCTTCGCTCCCAACCACGTCTGTGTTGTCAGCCCCGAGCGTACCGGACTCTGCGGCGCTTATAACTGGATGGACTGCAAGGCCTCCTTCGAAATCAACCCTACCGGTCCCAACCAACCCATTCCCAAGGGCGATATTACGGACGCCAAGCTTGGCCAGTGGAAGGGGACCAACGACTTTGTCTTTAATGCCTCGCGCCAGAAGATCAGCACGGTTAGTCTCTACAGCATCATGATCGATCCCATGACCACCTGCGGGTGCTGCGAGTGCATCGCGGCCGTCTTGCCCATGTGTAACGGCATCATGACGGTCAACCGCGATTTTCTGGGCATGACCCCCTGCGGCATGAAGTTTACCACCCTGGCCGGTTCGGCGGGCGGCGGTGCCGTGACCCCGGGCTTCCTGGGGCACAGCAAGTACAACGTCACCCAGCGGAAGTGGATTTCCGGCGACGGCGGTCTGAAGCGGCTGGTTTGGCTGCCGAAGATGTTGAAGGATGAACTGCGCGAGCGCCTCCTGAAACGCGGCGAGGAGATCGGGATTCCGAATTTCGTCGACATGATTGCCGATGAGACAATCGGCGTTACGGAAGATGAGATCCTGCCCTTCCTGACGGAGAAGAATCATCCGGCGCTGACCATGGAATCTATCCTGTGATTTGAGGAGGGGAGATATTTATTTTCATATAATTACAATGTTCAAGTTGAAAGGAGAGTAAGTATGGCTCTAACGGGAATCCAGATATTTAAGTTATTGCCGAAAACAAATTGCGGCGAATGCGGTGTGCCTACCTGTCTGGCCTTTGCCATGAATTTGGCGGCCTCAAAAGCGGAATTGTCCGCCTGTCCCCACATATCAGAGGAATCTAAGGCCTTGCTGTCCGAGGCATCGGCCCCGCCCATCCGGCCGATCACGATCGGTAGCGGCGATAACGTGGTAAAAATCGGTGGGGAGACGGTTCTTTTCCGTCACGAAAAAACCTTTGTCAACAAGCCGGGGCTGGCCATCCTTATCAGCGATGCCATGGGTGCGGACGAAATCGCCGGTCGCTTGAAACGCTTCAAGGAATTGCGGTATGAGTGGATCGGACTGGTGCTCCGTCCCGAGATGGTCGCCCTCAAGAATGAGTCGGGAGATGCCGGGAAATATGAGGCGCTCGTCAAGAAGGTCATTGATGAGACAGATGCTGTTCTGATCCTGAGCAGCAACAACCTTGACGCCCTGACCGCCGCCGTCAAGGTCGCAGCGGCCCGTCTCCCCCTGATATACGCGGCGACGGCGGAAAACTGCGACGCCGTGGCGGCGCTGGCCAAAGAGTACAAGTGCCCTCTGGCGGCGAAGGCCGATAATATGGATGACCTGATGGCGCTGACGGACAAGTTATGTGCCGCCGGCGTCAAGGACATCGTCCTCGACAGCGGCGCCCGCACGGTGCGCCGCGCCTTTGAGGACCAGGTCTTTCTGCGTCGCGCCGCCCTGGTGGCAAAGAATCGTTCCCTGGGGTTCCCCACGATTACCTTTCCCTGCGAAATGACGACGGACCCCCTGAAGGAGGCTATCATCGCCGCGACCTTTGTAGCCAAGTATGGAGGAATAATTGTTCTTTCCGACTTCCAAGGAGAGGTGGTCTTTCCCCTGCTGGTATCACGACTCAACATCTACACCGACCCGCAGCGGCCAATGATGATGCAGCAGGGCATCTATCCCATCGGCAATCCAACGGAGGATTCGCCCGTCCTGGTTACCACCAATTTTGCCCTGACCTACTTCATCGTCTCCGGCGAGATTGAGGCGAGCCGCGTGCCGGCCTGGCTGCTGGTTATGGATACGGAAGGCCTTTCTGTCCTCACCGCCTGGGCCGCCGGTAAGTTCGTCGGCGATGCCATTGGCCAGTTTGTCAAAAAGAGCGGCATTGTCGAGAAGGTTAAGCATAGGAAGATCATTATCCCCGGTTTTGTGGCTGCCGTGAGCGGCGATCTGGAAGAGGAACTGGGAGCGGAGTGGGAAGTAAAGATCGGGCCGCGGGAGGCCGCGCACCTGACGCCTTACCTGAAGATGGGTGCATGAAATAACAATAATCTAGATGATGATAAAGGAGGCGTAACTTAATATGATTCGCATTGGAGAAAACCTTAACGTTATGGTTAAGAGGATCGGGGCGGCCATGAAGGATAGGGACCCGAAGCCCATCCAGGAACTGGCTCTGGCCGAGGCCAAAGCCGGGGTTAATTATATCGATATCAATCTGGGGCCGGCGCGGAAAGAGGGCGCCGAATTGATGGAATGGGTGGTCAGGACCGTTCAGGAAGTGGTCGAT
>JGI1356J14229_10002723_pt1 | contig 13810 bp, 13 predicted proteins | sample Subgrocontami58m_FD_14229 | JGI IMG/M metagenome (IMG submission 14229) | reverse complement strand
TTCGGACTCAGCCCAGAATCCTCTCCATTCTCCCTCCTTGGCAACCCTAGGAGTTGATAACAATTCTTGTACTAGCCTTTCTATCTCCTCATAACAATAGCAGTCTGTCGGATGTCCGCCTAAGTCTCTGATTTTTTTCCTTTCAAGATTGTTAGGTTTAGCGATTTTTGAAATCGTTACCCAAGCAACACCAAACCGTTTAGCAATGGTTCTTATCGCCCCCCAATGTTTTCCTTCGGACTCAGCCCAGAATCCTTTCCATTCTCCGTCTTTGGCGACTTGAGGAATTGATAACCATTCTTGTAGCAGCTTTTCGATTTCCTCATAACAATAACAGTCTATCGGATGTCCGGCTAAGTCTTTGATTTTTTTCCTTTCAAGATTGTTAAATTTAGCGATTTTTGAAATTGAATTTTTACTAAGTCCAACGTAGTTAGCAATGGTTCTTATCGCCCCCCAATGTTTTCTTTTGGACTCAGCCCAGAATCCTTTCCAAGGATCCAACTCTATGGCAGACACTTTTGGTACACCACTGGTGTCTTCTTTTTCAGGTAAATCTTGGTCAGTGATTTCCTGCGAAGGAATCTTTTCTAAAAGAAAGCCCTCCAATCTATCTCTCCAATTTTTATTTTGAATGAAGCGGACACCAATACCGGGGTGGTCAGCTATAAGTTGGTTAAGTTCTGGCTTTGACATATTATTTATGTCATTTGTAGATAAACCAGATTGCTTTAGTTTTTCAGTATCAAAAATATAACTAGCATTTCTTTCTTCGTCACAAACTAATATAAGTCTATCAATGTCAGATATCTCAATGCTGAAATAGCTTAACCAGCGCATCATATCTTTGTCTATAACTCCTTCTCGTATCTGAATTTTTTCAAAATCAACCCCATTTTCTTTTAATACATAAAGAAGAGTTTTTAATCTATTCTTTGTGCCTGGTCTTGCATAAACTTCCTCGCCGATACGAGCAGGCATTTTTATATCTTTACTTGGTGGCGTGATTACCTCGCTTATATGTACAATACGTTCTCCAATGAAGGAGTCAATTTCTTCCAATTCCTTAATCTTCTTTTGAGCTGTGTCTAGATAATCATTAATATTTAGTAGACTGTATGCTGCGTATGCCAAATCCTCAATTTCTTTATCAGAAAGATCAGGATCTATATCCGGAGTATCGGCTTTGTAACTTTCAACTAATTCGTCTGTTAACCTGATAAGATCAGAAACAGCATCATCCATATAGCTGTTAATATTTTCAACAGTTACTTCTCTTTCCAAAACTTCATTAGATCTATCTCTAAATTGTTGTTTTTTAACTTCAGGGTTTATTGGTGTTTCTATCATATTTAGATTGTAACTAAATTCAAGACTAACTCAACTTTAGGCAAGTTCATTTAAATTTAATCTTGACTAATTATAGCAATTTATTGTATAAAGCCTATATTGTTCTTTGAAACACATGCATTGGTCGCAGCTTTTAGCCGATAAATAAATTTCTGTTAAAAGCTACGACCAATAAGAATAGAAAGCGAAGAAAGGAAGTAACCCGAATGGCTAGTCCGTGCCGAGTTCTACTAGTGCCCTTTCCCATTACGCCTCTAAGTGCCTTCGGGTACTTTCTGTATCGAAATCTCGGCATCGTGGATGCCGAGGTGGGAATCCATTATCACCGATCCTCAACTGTGCCGGTGGCAGCGGTAGAGATGGGAGGTGGGGTGATCCATAACTTCGCGACAAGCGATCTCTCTACACACCTTGAGACAGTCATTAGTGAGCACCACAATTGGGAGCATCAGTGGTGGTTACTGCGGCGTTTGCTCTCCTTTTGCAAATCTGGCGACAGCGCTAATGGGAAGCGAATGCTACGGTGGCTCATCGGTCTCTCGATATCTCTAGACGATCCCAAGCTGGTGCTTGAGCGTACAGAGCGGTTTTTCGTTGCCTGTCTCGAGCAAAAGCTTGATCTCTGGGAGGTCGGGTTCTCCGCCCCCGAAGAGGTTCAAGAACCCACTCTTCCAATGATTCCAGGAATGAAGAGGACGATCGACGCGATCTTGTCGATGATTCGGAGGGCCAGATGGATTACTCACCAGATTGGGCGAAGGATCAGCGTAAGCAGACGACAGAGACCTTTCGCGCCAACCGTTCTCGCTGGAGATAAGCGAATAGTCACCCTCCCAATCTTCAAAACGCATAAACCCGGTGAGAAGGAAGTTGTAGCGGCAGCACGCTTCGAGCTCATCGAGAGGAGGGTGTGGGAACTGCAATCCTCGCACATCGGCGTCGTAATCGGTGGTCCGGCTGGGAGTGGGAAGAGTACTCTCGCTGTATCTCTTGCCGCCGAGATGCGCAACATCCTTGATTCTCTTGCGACACGGAGTGGCTGGGATGGTTTCTCCCTCACGAGTGAACTCGTGACCCTCGATCTTGCAACCCCGACAACGGAGGCGATACAAACTGGAACTGGGAAAGATCGAGCAGGACTTGAAACGCTCAAGCGACCATGGACTGTTGATCTCGCTTTTCAGGCACAGCTTCGATTCCAAGAGGCGAAGATGAGATCGAATCTTGTCTTTGCGGATTTGCCAGGAGGAAAGGTCGACACCATCACAGAGATCACTGCATCTCTGGCAGACGTTGCCATTCTTGTTACCAATGACTGGTCCAAGATGCCGGAGTGGCGTACGTTTGCGCAACGGATGGGGATCAGGGTTGTCTCAGAGGCGAGGAGCCACCTCTCGAATGAGCAGTTCTCAAGCGTGGTAACCACGTACCGCCCAGGGAGGTTCATCGCCGGTCGAGTTACGGATTTGGATCGAGTGGGCCGCTCATGGGACCGTTTCGTTTCCTGGCTCGCGGAATTTCTTCTCTTCGACATACTTCCTACGCTCCAAGAGGAACGCAGAGCTAGACTTAGAGGACTTCTCGCGGAGCTTTGGCAGCCCCCCAAGTAGGAAGAAAAGTTTCTGGTTAATATATAAACCAGGGTACAGCAGGCCGTTCCAGAAAGGCCTGATTTTTTATTTCAAAAACCTATCTGAATCTTATTGGTAGAAAAACTTCCAAATCACTTTTGTCGTATCCAAATTCATCAAAGAAATCCAATACTTTAATATCAGAATTTTCTAATTCCATAAGTCTGTCGACAACTTCACTAAATTGATCATGAATTTCTAACCAAAACGCAACGGATAAGTCGTAATTCATAGCATTAAAAAGATCTTTTAATGTTGTATCTTCAGAAAGGAGTGCCTCTAAGTGGTCTCGACTTTCATTAATTGTAGCATCGTTCTCAGACGGAACGTCTTCAATATCTCCCTTTACTGTTAGTATTTCCACTCTACCACCTCGCTCACGCTCTTCGTTCTCTTGTTCTTCTCGTAACTCTTTATCTCGTAATTCTTTTGCACGTTTATATTCTTCGCTGTCTAACCCGAAAAGATATTCGGCTGCAACCATATTCGATGGTCTTTCTAATAAGGCTTTTTCACAAGCTTTTCTTACAACTTCTTCTACTCTCTGCCTAGTAGAGATTCTCATATTCCCCATTATTTTTAATATAGTTGCTGGGCTGTCAGTTTCGTTCATAATATTTTCCTCTGCAACCTGTAAAAAACGCGCTTCTATTTCATCTTCAGGAATGCCAAATTTTCTGGCTTCGTCAATATAATACGCCGTACTACTTCCAATCTTTTCAAGAGTTTCCTGTTTTCTTGCTTCTTCTTCTGGATTTATAACTCCCTCTGGCATATTTTCATTCTAACTTAATTTGACGATTTTTATAAATAATGGCAGAATCACCAATAGAGTTAGCTATGTTCTTTTAGCATCCGCAGGCGCGATATGGCGCCGGGATTGGGGTGAATTGTGAGCGATAGACCGCCGTTCGTGATTCTCGTTCGAGGTCCAGAAGGTTGGCAAGAAGTGAGTGCTAAAAAGGCACTCGAAATCCTCGTTCTCCACGATCAGGAAAGAGTCGTCGTCGCAATCGTTACCCCATCCCACGCTTCTCATCTTCACATCGAGTCCGCTCAAGAGCTCGAGAAGGTGAACGAAGTGCTCCTCGCTGGGTATTGGCTTCGAAGAGGGGAAAATCCCAGGACCAGTCCGGAGGTGGCACTCGCGACCCCGTGACAGTTCATGTGCCCTGGAAGGCAAGGCAAGACCTTTCGGGGTTTTGCTTTTATTTAGTTATATTGCCACTAAGTGGAACAATTATTCAGAAAAGCTTGGGTTACTTTTAATGTTAACTGCGATTGCAACAATAGTCAAAATACTTACCAAGCAAGGAAACCAAACTTGGGAAAGCCACGGGACCGGAATTAGAAACAATACGTCTGGAGTGGTAAGTGAACTAGGCCATCTGGTCGTTAACCACAAGCCTACGTAATAAAAAATATCCCAAAAAGAAAAAACCCAAAGGAACACAGCACAACGTTCCCTAAATTTCTTAGCAGAGAGCAATGCAATCGTTATGAGCATAACTATGGTTGCAGCTTCACGGAAAAATTCGACCGTAAATAAGCTTTTAGGCAAATCATTTAATAGTTCTACTTGTTGATAGTTGTTTCCGGATTGCTGGACAACATCGGATAGACTGCCCATATAGCCTGGCAGAAAACCCAAGGCAGCTCTTAAGTAAATAACTATCGACGATTCAACAAATCCGAATGCCATCCCGAAGATTGCGGCGAAGAGTAATTGCTTTCTTGTTATTAATAATTTATTACTTCTGAATAGAAAAAAGACAACGACGGGGATAAGAATCAACAAATTCACCCACAATGGTTCAGCTAATAAAATAAATTGATTCATATAATTAAAGAAAGTTTACTGACGCTATAGGACCTCCTTTTTGATAGGTTATTTCAAAGTAAATCCACCATCAACTGCGATAATCTGACCAGTAGTAAAAGACGACTCTGAACTTAATAAGAAAGTAATCGAATTTGCAATTTCTTGAGCAGTTCCCATTCTTTGAATTATTGATAAATCTGTTGTTGCAGAAGGATTCTCTCCACCCGAAGCAGTTAACGGCGTATCTATAATGCCAGGAGCTACAGCGTTTACTCTTACTAAAGGTTTCTTGAAATATCTTGCAAATGATTTAGTGAATGAAATAATACCGGCTTTCGTTGCTGAATAAATAACTCCATAAGGTTCACCAATTATTCCATCTACTGATGTAGTGCATACTATCGATCCATCGTTAGAAGTATCTTGAATAAGTTTTCCCAGTATTTTTACAGTCCAGAAAGTTCCTTTAAGATTTGTATTGATTATCTTATCCATCAATTCTTCAGTTATAGTATCGATACCTCCATTTTTGGGGAGTATTCCAGCGTTTGCAACCAAATAATCAAGTTTCCCATACGTTTTTAATATTGTATCTCGAGCAGAGGTAACATCATCCTTTTTAGAAATATCAATTTTAAGATATTTCGCATTTTCTCTATTGTTAAAATCTTTTAATACAGAATCTTCACTTAATTCTTTTTCGGAACTGATAATTACTGTGAAACCTTTATCTAAAAGAAGTTGAGCGGTTGCTTTTCCTATACCAGACGTAGACCCAGTTACTAACGCGATTTTATTTTTCATATTTTGCTTAATTGACGTCAATCTTCTCGATTTTTACAAATTTACTAACAGCATTAAATTCTTCTTCGGAATATGGGGCAATAAATACAAGCACGAAACCATCTGGGTCACGAAAGGCGGCTTCAATAGTACCCCAGTAATAGTGTCTTACTGGAAATGTAATATTCACGAGCGGATTCGAAAATAACGGGACTAAGGATTTGACATTGACCATTGCTGAAATCTTTTCGTTTTGGATAACATCTTTAAATACCTGCTTGTGCTTTATCCCAACGTGTCCCTCGGCAAGCTCTAACTTAGCGCCTTCACCAATCGCAAAGGTTATGCCTCGATACTTTTCAGGTGCAGATGGAACCCCCCCTGGAACGCTTTTTCTCCATTCTTCGTCTCCGTAGGCAAATACCGATTTGAAACCGAGAGATTCGTAAAACTCGCGAGACTTTCTAATATCGGCAACCTTTAAGTGAATACCAAATCCTGTTATTTCAGCTTTTTCCATTTTCTTAATAATATTCGAGATTTATCTGTTAGCCAAGCATCTGCCTATCGGCAGGGGACGAAATTTGAATAAAAGCATTGGAAACGATGATATGCTTACTATGATGGACAAGGACTACGAAAAGTTTTTAGCAAGCATTCATTCTAAGACCGCTACACCAGAAGGTTTAATTAGAGATGCTGTAAAGGAAGCTACAAAATCTGAAATTTCTTATAAAAAGAGAATAGTAGCGGGTGAGGGAAACGAAGTATACGAAATAGGCTTAGCCAATCAATCAAAAGTTATGGTGAGAATATCAAAATATGAAGATAAGCATTTCGAACAAGAAAAGTGGGCGATAGAACAGTGTAAAAAGCTGGAAATACCTGTTCCTGAAGTATTACTTATCAAACATCTCTCTATAGAAGATAAACCGTTGGATATCTGTGTTCAAAGGAGAATAGAGGGAGAGCCATTAGAACGTGGTGGTATAGATCTCCATACTATTCCAGAGAAGGAATTAAAAAGCATTATTCTTCAAGCAGGAGAAATCCTGTCCAGAATGCATGCGATCAAAACAGATGGTTTTGGATATCTTAACGGCAAAGGGGAAGGAGTATTCAAAACCTTTGCGGATTTAATGAAAGAGAATATACATCAAGAAAAAGAATATATATCGTTGGCTCAAAAGATAGATTTTGATATAGATGCAATGAAAAGTATTTTCAAGATACTACGAGACAAAGTAGATTCAGCACCCGTNATTTCTCCATTANTAAGTCATAATGACTTTGGTCCNAAACATATTGTAGTAAAAGACGGTAAAATTGTTGGTATTTTAGATTTTGGAGAGGTTGCCGGGCATTCGNCAGTAAATGACTTTGCGAANTGGGATTATTGGTTTAGNTATGAAATTCCACTTAGTTGGCTACAAGAAGGCTACTCTAATAAAAACTTATTTGATGGCGACTTTGAAGAATTATTGAATTGGATAAAACTTAGTCACGGAGTGGGCGTTTTATGGTGGTATGATCGCCACAAGTATCTCAAAGGAGTTGAAAACGCCAAAAAGAAATTATATGAGGATTTAGTATTTTATAAATCTTAATAACGGAACCGAAGATTAGGGGTCAAAATAGGGGAGTGAATGACAGTCTTGGTCTGAATACTTAGGATCAATTGCTATGTTTCTTAATCGTGTCATATATTGAATATCCGCCAAGCAAGGAGCGAAGTTTGTTATGAAAATCTTCTACTCTCTTCGCATCAATTACATAATCCTCTACGGGTTTATTGATTTGGAAGTTAGTCTTTTGTGAGAATATTATTTCGACACTTTCACGATTAATAATAATGCTTTCTTCTTGCACCTTTGGATATTTAATATCCGTCCAAGGTTCAAGATCTGTAATCACCTTATCAAATACACTTAGATTATTATCTTCATTGTAATATAATTCCTTGAAATCAGACCAAAGTTTTTGCAAATCATGATTGTATACATCTTTTACGGCCTTCAAGATTTTATGAGTATCTTGGACTGAGACCAATTTATATTTTCTAACTATTCCAGATTTTAATATTATCTCAATTCCTAAGTGCCAAAGATTTACCATGATGAGTTTCTTTTCTTTGCACGCGGTTATTCCCACCTCAAAATATTGTCTGCCAGTTTCATATAATCCATCGAAAACCTGATTAGAACGAGAACCAAAGCCTTGTTCAATAGGATCTCCGGGCTCATTTAATAAATACTTTTCTAGAATCATTAGGCTTGAAGTTTTGAAAAACCTTGCTAGGACTATAGAACAATCGTGGAACCTTTTATAGCGATAATATCTATTGCTAGCGTTTCAATAAATCAGCAAGATTAAGTTTAGTAATACGACTAAGTTTAAGTCGTTGTAGCTCATCTAGAGTAAACCATCCCACTTCGGTACATTTATTAGTATCTGCTATTTTCGGATTTCCGCTAACAAAATTACACAAATAAGTAGTGGAGACCCAATGATCTTGATTATCTCTATCAATTACATCATAAACCCCTAGAAGACTGTTAATTTCAATTTTTATGTTGTATTTTTCTCTAATATTTCGCTTAGTTGCTTCTTCGCGAATTTCATAAAACTCAACAGCTCCACCTGGAAATTCCCAGCAACCCACATCATCACGGACTGCTGGCCCTCTTTTTGCAAGAAAGTATTTACCTTCATTATTTATAATGACAGCACCAGCGCTGACACCAACATAATCAACACCAATCTTCATTTAGTTTATAAGGGGAGTATATTAAAAAGTTCTAACAAAGTATACCGGGCATATCTTAAAAAAGCTGCCAGACTTGGATTCAAACCAAGTTTTAATTTTTTCTTTCATATCTAATCTTTTTTAAATCATCATTTTCCTTTCTCCATTTGTTACACTCTTTTACCTTTTCAAAATAAGCCCACGTAATTAATATCAAGAAAAAAATAGGCACACCAATTGTTATATATCCACTATCTATAAAAAATAAAATTAAACAAAAAGCAACAAAGGAAATAGTAATCTGCATTATTTCCTGCCAATTTTCTTTTAGCCAAGTTTTCACCTAAATGATAATATTTTATTCTGATTTATATAATTCATTTAATTTTGAAAGGGTTGCCCACCCAACTTTTCCATAGCCAGTTGTTGACGGACTGCCCTCACTCACAATATTATACTTGGCTTGGAATTTTTTTACAGCAAGCTCGGTTAAGCTACCATAGCTACCAGTATAAATAGCTTCGGGATATACACCTTCTTTATTTAACACTTTTTGAAGATTTATCACATCAAGTCCACGACTGCCTTTTTGCATTGGATTTTTCCACGCTCTTGAATCGCTCGTTGATACAGATTTCCACGCACAACCATAGCAGTCTTTGTATTGACCACTTGGCGGATATACGACACCACCACTCGCTGGGTAGGTTGGATAGGAACAGGGATGTCCCGCGTCGCCACACGAATACGAGCCACTGTCAGAAGGACAGGAGTGCCACCGATGACACCCAGAGCGATGAGCAGAGACGATTGATATTGAGGAGGCAAAGAGGCTTCCGATTATTAAAGTTGTTAGTAGAAGTTTTCTCATATTTTCCTGTTATTGCAAAGTTTCGCACGCCACACCATCTCCATCTCTATCCAGATTGTAAGGATCATCTGACGGACCACCTTGAGACTCAAAAAAATCTTGTGCTTCTTCTTGCGTTGAGAAATCGGGACAATCGTAGTCGCCTGAGGAAGGGGGTCGCTGAGTAGTCGGGCTATCGAAGCGTTCGTAGTTGCTAGAACCCGGCAACTTATCAGAGTTTAACCAGTAGATACCACCTAAGAGAGTTACGACTACTATTCCGTATGTCGAAAATTTGTTCATATTAACTCTTGTTCTTAACTTCTTCTTTAATCTTCTCCAAGAATTTCTCAAGTTTAATTTCACCTTCCTGACCTCTAGTATAATGTCTTACATTTATTGTTTTTGAATCTTCTTCTTTTTCTCCGATAACAACAATATAGGGGATTTTCTGTATTTGCCCATCACGAATTCTTTTTCCTAAAGTTTCGTTGGCGTCATTCAATTCAACTCTTATATCTTCATTTTTAAGTTTTTGATAAATCAATTCGCTATACTTATTAAACTTCTCGCTAACTGGAATTATCACCACCTGTACCGGGGCAAGCCAAACAGGGAAAGCACCTGCGAAGTGTTCAATTATTATAGATAAAAATCTTTCTATCGAACCCATAATGGCGGCGTGAATCATAAGAACTCTTTCAGGCTTACCGTCCTCACCGATACAAGTCAAATCAAATCTTTCTGGTTGGTTTATATCAAGTTGGATAGTTGCAACTTGCCATTCGCGTCCCAGTGAATCTTTTGCAAGGAAATCAATCTTCGGTCCGTAGAAAGCGGCTTCACCCACAGCTTCAATAAATTTAACTTTCTTTTCTTTAAGCAACGATCTTAATTCTCCTTCAGCGTATTTCCAAACCTTTGGAGTCCCAAGATAATTCTTTTTCTTTTTAGGATCGTGAAGAGAGAGCCTAACTTTCATATCAAATCCAAACGCGCCATAAAATTCGTGAATTATATCCCAAACCTTATTCGCCTCATCTTTAACCTGCGAAGTTCTGCAAAAAACGTGGGCGTCGTCCTGAGCGAAAGCTCTAGTTCTTGATAATCCCGAAAGTTCGCCGGTTTGTTCGTCTCTGTAACAGGTGGTAGTTGAAGAATATCTGACCGGCATTTCGCGGTAGCTCCATGGTTTTCTTTTGAATAACTGAATGTGGTGAGGGCAGTTCATAGGCTTCATCGCGAACTCGTGCCCTTCCCGAGTTTTAATTTTGAAAAGTTCGTCTTTGAACTTGTCCCAGTGTCCACTCGTTTCGTAAAGTTCCTTTTTAGTGATGTGCGGAATTTCCACTTTCTGGTAACCTCGTTTTTTTCGAAGTTCCCAAACAAAATCATCAAGTTTATGTCTCAAAATTGTCCCTTTAGGAGTCCAAAGAGGAAGTCCACTTCCAACCATATCGGAAAAAGCAAATAAATCTAAAAGAATTCCTAATTTTTTATGATCTCTCTTTTCTGCCTCTTCAAGCATTTTTAAATAACCGTCCAACTCATTTTTAGTTTCGAAAGCAAGCCCATAAATTCTTTGAAGTTGTTGATTCTTTTCATCTCCTCTCCAATAAGCTCCAGCGGTTTTAGTAATCTTAAATGTGTCCACATTTATTTCAGAAGTATTTTTAACATGACCTCCACGGCACAAGTCCATAAATACGGTCCCCGTTTTATAGATGGTTAGTGGTTGTTTTTTTCCGCCAGCTGGCGGATTAACAAATTCTTTTATTAAGTCGAGTTTGAATGGTTGGTCTCGGAATAATTTTTTAGCTTCCAAGGCAGTTACTTTCTTGCCGGAGAAAGGGAGTTTTGCCAGCGCGAACTTCCTCATTTCCTTTTCAATCTCTTTTAAATCATCCGGAGTTAAGCCACGTGGGAGCAAGAAATCATAGTAGAAACCATTCTCAATTGTTGGGCCAATTCCTAACTTTGCCTTAGGAAATCTTTTTAAAACCGAAGCCGCTAAAAGATGAGCCAGTGAGTGGCGAATATTATCTATATTTCCAATTTTTGAACTTCGTTGCATACCAATTTTGGTTCTCCGTTTCTTTTTGAAACCCTCCCGGACAAACTAACGATGTTTCCTTCTTTCCAGACAAGAGTGTTCTTATTCAAGACGTCAGAGAACACTAATACCTCTATAGTATCGCTTAGATCCTCGATTTTGGCAAAAAGCATTTGAGTATTATTTTTAGCGTTAAACGATTTAACTGCTGTTATTATTCCATAAGTTTTTACAGTTTTTCTCTCGCTGGTTTCTAAAAGTGCATCTTTAATCTGCACTGCGCCTTTCGGAATTTTAGTTGTATCTAAATTTTTAAGCGGATGTTCTGTAATGTAGAGACCTAACAACTCTTTCTCCCAAGAAAGTCTTTCTGATTTTGAGGCGGGATTTGTGGGGGACAACTTAATATTTATTTTGCCAGAGGCCCCAAAAAGATTATTCTGGCTATTTGCTGTTTTTTTCATACCAGCCGCAACTTTAATAATATTTTCAAGATTGGTAAGCGCCACATTTCTTTCAACACCCAGTGAATCAAGCGCGCCACTCTTAATTAAAGATTCTAAAGATTTCTTATTAAGATCTTTGTGATTAATTCTTGATATGAAATCTGATAAGTCTAAAAACTGACCATTTCTTAATCTTTCGTCCACTATCACTTCCGTTATAACCGCGCCAACATTTTTAATTGCCAAAAGTCCGAATCTTATATTTTTTCCTTCAGGCACAAATAAACTAAGACTGTTATTTACATCAGGTGGCAAAACATCAATTTTCATTTTATTAGCCTCATCTATAAGGAACGAAACTCTTTCAACCTCACCTGAATTGTTATTAAGAAGTGTTGCCATAAACTCGACTGGATAATTAGCTTTTAGATAAGCGGTTTGATACCCGATTAAGGAATAGCAAACTGCGTGAGATCTATTGAATCCGTATCTGGCAAATGGCGGAAAGAGCTCCCATATCTTTTGGGCGGTTTTCTCATCAATGCCGTTTTTGATCATTCCATTAACAAGTTTCTCTCCTTGTTCATCTAGCAATGATTTAATTTTCTTTCCGATTGCCTTTCTTAACGTATCTGCTTCAGGCAAAGTGTATCCAGCGAGATCGGTCGCAATTTTCATCATCTGTTCCTGGTAGATGCCAATGCCATAAGTAGTGTTCAAAATTGGTTCAAGTTTTTCGTGTAGATAGGTAACGGGTTCCTCACCATGTTTCCGAGCGATATATTTCGGTACCATACCCATCTCTAATGGTCCTGGTCTGTACAGCGCGACTAATGCAATCAAGTCTTCCAATTCCGTTGGCTTCAAGTCTTTCATGTAACGGCGCATACCGGATGATTCAAATTGAAATACGCCTACGGTATCTCCTTTTTGTAAAAGCTTGTAAGTCATATCATCATCAAGAGGAAGTTTCTCGATATCTATATCTACATCTTTAATTTCTCTTACAAGTTTTACGGTTTCTTCAATTGTGGTTAAGTTGCGGAGTCCTAAGAGATCCACCTTGAGAAGTCCAAGTTCTTCAACGGCTTTATATTCGATTTGTGTTATTACGCTTTCATCATCCTGCGGGGCTCGCTGAAGTGGTAAGTAGTTTACTAAAGGCTCTTTGGAAATAATTACTCCACAAGCATGAACTGAAGCGTGACGGGCGACTCCCTCAAGTTTCATAGCGGCATCTAACAATTTTTTGATTTGTGAATCTTCGTTATATCTTTTTTTAAGTTCTGGTGTTGATTCTATAAATTTACCTAGCTTTCTTTGAGAGGCATCAACGTTTGGAGTAAAGGGAATTAGTTTTGCGATCTCGTCACATGTAGCGTAGGGAATCCCAAGCGCACGTCCGGCATCTCTCACGGATGCTCTCGCGGCCATTGTTCCAAAAGTTATAATTTGAGCCACTCTTTCATTTCCATATTTATCTTTTATATATCCCAATACTTCATCGCGTCTGTTGTCCGCTATATCAAGATCAATATCGGGCATAGAAATTCTCTCTGGGTTTAAGAATCTTTCAAATAGAAGCCCGTATTTTAAGGGATCGACTCCAGTAATATTTAAAACATAAGAAATTAAACTTCCGGCAGCAGAACCTCTTCCAGGTCCAACAACGATTCCATGACTTTTAGCCCAGTTAACGAAGTCTTGCACTATAAGGAAGTAATCTGCAAAACCAGTTTTCTCTATTACTCCTAACTCATAATCAAATCTTTCTTGAATTTCATCTGTTATCTTGTCGAATTTCTCTGGTAAATTTTCTAGACATAGCTTTCTTAGATATTCGCTACTATCAGTTTCTCCTTCTGGAAGAGGAAACTCTGGAATATGGATTTTCCCAAGTTCCATTTCGAATTCACATTTATCGGCAATCTTACCAGTATTTTCAATTGCTTCCGTTAACTCCTTTCCGCCCAAGGCGGATCCGCCTTCGGCGGAGAAGATTCCAACCATTTCTTCTCCCGACCTGAAAGAGCAATCGGAATCTCCAAAAGAAAATCTTGATTCGTCATCTAATTTGCCGTTAGTCTGGATAGCTAAAAGAATTTCGTGATACGGCGCATCTTCTCTTG
>JGI1356J14229_10002696_pt1 | contig 13869 bp, 10 predicted proteins | sample Subgrocontami58m_FD_14229 | JGI IMG/M metagenome (IMG submission 14229) | reverse complement strand
GGCTCGACTATTCACTGTTTGCCTTTGTAGCGGCTCGGGACAGCACAGAACTGCGATTGACCACATAGTCTGGCTCTCTCAATGATCGCTATCGCTGACGACGACTTAAGGAGAAGCCATGAGCTCATCTAAGCCGAGCGCTTCTAACGATCGCAAGCTGACAGTGATCGTGGTTGCCGACATCGTTGGCTATAGTTTGCTCACGTTTAAGGACGAGGAACTCACGCTTTCGCGGGTGGATGCTCTGCATCGAGGCGTCATCGAACCTTCTGTCGCTGCACACGGCGGTCGCATCTTCAAGACGACAGGCGATGGCTTTCTCATGGAGTTTTCGAGCACCATCGCCGCCATTCGATCTTCACTGGCGATCCTGCGGGAGCTAGCGCAGCAAGAGATTAGTACGCCGCCGGAAGAGCCGTTCGAACTTCGGATCGGCGTCCACCTTGGGGACGCGGTGGTCGATGGGGACGATCTGAGGGGCAATGCCGTAAACATTGCCTCACGCCTTCAGGGCTGTGCGGAACCCGGCTCCCTGTGCGTGTCGGGCGCCGTATTCGATGACATCGCCAACAAGATCGAGGCAGTTCGCTTTATCGAGATGGAGCCGCAGCAGCTTAAGAATATTCCGACGGAGGTCCGTGCCTATCTTGTTTACGCATTGAGCGGCGACGATGTCCCGACGGAGCACACTTCAACACAGTCCCGTGCTGTCGCAGGCGAACTCATTGCAATTGGCCCGGACATCGTGGCCTTGGCCGAGGTAGATGGAATCACCGATACGATTTGGGGCTTTCGTATCAAGCGCTTCGTTCTTGGTGACTTGCAAACGCTTGTTGGTTTTCTGAGCGACTTCAAGAGTGTGAAACCTTATGACCAGTACATCTTGTCCACTGCACTAGGCGACGGCCGGACACTATCCGAAGCACCATCTCTCAACCTGCAAACCAACCAACGAACGGTGGCCTGCGCGATTCGCCCCCGAGTCTCGCGTATGCCAATTTCAAGTCTCCGGCCCGAATGGGCTATGTCCCGCAACTATGACCTACAGCTCGATGACAATCAGCGGTTTGTGCTGGTCTCCGGAGCGGGGGCGCTGCTCCAGCGCATAACGGCATCCCTCTCCCTGCAACGCGGGGAGAGCCCCCGGTTTCCAGAAGTGGGCTCCAAGCTGGCAGAACACTTCGTGTCGACCGATCGGAAATACTGGAGTGGATTGGTCTCGCTCGAGATTATCCGCCTCGCGTCCATTCGGCTTCCCGAGTCAGAACCGCACGGGTACGAGACGCCACTGCACTGTGTTGAGCGACTAAGGTCCGTCACGATCTTGGCACGGGAGCCGACAGATGGATGGCTCCGATTGCGCGTTCAACTGGACGTCAACGGCTTTGGTCGATGGTCCCACGAACTCCCCTTTCTGGTTGGACGAGCATCGTTCATCCGCCATGCCGACGCTGACACCGTACAAGAGGAAGCCACCAACAAACCAGAAAGACTGGCGATCGCTCTCGCCAGGGCCTGTCCAGATGGACTCGGCCGCACGAATTATACGAAAGACGACATCCAACGCCTCATGCCGCACTTGACCGCTACAGACATTGAAGACCAGGTCCATGCGTTCCAAGCGCGGGGCTGGGTCCGGCTCGTGAAGTTCGCTGGGGGCAAGTGGCATCTCAAGCTGACAACCGCGTTCTATGAAGAAGTCGATCCGCAAGTCATGGGCTGGACGCCAGCGGCAGATGCCAAGATTGTTGTCCTCCACATGCTAAACAAGGAGACTGGCCGTGCAGCGTCGCTTCATGAGGCCTGTGGATGGGATCGCAGGCGGTTCAACCCCGCCTACCGGCATGTGATGCAGCTTGTCCCCTCTTCCTCGATAAGCCAGGAGCGCAGTCCCACCTATCCTGCCGTGTCCATTCGCTGGCAGCCGGAGGTCAAGGCTGCGTTGATAAGATTCGGCTGAGCCGGATTAATCGTTGGGCATTTCGCCTGGACTCGGTTGAAGTGCACTCCGTATTTTGGCTGCATGGCAGAGAAGTACGACTCCAGAAGGCCTTTCCGGGTTCTTAGTCTCGATGGCGGTGGCGCCAAAGGCTTTTACACGCTTGGCGTGCTCAAAGAAAATCGAGGCGATGGGTGGCCCGCTCTGGCAGAAATTTGATCTCGTCTACGGCACCAGCACGGGCGCCATCATCGCCTCTCTTGTCGGCCTGGGTTACCCGGTCGATGATATTGTGGCCCTGTATCGAGAGCACGTTGTGAAAGTCATGCGGAGCTTGCTGCCGGGCAAGAAAACGGCGGCGCTCGAAGCCCTGTCGGCCCAAGTCTACAAGGACCGGGACTTCTCGGCCTTCAAGACCGACATCGGCATCGTTTGCACTGACTGGGATTCGGAACGGCCAAAGATCTTCAAGACCAGCAGGAATCAGGCATACCGCCAAGCCGCGAGCTTCGTGCCGGGCTTCGGCTGCAAAATTGGAGAGGCTGTGCACGCCTCGTGTTCGGCCTATCCATTCTTCTGGAAGAAGACGATTGTGTCTCCGACCGGCGAGAAGTACGAGCTGGCCGACGGCGGCTTTTGTGCCAATAATCCGACGCTATACGCCATCGCGGACGCAACGCATGCCCTGGGCCATGCGCGGGAACATGTGCGGGTCGTCAGCATCGGCGTGGGAGAATATCCTACCCCTCGTCGGCATGTGTTCCATCCTGGCCGCTGGATCGGCTACCTCTTCACGGTTCGGCTGCTCCAGAAGACGTTGGAGATCAACACGCAGTCGATGGACCAGCTCCGCACGGTCCTGTTCGGCGATCACGTGCCGACTGTTCGCATCAGTAAGGCGTACACCGAGCCAGAAATGGCTACGGACCTGTTCGAGCACGATCTCGATAAGCTTGACAAGCTGTGGCAACGCGGTCGCCGGTCGTATGCCGAGTTTGAACCCCAGTTGAAAGCGTTCCTGCTCTAGGAGAAAGCACGTTGGCTATACCCGAAGCTCAGCTCGAGACTTGGACTGGTCTAGGCTCCGTGACGCAGTCGCGCGACACATACGCGACCATCAAGCGCGCGCTAGAGGACAGCAATTCGCCGTACCATAGTCACAGCTTCGATACCTTCCTGCAGGGCTCGTACGGCAACGACACAAACGTCTACGGCGATAGCGACGTGGACATCGTGATCCGGCAAACATCGCTGTACTACTACAACATCGATGGCCTGAGCGACGCGGACAAAACCACTTTCCGGCGCGACCTCTCTTCTCCGGCCCAATACACGCTGCACAATTTCCGGCGGGACGTCGCGGACTGGCTGAGGCATCAGTACGCGCAGGATTTCGACCCGAGCGGGACGAAAGCGCTGTACATCCGGCAGCGCAACAATCGCAGGAACGCGGATGTCCTTGTATGTGCCCGCCACAAGCGGTTTCTCTCGTACCAGAGCGTCCAAAACCAGCGCTTCGTCGATGGTGTGATCTTCTTCCCGACGAGCGGCGGTGAGATCATCAACTACCCGAAGCAGCATTCCGACAACATGACGGCGCAGCACCAGGCGACGAACAGTTGGCTGAAGCCCGCGGTCCGCATCTTCAAGAACATGCGGAATAAGATGATCGAGGACGAGATGCTCCGAGAGGGCGTGGCACCCTCGTACCATCTCGAGGGCTTGCTCTACAATGCACCGCCCAACGTGTTCAACACGGACTGGCAGACCGCGATTGCCGGTTGCCTGAGCTGGGCGGTGCAAACTGACAAGACACAACTGCTCTGCGCGAGTCGGCAGCACTGGCTGGTCAGGGACAATCAGAATACGTCGTGGCCCACGGCAGATTGCGAGGCGTTTCTGACCGCCGCTGTGGATCTCTGGTCAAACTGGGGCAAGCCAAGGCGTCGCTGGATCTAGCGCGCAGCATTGACCACGTCCGGTCTAGTCACGCCAGTCTTCGCGCGCAGCATCTTCGTCGTGCCGGCGAGCATCCTCCTCATAGCTTCGGGCAATGCGGTCGAGAACCGCCGAAGTACGCGGCCATTCCAGTGCCGTTGCCTTCGAGTAGGCACGATAGCGGCTCACAAGAGCGCGCTCTTGTGCACCGCCTTCTTCGGGAAGACGGCTTGTCATGCCACGACGATTATAGAGGCCAATCGCAAATCCGCTCTCGAGATTCTTGCTGCGCGTGATTTCAATTGCTTCACGCACCGGTATTGCTGGCCAAATACCGTCTGCATCGACAGGTGATGCCGACAGAGCCTCGCCAATTTTCTGATCTGCAATGTCTGCGCGGCCAATCTTCGCCGCAAGAATACGCGCTTCCTTGATCCAGGCCTCGAGCTTGGCGCCATCGATATGGCCGTCCGGCATGGTGCCGGGTACTCGATCCCAAAGCCGCAGCAGGTTGAACGCCTGAGATGCAATAGCCCGCGCCCGCTCGAGATCATCAGGAGGCGGCTCAACCACGCCGCTCTCTTCACTTGGCCTATAGAGCGCACTTAGCACTTCGATGAAGAACGACGGGCGCTCCGCCAACGCCTTGATCAGCACCTTTACGGGCCGCCGCGAATACTCCAACAGCGGCAAGTATGTCCATTCCAGTTGCAACATTTCATCATCGGAAAGACCGGCCTTCTCCAGGCACTCCAACATTTCCGCAACATAGTGCTGAAACATCGTGGGTTCGTTGTGATCGTCTTGATTCTTATCCCATGGCTGTTGGACTGCCTCGTGAAGGACTCTCACCAGCAGCTCGCTCGGTAGCCCTTTGGACAAATGATGGCCAACAAAATGAAGCGCCGGTCGGGCACGCCCCACATCGATGAGTTTGTTGGCCATAAAGACGATATCGTCGTTAGTGCCTTCCATCCACAGCGCTGCTGCGCGCTTCCAGTACAGGTCTTCCACGACCGGTCCGGCGAGGCGCGCCTGGTCCCATGTCCATCGCGTGACCGGCAATGCGCCCAGAATTGTGAGCATGGCGTGGTCGCCCCAATGCTCCTGCGCGGCACGCGCCAGAAGCTCCGAGGCCCAAGGTTCCTTGGCTTGCGCGAAAGTGGAGTAGATGAGGCCATGGGCGAGATCTCGCTCCTTTGGGCTCTCGCTGCGCAGGGCACGAACGAGGATCTTATCCCGAGTGGATGGGTCAAGATCGAGTTCCGTGAGCGTAGCGCCCAAGAAGCCGGCCAAGTCCAGACGGTGCGCGAGTTCAAAAATGCCTTCGATTCCTCGTTGGCTTAGAAGATCTTGAACAGCCTTTCGTCGTGCGACCGGTACGTTGGCTTTGGCCGATCGCCAACCATCGATCCCCGGATCCGGCAAGTCCACGGACGGGTTGAACAGCCAAGTCATTCGCTCGATGGCATCTGCAGGTTCGAGCTTGCGATAGATCCGTTCGATTTGATCCAGCTGCTCGGACGACAGCGACCACGCCGCATCCCGAAACTGCCGATGGTGGTTCAGCACGCCACGTAGCGTCCGCCACAGCCGCGTGCGGTCTTCCGTATTTGCGAGCCGCGGCTCGATCTCTGCCAGTTTCTGAAGCACCAGCTCTCGTTCCGGCGCCAGATGGCTGATTCTGTCGAGCAGCTGCTTCCATCGCTCGGGGTTGGCACCGACATCCTGGAGAAGACGCGAGGTCACCTCTTCCGTGCCCTTGCCCACCACCGCATAGGTGGCAGCCTCGTAACTGTCCTGCGAATAGTCCCGCCATCGAGGCTGGGGCGATGGGATCACCATCCCATGACTGCTCGGAAGAATGGCGAGCATCAATTTCCAGGTCGCGGCCGGCTCGGTCTTTCGTAGATGATCGAGGACACGGAGACGCTCGGCCAATGTCGCGTGAGTTTGCGGCAGCCATAGCAGGAAAATCTTTGCCAGGCTGTTGCCCGGCCGGTTTGTGTACTTCCCGCCGGGATCGAGCGTATCGAGCTTGGCGAGTGTCTCCGAAACGCGCCCCAGGTTTTGTGGCGACCAAGCCAGCGATTCCAAGGCCCACAGCAGATCGGAGAGGTGCTCGCCGCCAAACGGACCGCCGTCGGCACCGAACAAGCTCATGATGGGCTGGTCATTCCTGTGCAGGCTCTCGTCGATCGCATTCAGGAAGATGTCAGGCGCAGCTTCCGCCACGAGCTGGAAGTCCCGCGACAACGACCACCATCTCTCGCGGGGCGCCCCTTCGAGGAGCCGGCGAACCACGAGCTCGGCGTGGGCCCGCACGTTTGATGCGCCTTGGGCATGCTCGCCAAAGAGTGACATCATGATCAGTACCTGGCCAAGGCCGCGCCGAAGATGGCCAGTATATTGGGGCCGGATACCTTGGGTCGCTGCCATCCAGCGCTCTTCTGGATCCACGTCATAACGTGGATCATGTGCTCCGAGCACGTCGATTGCAGCCCTCTCGAAGCGCTCAATGTCAGCGGACGACAAGTGCCGCGCCAAAAGCAACCACGCGTCCGGCGGTGAAGCGATCTTCCAGGCAGTGCCCACTTTCCGCAGGGGACTGTCGATCGCACTCGCAAATGGCGCGAGATCGGCGACAATCTGGTCATAGGGAACGTTGCCGAGCCGAGCAAGAATCTCTTTGTCGGATTGCGAGCTTTCGTCCCAACCTCCCGCAAGCAGGGCGGCGATCAAGCCACGCGTCGGACGGCCTTCCGCCCACTGCGGGAGACGACCCGGCGCGGCTGGTATGAGTCGGCGCAGGATCGCGAGGCTGCGCGCTGAGTCGCGTGCAAGCGCCTTTGAGCGTGGTTTAGAGATGCCGGAAGCGGACAAGGCATGTTCGATGCCGGTGCGAGAAGGCCGCGACAGCCGGCGATAGTCGCCCCGTTGGTCGGTGTCGGCGCCATAAGTTAGAAGGACATGGTGACCGCGCTGGGTCAGACGCTGGGCCACCCCCGGTTCGGGATCCAACAGAACAATTATGAGAGGCGTAAGGCTTTCCGCGACAGCGCGCGCGGCCTCCGCGCTGGTCGCGACCACGCAACGGGTCAGGTAGTGCTGCGCCGCATCGGTCGGCAACTGTCCGATTGTTGCGAAAAAGAAGGCAGCTACCTCGTCCGCCGTCTCTCCCTGCAGGGAAAACAGGGAGGCTTGCGAGCGCAGCCACTGCAGAACGGCGACGGCGTCCTCGTCACGATCGGAAAGAATGAGGTCCGGTGTCAGCGGCCATTGCGTCGCCAGGGACCACTCGAGCCAGACCTCTTCGAGCTGGCGTATGCCCGCGGGTCGTTTCCCCAGCAAAGTGGCGAGCCACTGACCAACGGCCGGGTAGAGTTCGATCCAATGGACAAGGTCATTGCCGTCATAGGCACGGACATCTCGCCATAGATTACGGGCGCGTCTTTCTTGTGCCCATTCCTCCTTCTTGGGCCATTGCCGCGGCGTGACAAAAATGAATGTCGAGTCCAGGGGATGGAGTTCACCGGGCGTACGGGAGCGCTTGTCAAAGTCTTCGCTCGCCTTGTCAGCAATCGCCTGCCGCTGGGTTCCGATTTCCCAACCGGTGACGCCGGCGGGCACATAGCGGCTGGCTTGCTCGGACCGCGTCACGCCGTCCCAGCCGGCATACTGGACGGCTTCATCGGAAGGAAAGCGAATGTTCACGGAAGGCCCGTGAGCCGCCCTGATCAGTTTGGCGATCAGGGTCGGCATTGTGGCCTGGCCGTCGCGGCGTTGGGCCCATTCGGCGAGGTCGGTGGCATTGACCCAACGGATGGGAACACCAGATTTATTGCGCTCGGCCAACGGAGGGACTTGGGGGCCGATGAGGGCGCCACCAGGAAGAAAGCGGACACCAGCGCTTTCCAGCGCGGTGCGCATGGCCTCGGCATTGTTAGGCACTGGCGTACGGTGGCCGCGCTCGAAGTCGGCTACGGTTGAAGCCGCCACCCCGGCCTTTTTCGCCAATTCTTGCTGGGACCAAGCGAGGAGAGCCCGGGCAGCGCGGATTTGTTTGGGCGAGAGGTCAGTTCCTGATAGCGGTTGAACCGTCATGTCATAGTATCTATATGACATAGGGAATTTTTCAAGAACAAGAGCGTGAGAATTGGCGCTATGTTATCTTTCGTAGACTATTGATACCATTTGACGGCAATATATAACTTCCATGCCTTCGGTCATAGAATCCCTGTCTAGTCGCGCCCTCGGCCTCGCCAAAGAGCGTGGAATTGCGCGGGCGCGCGACTTCCAGGCTGCCGGCATCCCCCTCGTCTATCTGAGGCGACTTTGCGACGAAGGACGCCTGATTCAACTCTCTCGCGGACTCTACCAGATTCCAGAACTCGCGGGCTCGGACGCTGCCCACAGCCTTGCCGAAGCGACGCGCCTGATGCCTCGCGGCGTCGTGTCCCTCCTCTCGGCGCTCCGGCAGCATGGGCTGACAACCCAGCTTCCCAACGCCGTCTGGATGACGCTTCCCCGAAAGGCCCGCGTCCCGAAAGCGCCGCCCTTTCAGCTCGAGATCGTCTACGCGAGCGAGCCTGCCCTCTCCTCACACATCCAACACACGGTAATTGAGGGAGTGCGCGTGCCAATCTACGACGTGCCGAAGTCGGTGGCCGATTGTTTCAAGTATCGCCGCCGTGTTGGTCTCGACGTCGCCGTGGAAGCGCTGCGCGACGCGGTGAGGCAACGCAAGACGACACCGGCCGAAGTGATGCAGGCTGCCGCCCTCGATCGCGTGGCCAACGTGATGCGCCCCTATGTCGAAGCGGTTACGTGAAAGAAATCAAGAACCTTCCCGCCTCCATCCGCGCGAAATTGTTGGCGCGTTCCCGGACGAGCGGCGAGGATTTCGGGCGCACCCTGGTGCGCTATGGCGTCGAGCGCTTCCTGTTTCGCCTCTCGCAGCATTCGAGTCGCGATCGCTTCGTTCTCAAGGGCGCGATGCTCTTCATCACGTGGCCCGAGGGCGCGCAACGGTCGACTGGCGATCTCGACCTTCTCAGCTTCGGTCCGCCCGAACCAGCCGCGATGAAGGCGATCATCGCCGAAATTTGTGCCGTCTCTGCCCCTGATGATGCCCTCGCGTTCGACGTCGACGCCATCGAGGTGGAAGCGATGCGCGAAGCAGACAAGTACCAGGGCCTGCGCGTCGCGATGCTCGCGCGGCTGGACGGCGCGAAGATTCACCTGCAGATCGACGTCGGCTTCGGCGACGCGGTCTATCCCGGTCCCAAGAAGATCACCTTTCCTTGCCTCCTCCCCGACATGGGCATTCCAGAGATTTTGGCCTATCCACCGGAGACGGTCATCGCCGAGAAATTTGAGGCGATGGTCAGGTTCGGCGAGGCCGACGGTCGGCTGAAGGACTTCAACGACATCTGGGCGATCTCGAAGACATTCGAGTTCGACATGGCGACACTGGTTCAGGCCGTGACGGGCACGTTCCAGCGTCGTGAAACCGATATCCCGCAAAGCATGCCATTCGCCCTGACCGCCGCGTTCGGAGAACTCGAAGATAAACGCAAGATGTGGGATGCCTTTCTGAGGCGTAGCCCGCCAGCAGTGCCTCCACCCCCGCTCGACGATCTCTTGGCGGATCTACGGCGTTTCCTCGGTCCAGTACTTGACGCCAGCGCGCGGCCAGAAAATGCACGCGGGACCTGGGAACCGACCCGCGGCTGGACCACCTAATCCTTAGTACGTCGGCGGAAGGTGATCTTCCGCTCGGTGTCCTCGACAAGGTCGTAGCCTGCCCAATCTATGTCGGCCGCCAAATTCGCCCGGCCAGTGATGAGATGCCGAACGTAATCGAAGTGGGCGAACTGGCCCACAAAATGGCGATTAAGACCCTCTGTTGTCTGTTGGTCGACGAGCCGGTTCGAGAACGCTCCATCGAAGTCGCCGAGGACAAGGCAGGCAAAGGTATTGGGGTTGAGCGTCAGCACCAACTGGTAGGGCGTCATGCCAGGGAGTGTAAGCTCCATCGCGGCGTGGCCCGGTGCCGACAACGCGAAGACTGGCGTCGTCGACGACCGAAGTGGTATCGGCGAGCGAAAAATCATGAGAAAGGCGCTTTCGAAGCTGTCGGCGGCCCATGCCGTCGTCGACGCCATCTGATTAAGTGCCTCCTTCGCGATATTCGGATGTGCGCGCATGAACCCGTAATGCGCTCGCTCTTCAGCAGCAAAAGGGATGGCACTGTCGGGATCAGCCGCCAGCTGCGTCAGCTCGTTCATAGTGGCGCGGTAGTGCGGCGTACGCGCCTCGAGGTGCCGAATCAGGGCGTAGAGAACTGGCCTGTCCGATTGATCGAGCGCGTCAGTTCGGCCGCTGGCAATCTTCGCCCAGGTGTCACTCCGTGCGATCGGGGTTTCTATCCGACGATTGATGTCGGTCTCGACGGAAATCGGAACGCCGCGCTTCATGTGGACATAGAAGTCCCTCTCATAGCCAAGGCCGTCGATCGACCGTTCTGACCAGACTGCGCGCGCACCGTGCTTCGCGACGGTCGTGATACGACGCCGAGCGTCGTCCACCGCGAAGTTGCGCAAGAAGAACCGCGGAACGTAGTGATGATCACGGGGTTCATCAGCAAGCATTAAATCGGCCCTTGTTCAGCCATAGAAGATGCGCCGCCCAACGTGAACCACCATTCGATCATGCCGGCGTCAGCACCCCTTCCCTCTGGTGCTCGACTTGCTGGAGGCTGAAGCCCTCAGCCTCTGGCACGTAGCGATATTCGGTACCCAACATGAACCATGCTTGCGGCAGCGGCGTCATTGCCGTTGGATTGGCGACGGAGACAAATCGCGCATTGCCCTGTTGGCGCCAACCGGTGACTCGCGCGCTGTCACCTATTAAGCCGCTAATACAAGCGTATGAGGGATGAAGAAAGGCGGTCAAAGCGATCGGGGCTCCATTCGCGCGAATTACTTCGCTGCGCAGCGGATGCTCAACACTCAACGTTGAACCAGCGTTCAAATCGATGGTGAATTGCTCCTCACCAATAGGAAACACAGCGCTCAAGATACGTGGAAGGCCGACGCCCTCGACATGGGGCCACATACCGCCGGTATTTAGCGCGATCACGCAGCGGTCGCCTTCGGTTACGACTCCGGCTTCGCAATAGCTCTGAAAGCGATCACGCTTTTCGCGCAGCGCTTGGGTATAGCGCATGAGGATCTGGTCGACCGGGGTGGCGCGGAAGCCCGCGTTGGGAATGAGATCGGCCGGCCGATCCGGATTCGCTGCCAAGCCGAGCGACGGCGAAACCGCCTCAATCCACAATCGCTCGCCACCAGGTAGTCTGGTCGCAAAATCGGGTCTCCCGCCGGCACCAGGTTCGAGTGAATAGCCAAGATCGAGGAGAGCAGCCGCCAGACGTAACTCCCAGAAACGCCGATGGATCTGATGGGCGAAGGCGGACTTGAAGTGACTATCGAGATGTCCTCGCGCCCGACGCCATAGGCCATCGAGATACATCCTCTGCTCAGCATCGCTGCCATCGTCTGCGTCCCGGAGCCGCTCATAGACCGGATGTAAACCTGCGCCCTGTTGGTCAAAGAGCGTCATCATGGGCCCGTTGGAAAGCACTCCGGATGGCTGGCGCGGTGGCACTCCGATGGATGGGAAGGCTGTCTTATCCAGGAGGTGTTTCCTAACGCCAAAGCTTCCACCACGGGTGCTTCGAATCTTGAGAGAGGTGCAAGGTTCCCCGTTTGTGCAATTCAGTAAAATAGTCGCCGATTAGCTTTCGCTTCTTGCCTTGCTCTACGCGCAGGATGGCAAGGCCGCGGTATCGCTGCCTGGGATTAGGGACACCCTCCTTCCGCTCATTGAGATAGACGTAGTAGAGGCGGTACCGTTCGAAGTGCGGATCCCGTTCTGCATGCACTACGAGCGTCGAGGACGTCGACTCCTTGCTGTCGAGCAGAAGGCGTAGCCCGAACAACGTGTGCTTGATTTCGAGATTGACGTCTCGCGAATGTTCTCCATGCTCGTCGCCAAATCGGATAGAGCCAGACCATCGTCCTCCCAGGTAAGGAAATATGAACTTCTGGACCGGCGAAACCCAGCGCCAGCCGGCAAAGAGCAGGACAATCGCCGCAGTCGCAGCAAACGATGACGCTCGAAGCAATTTCGCGGCATCTTGCGCGATGTCGCCCGTGCCGATCCATCCTGCAGAGACAGTCGCCAGCACGGAGAGACCCATAACTGCAAAGGCAACGACCAGGATCCATCGGATCGGCAAAAGATGCAGCATCGCTAAGTCGGTCCACAATGCGGAGTGAGCATGGATTCGCCTGACAGAGTCTTCCGGCAGATGCTGGCTGATCGCCGCCCGGAGACTACTCTAATCGTATGCTTTTACACAGGTTTAGCGCTACCCCCACGTTGCGCGCCTATGCTCCGATCGCCCGCGCCAGCGACGGGCACTCCGTTTGATCGAACGTTCCCCAGCACGGTAGCGCGCGCATACCTGGAGAATCCCGCTGTAAGGGATGGCGCAATCATGGCGGGCAGACCACGTCCGACGGCCGGATACACGCTGACGGGTTGGTCATTCAGGCTCTTCCCTGAGCCACTAGCTATCACGACGGAACCCAATCGTGGCTCCGCGTTCAACAGCTGTCTTGCGATGTCCGCTGTTGCAGCCGTGGATTTCGTCTATCTGCTTTCAAGCGGGCGGTTGTTTCGGTTTGAGAGAGGCTCAACGTTTGCGCTGGCGGATGCGACTAATTGCACCTCGCGGTGACGCGCACGGTCTATTGGTAGCCACTACCTGCGCTGTACGCAGGCCATGGCCCTTCGCCACCGCTAGAGAGCTGCCACGCGCCTCATACCTCTACGATTAGTGCATCCGCGTGTGCCTTCTCGCGCCTGTGGCAAAGCCCTACCCTTCGGCGCGTGGCAACTTGTGCTCTATGAAATTGTCGGCACGCCCATTAACGCGATCGCCGCAAGTATCTAATTCGACGATCCCTCTGCTCATCGACCAGAGCGACGAACTTCGCGGAAGCGCATTTCGTTGGATGATGGTGCGGGCGGTCGGAATCGAACCGACACTCTGTCACCAGAACTGGATTTTGAGTCCAGCGCGTCTACCAGTTCCGCCACGCCCGCTTATCGTCGCCGCGAGTTGCCTCGCTCTCTGCACCCATTTTGCACCTAGCGCGATTGCCACAGCGAAGGTGCGTCTTGCCGTACCCGCTCAACCTCCGAAAATCAAACGACTTTTCCGACCACCGCGCCAAACGTCGCAGGGTAGACAAACCACTTTTTGAGTCAGGCGCGTCTACCAATTCCGCCACGGGGGCACGCTGTCGTGCGCCGCGAATAAAGCCGATGCGCGGAACCGGGTCAACGCTTGCGGGGACCCCGATCGTCCGGTTTTATGGCGCCGCCATCCAAGAAACGCCGCCGGAGGAAGTTTTAGAGTGCATCCGTACATCCACGCGCAGACGAACCCGGACAAAGCGGCCTACATCATGGCCGGCAGCGGCGAAACGGTGACCTACCGGCAGCTCGACGAACAATCCAATCGCATCGCGCAGCTTTTCCGCAGCCTCGGCCTCGAGGCCGGCGACCACGTTGCCCTCTTCCTCGAGAACCACCCGCGCTTTTTCGAGATCTGCTGGGGCGCCCAGCGTTCCGGTCTGGTCTACACCGCGATCAGCTCGCGCCTCACCGCGGCCGAGGTCGACTACATCGTCACCGACTGCGGTGCCAGGCTGTTCGTCACGTCGAAGCACCTCGCCGAGAAGGCCGCCGAACTCGGGCCGCTGCTGGCGGGCGTCGAGAACCGCTACATGATCGACGGCACGATCGATGGCTACGAGTCGTGGGAGCAGACGGTGGCGCGCTTCCCCGCGACGCCGATCGCCGACCAGACGGCGGGTCACGACATGCTCTATTCGTCCGGCACGACCGGCCGCCCC
>JGI1356J14229_10002679_pt1 | contig 13941 bp, 17 predicted proteins | sample Subgrocontami58m_FD_14229 | JGI IMG/M metagenome (IMG submission 14229) | reverse complement strand
GGAACGGCAGGTGCGCTTTTGCGCCCTGCTGAAGGCGGCCCGCAAGGAAGCGGGCCTGACGCAAAAGCAGCTCGCCAAGCGGCTGCGCGCCTATCATTCCTATGTCAGCCGTTACGAGCGCGGCGACCGCCGTCTCGATGTGATCGAATTCCTGGCCGTGGCCGAAGCACTTGGCCTTGAGCCGGGTAAAGTGCTGGCGAAGGTGCGCGGATAAATTTTTAATCCCCACGATCCGTCGAACTCGCGTCCGTGCTAATCGCCTGCGCATCCTGCGAAGGGTATTGACGTCGAGACGTCTTTTATGTTCATGTTTCGTTTCGGTAGGCAGGGGGACGATTCGCGTGGCCAAGGCACCCGGCAGCATCAGGGATTCCATCTACGGTTACCTCCAAATGATTGGCGGCGAGGCCTCTCTGGACGAGATCTCCCGGGCCGTCGCGACGCAGATGGGTGTTACGTCGCCGTCATCCGTCCGGAGCTATCTCAATCTCAATGTCGGCAAGACGTTCGAACGTACCGGCCGCGGCCGGTACCGGCTAAAGGCCAACGGGCACGACTTTGGGCACGTCCACGGACACAAGCTAGACCTCGATCCGGTAGCGACGGTCGGCAAAGCCAAGCTCTATCACGCCGACGCATTCGATTGGCTGGCTTCGGAGCCGCCATCGTCTATCCATGCCTGCGTGACCGATCCGCCCTATGGTCTGGTTGAATACACCGAAACCGAGCAGCAGAAACTACGGTCCGGCAAGGGCGGCATCTGGCGGATTCCTCCGTCGTTCGACGGCCATCAGCGCGCGCCGCTGCCGCGCTTTACCGTCCTCGACGATGACGACCGCATCCAACTCTACGCGTTCTTCAAGAAACTTGGCGTGTTGCTCAACCGCGTGCTCGTCCCCGGCGGCAACGTTGTCGTCGCATCCAATCCTTTGCTCTCGCACATCGTAGGCTCCGCCATGTCGGAAGGCGGCCTCGAACTCCGGGGCGGCATCGTCCGTCTCGTCATGACAATGCGCGGCGGCGATCGTCCGAAGAATGCCCACAAGGAATTCTACGACGTGAGCGTGATGCCACGATCAATGTTTGAACCGTGGGTTATCCTCCGCCGGCCCGTCGAAGGCCGTGTGCAGGACAACCTCCGGCGCCACAAGACCGGCGGCTTCCGGCGCCCGTCGGCGGAGCGGCCATTCGGCGACGTGATCCGTTCCCGGCCGACGTCTAAGGCCGAGCGTGAGATCGCCGCGCATCCATCGCTCAAGCCGCAGGCATTTCTCCGTCAGGTCGTCCGTGCGGCATTGCCGCTCGGAGAAGGAACGATCCTTGATCCATTCGCCGGTTCGGGGTCAACGCTCGCCGCGGCAAACGCTGTCGGCTATGCGTCCGTCGGGATCGAGAGTGATGCGAAATATGTGAAGATTGCCGGCAAGGCCATCGCGAAGCTCGGATCACTTCGTGAGGTAGACCCAGTTTGACCGCAGCTTCTTGATGCCGGCAGCGCCGAGCGTCGAGGTTTTCGTGCCAAGAGTGCCACGCGGATTGTTTCGGAACTCGGTTGTCTTGACCTCACCGAGATAAACCTCGGTGAATTTCATCGGCTCGCGGTCTTGCGCCGGCTCCGTCTTATGGTCGGTCGTATAGACGAAAACGCACATCCATTGATCGCGGCCGCCGTGGGTATCGACGGCGCCGCCTTTCTTTCGCGTGGACTTGATCTCGACGCCGTCAGTTCCGGAGGCGACGGAGTTGTTAGCGTAGCGCCCTTGGACGATGAGATCGGGATGGCCGTTGAAGTGCTTGTTCTCAACGAGGACCCGCGAGTGCTTTGCCATGGAGGCGGTCAGCATGTCCGACAACATTCCTGACATCGCCGCGGGACGCAGCATGTCGTCCATGCGGTGCAGTCCTTTGCCGAGCAGCAGCTTGTTCACGTCGTAGAAGAAATCGTACACGTCCTGCATCGCAGCATCAAAATCCTTGAGCCGCAACGAGAAAGGCAGGACCATGCTCTGATTGAACGCGGCCGGATCGAGCACCTGTTTCTTGAGCGGCATCGGGATTTCCCCCCGCGCCACCATATCGCGATTTTGCCGGCCTGCCAGCGGTCCTCACCACTCGCAGGCTAAAGCACATCGTCGCTAGCGAGAGGCTAGCCTCAAGTCTAACGGCCCTCCCTCTCGCCGCTTTGGGCACCCTCAGCGGCCAGCTCACGATGTGATCCTCCAGCTCGCTGTCGGGCACATCCGCCTCGCTCGCCCATGGGCTTCACGCCGCCACAACGCTGATCCGCGCCGCCCCGCGCGAGCGGGGTTTCTTGCGAATGACGATCTCGATGTCACGATCGAGCGCGGTGAGCAAGGTCATCAGCCGTTCCACCGAAAACCCTTCGAGCTTGTAGTTCCGCAGCGCCGATACCTTCGGCTGGTTGAGGCCAAGCCGCTTAGCGGCCACCTCTTGCGTCAAATGCCGCTCGTCGATGATCTGGTTGATCGCATAGGCGAGCCGCAGCTTGGTCTGCCGCTCCTCGGCGTCGATAAAGCCGAGATCGGCGAAAACATTGCCGCTGCCGCGGACGATATCCTCCGCGCCACCCTTCCTAGCGGTTTGTCTTGCCATAACGGGCCTCATAATCCTGTTGCGCGATCTTGAGCCGCCGCGCGATCAACTCAATGTCCCTGCGCGCTGTCTTGATCCCTCTCGGCGATTTCTTCTGGAACGCGTGCAGCACGTAGACGATCTCGCGCCAGCGCACCGCGTAGACCGCCCGGTAAGTATCGCCCTCGTGGTCATCGACCACCTCGAAAACACCCAGCCCTTCGCCCTTCCACGGCTTCGCCTTGGGGTGCTTGCCGCCAAACTGCGCGAGGCCCAAAGCGTTGCCTAGCTTCTGCTGCACAGGCCCCGGAAAAGCGAGGAAATCGCGCTTCGACGAACCAACCCAGTCGAGCGGTTTCTCGCCTATCGCCAACCGCATACGCATGACCTATATCCCAGATTTGGGATGAGCGCGCAAGTTTGCCGCGTCGGTACGAGCGGGCTCGGAAATGTTTCTGTTTTGTTCTTACATTGAAAAACGTAAGCAGGCAATGCGTTTCATCGGGCATTTGGCCCTTTCCTCCCCCGCTCTTTTGCCTTCGCCGCAGCGCGGCTGTCGCGCGCCGCTTTGGGCACCCGCAGCGGCCAGCTAACGATGTGATCCTCCAGCTCGCTGTCCGGCACATCCGCCTCGCTCGCCCTCACGCCGCTTCCGCCTTGATCGGCTCAATTTTCCTGATCGTTTTAGCAAGCGCATCCTCCGCCACTTCAAGATCGAAGCGCGCCTGCATGTTCATCCAGAAAGCGGGCGAGGTGTTCAGGGCCTTGCCCAGGCGCAAGGCGGTGTCGGCCGTCACCGGGGTTTCTTCCCGGATCAGCCGTTCGATGCGCGTGCGCGGCACGCCGCACACCTTGGCCAGCGAATAGGCCGACAATTTCATCGGCGCCAGGAACTCTTCGCGCAGCACTTCGCCGGGGTGAATGGGGGGAAGCTTCTTAGCCATAATCGCACCCTCCTTGGTGCTAATGGTAATCTCTGATTTCAACTTCTTCGGCTCACCGATAGACCTCCCGCCGGTGGCCTACCGTCACCACCAATACCACAAAGCGATCGTCCTCGATCGCCGCGACGATACGATAGTCGTCCACGCGGTAGCGCCATAGCCCCTTGAGGTCGCCGGTAAGGGCCTGCCCGAAACGGCGCGGATCGCGCTCTCCGGCTATACGCTCGCGCAGGTATCGCAGGATCGTTCGCTCGGCTTCCGCCCCGAGCTTGCGCAGGTCGCGCGCGGCGTCGCGGTCAAACTCCACGCGCCAGATGGCCGGCATCAGCGCTTGGCGCTTTTCTTCGTGCCGCCCCCGGCCTGCCGCTCAAGCTGTTCGAGCGTGACGCGCGGGCCGCCGCGCGCCGCCAGCCGGCGGCGGGCGAGATAGTCGTCCTCGATGTCCTCAATTTGCCGCAGGATCGCCTCGCGGGCGTAGAAGCTCTTGGTGCGGCCGGTTTTTTTGGCGAGCGCGTTCAGGCGCTTTTCAAGCTCCGGCGGGAGGCGAAGGGCCAGCATCGGGTTGTTCTCCTATTACTATACATGTATAGCAATAGGCGGGAAAACGCCAGGGCCCGATTTTACCTGCCCGCCTTCCCCCTCGCCCGCTCTTTTTTCTCTGACGCGGCGCGACTGTCGCGNGCCCGTGCTTTTTTCTCCGACGCGGCGCGACTGTCGCGCGCCGCTTTNGGCANCCTNAGCGGCCAGCTCACGATGTGATCCTCCAGCTCGCTGTCGGGCACATCCGCCTCGCTCGCGCCCACGCGCCCGCGCACCGAGATGCCGGCCGCATGCATCGTCTCCGGGTCGCCGGAGACGAGCGGATGCCACCAGTAGAGATCGCGCCCCTCGGCCAGCAGGCGATAGCCGCAGGTCGGCGGCAGCCAGGTGATCTCGCGCAGGTTCTGCGGCGTCAGTCGCACGCAATCGTCCACCTGGGCGCTGCGGTTTTCATAGTCGCGGCAGCGGCAGGCCTCGCCGTCCAGCAGCCGGCAGCCCACGTCGGTATAGAAGGTGCGGTCGGTGCCCTCTTCCTCCAGCTTGTTCAGGCAGCAGCGCCCGCAGCCGTCGCACAGGCTCTCCCATTCGGAATCCGTCATCTGCTCCAATGACTTGGTCTTCCAAAAGGGGGCGTCGCCGCTATTCATCAGGGCTCCTTTTGCGTCGCAGCGTTGTGGCTGCCGTTCCCGCCCCTGTCCATCTATTCCCTCCCTCCTTTGCTCCACTTCACCTCCCCCTGAGGGGGAGGTCGCCCGCCCTTTCCGTTCACCTAAGGCCTTGAAAGCATTAGCCCTCAGCCCACGGATCGGCTAGAAGACTCAAGGCAAATCACCGCCGCGCGGCGTAAAACCGCCGCCTTTCTGCCCGAAGAGACGGGTTAGCCAAAGAGAGCACCTTGCGCGACCACTTTCCCGAGCCCGACCAGTGGAAGCCAAAGGTTGGCCGGCGCCTGCTGGACGTCGACGCCCGCGTCGACAGCTTCATGTACCAAGCCGGCGTGCTGGCGCGCGAGGGCTTCGAGCGCTACGCCGCCTTCATGGACCGCTTCCACGCCTCCGGCTGGCGGCGCCTCTTTGTCGAGCTGACCTCGGAGGGTGCAACGCTCGGCGCCGCCGGGCTGGTGCTGATGCTGGCGCTCGCCATCCCCGCCTTCCGCGAGACCTCCGACGACGACTGGCTGAAGAAGTCCGAGCTCGCCATGACCATCCTCGACCGTTACGGCAACGAGGTGGGCTCCCGCGGCATCAAGCACAACGATTCGGTGCCGCTGGAGGATTTCCCCGACCATCTGCTCAAGGCCGTGCTCGCCACCGAGGATAGGCGCTTCTACGAGCATTTCGGCATCGACCCCGGCGGCACCTTCCGCGCGCTGCTGAGCAACGCGCGCGCCGGCGGCGTGGTGCAGGGCGGCTCCTCCATCACCCAGCAGCTCGCGAAAAACCTCTTCCTCAACAACGAGCGCACCATCGAGCGCAAGATCAAGGAAGCCTTCCTCGCCGTCTGGCTGGAGACGCGGCTGTCCAAGAACGAAATCCTCAAGCTTTACCTCGACCGCGCCTATATGGGCGGCGGCGCCTTCGGGGTGGACGCGGCGGCGCAGTATTACTTCAACAAATCCGCGCGCGACGTGAATTTATCCGAGGCCGCGATGCTGGCCGGCCTGTTCAAGGCGCCGACCCGCTTCGCCCCGCACGTCAACCTGCCGGCCGCGCGCGCGCGCGCCAATACCGTGCTCGACAACCTGGTCGAGGCCGGCTTCATGACCGAGGGCCAAGTGTTCGGCGCCCGCCGCAACCCCGCCGTCGCCGTCGACCGCCGCGACGAACGCTCGCCGAATTACTATCTGGACTGGGCCTACGACGAGATGAAAAAGCTCGTCGACACCTTTCCGAAATCAATGAACGAACGCGTCTTCATCGTGCGCACTGCGCTCGACGTCAATCTGCAACGCGAGGCGGAAAATGCGGCGGAAAACGCGTTGCGCCAATATGGCAAGGAATATGGCGCCTCACAGGCCGCCGTCGTGCTCATGGATCTGGACGGCTCCGTGCGCGCCATGGTCGGCGGGCGCGATTATGGCGCCAGCCAATTCAACCGGACCACCGATGCCTTGCGGCAGCCGGGCTCCTCGTTCAAGCCCTATGTCTATGCCGCGGCGCTGGCGAGCGGCCAGTTCAAGACCACGTCGACGGTGGTCGATTCGCCGGTCTGCATCGGCAATTGGTGCCCACGCAACTACAACAACGGCTACTCCGGATCGATGTCGCTGACGCAGGCGCTCACCAATTCGATCAATACCATCGCGGTGAAGCTCTCGATCGCGCTCGGCAACGGCAATGCCAAGCTCGGCCGCGCCAAGATCGTCGCGCTGGCGCATAACATGGGATTGCGCACGCCGCTGCCCGACAGTACTTCGCTGCCGATCGGCGCCGCGGAAGTCACCGTGCTCGATCATGTCGGCGCCTATGCCGCCTTCCCCAACCTCGGAAAGGCCGTGACCCCGCACGCCATTCTTGAAGTGCGGACGGGCAACGGCGAAGTCATCTGGCGTTACGATCGCGATGGGCCGAAGCCGCGGCAGGTAATGTCCGCGGAAGTGGCGAAGGACATGAACTTCATGCTGAACAAGGTGGTGGAGGAAGGCACCGGCCGCCGCGCCATCCTCGACGGCATCAAGGCCGCGGGCAAGACCGGCACGACCAATGCTTTCCGCGATGCGTGGTTTGTTGGTTATACCGGCAATTATGTCTGCGGCGTCTGGATGGGCAACGACGACTACCAGTCGACCAAGCGCATGACCGGCGGCACGCTGCCCGCGCGGGCGTGGCATGAGATCATGGCCTATGCCCACCAGGGTATCGAATTGAAACCGCTCATTGGTCCGGCCCCCACCGCGACACCGCCTCGCCCACAACCCGCTGTCGCGGATGCCGCGCCGCCGGTTCCCCCTCGCCCCACGCTGCTCACCAAGAACGGAGCGGATATTCTCATCCGTATCGAGCGGATGATGGATGACGCAAGGCGGTCTCTGCCCCCCACAACCGTCTCCGCGGTGGAGGAATTGCGGTCCGCGGGCTCACCAAAGCCAGGCACCTTCGCCTCTGCCCAAGATCCCGCCAGCCCCGCCCAAGGCAATTGATCGGCGCGGCCGTTTGCGCGTAATCCTGTCATCATCAATCATCGCCTCGTAATCTCATCGGGTCGAATCGTGCGGCTGCTTCTCGGATCGTTGTTCGCCTTCGCAGTCGCCGCCCTGGTCGGTCTGGGAACGACGTGGTTGACCTTGGCGGGGAGTACGGCCTTTGGGGCGGTCTCCATCGGGGCTTGGACCGCGTGGCCGCGGACCGGCACAACCAGCATTGACCCTTATGCGCGGGCCGCCATTGCCCGCACGGGCCAGCTTCCCTTGGGCCTCGGCGATGGTGTCGCCTTCTATGCGCGCGGCGACGACAACGGACGTCTGTTCGACGGGCGGTGCGACGTCAATCTGCAAGGTATTACGCCCACGGCCCGCTTCTGGACTCTGACGCTCTATGATCTGGACGGACGGCTGGTTGCTAATTCGCTGAATCGGCATAGCTTCACCAGCCAGGAAATCATCCGCAATACCGACGGCAGCTTTGAGATCCGGATCGGGCCCCGCGCCAGGTTCGGCAATTGGCTGCCAACCGGCGGCATAGATCGCTACATACTGGTCTTGCGACTTTACGACACGCCGGTCGGCGTGGCGACGCGCAGCGGCCGCGAGACGCCAATGCCCTCCATCGCCGCGGGGCAATGCCCATGATGCGATTGCTGCTTTGGCTTTTGGGCGGCGTCTTGCTCGGAGGCATCGTCCACCTTGCGACGGTCCTTTGGCTGCCGCGCACCGCCACGCAGGATGCCTATTCCAGATTGCAGCAGATCGCACCGATCAATGCCGTCACCGCGCTTCCGGCTCCGGCTCCGGACAAGGTTCTCTTGCCCTTCATGGACCCGGCCTTTGCCACGGCGGTATGCCGCTATGACCTGGCGAAGGGACCACTGCAGTTTTCGCTGAACGTCAGCCAAGCCTATACGTCGGTGTCGTTCTACACGCGGTTCGGCATCGCCTATTATGCGATCAACGACCGCGCGGCGGGCCGGCGCGTCATCCAGCTCGATCTGATGACCGAAAAGCAGCACAGCGAGATGCCGCAAGATGAGGACGTGACCACGGCCGACCGGCTGATCGTCGAATCCCCGACGCTCACGGGTCTTATCGTGCTCAAGGCGCTGGCCCCTGAGCCCGGATTGATGACGATGGCGCAGGAAGCGCTGGCAACCGCCCGCTGCCGGCAGCAGCCATAAGCAATCCTACCCAGCTACTTGGCGGGCGGCCGGTTCAGCCCGGCCCTGAGTCGCTGTGGAGGATCGGCTGGACCGGACCCCGGCGACGCCACAACCGGATTCTCCCCAACCAGCATCTGCAATTGGTTATATGCCCGCTCGGCATCGATCGCCTTCGGCGACGGGTAGGCGGCCACGAGGCGCTCGAGTGCATAACGATAAGTGGCAGCTCGATCGATGAGCGAGCGATGCACCCAGTCGATCACCAGTCGGTTCTCGGTGATGCGGCTCAGTGCATTGCCGCGCTCCGCTTCGTCAAGATTCGAGATATAAGCGAGACTCTGCTGCCGCTTGCCATCCATGTCGGCCACACGCGCGGCGGTTCTGAAAAACGGGCCAATGCGCGCGATGTCGTTGCGGATATCCTCGATCAGCCGCTCGTAGCGGCTCGTGGCCGACCGATAAGGTTTCGCCATCAGTTCGCGGCTATAGGCTGTTTGATCAGACTGCGTCCAAGGTGTCTGAAGGATGCGAGTGGCTCCGTATTCTCCGAGTAGGCTGTCCCACCGTTGCCGATTGAATGGTGGTTCAATCAAGGGATATGCCAGGTCACGCAGCTCTCGCTCATTGTCGGTCAAGTCATAGCGGGATGTCGGCACGCCGATGGAACCAACGGCTTCCGTCCCGACCCAGGAATGCATGTTGTCAGTGACCAGTGATGATTTTATGCGGCCGAAATCACCATTGGCGCAGCCAGTGAGCAGCCCGAGGCCAAGCACCCAGCCGGTATGACTGCATCGGCTGCGGATCCGGCGCGGCGATATCCCAAGCGGCGCCATGGATTGGGACCAGTTGGCTTATGAACGCGAAGCCGGCCGGCGGCGGCGCCGGATCCGTGCTGCGGCTCGCCTTGCGGCGCCGTCGGGCGACGCATCTGCCTGCCGCTCAATGCGAACGACCGGAAGGATAACGACGGTCGCGGGTTCGCTCGCTGCGCGGTCTATCCCGGCGGCCCGCGTATTGTGCCAAGCGTCCGGGAACCTGATGACCATTCCCATATGGCTTCCTCCTCCACCCTCCGCAGCCGACATTTGCGGCCGGCGAGCCGAAGCGGCCCCGACTTATTAAGAAGCGGGCTTGGTTAACGGTCTCCTAACGGGAGGGCGGCAACCGGCGGCGGCCTAAGCGACCAGCCGGTCCAGGAAATGCCTTCCGGCGCGGTCTTCCACCTCGACAATCCAGACGTCGGGATCAAAGCGGATCTCGCGCGCGAGATAGGCTTCGACCTGCGCTTCCGGAGCAGGCTGCGCCACAAGGCATGGGCTGAATGCGCGATCGGACGGATGGGAGTCGTCAAAGGCAGCCTGCGGCGCCGGGCCGTACAGCTCGGCAGTCCCATCGAGGCGGTTCAGCTTCACGAAAACCGCGCCCGCCTCCTCGGCTCCGCGCCGGCGCACGGCCGCGAAAGCTCCCTCCGTTTGGCAGCGGCGAAGATAGGCCGATACCCAGATGCCGGATTTGAGGCGCATGGATGAGATATGGCGCGGTCGCACCGCCGGCGCAAACGGAGATTACCGGCGCGGCATCAGAGCCGGCTGCCCTTCATCGCCGTGAGCTCACGGGCGAGGCGCTCCGACATCTGCCCGGTGACGGGCAAGTTGCGCTCGCGTTCAAACCGCTCGATGGCGGCCCTGGTCTCCGGACCGAGCCTTCCGGTCGGCTTGATCTGACCATAGCCGAACTCGGCCAGCGCGCGTTGCACGGCCAGCATGCGAGTGGACGGTTCGATAAGCTCGGCGAGCTGGTCATGCGCCGCGGGCGGNGTCTTCGCCGGCCGCGCGGCAATGGCGCCGGTTGCCGCCAAGTGGGCCGCCGCGTCAGCGAAAATCGGGGCGGGATGCGGACCGGCCTGAAGGAAAAGCGCGTTGACGACGATGGCGCCCGTGGCCGCCATGGCCAAGCACAGGCTGAGGACATCCTTTGGCCGGCTGGCCAGCCGCCGGATCAAAGACGAAAATCGCGAAGAACCGCCGCCGTAAGACGCATCATCGCCGTCGACGGCATTGGCATAGGGATCGGAGCGGTGGAATCTGTTACGCAATTTTCTTTACCTGAAGATGGGATGTGATCGCTTCGCGGGTGGAAGCATGCGGCATAGGGCGGCGCTTCTCCGCCAGCCGTAAACACTCGCTATCGATGGGCAGGCGCACGGTGACGCGCGTTCCTTCGCCCGGCCGGCTGCGGATATCCAACTCACCCCCATGCAGCGCCACGAGCCCCTTCACGATGGAAACGCCGAGCCCCGTTCCCTCGTGACGGCGGTCGTAAGTGGCGCGCGCCTGGAAGAAAGGATCGCCGATACGGGGAAGATCGTCCGCGTCGATACCTACGCCGGTGTCTTCGACGGTGAATACGACGCACGGCCCCTCGCGCATGGCGCTCACGATCACGCGCCCGCCACGATCGGTAAATTTGATCGCATTCGAGAAGAGGTTGAGCAGGATTTGGTTGACGGCGCGCTTGTCCGCAAAGATTTCCGGCATGTCGTAGGCGATGCGGGTCACCAGATCGACGCCCGCCTCGCGTGCCTTCAGCCCCAGCAGATCGCAGCAATGCGTGACCGCGCGCGCCGGCGCAAAGGGTTCCGGGGTGATTTCGAAGTTGCCGGCCTCGATCTTGGACATATCGAGAATTCCGTTGACGACCGACAGCAGGTGATGGCCGGACTCATTGATGAGCTTCGCGTATTCTTCCCTGCGCGGCGCATCGAGCACCATCGACGCCTCTTTGGTCAGCATTTCGGAAAAGCCGATGATGACGTTGAGCGGGGTGCGCAATTCATGGCTCATGGTGGCGACAAAGCGGCTCTTCCCCGCGCTCGCGCGGTCCGCTTCGGCCCGCGCCGCTTCCAGCGCCTGCTCTTGGGCTTTGCGTTTGCCGACATCGCGCAGCACCGCGACGACCTCGCGCGTGCAGTCATGGGCTCCGTCGGCCGTAGCGCAGTCCAATGGGCGGCAGCGCATTTCCATCCAAAGGAACTGCACGTCTCTGGCTGACGCGCCCTCGCTTGCATCGCGCCGGATACGGAATTCGACCGATTTTACCTCACCCAAGGCAGCGGCATCCGCCAGCGCGGTCAAATAGGCCGGGCGATCGGCGACATGAACCCGGTCGAACAGGCCATGCCCGAGCAGTTCATTCACCTTGGCGCCAAACAGCACCTCGGCGGCCGGCGAGACGAACAGCACGGCGCCATTGCGGCCATGCCGGGTAATCACGTCGGTCATGTTGCGCGCCAGCAGCCGGTAGCGGTCTTCCTCGGCGTAAAGCAGCCAGAAGCTCATCTGCGCCAGCGATTCAGCACCCAGCGCAAGGCCGGTCGCGTAAAGCGCCGCGGAAATCACCCCCAGCGCCGCGAGCACGCCCTGCTGGCTCGCCGCCGCGCCGGCCTCCGGCAACACGCCGGCCGCATTCAGAACCAGCAGCAGCCCGGCGGCGCCGAGTGCGAAGATCGAAGCCGTCACGACCACGCGGCGCGAAGCAGAAAGCACCGCCTCGAACGGCACGACGACCAGCCAGATCGCAGCGAAGGACGCGATCCCGCCGGTCTTGCAGGCGACCGCCGTGACCAGGCCGGTGAGCGCCAGCGAGGAGAGCACATGCGCCCCTTCATACTGGCCCGTGCGCGACAGAAAATAGGCGATGAGGATAGGCGCGATGAGCCAGGCGAAAACCAGAACCTCCAACGCGCTCGGAATGCCGCGCATCGTCAAATAGACCGGAAAGGCCGCAAGCGCGGCGAAGCTGCCGAGCAGCCGCGGCGCGATGAAGGCGCGGTGCCGCGCGGCCGTCAGCGCGTCCTGCCGCGCAGCCGGATGCACCAATGCATCAATATAGTCGCGAACCGGCGCGAGGATATTCACGTTCCCAGACACGCCCGTTGACCAGACGCGCTCCCCTTATTGACTGCCGCAATCGTCTCAGAGGTCGCTTAAGCGAACGCTAAAAGACCCCCGCTCAAGCCCCGCTATGCGGCTCTTGCCGGCCGGAATGGCGCCGGAATGGCGCGATTCAATAGTCATGGTGAATCGTCGGTTGCCGGCGGGAATGGACGATATCCGGCGGCGTCAAACCGCGCATGATCGCACCGTCGGCGCCGTTCGTTCAAATTTTACGCAAAAGTGCGGAACATTAGCTTCGAATATGGACAAAAACGTCGGTCCCTAGCGAACTGCCCTTTCAAGCCTCTCTGCTAGCTTCAGTTCAAATACGCTGAAAAAGCGGCCGTTACTGAGGCAAAGGGCGGAGCCATGATGTTTCTGTTGCGCGTGGCGTTTTGGCTGAGCATCGTCATTATCCTGCTGCCGAGCGGATCGCAGCAGCCTAAGGCGGCGCCGAAAATCGACACGGCCGACGCCGTTTCTGCTGCAAGCGCGGCGGTGGCCGATATGCGGCAATTCTGCGCCCGGCAGCCGGAAGCTTGCTCGGTCGGCTCGCAGGCGGCGGTGGCATTCGGCTACAAGGCGCAAGCCGGTGCAAAGATGCTTTACGAATTCTTGAGCGATACGCTGACCCCGGCGGAAACCGGCTCGATCACCCCCGCCATTATCCGAAAGACCGACGCCGCAGGCAGACCGCAGGACACCTTGCGTCCCACGGATCTGGCCCCGGCATGGCACGGCCCTATTCCGCGGTCCGACCCTCGCGGCAAGCGATCCATCTAGAGGCTGATCCGATTAGATTGAATCGGATCAGCCTCTAGATTCCTTAGTTTATCGCGCAATCTTGCGGCGAACCGGTTTCCACTTCGCCGGATTGCGCTCTAGCAGACAGCGCGGACCGGTCCGCGTCGGCGGCCGGCGTCCCCCAGGCGATCCCCAAATATCGCGATCCGGCCCCGAGCCATTTCCGCATGGCCTGGGACAGTGGTGCTAACGCGCGCTTTTTTTCAGCGCCGGCTGCATTCGCACCCTATATATTCTTGAGCGGCCAGATTACATGGAACGCTGCGGCTCACATTATGACGATTGACGAGATTATCGAGAATTTCTCCGTCCTGGATAACTGGGACGATCGCTATCGGTATGTGATCGAGCTCGGCCGCGGCCTTGCTCCGCTTCCGGAATCCGCCCGAACCGAAGCCAACAAGGTGCAGGGCTGCGCCAGCCAGGTGTGGCTCACCACCACGGCGCGGCCCAATGGCGCCGGCGGTCCGGTGCTGACCTTTGCCGCCGACAGCGACGCGCATATCGTGCGCGGGCTGATCGCCATCCTGTTTGCCCTGTATTCCGGCAAGCCGGCCCGCGACATCCTGTCCGTCGATGCGCTGGCCTTGTTCGACCGGCTTGGCTTGCGCGAAAATCTCACGCCGCAGCGATCCAATGGCCTGCGCTCGATGGTCGAGCGCATCCGTTCCGAGGCCCGTGCCGTGCTCGCGGCCGCCCACTGAGCGGCGATCAATCATTCCCCGTCATGAAAGTTGCGTCGGGTGCGAGCCACGTCCTGATCGGCGCTCGCGCAGGGCCGCGAATCTCCGCGCTGAAGCCGTAATGGCGGG
>JGI1356J14229_10002653_pt1 | contig 14019 bp, 16 predicted proteins | sample Subgrocontami58m_FD_14229 | JGI IMG/M metagenome (IMG submission 14229) | reverse complement strand
CCCCCACGACGACCGGCTTCCCCCGGTAGGCCGCATGGTCGAGCTGCTCCACCGACGCATAGAACGCGTCCATGTCCAGGTGGATGATGGCCCGGGTTGGATTCATGGGATGACGGCAACCGACGATCGCTGAGCGCTAGCCTCGATGAGAACTCGAATGATCATGTGGGAAAGATCAGCACATCGGCATTCTGCAAGCGCGTTTACATCCTGTCAACACCGATCCCCGAGGGTAGAACCCTATTCCCGGCAGAGTGCATCCGACAGGACCTCCAGGGCCAAACCCACCTCGCGCTGCGTCACGTCCAACGGGGGCAGGAATCGGATGGCCTTGAATCCGCACCCGAGGAGGAGCAGCCCGCGCTCCAGGCATCCCCGAAGGATCCGGTTCCGCCGCTCCACGGTGTCCAGTTCGATCGCATCCATCAGCCCCAAGCCCCGCACGTCAACGATCCAGTCGTAGCGGCGCTGCAGCCCCTGGAGCTCCCGCCGCAGGCGCTCACCCATCCGCGTGGCGTGCTCCAGGAGCCCGTCACGCTGGAGAATCTGGATGGTGGTATACCCGATGGCCGAACTGAGCGCGTTCCCTTCACCCCAGGTGCTTCCCAGGCGCATCTCCTCTTTCGGGAAGAGTTCGCTCCGCCCGACGGTGGCCCCCACGCGCAAGGCCTTGCCGGTCACGATGATATCCGGCTGGATATCGAAGTGCTCGCTGGCCCACCATCGGCCTGTGCGGCCCATGCCCGACTGGACCTCGTCGGCGATGAGCGGGATGTGATACTGCCGGGCCACCCGACCGATTTCAGTCATGAACGCCGCCGCCGGAACATGATAGCCCCCCTCGCCTTGGACCGGCTCAATGATGATGTAGGCAACCTCGGCCGGGTCCACGAGGCCACGGACCGGATCCAGGAACTGGGCCAGACGGCTCTCCGACCCGATGGGGCCGAGCCAGAAGCCGCAATGGCATTCCTGGCTGCAGGTACAGTAGGGCAGGTGGACGATGTTCGGGATCTGCGGATACCAGGACCGGTGCAACCGCTTGCTGCGGTTCAGGGACAAGGCCCCCAGCGTCCGACCGTGAAAAGCCCCCAGGAAACAGAAGCCGTAGCCGCAGTTTCGCCGGGCGTCGTAGCAGATCTTGATGGCATTCTCCACCGCCTCGGCGCCGGAGTTGGAGAAGAAAGCCGTCCCGAAGGCGTAGCGCGCCGTGATCTCGAGGAGCTTATGATGGAGGTGGGACGGGGTCGGGACCTCGACGCGCTCCGGCTCTCCCCCGTAGGCCGAGATGAAATCCGTCCCCGCGTACCGATCCGGGTCAATGGACTTCAGGCGCTCGCTGACGGCCAGGAGTTCCGGGTGGTTGTAGCCCAGGAGGCTGGTGCCGACGTGAGAGGCGAAATCGAGGAAGACGTTCCCGTCGGGGTCGGTGCAGAATGGGCCGATGGCGGGAGCCGCTCGATCCCAGACAAAGCCTTCGACGTAGGTCACCCGGGCAGCCGCGGCGCGATGGTAGGCGATCCACTTCCGGGACCGGGGTCCCGGCGGCGCAACCCGGATGGCGGGCGTTGCGGAGTTACGCTCCATCTTCCTTGGCCAGCTCCTCCATCCGCGCGCGTAACGCATCCAGCCTGGCCGGGATCGGCCGGCTGACCAGGCGGGCGGGGTCCAGGACACCGACCTGCTTCAACCCGTGGCCGCTCACGGTGCAGACCACCAGGTCGTCCGAGCGGATCGTTCCTTGCGCCTTCAAGCGGATGGCCGCGGCCACCGACACCACGCCGCCCGGTTCGCCGAAGATCCCGGCCGTCCGGGCCAGCAGGGATTGCGCCGACCGGATCTCGTCGTCGGACACGCCGACCGCGGTCCCGCCCGACGCCTTGACATCCCACAGGGCCCGCGTGGCCATGGGGGACGGCTTGCCCACGCGGATGCTCTCGGCAATGGTCTCGCCCGCCTCGACGGGGGTGACCTCGTCGGCGCCGCGCTCAAGTGCGCGAACGACGGGAGCGCAGGCGTCCGCTTGCGCGACCACCATGCGCGGCAGCTTCTCCACCCAGCCCAGGCCCTTCAGCTCGCGATACCCCTTGTACGCCGCCACCACGCCGGCCCCCCCGGCGATGCAGTGGATCATCCAGTCGGGCACCTCGCCATCCAGTTGCTCCCACGTCTCGAAGGCGTAGGACTTCTTCCCCTCCAGGCGATACGGATTACTGGAGAGGCAATCGTACCAGCCGAACTCCTCCACCGCCGCCCGGTAGATGCTGGCCACCTGATCGTAGGTCCCCTCCACCGGGATGATCGTGGCCCCGTAGATTCCCGCCTGGGCCACTTTCTGGGGCGAGGTGTGGGCTGAGATGATCACCACCGCCCGCATCCCCGCCACCGCCGCATAGGCCGCCACCGAGGCTGCGGCATTCCCCGTCGAGACGACGGCCGCGGTCCGCACCCCGAATTCCTTCCCCTTGGAGATGCCCACCGCATTGCTCCGATCCTTCAGCGAGCCGGTGGGCAGCAGGGTGTCGTTCTTGACGTAGAGCCGCTCCAACCCCGTCGCGGCCGCCAGGGCCTCGGTGTGTACGAGGGGCGTGTACCCTTCCCCCAGACTCACGATGCACGAGAGGTCCTCCACGGGAAGGAACTCGTGCCACTTCCAGATCGTCGAATCCTGCCGGCGAAGCAGCTTGTCTTGAAAATCGGCGGACAGGTGGCTCAGATCCACCTGGACGTCCAGGATCATCCGGCAGTCGGGGCAGGAGAACTGCCGGTCCGCCGGCGAAACCTGCCGCTGGCACTTCGGGCACGCAAGCGTTCGAACCTTTCCCATTGTCTCCTCGGCCTTCCTCCCTCCCCCAGCCCCACTGTCCAATCATTCTACCTCACAGGGTCCTTCTCCCCAAGCCCGAACGAGGCAAGGTTCAGGCCGGAGCCCGAACAGGTTTTGGACACACCGCTGGCCCCGGGCGCCTCTGCCCCACCAAGATAGCCAACAAGAAGTTTAATAGATCAATGTGGGAGGGCGTGGCCCAGGAAATTTGGAACTAACCTGTCTGGCCTGTCTTGCAGGAAATTCGTTGCGTCGACAAGTGCCCGGTTTCACCACTGCAAGTTAGGAATGACGAATTTGGACTAGTTCCTTACCCAGTGCTCTGCAGATGGTCTTGAATTCTCGAACGTTGGAGCTGACGATCGCCGGGAACGCCATCCCATCCACACCGATCAGCGCGTCGCCGATCTTCCTGCAGATTCGATCATCGCAAAGGATGGTAGGATCAGCCGTCGCTCGGGCTGTAATTTGTTCAAGAGCCCTTAACTCTATCGTCTTTTCCTCCGTTGGCAGCAAGTTAATCTCACGAGTCATCGCGTCGAAATGAATCCGGTTCTCTCCGAAGAATTTGTGGATCCTGCATCTTATCCGTTCAGGTCTGCATCTCTTCATTGTAACTTCAAAGTGCCGGCCTCTCAATCTTGGAGGTTCTGTGGATCGCACGCAGCCAGTGCCATCCGCAACGTAATCGACGCTCGCATCAAACCATCTCCAGAGGGAAGGGCCCTGTTGCTCTATGCACAGCAAGATTGCGTCGATTCGCTCAGTGTCGTCCCCGGGTATGTTCTGCCAAAAACGGCCCAGATGATCGAGGGCGCGTCGCAGCTTTCGGTTGTGAGGTTCAGGAAGTCTTGCAAGGTGAGCATAGAGCCTATCAAATGCCTGAAACTGCCGAAGCATGGCATGGAGGTAGGCGAGATCTTGGAGGAAGCTCATCTTGAATTCTAGTCTTGCATATGTGGACGTTCCCGTTATTCGGGCTGTGTCAAGCAGCTGTTCGATTTCCCGTTTGGACTCTGTATCGAGAGAGTGCCTGTTGAATTGAGCGGAGGTATCTAGGAACAGGTCACTTACAGAGGCCTCATTCGTGCTCATCCGCGGAGCCTCGGATTGGCCGGAACAAGTCGAAGTCAGCCATCGCGAGACACCTTTCCGCATCTTTAATGTCAGGGTCTGCGACGCTTGGTTTCATGGCGAGGCGAACTACTCGATCTAGCGCGGAAAGTTGCTCTGACAAAAAGAACTCGCTAGTTGTATTCTGGGTCACTCCGAGGATCAGAATGAGCAGGTGCCCAAACGGTCTCTCCCGATGGGCTCTCAACGAAAAGAGAGCAAACAGACGTTCATTTAACGTCCTGTACAGATTTTCCCGCTCAATTATATTGTCAGTTTCAAGCATCCTGCCTAGTAGGTCACTGCAATCCTGCAGGAGGGCATTAACCTGTGGATGATCTCTAGGTATGACCTCAGGTGGCCCCGTATCGACATTCGCTCTGAAAAGACGCATACCTGGTCTGGACTCCGTCTCCCCATATCGGACCCGAGCTTCCGCCCGAGCGGAAAGAGGATTAGTTTCCTGGGTCTCGTCGGCCTCGCTACTATACTTTCGAGTGGATTCAAAAGCACCCTGCACAGTACCGGTGGATACCGAGACTCCCTGATCGGTTTGCCCAACGAATGCTACCATCTCGTCACTCCTAGCAGCGGGAAAAGTTTCTGTCGCGCGAACTCATCGTTTCCCTCAATGAATGCTCGGACATTGAACGACTCAGGCTCTCGCTCATAGTTGTCGATATCAAACTGTAAAGCGAATCTTGGATCTTCCCCGTATCTCTTAGTGTGTTCAAGCTTCCTTGCCAATGTCTCACGCTGGCCCTTGGGTAGAAGTCTCGGTTCAACTGCCAGCAACTCTGGCGGAAGCATTCCTTCCTCTCTTCGCACTGCTCCGAACTCGATCCGTCGGCCCACGTTCTCATGTTCGAAAATAACGATGTGCTTCTGGGCTTTAATGTTAGGGCCAAAGGTATCCACAAGCTTGGGATTAAGGGTGATAAAATCCGTCTGACGCACCATCTCCTCTGCTTGTTCCATCGAGTGCGCAGCCAGCAGGAAGTAGAACCGGACCCCAATCCGGATGAATTGCGAGAGATCGAGGCGCTTGCATATGATATCTACAACTGGAGCGACCTGTTCACGAAAGTCGACGGTCGCCTTCGGATTATTCTGTGACGCGTCGAGCTTGTATGAGCTAAAAGTGAACGAGATGTCTTTCTCGAGATTGATCAATGAGCCTCGGGAGGGACTAATCTCCTGTGGAACCCACCCAGGTAGCTTCTCCTCGATCTCAATCAGTGTTTCACCACACCTATCAAGGTATCGGTGACCCTTCGCATATCTGAGTTCGAATACAACCCTATCGAAATAGGGCTTGGGCCATTTCATCTACACACCCCTAGAATAGCGTACATGTCATCAGGCCATCAGGTGCATGATTAGCGGGCGAAGTAGCAGGCCTCATATAGCTGTTGATGATCGGCCACGAAGAAATGGCGCCAGACCGAATAGGCCGGCCGATTCGAGCCCGTGGGTAAGATGTGGCCGCTCGAGTTGTCCGCGCCTTTGAAGGAAAAAACCCTCGCGACGCTTATTACGCGATGACTTCCATCTCCCCAGACCGCGGATCTACCGCCACGGAAACCTTCCACGCGACCAGACAATATCATGCCCGCGGGAACTGTCAAGACCCTCCTACACGGGAGGGCCGGCAAAGTGGGCGTGGGCAGAGTGAGCAACAAGCAATCCCCGAGCAACGAGCCCGGATACGAAGGTGGGGGACAGGCCCTAGCCCACAGCATATCGGGAGCCTCTCCGGCACTCCCCGGGAAAGAATCGATCCTGCCCGGAGCGGCACGCGCTCTTGGGGGTCGTGCGTGGTGCGGAACGATCACGGGCTGGTTGGCCCGTTCGGTGCGTAGTCGAGGTGGGTGGAGAGCGGCCCGGCCAAGAGGCGGGAGAATCGGAACCCTCGGGAAGGAAATCTACGCTGCCCCTCTGCGGCTGTCAAGACGAGCCTTGCGCGGGCCGACGCCCCCGACCACCCCTCGCGATCGCTACCCACCCAGTCCTTCATGAGAACCCCGGCACCCAACCGGAGGCGGTCCGTCATGGCGAGTGCGCGGGAGAATTCGAACTTCTCGAGCAGCGTCCCGCCTTACGGAGAGGGGGTAGAGAGCGTTACCAGAAGAGCGCCCGGGAAGCCACGTATTTGCCGATCTCGGCGAAGTCTTCCTGGTCGCACGTGACCAGGGTGGCTCCGGTATCTCTGGCGGAGAGGGCGATCAGGGTGTCGAATGCCAGATCCCTCAATTTGCTGGCAGTGTACCCCCTTCTCGCCCTCATGTGGGAAAGGACTTCTGCGGATTCGAGCCAGTGCTTTTCGGTGGGTGTGAGGATCCGTACTTTCCTCGCGAGTTCCCCAACGAATCGGAGCTCCAGAGGTGTCCGCACGCCACGACGAAGCTCGTGAAGGACCACTGCGGAGCAGCGCACGATCCACGGAGAGCGCAGGAGTGTCAGCGTGAATCGACCCGTTCGGAAGTTTTCGACATAGACCGATGTATCCAGGACGGCCAGATTAGCGGTTCGCAAATGCGTCCTTCCCGCCGACGCCGCTATACTTCCGGATGATGCCGTCATGGGCGGCCTTCTCAGTGGCTAGTGCCAGCGCCCGCTCGATCGTTTCCGTCACCGTCCCGGTCCCCAGGGCTTTCCTCGCACGGACCAATTGATTCTTGTCCAATCGAACCGTTACCTGCGATTTCGGCATGGCATCTCCTTTTCTGTCATACAACATAAGCTGAATTGCATGACATTGTCAATTTCTTCCTCATATGAGTTTCGGAATGCCGATCGGAGCATTGAGAATTCGAAATTGGGGACGTCGGCCAGGAGCCACATGCGCTCCTGGGGGTCATGCCCGGCGGGAAACGAGCACGGGCTGATTGGCCCGTCACACGCGTAGTCGGGGTGGGTGGAGAGCGGTCCGGCCGAAAGGTGGGATGGCCGAAGCCGTTGGAAGCGACTCTACGCTGCCCCTTTGCCAGTGTCAATATCGGGCGCTATTCGGATGGAAGGTAACCGGGGCAAGGCAGAAGCTATCGCAGGGAGGCAAAGCAGCGGATGCCCGGCTCGCGGGCCGAGCATCTTCAGGAAGCCCGCGAGACCGGGTGATGCATTCTGCGAATTCCTACCTTGCCTCGTAGCAGGCCCGGCCGGGCTGGCACATCTCGAGGGAGCAGAGGATGTCGTCGGGGCCGAGGACGGTCACCGTCCGGGAGCACCAACACGAGCCCCCGGGCGAGAACTCGAAGTGTTCCACCTCATCGGGGTCGGCCAGTAATCGGGGACGTTGTTGACGGAGTTGAATTGTGCTCCCAAGCTGCGAGCGGCGCTAGCGCGATCTCCATGCGATGCGTGCCGAGGCCGTGTGCCGACGCCGTCAGGGAGACCCCACGCTCGCAAACCGTCCAGTCCGAGCTTCTCCCCGGCTTCGTTGCATCCAGCGAACCTCAGTGATGTGCCACCTGCCCCCGGCGGCCAGCCCCATATGGCCGCGCCCCCCTGGCCTCCTCGTCGGGATTTGCTGGAAAAGCGCGGAGTCCTGTGAGTCCACGCGTTCAACAACGTTCCCCACTACGGATCGACCCTTGGGCGTCGTGTGCCACGAATTCCTGTCCAAGGGGCTACCGCTGCCGGGAGAGATCCCGAACCAACTCATCAATCGTGGCCGGCAGGTAGTCCTCCGGGTTGAGGGCCATACCGTTCCTTCGGACTTCGAAATGCAGGTGCGGACCGGTGGCGCGCCCCGTATCCCCGACGCCACCGATGGGCTGTCCCTGCCGGACCGTGTCACCCTCGCGCGCGATGATGATGGACAGGTGCGCGTACACGGTGCGGAGACCCCGCCCGTGCTGGAGAACCACGGCCTTCCCCAATGCGCCCCAGGTCTCGTTGGCGTAGATCACCTCGCCGTCCGCGGCAGCGATCACCTCCTGGTAGTGGGGGGAGCCGATGTCAATCCCCGCGTGGAACTTCCCCCAGCGGGGTCCAAACGGGGAATTGATGGGACCCTGGATGGGCCAGAGCAGGTCCGCATCGGTTTTCACGCGCGGGCGGGGGGGCTCCACGGGTGGGGGAGGCGGTGGCGCCGTGACCTCTTCGCTGAGGGACCGCTCCAGCGTCTCGCGATCTTCCTTCGTCAGGGGGCGGTATGGCTCGACCTTCCTTATCGCGGTGACCCCGGGGATGAAGAGCCGCTGCCCGACCCGGAGCGGCGTGGCGGCCTTGAGGCGGTTCGCCTCCATCAGGATCGCGACCTTGACCTGGTAGGCCTGGCTGATCCGGAAGAGCGTCTCTCCACGCACCACCACGTGCGTGATGCCTTTAGGTTTGGGCGGCGGCTTGGCCCGTTTTCTGGCAGCGGAGGCGTCGGGAGCAGTGAGAAGGCCGATGAGGATCAGGAGGAAGAGGCACAGCCAGATTCGACTGAAGGAGGGCGGGTCAATTCCGCGTGCAAGAGCCCGGCGCCGGGCCGGTCGTGTCTTGGCGATCATTGACCGCCAATATACCCGCGGGTTCCCGTGCCGTCAACAGGCCACGCGGGTTCCCGCCCTCTGCCGAACCGAGGACAGAGAGCCTCCACTGCGGCCGCACGCTTACGCCTTCGCCCCTTGGAGCGTCAGGCGACGATCCGGCTGCCCCGAGGGGGGCCGCAGGGGAAGCCAGACCTTGAACCGGGTGCCGGCGTCCAGTTCCGTCTCCACCCGGATCGTTCCGCCATGCCGCTCGACGATGTCCTGAGAGATGGGCAGCCCCAGCCCCGTCCCTCGCCCGGAATCTTTCGTGCTGAAGAACGGCTCGAAGATGAGGGGGAGCACCTCTGGCGGAATCCCCGACCCGTTGTCCGCCACGCAGATCTCGACCCCCGGGTCCCCCGGCCCATCGATCAGACGAGTCGCCAGTGTCACCAGGGGCTCCGGCCGGCCCTCGACGGCATCCAGGGCGTTGGCCAGGAGGTTGAGGACCACCTGCTCCAGGCCCTGGCGATCGGCGACCAACTCGGGGAGGTCGCGCGCCAGATCTTCCTGCAGGTGGATCCCGCGCCCGCGCGCTGTGGGTCGCAGCAGCAGGCAGGCNTCCCGNACGACCCNGTTCACNTCCACCGGCCGCANGTCCCCGCGCGATCGGCGGGAGAACTCGCGGAGGCGCTGGCTCAGCTCGCCGAGCCGCCGGGCCTCCTCCACCACCACCTGGAGGTACTGCCGGGTCTCCGCCGGGAGATCGCGCGACTGGTCCAGGATCCCCTGGCTGATCCCCTGGATGGCCGTCAGGGGCTGATTCATCTCGTGGGCCAGTTCGGCGGCCACGGCCCCCAGCGAGGCGAGGCGTCCCGCGTGGGCACGTTCCAGATGGGCGCGCTGCAAGGCATCCACTTGCGCCTGAAGCTGCGCGGCCATCCGGTTCAAGGTACCTGCCAAGTCCGCCACCTCCTGCGCCCCGGTCACCGGCAGGCGCCGGGTGAAGTCACCCTGCGCCACCTCGCGCGCCTGGCGCACCATTCCCTCCAGGGGCCGGGCGATCCGGCGCGCGTACCAGAGGCCGGCCGCCAGGGCCACCAGGGCGCCGGCCACGGAGAAACCCAGGATGCGCCATCGGATCGCGCGGAGCTCGCGCCAGAAGACGTCGGCACGGTAGTCCACGTCCAGCACCGCCACCACCTTCCCCTGTCGGTCCCGGATCGGCGCGAACGCGGTGAGCCAGCGCCCATGCTCGTTCATGTAGATGGGCGAATAGACGCTGACCCCTTCGCGCAGGACGCGTTGGACCAGAGGCATCGTCTCCGGGCTCAGCCGATATTCCTCTCCGATCGGGGTCGAATCGTTGGTGATGACGATGAACCGCGTCAGCGTGTCGGAGACCGGCTCCAGCGTGTAGACGTCGTCGCCCAGTTGGTTTTCCGCCTTGACGCGGTCCAGGACCTGTCGGAGCTGGCGGTAGTCCGAGGAGTATTTGTCCCGGGTGGCGGCGACCCGTTGGTGGGCGTCCCCGTCCAGGAAGACGGCCCCCGTGCGGGCGATGTTCTGGAGCGACATTCCCAGGTATTCCTGGAGGTCGTGGCGCTGGCGCTGGTAGAGAAGGAAGCCGGCGGTGAGGATGCCGAGGGACACGAGGGCAGCTAGGCCCAGGCTCAGCTCGAACCGCAGGCTTCGTCGCGGTGTGGGACGATCTGGATCCACGTGCTCCGTTCCTTCCGGGTGCTCTGCACCCCACCGCCATTGCTGGGGCCATGATAGCGGATCAACCGTCTGGATGGGAAGCGCCAAGGTTCACCTCCTGCACACTGGGACGGGCATGCGGGAACATCCTGGTCGCCGCGGCTGTCCCCCTGGGAGGCAACGAGCGAACATTTGGAAAAAAGAGACCTCCCGGATGGTAAGAGGAGATTGGGAGTGCGCCCCATGTGGTGCGGGGGACAGGCTTGGGTGTGATGCGTTGCCCGGGAGATCTTTCGAGCAGTGTGACGAACAGGCGCGGGCCCGATGCGATGGCATGAGCATTGAGCCCGCGCTGTCATTCAGGTATCGCCGGAAACCCGCGCGAGGGGGAGGAGGGTGACCCTTGTGATGAGAGCGGAGTGCAGGATGCCTCCTCCCCTGCGGGGTTCCTTCCTGGCGGCCGCTCCCGTTAGCGGAAGCGGACGTCCGGGCCCTCGAGTCCCTTCGGCTCCACCTTCGCCCGGATGTCCGGACCCTCGATGCCTTTGGGCGGGACCTTGGCGCGGATGTCAGGTCCCTCGATGCCCTTAGTCGGCACCTTGGGGGGATCCATTGCGGCGAAGGCCGGACCGAGGCTGAGTCCGAGAACGGCCAGCAGCGCGGCAAGTGCAATCAGTCGCTTCATGACGAACCTCCTTGGCCCTTCCGGGCCGCATCGGGCAGGATCTGCCCTGTTACCCTGTTGACTTCTGCCAGAGCCAAGGAGCAATCGCGATGCCAGGAGAGGTGGCCTGGCCTAACCCAGCGTCAAAGCAGCCTTTCGAAAGGGCGGGATGGGGGACCGAGATAGGAGGATCATCGAAGAGTTATTCCAGGGTGGAACAGCCTGCTCCAGAACGGTCCAGAACGGGAGGATTCCCCCTTCCTGTCCGAGAAAAGCCGCTTACTTCCCCGGCGCCCCGAACGTGATGGGCATCGGGACGGGTTTGTTCATCTTGACCGTGTTGACCGGACACACCGGCAGCGCGGGAAACATCGGCCGGAAATCCGCTTTGACGCACTTCCAGTTCAGTGGGTTGGTGGACAGGTGGCTGTCCAGCCCGTCCTTCACCTCGCCGCAGCCCCCGACGCTCCAGCAGTTCCAGCCCCCGTCGGCCGCCGCCGCCCTCGGCAGAAGGACGAGGGCGACGGCCAACGCCACCACAACCAGAACCCACACCTGCCGCATGGCTTTCTCCTTGCTGCTTGCCCTTTGCGGGGACCCCGCTATTCCTTGATGGATTGCTCCAGCTTCGCGCAGACGATGTGCCCCGCCTCGAAATGCAGGGCCAGCTTCCCGTAGAAGCGACGACCCATGAGGTCCGCGACCAGTTCCATGATGCGCCCATAGGACAGGGTCCCCCGCCGTGGCGGGCCCGATCCCACCCCGGGCATTGCCTTGGGGTCGCTGCCCACTTCCTGCGGTGCGTGAGATCCGGGAATGAAGACCCGGGTCCCCGAAGAGTTCATGGCCCTTCCTCCATGGTCGGTGTGGCCGCTGGCAGAACGAGAAGGGCTGTTACGCAGTCCCTTCCCCCTAGGGTTTGGCCTTGGAGGCCGCCTCCAGGAGGGCCATGATCGTCATGCCCAGGACGCCGCCCACCACAAATGCAAGGACGACCGCAAACATCCCCGCGCCCTCCGAACCGCATCCGGGACAGCCTGCCTCCCAGGGCCTACCGGAAGCGCGGCCCTTCACCAGGGAGAGTTTCCACCGGAAGGGCCGCCCACCGGTGATTCAGCGCGACGAAGTCGGACCGCTGGGGCTTGTCTTCGCCCTGGGCGGTTCGACCGCCCGAGGCCTGCTCCTGCGGGCCGACAGGCGCCGGGTCGGATCTCGGTGCCGGCCGGCCCCGTTCTTTCACATTGGCCTCCCCATCCCTCCGGGCCGGGGCGGGGATGACCAAGGTCAGGGTGATGACGAGGAGCAGGCCGGGCCATTTCATGTCAGCTCTCCGTCTGGATAGCCGCCTTCGTTAGCGGATGTCCGGGCCCTCGACCCCATTGGGCTGAGGGAGGGTGTTCATGCGAATGTCGGGACCCTCGATGCCCTTGGGCGGCACCTTGGCGCGGATGTCAGGTCCCTCGATACCCTTGGGCGCGACCTTTGGCGGGTCAACCGCAGCGAAGGCCGGGCCGACGCCGAGTCCGAGAACGGCCAGTACCGCGGCAAGTGCGATCAGTCGCTTCATGACGAACCTCCTTGGCCCCTGGGGGCCACATCGGGCAGGATCTGCCCTGTTACCTTGTGGACTGATGCCAGAGCCAAGGAGCAACCGCGGTGCCAAGGAGAGTCCAGGCGGGGGGTCGGCGCCAAGTCCGCGTCCTTACAGGCTGCAGGGCCATCGGCGCCGTGGAGAGAAGGCATGCGGCATCGGGATGGACCGTTCCGGGCTGTAACAGCGTGCTCCAGAATAGCCTATGGTGGGCGGGGAGCAAGGTCGGTGAGGAGGATGATGGGCGATCCCAATAGCGCCGGGCCTGTTGGCAGCACGCTCCCGTGCGAACCCGCACTGATTCGCGAGAGCGCAGACACCTAGGAGTCCGCTACGGGGATCGAGGGGTCAGTGCGGGCGACGCCTGATGGTGGAGAGGAGCAGGGCCACGGCGCAGCCGATCAACAGGAGGACGAGGGCGTACCGAGTCCTTTCGCAGTCTACCTCCGCCGTTGGACCGGTCGGTCAGGGCCTCCCAATCCCCCTGCAGAAGGTGGGCTCTCCCTCGATTGGATCCCGCCCCCAGCCGGACGTCTCAAGCCGTGGACGAGGGTCAAAACGGAGATCCCCGTGATCCCCTGAAAGGCGAGTCAGAGATTCTCCCGCAGAACCGCGCCCACCGATGTCCCACCGAGGATGGCGAGGTAGATCGGAAGGTGACAGGGACAGGAGGTAGCCCTTCGGCGATCCTCGAGGTGCGGAACCAGGGCACAACCTCTCATCTTACATAATGGTTCGCGGGGCAAAGCTCATCGAGGTGAACGAGCGCTTGTAGGGCGACTCGCCGATTTTGGTGAGCCGTCCCTTGCCGAGCTTGAAGCGATACCGGTTCGTCACGGGGTCGGGCACCCGCGGGACCACCGCGTTCGCAGGATTGCCCGGGAACCCGAAGTAGGCAAAGGCCACGCCCTTCCGCACCGCGTCGGTCACAATGGCCACCGCGTTCAAGCTCCCGATGGTGGTCTGGATGTGCCCGGCCTTCCTCAGCTCGGTGAAGGAGAGCTCGTTGTCGTCCACGCCGAGATAGCCTCCGGTTTGGACCAGCACGCTGTCGTTCTCGATGGCCACCAGATCACCCGACTCGATCCCCCGGGCCTTGCCGTCCTCCGGGTGGATCTCGATGAACTGATACGGCCAGCGCTGCATGATGTAGGGCCGGCGGAGGTCGTCAAACCCAGTCTGCCAGAGTTCATTGATCCGGCCATTCGTCACCCAGAGCTCGTCCCCCTGAGGTCGGACCGCTTCCCAGAAGTCCTGGAAGTCCTCCCAGTAGCTCCGGAGAAGAATCGCCTTTCCCGTGTGAGTGTCGAACGAGGTGAGCCACCTGGGATGGACCGTGGGGCCCTCCGGTGGGCCCAAACGGAGGGTGGAGTCGTGAAGGCGCTTGGTCCCCACCAGCTTGCCGCCCTCCAGGCGGATCGGCGTCTGGATCCCCTCGGTCCCGTGCTCTCGCAGCAGGTCATGCGCCCGCTTGCCATCCTGCTTGGCTTTCACGACGAGGGGGTGATAGTTGAGGACCCCGCCCCGCCCAAAGCGGGCCGACTCCTCGAAGACCTCGTTGGAATCCTTCCAGTCGAACCCCTTGAACCCCATCGTCTTGGCGAAGCCGGCGATGATCCGCCAATCCGGCTCGGCCTCGCCGGGTGTGTCGTAGAACTTGGAG
>JGI1356J14229_10002651_pt1 | contig 14027 bp, 9 predicted proteins | sample Subgrocontami58m_FD_14229 | JGI IMG/M metagenome (IMG submission 14229) | reverse complement strand
AGCTGGGACCCAAAGGCCCGGATACCCATGATATGGGTGACGGTGTTGGCATCCCAACCCTCGGTGAGCATGGAGACGGAGACGACGCAACGGATGTGGGCGCCGAGGTAGCCTTTCTTGCCGACCGTATTGACGACCTCGCGCAGCATGTCGGCATCGGTTATCTGTTCCACCGATTTTTCCGGATGGGTAACGCGGTATTCCCTCTTGAAGGCTTCTATTTCGGGGGTAAAAATCTTCTTGAAATCATCGTTGATCTGATTCGAGTTCTCCAGGGCATCGGAGTCAATCAGCAAGGTCGGCGGTTTTCTTAAGGGCTTTTTTGTTGCCCCGTCAAAATTGGTGAAAAGATCGTAGGCGCCGGGGATAATATCCGTTATATCGCCATTGCCATTGTTCAGCGCATAGCCGGCGATATGCTTGTAAACCTCCTTGGAAACGGAGGTGTTATTGCAGACCACAATAAACACGGGCGGATTATCGAATAACCCGCGAATCCGCATATATTCCTTTCCATAATGTTCATAAAACTGATCTAGTGCCGATTTGACCAGAGGCGGCAATTTAGGCGGCTGTTCCTGCAATTTTTTCCCTGCTTCCCGCGCCTCCTTTTTCTCCCGTTCGCGCCCCTTTTTAGGCAAATCCTGTTTGACATGCTCGTAAAGATTCCGGAGCACGGGCATCGTGAGTTGCTGCGTGTCTTCGGATTCCGGGAGAAAGGGAATCTTTACCAGGCCGGATTCTATCGCCTCGATCAGCCCGAAGTCAGAAACAACCCAGGGAAATAAAGAATAGGGCAAGTAGCCGGCGCCGGTCAGGTAATAGGGCGTGGCAGAGAGGTCGTACACCGATGCCACCTTGAACTTTTTGACAATTTCCGTCAGGCCGGTGTACCAGACCGCAGCCCGCTCATTTTCTTCCCTGCTGTTTTCCTCATCGCCGGTTTTTCCCTTTTCCTTGGGGAGGTAACAATGGTGGCCTTCATCGTTGAGCACCAGAAGCCTCGCGCCTGTCTTGAATTTTCCCAGGACACGCCTGATTACCTGGTGGAAATCTTCTTTGGCTTCAGCCTTTTTCCCATTTGCATCCAGTTTTCCGTCAAAGGGACTGCGTTTATTTCCCTGCAGGGTCCGGGGTTCAAAGGTGTGGAAGTTGGTAATCCTAATGCGGGCGTTCAGCCCTTCAAGAGCCGCTTCCAGTTTCGGCGGAACCAGCCGGCGCAGGTGATAATAGTCGGGCAGGGAGTCGCGTCGGTTGCCGACGTTTACGTACAGGACACCGAGACGATCTTTGATGGTAATGCCGGGCGCCAGAACCAGAAAATAATCCGCAAAGCGGGTGTCGTTGCGGTATTCCTGACGGTTGAAATAGTGATAGAGGATCAGAGCAGCCATTACTACCGTCTTTCCGGTGCCGGTGGCCATTTTGAAGGCAAGGCGAGGGAGGTTCATCTCGGCGTGGCCGTTGACCACTTGCGCTGCTTGAAGCTTATTAAGGATGTTTTGACCGGCGTTTGATTTGCCGGCAATCTCGTTGAACCAGACTGCTGTTTCAATGGCTTCGCGCTGCGCAAAAAAAAGCTTCTTGTCGAGCTGCCTTTCCGGATTGTTGAACCAGAAATCAAGAAGCTCCTTCGTCACTCTAGTCGGAACAGGGGAGGCATATCCTGAATCACGCCACTTGCCTACCTCCGCCCGGACAAGGTTTATGAGCTGCCCTCCATACTGATCGGCGAGATCATTGACTTCAAAGAGATTGCTTTGCGGCCCCTGCTTGATGGGAATGGCCTGAATGTCGGGAGTGAAGATGCGCCTGCCTTTCCGGATATCGGCATAATTCAGATTGCCGTCCGGGTCGGTGGCGTAATGTCTCTTGGGTTCTTCGTACGGATTGTTCAGAATAGGATTCTGTTTTTCCATGAATTCTCCAAGATATTAGGGATGAATTGAGGCACCATAGCAAATTTCGTGAAATATTAAAAGCAATTGAGAAATAAAAACTAAAAAACCCGGACAAGAAGGGGCTTGTCCGGGTTGATGAGGCGCGGGGGCCTGTGCGCTCAGGCGTGCCTTGCCGCGAGCCGGACAGCCAGCCGGCCAGCCGGCCAAATATTGACAAACAGCAATCCCCTATCTTATACTTTAATACTAATAAGAGGAACCCTTGCCAAGAAACGTACCGCAACGGGGCATGATTCATGACTCGGCTGTCAAAAGCATTTCTTGTTGGCCTAAGCGTCGCGATCCTGGGAATTATCGCCGGTATGATTCCCTTCGTCTTCGATCTCGATGAGTCGCTGGGCTTAGAAATGCTTTTCAAGATAAGGGGTAAGCGGGTACCTCCACGGGATGTCGTAATCGTCGCGGTGGATAAATATTCGTCCGACCACCTCACCCTCCCTCGTGATCCCACCAAATGGCCGCGTTCCCTCCATGCACGCCTTACGGATATCCTGGCTGAACATGGTGCCTCCGTCATCGCCTTCAACATACATTTTGATGAACCTCGATCTTCCTTGGACGACAGTCGCTTCGCCGGAGCGATTGCGAGGGCCCGCAACGTCATCTTGTGCGGAAGCATCAGATCCGATTCCATTTCTCTTTCCCAAAGACAGTCGAACAGGGAAGGAGCTGTTACCATAGAATCTCTTATTCCGCCGATACCACAGCTCTCTTCGTCATGCCTTGGACTGGCGTCGTTCCCCTTGCCGAAAATCCCTGTGCGACTCAGCCAGTCCTGGAAATTCAAGTCAGGCACGGGAAATTTGCCCACCCTCCCGGTTGTGGCATTTCAGCTATTCTCTCTGGATACCTATGACGATCTGGTCGGGTTGCTGGCAAAATGCAATCCAGCCGCGGCTTCCCAATTGCCAGCCAACAAAAGTATCCTCTGCTCCGGAAAGAACATCCATAATACGGTGCGCACCCTGCGGGACAGGTTCGATGGCGATTCCGACCTGGGAGAGAAACTTCTCACGGAACTCTCAAAAGCACCGGCTTTTAAGATAGACGGAAGAAAACAGCAAAAACTGCGGACTCTCATCAAGATGTACGCCGGCGCCCAGAGTCAGTATCTCGATTTCTATGGGCCGCCGGGAACGATCACTCATATTCCTTATGCGAAAGTTCTCGAGACTAAGGGAAAAGGCCTCGATTTAAAAGGAAGAATCGTCTTTATCGGGGTTTCCGAAAACCTCAGGCCGGAACAGAAAGATAGTTTTTATACGGTCTTTTCCGAATCGACCGGATCAGACTTAAGCGGTGTGGAGATCGCTGCCACAACCTTCGCGAACCTGCTTGAAGAAAGAACCGTAGAGCCCGTCACGGCAGTGTATCATCTGGGCATAATCTTTTTTTGGGGCCTGTTAATTGGCATCCTCTGCTTTCTCTTGCCAACTGCCAGGGCCGGGATTGCTAGCGCTGCACTCTGTGCTGCCTATTTCTTCGCAGCCTACCTTGCCTTCGCGGAAAAAGGAACCTGGATTCCCTTGATTGCTCCCCTGCTTATCCAAGTGCCGACGGCTTTCACCGGAACCGCTATCTGGAATTACCGAGCCGTTCACAAAGAACGAGAGAACATCCGAGCGGCTCTACGCTATTACCTGCCGGATCGCGTCGTCGATAAACTGTCCCGGAGTGTCGCCGATTTCCTGAAAGAGAATGAAATACTCTATGGGACGATTCTTTACACGGACGCCGCCGGGTACACCAGCCTTTCCGAACATTTGGCACCCGGAGATTTAATGGCTTTCCTGAACCGGTATCTCGACGTCATCACAAGCCCTGTCCGAAGACACGGTGGAGAAGTGATCGATTTTGCGGGTGATTCCATGCTCGCCATCTGGGGAGCCGATAAGCCGGATGTCGCTTTGCGCATGAAGGCTTGCCGGGCAGCGCTCGATATTGTGGAAGCGGTCCGGCAATTTGGCGCCTCCAATGCAGGCATTGAGCTCCCGATCAGGATAGGCCTGCATGCAGGTTATATTCTGCGCGGCAATGTCGGAGCGATCGGCCATTTCGAATATGGTGCCGTCGGTGACGGCATCAATACGGCATGCCGGCTTGAAGGGCTGAATAAATTCTTGCATACAAGTATCATCGTATCGGCAGATGTGCTCGAGGGTATGAACAATTTCTTAACACGACCCCTGGGACAGTTTGTCCTGGCGGGCAAAAAAAATCCCCTTTCGGTCAGCGAATTGCTGTGCCCAAAAGAAGAAGCGTCAGATACTATGATAGGTCTCGCGCGGAGCTTTACTCAGGCCCTGGATGCCTTCCAGAAAGGGGCCTGGGCTGTTGCCAGGGAGCGCTTCGCAATGATCCTTGAGGTGCATAAGAACGACGGACCGGCGCAGTATTATAGCGGTCTGAGCAGAGAGTATTTAACAACACCCCCGGGCAAGGATTGGGATGACTCAATCCGGATGAAGACGAAGTGAAGCGAAAGATAACTGGCCTGATCGTTTCCATCCCTATCCTGTGCTAGCGCCGGGAGCCGGTCTTCCGGAAAAATTCCACTGCACTTTCCAGATCCATCAGGCTAATGTCCCTCTTTCTTCCGCCATTCCTGACTCTGGTCAGAAACGGCGGACCTGTATTGCAGTTATCCTGCAGGATGAACCGGACGGCCTTGGCAAGACCAATACAGACCAATATAAGCAGCCAGGCGAGATAGAATGTTTTCGAATCTTCTCCGCGCAATGGTTCTTTGGAAAAGTAAGGATCAGACTTCTGCATGCGCGTATAGATGACCGAATGCTCGGCACTGACGGCATGGTCTTGCAGCCATAGATAATCGCGGAAAATATGCATCATGCCGGAGGTAAATCCCGTGGAAAATTGGTCGGATCGCAAACCGGCGCAAAGGCACCAAACCGTTACTGTAATCAAAAAGCTCATAAGCAAGTATGTAAAGGCAAGGGATATAAAGTTCTTCATGTTGTCCTACTTTCTTACCCACTTAGTTTGAGCAAGAGGGTCATTTTTGAATCTTAATTTCTGTTTCTGTGAGTTGCCAAGAACTCCTTGCTTCTTTTGTTCTCTGCCGCGTTATTTTCCCTTTGACTCCCTGTACCACGCGGTGCAGCCGGATCAGGAAAAAGAAAAGAAGGGCATAGAACCAGCTTAATCTATTGTGGCCATGAAAATATTCCATAGCCTCTACCAATTTACCCTCGTTGACAAGATTGACAAATCGCCTTGTAAAATCTTCCGTGATGATTAAAGACCCGCATCGCTTCATAGCCAGCCTCCTTAGTAAGCAGTTAATGGTTTCAGTTCATCGGCTCTCTGTAACGAGCCGTCCATGCCGCGGCGCTGCCCACCAGGCACAAGCAATTCCGGCCAATGCGGTGGCAGCAGCAAAGGCCAGCGCCAGGTGGTAATCGCCGGTCTGGTCATGCAGCCACCCGCCCAGAGCCGGCCCCATGGCCACGCCTAGGCTTATAAAAACCGTCTGGACACCCGTAAGGACGCCCAGGGAGCGCTCATCGCCGATCTCGGCCATCATCAGCGTACTGCTGCCCTGACTGGCGGCAAATCCAAGACTAAAGAAGGAGCTGTAGGCCAGGAGAAGCCAGTCTTGCCCGGGATGTGCAATCCATAGCAGGGCAATGCTTCCCACTAGCCCCATATAACCAACCGTGTACGCCGCCTCGATGTGCCAATGGTCTGTCAAGTAACCCAGCAGCAGCACGGCTGCCACTGTCTCCGCGCCACTGAGCCCCAGCAACGCTGCTACCCAGCTCCGGGAAACACCAATATCCACCAGGTGTGCCACGCCATGAACGAGTATGAGCTGAAATGAGATGCCGCTGCACCAGGAACAGGCCAGGAGCATCCAAATCCGGCGATGGCGAAGAATGGCAGACAGAGGGGGTGCTTCCCCAGTGACCGCCCGGCGACGCACATCCGGCAACTCCGATGCACCATCGGGACAGAGACCGCAATCCTGCGGCTGATAGCGCATGCACAGGGCATTGAGGGGGAATACAGCGGCAATGAACAGGATGCCGAGAAGCAAACATGCATCCTGCCATCCTGTCCTGCCGACGAGCCACTGAAACACCGGTGCCAGGACAAGCACACCGAAGCCGATCCCAGCGGACATAATGGAGCGGGAGCGGCCACGGTATTTCACGAACCAACGGGCCAGCGTTACCCCCACCCCGGCAATCCGGAGCGGTGTAAGCCCGATCGCCATCATGATCCCGAGCCCTACATAGAACTGCCATTGGGTGCTGACAGAGGCCAACATCACCAGGCCGAAGCCGGCGATAACCGCCGCGCTGCCATAGGTCCTGCGTGGGCCGTAACGGTCCAGGGCTATCCCCCAGGGGATTGCAGAGAGGGCCATTACGAGAGCGTTCACGGCAAGGGCGCCGGAGATTGTCCCACGGCTCCAACCCGTGGCATCGCCGATGGCTACCATGAGGACACCGAAGATCGCCCGTGTGCCCTGTGACATCGCTACAGTTAAAAATCCTACCCCGACCAGTGTCCACCCGTAGAACCAGGGCAACTGGGTGATCCATCCGTCCGAACCAGTCCATGTTCTTCTTGCTGTCAGTGCTTTTATTGCATCCATGGTGTGCCCCTCCCGTCGCACTGGCCTTTTATTTAGAGACCAGCATTTTTCACATCTGCATAACATGATGAATATGATGGATTATCATGTTGTGGTCGCCTTAGATGTAATCCCATTATTTTCGGGGGTGAGTTCCTTCGGGTCATATGTATTCAGGGGCCAGTTAAAATCGGCCGGTTGGAAGGACTGATTTCCTACTCTGTGTCTGCGTTCTAAAAGGTTTCTTGAGGGGTATGTGTTGAAGCCGTTCTTAATGATTATGAAATGTACCTTCATGATGATCATAAAGTAAAAGACCATCATCCAGGTCCTGAAAAATAATTCGTAGCCTTCGGCACGCCAAGTGACTACGGCAAACAAGAAGCTGATAAGCAAGTATTTAACTGCGTAAAATATGAAGTTTTTCATGACGTCCTCCTTTAGTTCTTATTTTTTACATGACAAGAGAGCAGGTTTTGTACCATCTGGACAACATGCTGTATATGCTAGTTATTTTATTGTCGAAGCCTTCGGGGATTGCAGGAAATGGACAGAAGTTGCTTTGCCGGCGTCTCGACAAAGAGAGGGAATCCTAAGACTGATCAGGATGAGGCGCGCAAAAGAAAGGAATGCAAAAAAAGTATCTACGGCAAAAAATGTCTCACCGTTTCAGACGGTCGTGCAATTGCGGTGTGCGATGCAGCCGTTTGTTGAGGGCCTGGCGGGTCATCCCGAGAATAGAAGCCGCCGTGCCCTGACTTCCTTTTGCCTGTGCAAGTGCTTCGGATATCAGGAGGTTTTCGGCCTCTTTCAAGGTCGGGAAACGTCCAAAGGTGCGGATAAAAAGATCACTATCAGGCTGAGAGGATATGGGGCCGCTGGGGAGCACACTGACGGAATCCTGCTTGATGAACTCCTGGAAGCTTTCCAGGGAAAGCTGACCGGACGAATGCCGGGCCATGGCGTCGAAAACCATGGCGCGAAGCTCCCGGACATTTCCCGGAAAATTATACGCCGAAAGGAGGGCGATAAGCTCAGGGGGAGTCCTAGGTCGCTTCTTTTTCAATGCCTTTGCCGCCTCCTCCAGGAAATGCGCCAGGAGCAGGGGGATATCCTCTCTCCGCTCACATAAAGGGGGGACGTGGACCTGGTGGGCCCGGAGACGGTAATAGAGGTCTTTACGAAACTTTCCCTGGGATATCAGAGCCTGAATGTTCTGGTTTGTGGCGACGACGATACGTACCCGGCTCTGCCTGATAATGTCCGAGCCGAGGGGATAATATGTCTGCTCCTGCAAGAGGCGGAGGAGTTTCACCTGGGACGACTCATTCAGGTCGCCGATCTCGTCAAGGAATAAGGTGCCTCCCGCAGCCCGGGCCACAAGTCCTTCCCTCTCAAGTTCGGCGCCGGTAAAGGCACCCTTCTTATGGCCGAAGAGAGTATCGGAAAAAACCACGTCATCCAGCCCGGCGATGTTGACCGCCACAAACTCACCTTTGCAGGCGCTCAGGGAATGGATGATCTTCGCGATTAGTTCCTTGCCGACACCCGTATCTCCGGTGATTAAGACAGGCTGTCCCGAGGGTGCGATGACTTCCATATACTGAAAGATCGCGCGCATGAGCTTGCTTCTCGTAATAACGGCAGAAAAAGCATCCTCGTGTGAGAGGCGGTCGGTAAAAAGATACCCCTTGAGGGATGAGAGCTCCGATTGGAGAGCCTCCTCGGCAAGTTTCAGTTTGGTGATGTCATAAGTGACGACTACAGCATGGGTAACGGCCCCCCGTCCGTCAGAGTAGGGATAATAACTGACGTTGTAACAGCCTCTTCCGGAGGACGGAAAATTAAACCAGGCTTCATGATGTACTTCATTGCCGGCGAAGCATTCGTCGAAATACTTCTGAATATTTTCTTTAAACCGGTCCTTGCCCCAAACTTCGGGAACTGTTTTCCCGATGATATCCTTCCGCTTCTTGTTCTGGGCTTCGCAGTATGATTGATTTACCGCTTCATAGATGTAGTCCCTGTTGACAAAGGTCATAGATTCTTTTGCGGTATTGACAATGAACTCATACCTCTTCCACATTTCTTCGAGATTGGGCTTATCCCGGGTCGTTGCGGGCATCGTCTCACCTCACAGGTGTATGGTTTGGATAACATGAAAATTACACCAATCGCACTGATATGTCGATCATTTCTTTCAGAGGACGTGCCGGAGCAGCGCATCCCTAATTTTGCCGCAAAATATCACCAAAAATATTTCTTGACAAATAATATTCCCTTGTCTTACAAATAATTGCAAATGTACCATCACGGGGCACTTTCCAAAGCTCGGTTGCCGCAAACATTTCCAGAAAGATTCTTAACCCTCATTATAACACTGGACCAGCCGGTCCTTACAACAGTTTGAGCAGGCAGTGAATGACAACCCCGCCGGGAGAGGACGGGGATGCTCTATCTCGATGGAGGCGCACTGATTAGGGGGGGCATAGCGACTAAAACAGTTTTCATGGCAAACATCAGCCAAGAAAGAGGGGTGTTTCCTGATGAAAAAACGCTATTTCCCAGTGGTTGGCCTGTTCTTGCTTCTCGGTATTATCTTCTTTCCACATTCTTCACATGCACAAAAAAGAGCCCATGCAGAAAACTGGATGGCCATGCTCGTTGCCACCGAGGGGAATGTATCGCTAAAGCAGTCGGGGGAGACGCAGTGGACAGCGGCGAAGCCGAATGACCTCTTTTTCGCCGGCGACATGATCCGCGTCGGAGATAAGGGCCGCGCCGCCCTCACCCTCCGCAATGAATCGACGATCAGGCTCGATCAGAACACCACGATCAACTTCGATGGTTGGGAAGGGCAGACGCTGCTTCTCAATCTTCTTGAGGGCGCCGCACAATTCTTCAGCCGTATCCCCAGGAGCCTGAAGATTCGCACACCCCACGTGAACGGATCCGTCAAGGGTACGGAGTTCTTCGTCCGCGTTGAAGAAAACCAGACCTTCATTTCCATATTTGAAGGACAGGTCGAGGCTGTAAATGACAGTGGCAGTCTCCTTCTCCTAAGCGGCCAAGCGGCCCTGGCGAAAGCCGGACAGGCGCCTATGGCACAAGTCGTCATCCGGCCCCGGGATGCTGTCCAGTGGGCGCTTTATTATCCACCTGTCTTTGACTGGAAGATTCTTGAATTTCCTGCCGGGCCTGAGAAAGACTGGCAAGCCGCCGTCAAAAGGTCGGCTGATAACTACCTGAACGGCGACATTCCCGGCGCCTTCAAAAGTCTGGAGGGGGTTTCCCCCGATACCGATGCCGCCCCTTTTTACACTTACCGGGCAGCCCTGTTTCTGAGCGTGGGCCGCGTGAATGAAGCGGGTGAGGATATCCGGAAAGCGCTCGCACAGGACCCCCGGAACAGCCATGCCTATGCCTTGCAATCCGTCATCGCGGTGGTGCAGAATGACAAGGACAAGGCCCTGGAACTGGCGAACAGGGCCGTGGAGCTCGATCCCCGGTCTGCGGTTTCCTTGGTTGCCCGTTCTTATGCGCGCCAGGCAAGGTTTGAACTGGAAGGCGCTCTTTCCGACCTCAAGGAGGCAGTCACCCTGGCTCCGGACAATACTCTTGCCCTGGCGAGACTGTCCGAGCTTTGGCTCTCCCTGGGCTATCTCGATAAGGCCCTGGATGCCGCCCGGCGGGCGGCAAGCCTCAGCCCCAGACTGGCCAGAACCCAGGTTGTCCTGGGATTTGCCTACCTTATGGATATTAAAATCTCCGAAGCGCTAGCGGCTTTCAGTCAGGCGATCGAATTCGACCAGGCAGATCCGCTGGCCCGGCTCGGGCTGGGGCTGACCAAGATCAGACAGGGAGAACTGGCGGAAGGCAGAAACGATATCGAAATTTCCGTCAGCCTCGACCCGAACAACTCACTCCTGCGAAGCTATCTCGGAAAAGCCTATTATGAAGAAAAACGCTCTGACCAAGCAGCCTTGCAGTTCAAAATCGCCAAAGAACTCGATCCTCAGGACCCCACCCCCTGGCTATATGACGCCGTGCAAAAGCAGACCCTGAACCGTCCGGTGGAAGCGCTGAAGGACATGCAGAAATCCATCGCCTTGAACGACAATCGGGCCGTCTACCGGTCGCGCCTGCTCCTCGACGAGGACCTGGCGGCGCGGAGCGTTAGCCTTGCTCGGATTTATGAGGATCTTGGATTCCAGTGGCTTGCCCTTAACGAGGGATGGAAGTCGCTCAATATTGATCCGGCGAACTTTTCCGCACACCGGTTCCTGGCGGATTTGTACTTTTCCCTTCCCCGTCATGAAGCCGCCAGGGTTAGTGAACTTCTCCAATCACAACTGCTCCAGCCGATAAACATCATGCCGATTCAGCCGCAGCTCGCGGAGACGCGGCTGCTCACGTTTACCGGTACCGGGCCAAGAAACCCCTCCTACAATGAATACACCCCGCTTTTTGCTCGCAATCAGTTGGCCCTGCTTGTCGACGGGGTTGCGGGCAATCGTGGCACCTTTGCCGAAGATGTCATCCAGTCTGGTTTATGGGGAAAGTATTCCTATAGCCTGGGTCAGTTCCATTCGCAAACTGATGGGTTTAGGTCTAATAATGATTCAAAATCGAACGTTTATGATGCTTTTATCCAAATGACGCTCTCATCCAAAACAAGCGGTCAGTTGGAATACAGACATACCAGTCTCAAAGCGGGAGATCTTAATGCTTTCTTCGATGACGCTTTCTTCAGCCTCCACACCCACGAGAACGACAGTACCGAAACATTGCGCTTCGGGTTTCGCCACTCCTTTGCCCCTGGATCAGATCTCATTGGATCTGCGATGTATTTTAGCAGAGATGAAGACCATTTCTTTAGGCCGCCGACTATGCCTTTTCCAGCAGATGACTTCTTTAAGTCCCGGGGCTATAGTGGGGAGCTTCAGCATCTTTACCGCTCCGCCGGTTTCAACCTGACAGCAGGCGCCGGACATTTCCGCACGAATAATGATGATGTCTTTGAAGCTCTTGGCCAGTCATTCCCCTCCGAGAACGGTACAACACATAATAACATCTACGTCTACTCAAACATCCTTTACCCGAAACAAGTGACATGGACATTGGGAGTAAGCGCTGACTTCTTTAACGGCGGGGTATTCGATCTGAACGAGCATCAGATCAACCCAAAGTTTGGGGCCATGTGGAGGCCTTTTCCGGGCACAACGGTGCGTGGCGCTGTTTTCAGAACATTCAAACGAACCTTCCTCACAAATCAGACCATCGAACCTACTCAGATAGCCGGGTTCAATCAGTTTTTCCTGTTTGAATCTGACGGCACTGATGTTTGGAACTACGGGATCGGCCTGGACCAGAAGTTGATGGCTCATCTCTTTGCTGGAGCAGAGTTCTCCTATCGTGATCTGAGCATACCGGTACTCGGTGTCGCACCGCCGTTTCCTATCACTAATATAGATGCTACCGAAAAGCACGGACGAGCTTATCTCTACTGGACTCCGCACCCCCGGTTTGCCATGGGCCCCGAATACCAATATGAGCAATTTAATAATCCCGACAATCTTGCCCTGTTCGGCATCGTAAAGGTCGACACACACAGGGTTGGCTTCGGATTGAACTTCTTTCACCCTTCGGGCTTTCTTGCACGGCTGCGGCCCATGTATGTCGCCCAACGGGGCGATTTCTTCTTCAATGACGGGGTATCGAGGGCCGGAGACAGCGAATTCTTCGTGTTCGATGCCTCGCTCGGGTATCGCCTGCCGAAGAGGTTGGGCCTCATCAAGATCGAGGCGAGAAACCTTTTCGATGAGAGCTTCCGCTTTCAGGACACGGACCCCATGAATCCTCAAATAACTCCCGGTCGTTTCATCTTGGGAGCTTTCACACTGTCTTTCTGAAGTATACTCCGCACCTTTTAATGGCAAAAAAGGAAAGGAGGTGAGAAAAATCTGGAGAAGGGTGAGCCTATGTTGAAATAACTAATCTATTAACGAACAGAAGGAGGTAATAGTATGGAACCAGGAAAAGAATACGATGAATACACACTGACGCTGGTGATAAGAGACTATGGTGAGAAGGGGAAAAAATCGGAGGTGATGAGAACTATAACACCGACTGGTGAACAAGATAGCCCCCAGAATATGAAACTTGCCCTGGAAGGCATACATAACAAACCTGTCTGTTACTTTTACGGCGGCCAATGGCATTGCGTATGAGTTTGGGAAATGGGGAATGGGGGTCAAACTTGCAAACTTGCAATCTTATGACTGGAGACAAGCGGCTATCTGCGAGTTTGCATCTTTGCAAGTCTGACCCCCTATTTTCCCCACTCAACAGATTAAGACATTCTCATCAAAATAAATTGTCATTTGGCGTGAAGCTAAGCATCAGTTTTGCATCTCTTTACCAATCGAGACCGCAGGACACGTACGGCATCTTCTTCACCCATCACATAAACGAGTTTTATCCATTCTTGCCAGAAGGACAGGCCAGACGTATCTTTGAAATTGTTAACGGTCTCCTGAAAAAACTTGGCTATGCCCCGAAAGAAACGATTCCACCTGCTTACATACCCTAAATTGAATGCATCCGGAAAGGGTGTGACTCCGATGACAGATGATTTCTTCATGATAATTTCTCCTTTCAGTATTTTTGGTTAAGGTTTGTTTGACTATTCAGCGTCCCTGATTATGAAGAATTTGTTGCTTAATCCCTCTCAGCCAGCCACTCTTGATACAGAGGTGAGCAGGTTTTGTGCCACCGGTCTAATCTCTGGATATTTCAGGTAATTTTATTATGCAAGCTCTAGGGGGGTGCGGGAAATGGACAAAAGTTGCGTTGCCGGCATCTTCCTGAAGAAAGAAATCCTAAGCCGGATCAGTATGAGGTATGAAAGAGGGGGGATGCAAAAAATGTCTAGATGGCAAAAAATGTCTCACCGTTTCAAGCCGTCTCGCAACGGTGGTGTACGATGCAACTCCTAAAATCGGAAGTCCTGCTGGTCGCGGGCAGCAATATGCCGGAAGAACGGTTCCGCGTCGAGGGGTCTGCCTGTGGCCTGCTCGACTATCGCGTCGGCTGGAAGCAAGTGGCCGTGGCGGTGCACCTTTTCGCGCAGCCAGGTGAGGAGTTTCGAGAAGTCCCCGCAGCGGACGTCGTGCTCGAAGGTCGGGTGGTCCGCGAGGAACGCCTCCATGAGTTGGGCCGCATAGAGATTGCCCAGGGCGTAGTTGGGGAAGTAGCCCAAGGTGCCGAGGCTCCAGTGAACGTCCTGCAGACACCCCTCCCGGGGGCCGGCCGGCCGCACGCCAAGCAGGGCCTCGCTCTCGTTGGCCCAGGCTTCGGGCAGATCCTCCACCGGGAGGTCCCCCGCCAGCAGCGCCAGCTCGAGCCGGTACCGCAGGAGGATGTGGAGGTTGTAGGTGACCTCGTCGGCCTCTACGCGGCTC
>JGI1356J14229_10002627_pt1 | contig 14079 bp, 16 predicted proteins | sample Subgrocontami58m_FD_14229 | JGI IMG/M metagenome (IMG submission 14229) | reverse complement strand
TGTTCCGCAAACCGCCCATGCCGATCCATTATCGGGTGCGCCTTGGGCGGCGCTTTGATCCACCGCAGCATACGCGGCGCTTCATGGCTGAACTGGAACACTACTTTGCGCATGAACTGGTACAAGGCTCGGCATTTTACCCGGCCAATTCCCTGCCCGCGCAGCTTGAGCGTACGCGACAACTCACTTCCCGTTCGCCGTCATGATTGCTGTCTCGACCACGCATCTCGTCTTAATCCCCAGCTATAACCCCGGCGCCAAAGTCTATGAAACCGTGCGTGCGGCACGCCAACACTGGACCCCGGTGTGGGTGGTGGTAGATGGCAGCACCGACGGCAGTGCCGAGGGTTTACTGGCGATGGCAGCGCAGGACGCAGGCTTGCGCGTGATCGCGTTGCCGCGCAACCAGGGCAAGGGCGCGGCAGTACTGCACGGTCTGGAACAGGCGGCAGCGGCCGGATTCAGTCACGTATTGACCATGGATTCGGACGGCCAGCATCCACCCGAACGCATCCCCGCGTTCATGGCCGAATCCTCCAGACAGCCGGATGCAATGATATTGGGCGTGCCGGTATTCGATGCCAGCGCGCCGGGTTTGCGCGTGAAAGGGCGACGCGTATCCAACTGGTGGGCCAATCTGGAAACGCTGTGGGCAGGCATTGGCGACTCGTTGTTCGGGTTCCGCGTGTATCCGCTTGAAGCGTTGCGGCGGGTGATGCGCGAGCAGCCGTGGATGCGCCACTTCGATTTCGACCCGGAGGCGGTGGTGCGCCTGTGCTGGCGCGGCGTCAGGCCGGTCAATCTCCCCGCCCCGGTGCGCTACTACCGCGCGGAGGAGGGCGGCGTGTCGCATTTCCGCTACCTGCGCGACAACGTGTTATTGACCTGGATGCACGCGCGCCTGTTTGCCGGCTTTGTGTTGCGTTTACCGGTTTTGCTGGTGAGACGTGCGCGGGGACGATTCTAAGTCGATGCGGAATCGGCCTTGAGCGCCTGATATTCGGAAAACACGCCGAGTTCCACATGCCGTTTGACCTGCATCAGTCCGGCAGCGCTTAGCGCGGCCACGACCTGTTCGGGGGGTACGCAGGCTTCTATGCTGTCCCAGTGATAGCGCCAGATCGTGGCGGTATCCTTTTGCCGGGAAAGGAATCGCGTCAGGAACGGCAGCACGCTGCGCATATAGCTCTTAAGCAGCCATCGCCAAAAACGGTTTTGCGCCGGGGTAATCTCGAGTACGCATAAACGGCCGCCGGGCTTCAAAACCCGTTCAAACTCCGCAAAGGCCACGCCCAGATCGCTGATATGGCGCAGCGCGTAGCCCATGCTCAAGAAATCGAAGTGATTGTCGGGAAAAGGCAAAGCCTCGGCGCGACCTTCCATCAACACCATGGTGTCAGGTAACTTGCTCGCGGCCATCATGCCGGGGCTGGGATCGACCCCGGTGACCAGGGCGGCATTGCCGGTCAAAATACAGGCTTGCGCCGCAACCAGGCCGGTGCCCACGCCGACGTCCAGTACCTTCATGCCCGTTTTCAAACCGCCGCGAACGAGCGCCTGGCGCCGATAGCGGGAACCGGATCCCCATGCAAAAATCGCCTCGATATGGTCGTAATCCACTGCCGTGTTGTCAAACATCTGGCGTAAATAAGCTTGCCGATCCTGCTCTGTTTGGTAGTAATCGGTCAGCGGGATGTGCGGTGCATGCACCGGAGTAGGTTTCGGGGGGGGCATGTTGTCACTCACCGTTAAATGATGCCGCCGTTGATGGAGATAATCTGCCCGGTGATATAGGCCGCCTGCATCGAGGCGAGAAACCCGATCAGATCGGCAACTTCGCCGGGGGTACCGGCGCGTTTCATCGGCACCATGCGCGCGATATCCTGGGCGTCGAACGCGGATTTGCTCATCGGGGTGTCGATAATGCCCGGCGCAACCGCGTTGACGGTGATGCCCCGGCTGGCGACTTCCTGCGCCAGCGACTTGGTGGCTGAATTGAGCGCGCCCTTGGCCGCGGAATAATTGACCTGGCCGCGATTGCCGGTCAGCGCGGCGATGGAAGACACATTGATAATGCGCCCCCAGCGGCTGCGTATCATCGGCATCATCAGCGGCTGGGTGACGTTGAAAAAGCCGTTGACGGATACGTCGATCACCCGGTGCCACTGCTCGGCGCGCATGCCCGGGAACACGGCGTCGTCATGGATGCCGGCGTTGTTGACCAAAATCTGGATCGGCTGGTGTTCGACCAGAGGAGTCAGCACATCGGCTGCCGCCCGGCTGTCAGTCACATCAAATGCCAGCACCTCGGCACTGCCGCCGCCTGCATAAATGGCTTCGGCCAGCGTCTGTGCAGCTTGGAGTCCACGATGGGCATGAATGTAGACATGGCAGCCATCGGCGGCAAGACGGCGGCAGATGGCCGCGCCAATGCCGCCGCTGCCGCCGGTAACCAGGGCATTTTTCATGGTGTCTCTCCTGCAGTGGGCGTGAGCGCGTCGGCATTGAGCACGACTGCGGCGCGCCCATCCAGCAGCAGGCGACCGGCTGCGCTTACGCTGAACTGATAAAGGATATGGTTTTCGCTGCGCGTGATGCAGGTGGCTTCCACCAGCAGATCGGCGGCGATGTCGTCCAGGCGTGGCACCTGCAACCGGGTGCCGCGCACGCTGACCAGATAACCGACGCGTGCGCTGGTACTGTCCGACGGTGCCAGCAAGGCACCGTGCACGGCCATGGCCTGTGCCGCGTATTCGATACCGCAGGCGGCACCAAGCCGGCCGTAGGCGCGCAACGGGTTGTCGGCGGAGCGGTGGCTGCTCGCGCGACACCGGATGCGCTCGCGATCCCATGCCTCGACATGATCCAGCAGGCACATGCTGCCCTGATGCGGGATGTGGCCGGCAATCCAGGCGCGGTCCAGTCCGGTTTGATTCAGCACAGCGCGATCGCCAAGGCGAGACGCGTGCTGTCGAGGTAATCCAGCACCACGTGTTTGTCTTGCCGCAGTGCGATAGCGCGCAACAGCGGCAAGCCACGCGCGGCGGGGATGGCCATTCGCAGGTTTTCAAGCGCCGCATCGTCGAGCCGGTCTGCACCGGCGTCGGTCAGGCTGACGCTGATTTGCGCCAGCGCCCGTGCGCTGCGTTGCGGCGCCAGCACCAGTGCAATGCCAAACGCATCCGGGATGGGGCGGGCGCTACATAGCGGCTCCGGGTAAGCGGTGTCGCACGCCAGCAAAACGGCGCGTGTGTCATCTACCACAACCTGGGTCAGCGCTTCCAGCAGACCTGCGCCGAAGCTGGCGTCAAAGGCGCTCAGCACCGATGAGGTGGTCATCGCGCCGGTGGCGATACCCCAGTATCCGGCGGCAACGTTATGCACAGAATTATGAAAGCGGGTCGGGGAGATTTGCCGGTCATCCGAGGCGAGCATCTCACAAATGATATGACAGTTCTCCCCATCGCCGCCAGACGCGGAAAACACGCTGGGCAAGCTGGCTGAGTCGAGTCCGGCTGCTGCGATGGCTTCCAGCCCGGTTGCTAGGGTGAGTTTGACAATCGCGCAGCTACGGCGGCGTTCGGCCGCTGGCAACAACGCGGGTGACGGCAGTACGGTCTTGCGTGGCTGATAGGGCTCGCGCCCGCCGAGGACAGCCTGACTGGTCAGCCAGTCGGTCAAACCGGGGCCGAGCAAGCCGATGCCCTCGATGTATGCGCTGAGCGTGTGCATGAGTCTAATCCGCGCGGGCAAGAACTAGGCTGCAGTTGGTGCCGCCGAATCCAAAGGAGTTGCTGAGCACGCGTGCCACCGGCCGCTCGCGATTATCCAGCAGATAGTCCACATCCAACGCCGGATCGAGTTGCCGGGTGTTCAGCCCGGCGGGCAGCAAGCCGTGTTGCAACCCCAGCGCGCAAATCACCGCCCCCACGCCACCGGCAGCGCCCAGAGTATGGCCAGTCGCGCCTTTGGTGGAGCTGCACGGCTTGCCCGAGCCGAAGACAGATTGAACTGCCTTCGCCTCCGCCTCATCGTTGTTTTGGGTGGCGGTGCCGTGCAGGTGGATATAGTCGATTGCAGATGCCTTCAAGCGCGCCATTTTCAGCGCACCCTGCATCGCGATGCGCGCACCCAGGCCATCCGGATGCGGCGATGACATGTGATAGGCATCGCTGGATTCGCCTATGCCGAGCAGCAACACAGCATCGGCATCCAGGTGTTCCGGGGTGCGTTCCAGCAGCGCAAAGGCAGCCGCTTCACCAATCGAAATGCCGTCGCGTTGTGCGTCGAACGGGCGGCATGCGCGTGCGGAAATCAGGCCGAGCGAGTTGAAGCCATACAGCGTCGTCAGACACAGCGAATCCACGCCTCCCACCACGGCCGCGTCTATCAGTCCCGCCGCCATCATGCGTCGCGCTGAACCGAATACCTTGGCGCTGGACGAACACGCCGATGACACCACGACCGCGGGACCCGTCAGGCCGAAATAATGGTGCGTGAAATCCGCGACGGAGAACGTATTGTGCGTGGTGCGGTAAATAAAGTCCGCGGGGAGTGCGCGAGTCACCGGGTCGCGTCTGCGGTAGGCCAGCTCGGTCTGCAGAATGCCCGAGGTGCTGGTGCCGAGAAACAGTCCAATGCGTTGCGCACCGTATTTTGCGATGGCAGCGCGCACCGCCTCGGCAAAACCGTCCTGGGTCAATCCCAGCAACGCGAGCCGGTTGTTGCGGCAATCGAAGTCGGCCAGATGCGCGGGAAGCTGCACCGCATCCACCCCTGCTACCTCGCCAATGAACGTCGCCAGATCCACCGTATCAAACGCGCACGGCACGAGGCCGGCGCGACGCTGGCGCAGCGCGGCCAGGGTCTGGTCGAGGCCGCGACCGATGCTGCTGGTCGCGGTGAAATGGGACAGCCAGAGCGGGTTCAAAAAGCAGACCTATCGTAAGCAAAACAAGCCGTTAACAAAAAGAGTTGAAGGTGAGAACTTGTGGCGTTGGGGGGTAAAAAAACCTTCACTCGGACGGCGGATTGTAACCCCTTGCGAGGTATGACGGACTTGCTCTATTACCCTCTTTATTACCCTTACTAAGAGGCAATTACCTCTTCGCGATGTCGCAATGACAGATAGGCAGCCGGCACCCCCAGCACCAGACCGGCCAACACATCCACCGCCACATGCTGGCGTGTGGCCAGGACCGAATAGACGATGCCGATACACCACACCCAATTGAACATGAGCATCCACAGCGGCGCGCTAAAGCGGCGCAGCAAGTGATGCAACCAGATGCCCGAAAAAACGGCGGTGGCGACGTGAAGCGACGGGCATGCATTGCCCGAGGCATCCATGCTTTTGAGGAAAGCCACATCGGGATACCGGGCCCAGTCGATATCGGCTGCGGGTACCACGGTGGGCCAGAAGTAGAAGACCACCAGCCCTGCAAGGCAGGTCCCTGCCATGGCTACACCATAGCCATAGAGTTCGCGCCGCGTCGCCAGCAATGCCGGGGGAAGGGAAACATAGACCCACAGTGATAGGTACAGGGGCAAGGTCAGAGGCTGAAAGCCGATCAGGCGATCCAGCATAGTGATCGGCATCACCGTTATCCGGTAGGCCGGCTGTTTGAGTAAATAGAAGTAAGCACCGAAGAACAGGCCAATGAAAAGCGGCGTTCCGATACTCTTGAGAACCACATGCCTGGATATTGCCGCGGCAGCCTGACGGTACCAGGGCGCCTGCTGATTATTTTCGCTCAAGGCTGGCTCCCCAAGGACAGGCTGCTGGTCATGAAAGGGCGTGACGCAAGGTGACAAAACGCAGATTGGCTGCTCTAGCTGCCGCCAGGACAGCGGGGAGCACTTCGAGAATGACGGGGATGCCTTCGAGTGTGCGCGCAGCGTTGCCATCGTGCAGCAGCAAAATAGCACCCGCTCGCAGGCCGCGTAACAGCCTGTTCCTAACGCGCTCAACGTCGCCAATGCGGGTGTCGAAACCGCGCGCTGACCAGCTCGCAAGCCGCAGCCCCAGTCGGGCGAGCACCGGGTCGAGAAAAGGATTGCGCAAGCCGGCAGGGGCACGAAAGAACAAGGGGCGCTGGCCGGCAATCCGAGTGAGTGTGTCCTGGGCAGCCTGCAATTCACGCACCAAGCAGGAATATCCCAACAGCGCAAAACGACGGCGGTGATGCTGGCTGTGATTTTCCACGGCATGGCCGCGGCGTACGATTTCCCGGCATAAGTCCGGGTAACGCCCGGCTTTCTCACCGACGCAGAAAAAGGTAGCCTGCGCAGCGTAACGATCCAGCATATCCAGTACCTGCGGAGTGACGCTTGGGTCGGGGCCGTCGTCGATGGTCAGGGCGATTTCATTTCGGGCGGCAGCGGCGGCGGGCAGCCGTGTCCAGTTCGACCCCAGCCAGTGGCTGCGCGGCCACAGCCCGGTCAGCGTGAGCAGGGTGTGATTGGCAAGCACCGCGCCCAGCGCCCAGCGCCACTGCCCAGGTTCTGCAATGACGAAAACCAAGGCCAGCAGATGCAGCACGATGGATATGCGGATCAACAGCGCAGGTTGCCAGCGTGAATCACGCATTGGGTTGACTGGCGAAAATTGCAGAATAGATCAGCGCAAGGATGACGCCAGGTGCCACGGTAACGCCCATCGCCTGCAATATCGATAGATTGGAAAAGGAAAGCAGGCCAAAGCCCGCGACGGTAGTAAGGTTGGCAAACAGCATCGAGGCAAGAGTGCGCGGCGAAATGGTGTGGCCAATAGGTTCGGGCTCAGTCATTGGAGGGTGATCGGCCCGATCAAAAAACAGGGCGTAGTTGGAGCCCACCGCGACCACCAACAGCAAGCCCACCAGATGCAGAATAATCAATTGCTGGCCAAACACGGCCAATCCCGCCGTGACGGTGATGACCGCGGCCGCGAGCGGCGCGATGATGCGCACCACGCGCATGGGCGAGCGAAAAACCAATAGCAGCAATCCGATAATGGCAACCAGCCCGCCCAGCGACAACAGGATAGCTTCATCCAGGTAGCCGGAATACAGTTGATCGGACTCGGCTTTCATATCCACGAACAGAACATCGGACAAACCCGTGGCGCCAGCGGTGCTTAGGGCAGCGCGAATCCGATTTGCGTTGATGCCGGCGCTCTTGGGTGCGGTAAGCGGCAGCAGGGCGCTCCAGTGATCGCCTTGCTGGATGAGCAGCGCAGCCACCGCCATGGCCATCGAGGTCTGTTCGAGATCGGCAGCCTGCAACAAGGGCTGGCTGCGCGCGACCGCGACATCGGCGAGAAACGGCGTAAATAGTTGCGCGCGCAGCGGCAAGCCCTGAACCGCTTGCGCCAGCCGCGTTTCCATCACGGCGGGCGGCGGCAGGCTGGCCTGGCGGGCGCGTTGCGTCGCCGTACTGGGAAGATAGCGGCTGGGACTCTCGAATCCGGCGAGTTCGCCTTGATCGACCTGCGCTTGCAGTATCGTGGAAACCTGTTCGGAAGACCTCAATACCGCTTCCCGGCTCGCGCCGGATACGACCACCAGATAACGCACGTCAGGCGCGCCCATTTCGGCGCGCAGACTTGCATCCAACGCCACATCGGCCTGCGCTACCGGGCTTAATGAGGATATCTTGTCATTCCATAAACTGGCGCGGTGCAGGACGAGAATGGCACAGGCCGCCAGCAGCAGTATCGCGGCCGCCCATCGCAGTCTGGCGGCGCGCTGTACCAGACGGGATAGGACAAGGCCGATAGCCGATACATCATGAATGCGGAAGTCCATCGGCAGCAGATGAGGCAAGACGAAGCGGGTCACCGTTGCGGCGGCTATCAGGCCGGCAATGGAATACAGGCCGAGTTGCGCCAGACCAGGAAAGCCGGACAGCAGCAGCGACGCAAAGCCGAATATCGAGGTCAGCACACCGAGACGGACGGTGGGCCAGAAGCGCTCGATCCAGTTCTGCTGGTCGGAACCGCCCTGTTCTGATTGCAAAAACAGGTAGATTGAATAATCCACCGCCTCGCCGATCAGTGCAGTGCCAAATCCCAGGGTGATGCCATGCACCACGCCGAAGCCCAGACTGACCGCCGCGATGCCTGCCAAGGCGCCGCTGATGACGGGCAAGAAACCCAATGCCAGTGCGGTGAGGGAACGATAGACGAGCAATAATAGCGTGGCGATGATTGCGACGCCGATGATGGACAGCCGGCTGACCTGGCTTTTGATGGTGTCGCGTGAAGTCACCGAAAACACACCGGGGCCGGTCATCACCAGTTTGGCGGCAGGAGTTGCGCCGGGCGCCGTGGCAAACGCTTGCCCGATGGCGGTCATGGCGTGTTGCTGCGCGTCGGTATCGGAGCCGGAAGCGCGGGTTTGCATCAGCATCAAGGCGCGTGCGCCGTCGCGTGACGCCCATGCGCCATCAATCATCTGCGGGCGGGTGCCGCTGTTGAACTGGTCGAGCAATTGCACCATTTCACCGCTCGGGTCGTGTGGCAGCAGCGACTTGACCAGCAGCCCGGCAGGCGAGGCAAGCAGGTCGATGCTGTCGCTCAAGGCGGCATGCAGGCCGTCTACGCTGAAGCGTGCGGGCGTCACTGCGGGGCTTAGCAGGTAGCGATTGTTGAACAGAAAAGCACGGTCGCGCTCGGCGCCGACGGGCTCGCCGTTGTTGACGCTAACGAAAGCAGGGTCGGCGCGCAGGCGCTGGGCGATTTGTTTGGAAAGCCTGGCGCGGGTGGACGCGTCGGCGCCTTCAATGCCCGCCAGAATCAGGCGCGAGGCCAGGCCGTCACGTATCTGCTCCAGGAGCAACTGCTGTGCCGGCGTGGGGCTGCGTGGTAGGAAAGCCGATAAATCAGTGGTGACCTGGCTGCGGCTGATGATGATGCCACAGGCGAGGACGAGCGCCAGCCATAAGACGATCGAAGTCCGGGCTATCGCTGTCCGGCCGTGCCGCGCTGAGGCTGGTCTCACGGTGCGGCCAGTTTTTCGATGAGCATAAGCGAGCTGTCACCATCGGCCTGGGTGATTTCGATGCTGCGCACGGCGTCGCGCACGCCCGCAATTCGAATGCGCTTTACCACGGCCTGCATTTTTTCATCCAGCGGCAGCAGTCGCAGTGTCCAGCGCTCGACTGTGCCATCCAGACTCAGCCGGTAATTGCGTTCCAGCGCCTTGCGGTCACCCGCCAGGGTGCCACGAATGCTGTCGATGAAAGCCGCCAGCTCCGGGTAATCCTGCAATTGCAGGGCATGTTTTTGGCGGCCACGCTCGATCACCAGGGTGCCGTGATCCAGGATCATGGATTCCGGTCTGGGTTTGATGGTGCGCTTTTCCAGGTAGTCAGGTGCGGTGTAGAACAACTCCCCGGAGGATTCCACCGGCTTGTCGAGCATGGCGATGAATTTCTTCTCGACAAAGCGGGCATGGTCGGAGCGGATTTGCGCCAGGCCGTGCATGAGTTGATCGATACCCCACTCGGCGGCGTGACTGATCACGGGTACCAGCATCAGCGCCAATGCAACGAGCGCGTGCCGCGTGACGCGCAGCGAAAAGACCGGGGAGGAGGGCAGTGCCATCATGATTTGGGAGGCGTTGTAGTAGCCGCAGGCTGCCAGAAATCGAAAAAATTGAACCAGTTGTATGGCGCCTTGCGGCAGTATTGATCCAGCAGCGCGGCATAACGGGTGATGGCCCCGTCCAGGGCGGCATCGCGCTGATCGCGCGCAACCGTGGAAAAATCCGCCAGAGGTTCGAAATGAATCGCGTAGCGGTTGCCGCCCAGATACAGCCCCGTCATGAATACCACTGGACGCCGCAGCAATGCGGCCATGCGGAACGGCCCGCCGGGCAAGTTCGCGCTGGTGCCGAGGATTTGCACCGGGTGCAGGGTGTCGGCGCCCGGGGTGCGATCGGCCAGCATGCCGACGATGCAGCCTTCATCCAGGTGCTCCCGCACCTTGAGCATGGAATCAATCCGGCCCAGGCCAATGATATCCTGCACTGCCTCCGGATTGATGGCGGTCAGCATGGCATTGATTTTTTGTGCGTTGTCCTGGTGCATGACCATGGCGACGCGCAAATCCGTGTCTTTCCGGCCAATCGCCCGGATCACTTCGAAGCTGCCCAGGTGCGCGCCCATCAGGAACAGGCCTTTGCCGCCGGCAAGCAGGCGGCGCAGCATATCCTCGCCGTGCACTTCAACATCAAACAGTTCGAAGCGGCGATTGACCAGATAGACGCGGTCATGGACGGTGGCGGCAAAGGTGAAAAAATGCTGGTACAGGTTGCGCCAGCGGGGAGGGCGACCTAACGCACGCCTGAGATAATTCCTTGAAGCGCGACGACTGGCCGGTGCAAACAGCAGAAAATAAGCGGCGATCAGGTGCAGCACGAGGCGCGCTGCGCGCCGCCCCAGACGCAGTGAAATCCATGTCATGACGCGCAACATGAGCAGGTTGCCGCGCTCCGGGGTATGCGCCCAGGCGGCTAGTCTGGCTGTCGGGCGCGATGTCAGACAGGCGCTCCCGGCGCGATGCTGCCGCTGGCAATCTTGCGCATACCGGCCACGATGTCGAAACGTATCGTGCCGCTGGCCGAGAGGATGTGCCGGATCGCCAGTTCGTCGCCCGGGCTTGCCGGGCTCAGGAACTTGACCGAGCCGATCTCGCAGGTATCCAGCGCGATTCCAGTGGCAGCGGCGATTGCGTGCAGCACGGCGTCCAGCAGCAGCACACCAGGGAGAATGGGAGTGCCGGGAAAATGTCCGGCAAAGGCGGGATGATCCGGCGGAACAGTCCAGTGCGTGGCGTCATTCATGCGGATTTGCGTGCGCTGCGTGTCTGAAACAAGGCTTGCAGCACTGCGCGCGGAAGCTTTCCCGTGCGGTTGCGTGGCAGTGCATCGACAAACAGCAGGGGGCGCGGCAGGAAAACCGGGTCGATATGTTCACGTAGTGCCGCCAACAGATGTGGCGCATCCATACCCGGAGCCACCACACACGCCGCAAGCCGCCTAATGTGATCGTCGCCCGCTTCGTCCGGCAGGTAAAAAGCGCCATCCACCACGCCGGGAATGCTATTGAGCAGGTGGTTGAGACTCGCCAGCGAGTGCCTTTTGCCCGCAATATTGACCAGATCGGCGATGCGCCCGTGCAGCAAGAAATGCTCGTCTGTAACAGGTTCAATCATGTCGCTCATGGGGTTCAATGTCTCGATATGAGCACCACAGGCGCGCACGCAATCGCCCTCCACGATCAATTTTATCCCGGGAAACAGTTGCCACTCCGCGGTTTGCGCGGAGCGGCGGCTGGCAATCTGGCCGGTTTCGGTGCTGCCATAGATTTCCATCAGCGGGGCATGGCATCGCGCTTCGATGTCCTGCGCGAGCTTCGCAGACAGCGGCGCAGTGGCGCATACCACCCGCGTAATCTCCGGCAGCGCCAGCCCCGCATCCAGCAAGGCGCGCAGATGCACGGGCGAGGACACCAACACCCGTGGCGCGGGCACAGCCGCCAGTGCCCGGCAAATGTCCGCCGGGTAAAACGGCTGCGCATGGCTGAGCGCGTTGCCGCTGTGCCACGCCATCAGCACCGTGGATTCGAAACCGTACATGTGTTGCGGAGGTACCGTGCCAACGATGGCGCAGGGTGTGTCCTGCGGTAGCCCCAGACGCAATGCTTCGGCCTGCACACAACCGACCAGGGCGCCCCAGGTTTTTGGATGCGGTTGCGGGGTGCCGGTCGAGCCTGAAGTGAATAGCACCGCAATGCGCTGCCTGCCATCAATTTGCGGAATTGCACCAGCGTCCGCCTGGCTGATGGCCATGACCGGGTAGCGCAGTTGCGGCAGATCCACCGTGCATAGGTCGCTATCGGTCAAACAAAACACATCCGGCGCAAAAACCTTGATCTGGCGCACCACTTCCGCTGTGGGCGTAGGCGGCAGCAGGCTGACTTTGCCGGCGACAATCGCGGCCGCCAGGCCCACGCTGAAACGGTAACGATCGCTGCACATATTGAGCAGGTGACTCCCTGCGGGAAACAGGGCGACGAGCTGCCCGACCTCGGCCAGGAACCGGCGCAGCGTGACGGCGCCGTCGGCGCGCCAGGCGATGATGCTGTCCGGAGAGAGGTGCGATACCAGCGGCATCGAAGACATGACTAAGGCTGTGACAACTAGCGTGGACGCGCCGCGGTGTTCCTGAACGCCCGCACCGCATCGAGGATGCGCGTCCGCTGCATATCGGGTAGTACCCATCTGCGCACCCAGTACTCGGCAATGAACATCAACGCGACCAAAGGCAGCGTCAAAAAATTGGCAAAGACCGACCACGTGGCCAACGGCGCCAGAAAGAAGAGCAAGGTGGAAGCCAACGCCATCGCGGCAAAAAACAAGGCCCAGGCGATGGTGACCTGACGTGCGTAATTTTCATGCTGCGGCGTCACCAGTACATGCACCGCCTCTGCGAAGCGAGTGCAGAGGGGTTGCCGCCCGGCGACCAAAGTACGAGCAAAAGTCATGAACAGTATTAGCTGCATACCCACATGTTGCAGCCAGTAAACCAGCCCAAAATGTTGCTCAAGCGCCGACCATCCAGCCCATAGGGCAATACACAACAGCACCAGCACACCTAGCATGACAAAGCGCCGAGGTGAGCGCCAGGCCAGCGCCAGTGCAATCAATACCACGGGCGCAATGGCCACCAGCGCGCCCAGGTTGCCGCTGTGCGCGGATTCATTGGTGTAATGCGCCAGCAGCGGATAGCCGATCACCAGCGCAGCAATGCCCAGCCAGGGCACGATGCGGCGCGTCATTAGCGGGTTCTCTGTGCTGCGATAGTGTCGGAGAGGCTGCGTAGCGAGCTGAAAATGCTCTTGTTGTCTTCGCTGTCGCTACGCAGTTGCAGACCGTAACGCTTGGACACCTCCAACGCGACTTCCAGCACATCGATCGAGTCCAGGCCCAAGCCTTCGCCATACAACGGGGCGTCAGGGGCGATTTGATCTGCCGTGACCTCGAGGTTCAGACACTTAATCATCAATTCCGCGACTTCACGTTGCAAATCTGCAGTACTGGGGACAGCGGGTTTCTGATCATCTTGCATGGTGTTCATAGGGAAGCTCAGAGCAAATGAGTGATTAATGCGCGGTGAGGTTCTGAAGCGGTGAATTTGGTCGGTGAATCGGGTTTTGGTCTGCCATCGAGCCCTGCTCGTAGTCAAATTGTAGCGTTTTACCGTTCATCGGGCGCACCTATCCTGTGCAGCCCAGCGGGTTCACTCCAAATCCGGCTCGGAATTCAGTGAAAATCAACCTAAACTCGGCAGTTGGCCATCCTGCGGGCAACCGGAATGCCATATCTGGTGCGGGCTTCCAGCCGGTCGAGAGGCAACTTCGGAGCAGTTCCATTTGGGTGAGTTGCAAGAGTCGACGAATGAGCGCGGAATCAGCAAATTGCCGGGATTCTTGTCGTTCAACTGCCGGATTTAGGATCAAAAAACCTAGACAAGAGCGGAAGGCAAAATTGTGATTATGCTGAGATTCTCTATCGCATCGCCACTCCGGGATCGTAGGCAAGGGGGCGAACGCTTCGATCTACAAGGCGGGCGCTCAAGCGATCACGTGCGGATCACGATCGACTACGAGCTCTAGCCCGTCTAAGCCGTGCTGCTGCCGGGGGGCAGGTTCTTGCGTAGGTTGTTCTGCCGGCGCCGGTCCAGCCACCAGGCGAGCGCCGGCAGCACGACGAACGAACCGGGCATCACCATCACTGCGAGATAGGGGCTGACCATGGACAGCCGGCGCAAGTGGGTGACGATCTGGCGCTTGTCCTCCGCCGACCATTTCTGCTTGTTGCGCGGCTTCATCAACAAGGGCATCAGACCGGTTATCTGCACGACTTCGCCGAGAACGTATTTTCGTTCCCGGTCCATCATTTCCATCACGGTCCCGACGATGACTGGCTTGCGCATGCGCTAGCAGCCTGTCGGACTTGAGTTGATCATACGAGCAATAGCGGCGATGGAAAGTGAGCGGGTCGGAGAAAATGGTGAATTTGGCGCTGTGCGAACT
>JGI1356J14229_10002622_pt1 | contig 14101 bp, 14 predicted proteins | sample Subgrocontami58m_FD_14229 | JGI IMG/M metagenome (IMG submission 14229) | reverse complement strand
AGGCGCCCATGATCCTCGGCATCTTGTCCGCTGCAACGCGTTTGGCTGAATCAGTCATTCATTTCAACTAGCAGAACCGCGGGCCGGGCGCGAGAAAGACGGGCGGCGCAAACCGCCAGTCATCTGTAACCTTAATTGGCGCGCCCGAAGAGATTCGAACTCCTGACCCCCAGATTCGTAGTCTGGTGCTCTATCCAGCTGAGCTACGGGCGCTAGGCCGGCGCCGGGATCTTAATCCCCGCGGAACGCGCGATAGCTATAGCCTTCGCGTTTCATTGGCAAGGGTTTGACCCGGCCCGCCCATGCTCGCGACCCATGCGAGCGCCACATTCTCAATGCGGATGCGATGATAAAGAATGAGCGCGTTGAGTAATGTGAACCCGGCGGCAAAACCCGGCAGTCCCAGAGCAAGCGGGACGACAGCGATCTCCAGCGCGACGATGAGATAATTAGGATGCCTGAGCCAGCGATACGGCCCGCGCGCAACCAGGCGTTCCCCGGGCAGCACGATGATGCGCGTCGTCCACCTGCGCCCGAGCGTGACGAGAACCCAAATCCGGCCGGCTTGCAGCAGGATGAACACCACCAACAGAAATGGATCTATGGCGCGATCGCGGCCAGCCAACCACAGACCCGCAAGCCAGGCGGCGTGCAGCGCGACCATCCACGGATAATGCGAACGGCCAAATTCAACTCCGCCCGCCGCCAAGAGACGTGCAGTGTTCCTGCGCGCCAGCACAAGCTCAGCGAGGCGCTGCGCGACAATGAACGCAATCAGGAAAGCGCCCTCACCCATGCGTAGCTTCGACGGCAAGAAAGCTGGCGGTAAAGCCGGGGCCAAGCGCGGAAAGGACGGCGGAACCGGAAAAGCCGCGCGCGAGCGCGCGTTCCAGCACGAACAAGACCGTCGGCGCGGACATATTGCCGAAGTCGCGCAACACGGCGCGTTCGTCGGCGAGCGTGCCGGTTTGCAGCTCCAGCGCGGCTTCCACCGCTGCGAGCACTTTGGCGCCGCCTGGGTGACAGATGAATCTGGTGGATCCGTTTAACCCTTCGCTTTTCAAGAAACGCCGCGCCGGGCCGGCCAGCCGCTCTTCCACAAAGCGCGGCAGGGAACGCGACAGCACCACGCCGAAGCCGATCGGATCCACCGACCATCCCATCACGTCGAGCGTGCCAGGCCACAGATGTTCGCGCGCGGCGCCGATCTGGATTTTGCCGGGCTCGCCGCCGGCGCGCAGCAATACGGCCGCGGCTCCGTCGCCGAACAGCGCCGAGGCAATCACGTCCGCCTTGCCGCCGCGATCGCGCCGGAAGGCCAGCGTGCAAAGCTCGATCACCACGATCAGCACGGTGTCGCCGGGTTTGGCGCGGGCCAGCCGCGCGCCGATCGCCAGCCCGGAAACGCCTCCGGCGCAGCCGAGGCCGAACACCGGAATGCGGCTCACGTCCGGCCGAAAGCCAAGGCGTCGCCCGACGCGTGCCTCGATGCTCGGGGTAGCAATCCCGGTCGAGGACACGGTGAGAATGACGTCGACGTCGCGGGCGGAAATTTTGGCGCGCGCCAGCGCCTTCTCGGTTGCCTGCACAAACAGGGCGTCGGCGCCTTCGAGATAGGCTTGCGTCCGCTCGCTCCAATCGCGCGGCGCATCGAACCACTCCAGCGGCCGGACGGAATAGCGGCGCTCGATGCCGGCGTTGATAAACACGTCGGCGAGACCCGGGTAGCGGGCGAACGCGCGCCCGAAGACGCCTTGCATGCGCTCCGCGACCTGCGCCTGTTCAAGCAGGTGCGGCGGTACTGCCGTCGCGTATCCCGAAATGGAAACTGGATCGACCATCGCTCATCTCCGGCTGCGCGAGTCCGGCAGCGTTCAGCCGAGCAGGCGCAGAAAAAATATGATGCGCCGGATCCAGGGGCGGGCCAAGCTGGGCGCGAAATAACGCGCCGGCCTGCCAGCCGGCCCTCGCATTGACGAGCACGGGCGGCCCCCTTATAAGCCGCGTAACTGCCGCTCCGGGTCCATGAAATCCGGGTTTTGGCGGCTTTATCCAGGCCTTAGCCCGCCTATCCCATCCAGCGGAGAAGACTTGTGAAGCGGACCTACCAACCGAGCAAGCTTGTGCGCAAACGCCGTCATGGTTTCCGCGCCAGAATGGCCACCAAGGGCGGCCGCCGAGTCGTGGCGGCGCGGCGGGGGCGCGGGCGCAAGCGCCTGAGCGCATAGAGCCAGCGCCGGGGCGGCGCGGGCGTGTCTCATGGAACGATTGAGGCAAAGGGCGGATTTCCTGGCCGCGGCGGCCGCGGCCAAGGTAGCGACCAAGGCTTTCGTGCTGCAAATGCGTGATCGCCGCGAGCACGGACCGGCGCGCGTTGGTTTCACTGTCTCGAAAAAGGTCGGCAACGCGGTGGAGCGCAATCGCGTGCGGCGCCGGCTGCGGGAAATGGTGCGACTCTCGGCCACCGGGATGACACGCCCCGGACATGATTATGTGCTGATCGGGCGGCGCGCGGGCCTTACCGTGCCGTTCGAGGGAATGGTTGAAGATTTCAAAGTAGCCTTGCGCCGTCTGAACGAAGGACACGGCAAGTCAAAAGCACCGGAGTTGCGTCATCTCAAGGGGTGATCGAAAGAGCCTATGATGGACAATCAGAAAAACACTATTCTCGCCATCGCCTTGTCGGCGCTTGTCCTGATCGTATGGCAATATTTCGTCGGCATGCCGCAGATGGAAAAGCAGCGGCAGATTGCACAGCAGCAGGCCGAGCAACAGACCAAGCCGGCACCCGGCGCCGCCGTTCCGGCGCAGCAGCCGCAGCAACAGGGCAGCGCGCCGCAAGCGCCGGCTCAATCGGGCGCGGCCCCAGGCGCAACGGCCCCGGGCGCGGCGGGACCGGCCCAGCAGCTTCCGCGTGCGGCAATCGTCGCGGCGACGCCGCGCGTTCTTATCAACACGCCAACCATTCAGGGTTCGATCGCGCTCAAGGGCGGGCGCGTCGATGACCTCTCTCTTGTCAAATACCGCACGGCCGTCGATCCCAAATCGCCGCCGATCGTGTTGCTTTCGCCGTCAGGGAGCCCGGAACCGTTTTATGCGGAGTTCGGCTGGGTCGCGGGCGGCGGCACGCCCGTAAAATTGCCCGGAACGGACACCGAATGGCGTCAGGAAGGTTCCGGCGCGCTTGAGGTCGGCCGCCCGGTCAAGCTCGTCTACGACAATGGCGAGGGGCTGCAATTCCGCCGCACCATCGCGGTCGACGACAAGTATCTTTTCACCATCACCGATGAAGTAGCGAACAAGGGCTCGGCGGCGGTCACGCTCTATCCCTATGCGCTGATTTCCCGCCACGGAACCCCTCAGACTTTGGGCTATTACATCTTGCATGAGGGCCTGATCGGCGTAATGGGCGACGAAGGGCTGCAGGAGATCACCTATTCGGACGTCGAGAAGAAGAAGGCGATTTCCTTCAATATCACCAACGGCTGGTTCGGCATCACGGACAAATATTGGGCGGCGGCTCTGTTGCCCGACCCGTCGGCGCATCTGCGCGCGCGCTTTTCCGCGGGGACGCTCGGAAACCTGAAGACCTATCAGACCGACTACCTGCTCGACCCCGTGACCGTTGCGGCCGGCGGCACCGGCTCGGCGAGCGCGCGGCTGTTCGCGGGCGCCAAGGAAGTCGCGGTGGTGGACGGCTACGACAAGCAGCTCGGCCTCAACCGCTTCGAACTGCTGATCGACTGGGGCTGGTTCTACTTCTTGACCAAGCCGGTGTTTTGGACTCTCGACTGGCTCTACAAGCTCACCGGCAATTTCGGCGTCGCCATTCTCATCATCACGGTGCTGGTGAAGATCCTGTTTTTCCCGCTCGCCAACAAGTCCTATGCCTCAATGGCGAAGATGAAGGCGGTACAGCCGCAGATGCTGGAAATCCGCGAGCGCCACCCCGACGATAAGATGAAGCAGCAGCAGGCGATGATGGAGCTCTACAAGAAAGAGAAGATCAATCCCGTTGCCGGCTGCTTGCCGATATTGATCCAGATTCCTGTCTTCTACGCGCTCTATAAGGTGCTGTTTGTCACTATTGAGATGCGGCATGCGCCGTTCTTCGGATGGATCAAGGATCTCTCGGCGCCCGACCCCACGAACTTGTTCAATCTGTTCGGCCTGATCCCCTGGGACCCGACGATCATTCCGCTGATCGGCCCATTCCTGCATCTCGGCGCTTGGCCGCTGATCATGGGCGTGACCATGTGGTTCCAGATGAAGCTGAACCCCGCGCCGCCCGATCCGACGCAGAAGATGATCTTCGATTGGATGCCGCTGATCTTCACCTTCATGCTCGCCAGCTTCCCGGCCGGCCTGGTGATCTACTGGGCCTGGAACAATACGCTCTCGGTCACTCAGCAGGCGGTGATCATGCGCAAACACGGTGTCAAGATCGAGCTGTTCGACAACCTCAAGAGCGATCTGCGGTCGCTCTTCCTCAGGAAAAAGGGCGGTTGAGGCGTCACCCCGCGGGGCATGACGACTGCCATGACCAGCGATTTCACTGCCAAGGAACTGAACGCGGGCCGCCGATTGTTCGCCGGATCGTGGCAGTTTGCCCGTGCGTCGGGCTCGCTTGAGTCATTGCCGCCGATGGACGGGATTGAGATCGCCATTGCGGGCCGATCCAATGTGGGCAAGTCGAGCCTCATCAACGCGCTGACCGGCCGCAAGGCCCTGGCCCGCACCTCGCACACGCCTGGCCGCACCCAGGAACTCGTTTTCTTCACCGCCGGAGGCAAGCTCGCGATCGTCGACATGCCAGGCTACGGCTACGCCGAGGCGCCAAAGGTCAAGGTCGAGGCCTGGACTGAGCTGATCCACGCCTACTTGCGTGGCCGCGCCAAACTCGTGCGCGTTTACGTGCTCATCGATGCCCGCCATGGCTTAAAGCCCGCTGATAACAAGGTCCTGGACAGTCTGGGCGAAGCCGCCATGAGCCACCAAATCGTGCTCACCAAGGCCGATCAGATAAAGCCCAAGGAGTTGGAGACCCGAATCGCGGCGGCCAAAGAGGCGCTGGCCAAGCGCGCCGCCGCCTTCCCGGACGTGCTGGCAACCTCCGCGCATACCGGCGCCGGCATCCCCGAGCTTCGTGCGGCTATTGCGCGACTTTTGGCGGAGAGGGCCTGAGGAAAGCGTTTTCGCCCCTTTCGCCCGGGCGCTGCGCCCGCTAATAAGGCGCCAATTCGCAGGATCGCCCCGATGAGCTTGAGCCCGCACGACCAGGCCCGCGTTTTGTCGGAAGCGCTGCCGCATATGCAGCGCTACGACGACCAGATCGTGGTCATCAAATACGGCGGGCACGCCATGGGCCAGGAGCAGACGGCGCGCGATTTCGCCCGCGACGTGGTGCTGCTCGAGCAGACCGCCGTCAATCCGGTCGTGGTGCACGGCGGCGGGCCACAGATCGAGACAATGCTGAAACGGCTCGGCATCAAGTCGGAATTTGCCGGCGGCCTGCGGGTGACCGACGCCGCCACCATGGAAATCGTCGAGATGGTGCTCGCCGGCTCGATCAACAAGCAGATCGTCGGCTTCATCAACGAGGCAGGCGGCAAGGCCGTCGGACTCTGCGGCAAGGACGGCAACATGGTGGTCGCGCGCAAAGCCACCCGTCACATCATCGATCCGAAATCGAAGCGCGAGCTGCCGGTCGATCTCGGCTTTGTCGGCGAGCCTGAAAAGATCGACGTCACCGTACTCGACCAGATTCTCGGCCGCGAGCTTATTCCGGTGCTGGCTCCGGTGGCGACCTCGGCAAATGGACAGAGCTACAACGTCAACGCCGACACCTTTGCCGGCTGCATCGCCGGCGCGCTCAAGGCCAAGCGCCTGCTCCTGCTCACCGACGTCCCTGGCGTACTGGATAAATCGAAGTCGCTCATCGGCGAACTGTCAGTGAACGACGCGCGGCGCCTGATCGCCGACGGCACCATATCGGGCGGAATGATTCCCAAGGTTGAGACCTGCATTGAGGCGCTGGATAAGGGGGTCGAGGGCGTCGTCATCCTCGACGGCCAGGTGCCGCATGCGGTGCTGCTTGAGCTTTTCACCGACCACGGCGCGGGCACGCTGATACACCGATAGCGCGGCGACCTAGCCGCAGGAATTCCAGGAGAAGGCCCGTGTTATTCGGATCCACCGGTCAGGGCAGCGAGGCCGTCGCAGGCCCCGGCACGCCGCGCAAAGGCGCGCCGCACCGGCTTGCCTTTGGTCTTGAACGGATTGGTTTGGTTTCCTTACGTTTTCCACTCGCCGTCACGCTCGCCGTCGTCGCGCTCTCCCTGGCGGCGGCAGTCGGAGTCACGCGCCTCAAAGTGGACGATTCGCTCAGTCAACTATTCCGGTCGGACACGGCGGAATTCAAGCAATACGAGGAAGTGGCGCGCCGCTTTCCCTCCAGCGAGTTCGACGTGCTTGTCGTCATCGAAGGCAAGACGCTGCTGGCCCGGCCGTCACTTGCGAAGCTGCGGGACCTCGTCATCGACCTCCAGCTGATCGACGGCGCCAAGGGATTGATCTCGCTGTTCTCGGCCCGCCAGCCGCCGGAAGGCGGGCGGCTGCCCGCGCCGCTTTTCCCGCAGGAACTCCCCGAAGGCGCCGGCTACGACAAGCTGATCGATCAAGTGAAGGCGAACGAGATCATCCGCGGCAAGCTGTTGTCGGAAGACGGCGAACTCACCCTCATCGTGCTCGCGCTTGATCCGGCCGTTGTCGACGGTAAGGGCCTGAATGGCGTCATCAGCGAAATCCGCAAGACCGTCGCCGCGGACCTGGCCGGGACCGGGCTCAACGGCCAGCTGTCCGGCGTGCCGGTCATGCAGCTCGAAATCCGCAATGCCGTCGAGCGCGACCGGCTGATCTACAACGCCGTCGGTTTCATCGCCGGATGCCTGATCGCCATTCTGTTCTTCCGGCGCGTATCCTTCATGATCATGGCGGCCGCTCCGCCGCTGATCGCCATCCTTTTGGCGCTTGGCTGTCTCGGCTGGCTCGATTTCCGGCTCAATATGTTCCTCAACGTGATGACGCCGCTCATCATGGTCATCAGCTTCTCGGACAGCATGCAGCTTACCTTCGCGGCGCGCGACCGGTTGCTGGCTGGCGAAAACAAATTCGAAGCGATGCGCAACGCCATCCTGGTCGTCGGACCCGCCTGCGTGTTGACGCATGGAACCGCGGGCCTCTCATTCATCGCTTTGCTGTTTTCCGATTCCGATCTGATCCGGACATTCGGGATGGCGGGCCTGATCGCCACCCTGATCGCCTTTGTCGCCGTGCTGACGCTCATGCCGTTGCTGGGCGTCCTGCTGCTGCGCAAGGAAGCGAGATTTGCCGCGAAGGTGAAGGGAGCGGATGCCGCCGTGGATACCCTCCGCAGTCTTTGCCGCTGGATCGCTACCCACATGGTGCGCCACCCGCATCTCTACAGTCTGCTGAGCGTGCTGATCGTCGGCGGCTTGGCGCTGCTCTACGCCAATCTCGAACCGCGCTACAGGCTTGCGGATCAAGTGCCCGACAAGCAGCAGGCCGTGGCGGCGAGCAGCCGTCTTGACGCCAAGCTCACCGGGGCCAATCCTGTCGATGTACTGATTGAATTTCTGCAAGAAGCGTCGCTCTATGCGCCGGCGACGCTTGCGGTGATCGGCGGCGTGCACGCGGCCCTTGAGAAACAGGCCGGCGTCGGCAATGTATGGTCGCTGGAAACGCTGCGGCGATGGCTTGCCGAGAAGGCGGGAAAGTCTGACACCGCGAGCCTGAAGCAATACGTTGACCTGCTGCCCGAGCACCTGAAGCGCCGCTTCATTGCCGCCGAGGAGAGCGCCGTGGTCGTATCGGGCCGCATTCCCGACATCGACGCGAGTCAGCTCCTGCCCGTCATCGAAAGCCTCGATACGGCACTTGACGAAATACGCGCGAAGAACCCGGGCTATCGCATATCCGTAACCGGCCTTTCAGCGGTCGCCGCCCGCAACAGCGCCAGCATGATCGGAAAGTTGAACAGGGCGCTGACCGTCGAGATCGTCTTCGTCGCGGCTTTCATCGGCATCTGCTTCCGCTCGCTGTTCGTGATGGCGGTGAGCACCCTGCCCGGCATTTTCCCGATCGTGATTTCGGGCGCCGTTTTATGGGCGATGGGCGAAGGCCTACAGTTCGCGAGCATCGTGGCACTAACGGTGTCTTTCGGGTTGGGGCTCAGCGCGACCATCCATTATCTGAACCGGCTGCGGCTGGAGTATCGGCCCGGCGAGGACCCGAAGCTTGGTGTCATCCGTCCGACCGTGCTTGTCGGCCCGGCGCTGATTCTCACCTCTATGGTGCTGGCCTGCGGACTGGCGGTGACGGTCTTTTCTGATCTGCCATCGCTGCGCTTGTTCGGCTGGCTCAGCGCATTCGCCATGATCGCGGCGCTAATCGGCGATCTCTTGATTTTGCCGGCGACGGTGATGTCGCTGCGCGAGGTCATCCGTTGGGCCAGGAAGCACTTGGCTGCGCCCGGACCAGCGTCGGGAGCCTAACTTCCGCGATTGAGGGTGATCGCGGCTTGCGACATTTCGCTTCCTGACGGCGCCGTGATCGAGATCGATTGCCGGTCGCCGCTGGTCGTCAAGAAAAGCAGCGCGACAAAGGTTTGACTATCCACCCTGACCTCGATCTGGCTGCCGCTGACCGCGCCCGTCACTTGGCCCGCCACCCCGCGCGTCGTCTCGTTCCAGTCCCCCAGCACCTCGCCGTTCCGGTAGGTAATATTGCCCTGCAACTCGAACTTGTAGCTGTCGCTCGCGCAGCGCAGTTCGAACCGTGCCTTCGAGCCGCCGCCCGCGACTTCGTACTTCGCCCGGCAGCGGATGCGCTCATTTGAGCCACCGGAGAGCGCCAAGGTACCAGCGCCCGACCACGCCCCCGCCAGAACGGCAAAGGGACCGGGTTGTTGGGCATGTGCAGCTACGGCAAAAGATAGCGCGGCCGCAAATGCGGCGCTCTTGAATGCTAAGGCACGGGCGTTAAACGATCGCGTCAACATCAATTTCGTCCTGACTTGTGGCCGGCCCTTCTATCTTAACGCGTCAATCGTTACTAAAGCGCAATCCGGCGAAGTGGGAACCGGTTCGCCGCAAGATTGCGCGACAAACTGAGGAATCTAGAGTCTGATCCGATTTAATCTAATCGGATCAGACTCTAGGTGCGAAGCGCTTTGCAAGGGCTAACGCCAGGATTGCGGAAATAAAGCCCTTCCGGCGATAGGCGGCAGCCGTGTTTTTGCATACCGGGAGGCGACCAGACCCCAATATTTTTGCGGCTTTGCCTCATTTCCAAGTGCTGCGCCAGCACCATTCAAGCTATAAACGGCCGCCCGAATGCAGCCTCTGATCGAAGGCTGCGCAATGTGTGCGACGAAGGCTGCAATTGATGAATACCCGCTTCAATGGCCATCGGTATCGCGCGCGGTTTCGGCAAGCAGCCCGCGCAATTGCGGCATTATTGCTTGCCGCCAGCCTGGCTTGGCCTGCAAACGCCCAGACGGTTGTCGATCTTCAACTCGTGCTCGCGGTCGACTGCTCCAACAGCGTCAACGACGTGCGCTTCGAGTTGCAGAAGCAGGGCTATGCCACCGCGTTCCGCAATCCCCAGATCATCAAAGCGATTGGTTCGGGAGCCCAGCAGTCCATTGCCGTCACCATGGTGCAATGGACCGGGCCGTTCAATTATGCCCAGGTGGTGCCCTGGACACTCGTCAAAGACGCAGAGTCCTCGCGCGCTCTTGCCGCTGCCATCGCCAATTCATCGCGCGAGCTTTTTGGCGGCAGCGGCACGTCGATCAGCGGGGCCATTGACACCGGCATGTATCTGTTGTCGCAAAGCCCATTCAAGTCGCAGCGCCGCACCATCGACATTTCCGGTGACGGGGCCAATAGCAGCGGACGCTCGGTTGTCAACGCGCGCGACGACGCGGTAGCCGCCGGCGTCGGCATCAACGGCCTTCCGATCCTGTCGGTCGAGCCGAACCTCGATCGCTACTACTACAGTTTCGTGATCGGCGGGCCCGGCGCCTTCATGATCCCAGCGTCGAATTACGAAAATTTCGCCGACGCCATCCTGAAGAAATTGATCCTTGAGATAGCCGCCAACGAGGACGCGCCCGCCATGCAGAAGTGGGGCGCCGTCTTGGCAAGAAAACCGTGAAAGCGATGCTCGCCGGCAAGAGCGCTTTTCGCGGGCGCCTGATGGCCGTCATGTTGGTGCTCGGTCTCGGTGGATCCACGACCGCTGCTGACACGACCGTCGATCTGCATCTCGTGCTTGCGCTCGACGCATCCGGCAGCGTCAACGACGCGCGCTTCGAGCTGCAAAAGCGGGGTTATGCGGCCGCCTTCCGCAATCCGCAGGTGATAAAGGCTATCGCGTCAGGGGCGGAGCAGTCTATTGCGGTGACAATGCTGCAATGGACAGGACCATTCCTTCATGTTCAGGTGGTGCCGTGGACGCTGATCAAAGATGCGGCGACTGCCCGTGCCTTTGCCGACGCGATCGACAATTCGCAGCGCGAGCTTTTCGGCGGCGGCACGTCGATCAGTGGCGCTATCGACCACGCGATGACCTTGTTTGTGCAAAGCCCGTATAAGTCGCAGCGCCGCACTATTGATATTTCCGGCGACGGCGCCAATACCAGCGGACGGTCGATCATCGGCGCGCGTGACGATGCGGTGGCAGCCGGCGTTGGCATCAATGGCTTGCCGATCCTGTCGCTCGATCCGATGCTCGACCGCTACTACTACAATTTCGTGATCGGCGGCCCCGGCGCTTTCATGATCCCGGCGGCGAATTATGAGAACTTCGCCGACGCCGTTCTAAAAAAATTGATCCTTGAGATTGCCGGCAACGCCTATGCTCCTATGAAAGATTGGGGCGCGGTGCTGGCAGGAAGGCCGTAAGCGCGTCAAGAAGCAATGAATACGTCCCCATCACGCGGCTTCGAGCATGTCAAAACCTGGGTGTTCGACCTCGACAACACGCTCTATCCGCATCACCTCAATCTCTGGCAGCAGGTGGACGAGCGCATCCGCGACTATATCTCCCGCCTGCTCAACCTTTCGCAGACGGAGGCATTCCACCTGCAAAAAGACTATTACAAGCGCTACGGCACCACCTTGCGCGGCCTCATGCTCGAGCACGGATTGCAGCCCGACGACTTTCTGGATTTCGTGCACGAGATCGACCACTCGCCGCTGGAGCCCAATCCACAGCTCGGCGCCGCCATCGGCAAGCTCGAAGGCCGCAAGCTCATCCTCACCAACGGCACGCGCAAGCACGCCGACGTGGTGATGAGGCGACTTGCGATTCATGAGCATTTCGATGACGTGTTCGATATCGTCGCAGCGGAGCTGGAGCCAAAGCCCTCGCCGCAGACTTATGACCGATTTCTTGCGCACCACGGCGTCGACCCGAAAAAGGCAGCGATGTTCGAGGACCTCGCGCGCAATCTCAGCACGCCGCATTCGCTCGGCATGACCACCGTGCTGGTAATTCCGGAAGGAACGCGCGAAGTGCTGCGCGAGGATTGGGAGATGGAGGGCCGCGACGCGGCCCATGTAGATCATGTCACCGACAACCTTGTCGCATTCCTGCAGCGCATTCGCGCGGCTTGATCTTTCACGCCCCGAGCTGCTGCACCAGCAAGGCAAAACCGAAGCCGGTGATCCCCGCGCCGACCAGCCGTAACGCTACGGGTTCGAAGGAAGGTCGACCGATCAGTCTGCGCGTAGCCACCATCGCTGCCAGCGCGATCGCTGACTGAATGATCGCAAGACCAGCGAGATAGGCGTAAAGCGGCGCTGGTTCCGCGCCGACGATGGATTCGCCGAGCGCATAGCCATGGAAAAATCCGGCGAGCGCGAAAAGCCCGAGCGCGACCATCCGGGGGACAGGCGGGGTGCGCAGCAGCATCACGCCGAGCACGACGACGGAAAGCGCGACGAGAATTTCGCCCGCCGGAATCGTCGCCTCGGTGATGTGGACGGCGGTGCCGAAGATCATGGCGAGGACAAAGCTCATGGCCAGCATCGCACCCCGGGGCTGGGGGGCGGCAATGCATCCGACGGCGATGACCGCGGCGAGATGATCGAGCCCGATCACCGGGTGGCCGAGGCCGGATAGCAGCCCCTGGAGGAAGGTCGCCGGCAACTGGTTGTCCATGACGTGGTGGGCGGCCGCCGGCTCAATCCATAGAGCCGCTACGGCCAGCCCAACGATACTTCCAGCCGACAGTCGTTGAATATTCCGCATCAATTACCTCCCCAAGGCTCCCTAATTGCCCGATCCTAACTCGGGTCTGCCGCCATGCTAGCGCAACTGCCGCGGCCGGGGACATCTCTTGACAGCCATGCCCCTTCCTCCGACAAACCGCGGCCAAGTTACCCGCCGAGGAGCCTTATGCCGCATAGCGATCTCGCCAAGACCATCGACGCCGCGTTCGAGAAGCGCGACACCATTGGTCCCAGGACCAAGGGCCCGGTGCGCAAGGCCGTGCAGACCGCGCTCGACCTGCTCGACCGCGGCGAAGCGCGGGTGGCGGAGAAGCAACCCGGCGGCAGCTGGCGCGTCAACCAATGGCTGAAGAAGGCCGTGCTGCTCTCCTTCCGGCTCAACGACATGGCCGTGATCCCCGGCGGGCCGGGCAAGGCAGTGTGGTGGGACAAGGTACCCTCTAAATTTGACGGCTGGGGCGCCAAACGTTTCCGCGCCGCGGGGTTCCGCGCCGTGCCGGGCGCGATCGTGCGCCGCTCCGCCTATATCGCGCCCGGCGTGGTGCTGATGCCGTCCTTCGTCAATCTCGGCGCCTATGTGGATTCCGGCAGCATGATCGACACCTGGGCCACCGTCGGCTCCTGCGCGCAGATCGGGAAAAACTGCCACATCTCCGGCGGCGCCGGCATCGGCGGCGTGCTGGAGCCATTGCAGGCGGGTCCCGTCATCATCGAGGACAATTGCTTCATTGGCGCGCGCTCGGAAGTGGCCGAAGGCGTCATCGTGCGCACGGGCTCGGTGCTCTCCATGGGCGTTTTCATCGGCGCCTCCACCAAGATCGTGGATCGCGAGAGCGGACAGGTTTTTCAAGGCGAGGTGCCGGCCTATTCGGTGGTCGTGCCCGGCACGCTGCCCGGCAAGGGCAACGCTCCCGGACTTTATTGTGCCGTCATCGTCAAGCGCGTGGACGAGAAGACGCGATCGAAGACGAGCATCAATGAGCTGCTGAGGGATTAGGCTTACTATCTGCACATCCATTTGCTTGATTGTTCCAGGGGGTGACCAATGCCGATCTCGCAACTGCTGTTCTCGTTCCGGGGCCGCATCAACCGCCAGCCTTTCTGGTAGGCAACGCTCGCGCTGATGATCGTTTCAGTCTTTTTGGTGCTTGTCGTTTCAGTCTTTGTGGTGCTTGCCACAATGCCGGTCTTCGGCCCGGTGGCTGCCAGTCTGATCGTCCTGCTCCTTTACCTTCCGCTGCTCTGGATCGGGCTTGCGATCGGCGCGAAGCACCTGCATGACCGCGAAAAGTCTGCCTGGTGGCTGCTGGTCTTTTATGTGCTCCCGAGCATGCTGCAGGTCTTTGCGGATTACGCCGGCGCAACGGGATTTATTTTCAACCTGGCCGGTGCGGCGATTGCGATCTGGAGCCTCATCGAACTCGGTTTCCTGCGCGGGACTCCCGGTCCGAACGAATATGGGCCGGATCCCCTACAACGGACTTCCTGAGAGGCTGGCTGCCTTCTTGACGCGGTAGTCAGCGACACGGCTAATGCCCTTATGAGTCCGGCCGTTGACCCCGTCGCCATTGCCCGCGATCTGCTGCGCTGCCCATCGGTGACGCCGGCGGAAGGCGGCGCGCTGCGCTACCTCGAAGGCATCCTGAAGGGTGCGGGCTTCACGGCGCATCGCGTGAGCTTTAGCGAGCCGGGCATGCCGGACGTCGAGAACCTCTACGCGCGCATCGGCGCCGCGGCGCCGCATCTCGTCTTTGCCGGGCATACCGATGTGGTACCGGCGG
>JGI1356J14229_10002604_pt1 | contig 14173 bp, 11 predicted proteins | sample Subgrocontami58m_FD_14229 | JGI IMG/M metagenome (IMG submission 14229) | reverse complement strand
CGGGCGGAGTCGTGGGGCGGGGCATTGGGGGCTGTTCGCGTCGGCACTCGCTTAGGCTCTCGGCGGGGCTGTATCCGCTGAGAGCCGGGGGGCTGGCGGTCTTGTGGCGCTTGCACCGCGTGAAGCCCCTCGCGTAGGTCTGCCAGCGCACCACCGGCAGGCCGGAGTCGTGGGGCGGGGGTTTAGGATGCTCTTGGCGCTTGCACCGCGCGTAGGCACTCCCCGTGGTTCTTTACGGGGTGTGCCGGGGGAACGGGATACCTTGAAGTTACTCTGTGAAAGCCTGACTGAGCGGAGGAAGGGATTTCCCCCTCCGGGGGACGCAAGGGGGGAATGGGACATTGCAGGGGGCGTGACAGGCATCCTCTCAGGTGCCTGGCGCGATCCCCTGCTTACCATCTTCGGGGGTGGGCGGTCGGGAATGTCCCCCTGGGGGGATGCAGGGGGGAGAGAATGCCGTGCGCGAAAAAGCAAGCGACATGCCGGTCCACGGTGCAGAGGAAGTGGACGGCGTGGCGCTTGCCTGTGCACGGCATGGAGAAATGCAGGACCCGTGACAGGGCTGGAGCAGAGGAATGCCCTGGCGCGGGGCCTGCTTCCGCTTATAGATTCCTAAATTCGCAATTGTGTTTCTATAAGAACTATGCAACATTAATACGAAAAATTGTAAAAAGTTAATATGTCGGAGATGCGTCCATGGCTAAAGAAGTAACCAGACACATTAGACGTGAAGTAGAGAGGGAACTCTGGGCACGGGCCGCAGGCCGGTGCCAATTCAATGGCTGCAATCGCCTGGTATTCAAATCACCGGTGACACAGGAACAAGTGAACATTTCGGAGAAGGCCCACATATACTCCTTCTCCAAAATCGGGCCACGGGGTTGGGGCCCCTTTGTCACGAACAGTAAACAGCTTAATGAGGTGGTAAACTTGATGCTGGTCTGTCATGACTGCCACAAAACGATCGACCAGGACGAGGCTGGCGACCGCTACCCTGCGGAACTTCTTGTCAAGTGGAAGGATGAGCACGAAAGACGCGTAGCTATCGTCACTGGCGTGGCCCCTACCAAAAAATCGCATGTCATCCTGTACGGGGCGAACATTGGGGACCAGACATCGAAGCTGCAGCCCGAGGCAGCGAAGGATGCTCTGTTCCCGGATTGGTATCCTGCTGAAGAACGTGCCATTCACCTTTCGATGAGTTGGGAGGGCAAGGATAGCGATCCTGCTTACTGGAAAACAGAAGCCGAAAACCTGAAGACCGCTTTCAATCGCCAGATCCGACCTTTGGTCGATGGCGCCGAGTGTTCACATCTTTCCTTGTTTGCGTTGGCACCTATTCCATTAATGATCCTGTTGGGCTCGCTGCTAACTGACAAAATACCCGAGCAGACATATCAGCTGCACAGGGAACCATTCCAGACCTGGAAATGGTCGGTCGGGCCAGCCAATTTCAAGTATATGATCAGTCAACCGCCATCCTTCTCGCACCCGCCCGCACTGATAATATCTTTGAGCGACCACATTGCGCCGACACGCATTACAGCTATCTTGGGGGAAAAGGTTTCCATCTGGGAACTGACAATTGAGCGCCCAAACAATGACTTCCTAAAGTCCAAGGCGCAGCTCTCCCAATTTCGCGAAACAGTCCGCCAGCTCATTGTCGACATCGGCAAGGCCCACGGAAAGCACACGCCACTGTCAATCTTCCCTGCCATGCCAGTGGCGTGCGCTGTCGATCTCGGTCGGATACGGATGCCGAAGGCTGACAGCCCGTGGTTCATTTACGACCAGAACAACGAGTGTAAGAAATTCATACAAGCTTTAGAAATAGGAGGACCCGATCATGAATAATACCGCCAGAAATCGTATCATCGAAGAGGTCGCCGGGTCTATCGACATCCCTGACTCCGCCTATGAAAAGGCTGATGCCAGATACAAGGATCTGGGTGAATGGTTTGGACGGAAGGAGGCCCATTGCTACCCTTTCGGTCCGCACATCTACTCGCAGGGATCATTCCGGATAGGAACCATAATCCGTCCTGTGGTCGATGACGGGGAGTATGACCTAGATATGGGCTGCCGCCTGAGGGTGGGCGTCACTAAAGCTACCCACACACAGCAGCAGCTCAAGCACCTCGTCGGAGCGGACCTAGAGGACTACCGTATCGCGCGCGGCCTCAAAGAGAAGCGCCAAGAAAAGCCACGCTGTTGGCGGCTCAAATATGCCGATACGCTGAAGTTCCACCTGGATACAGTCCCGTCCATACCCGAAACCATAGAGCGCCGACGGCTCATCCAGGAATCTATTGGTCGGACCGGTGTCCCGGCCGCACTATCCATGAGCGTGGCTAATTTGACAGGGGCGATTACAGATAATCGGAGGTGGAACTACCAAATCATCCACGACGCTTGGCTGATGAGCAACTCGGAGGGCTTTGCCCTCTGGTTTGAGTCGCGCATGAGGTTGGCTAAGGCACTGATGGAGAGCCTGGCGCTAAAGGCCAGAGCGGCGAAGGTGGATGAGTTACCCGCTCGTCGATGGAAATCCCCCCTGCAGCGGTGCGTGCAGCTGCTGAAGCGTCACCGAGACGTGTTTTTTACCGATGACCCTGACGGAAAACCGCCATCCATCATCATCACGACACTTTCAGCGCGGGCATACCAGGGCGAAGCCGAGATTGCGGATGGATTAGGTACGATCTTGTCCAACATGGGAGCGCTGGTAAACCCCGCCTCACCTCGCGTGCCAAACCCGGTCAATCCAGCAGAGGACTTTGCCGATAGATGGAGTGATCCGACATCCCAACACCTCAACCTGGAAGCAAAGTTCCGGAACTGGCTGCGGCGAGCCCAGATAGATTTTGATGCCATTGGGAAGGAGAGCAAACCGGAGCTAATCGTGGAGATGGCGAAGGACAAGTTCGGTGCGTCGCTTAATACGAAGGATCTCAGTACCATACTCGGCAGCGTACCGGCGCAGAGGTCGCTCAAGCCTGCCGCAGTCCCTGCCGGGCTAAGCTTTCCCGACAAGCCGCTCGTTCCGAAGAAGCCCGCCGGCTTCGCCTTATAGGCCCAGCGCATGATGCCTTGGTTTCTAATAGATCCAGAAAGACTCAAACTGGAACGCACAGGTATTGCGGATCTCTTACGTACGGCCAATTGGCTTGTTGGTGCAGAGTGGCGTCTGGATGGAAAAGGGCTTTGCATTGATGCGGTCATTAGTGCCCACGGCTATGAGTACGAAGTGCGGCTCTCATTTCCCACCCTATACCCCGATGCTCCGCTTGACGTGCGCCCGCAGAAAATGCAATCCAGGATTTCCACCCATCAGTATGGAGGCGCAGACGGCGCGCTTTGTCTGGAGTGGGGTCCAGACAATTGGCACCGCGACGTCACAGCAGTTCAAATGCTGGATAGCGCACACCGACTGTTCGAGACCGAGAACCCTCTCGGAGAAAATCGCCCTAATATCCCTGTGGCGGCCCCATCCCGACACAAATTGACTGTGGGACAGGAATTGCGTGGCAAATGGATGCGGTGGTATTTAGGTAAAAAGCTCACCGAATATCTTGCATGCCAGCCAGGACATTCGGTTGGAACCATCAAATTTTCGCTCCGTACGATGGCTGAAAGCTGGGTATGCTTAGTACACGAAGCTATGCCGTTCGGAGGTAGCGCCTGGAGCGATGACCAGCTCCCAACAACCCTGCCAGGAACGGGGGAACTGAAGAGCGGGATTTGGTTCAAAACAGGATTGGATGGGAGGACTATCGGACATCCCAAAAAGCTTGCCGATCTACGAGACCTGTTAGTCGGCATGGAAGAGGTAAAATTCCTCGTAACTGATGGGACTTCACCCGTAGATGGCTTCGGGAGGTTGATATCTGCCATTCTGATCGTAGATGAAGCAGGGGAATTACACTTATTTATCGTATTTCCAGATGAAGATCTTTTAGTGTGTTCAAGGGTCTTGTCAGAGGATGAACCAGTTCAGACTCGTTCCCCTGAGTGGAACGAACTGAATTGTAAGACCATCGGTATCGTGGGCTTGGGTTCTGCCGGCAGTAAGATAGCCATAAGCCTTGCTCGCATGGGATGCCGGGCATTCTACCTGGTTGACCATGACCTATTACTGCCGGAGAATCTCCAGCGGCATGCTTTGGACTGGCAGGGGGTGCTACAGCACAAGGTTGACGCGATGAAGGTAGCGATTGACCTGGTGGCACCGGGAACTCAGATTGAAGTTAGTCGTTTGCATATTACAGGGCAGGAATCTAGCGCGTCCGTCAGTGGGGCTATGAGCCGATTGGCTTCATGCGACGCTATCATTGATGCGACGGCAAACACAAGGGTGTTCAACCTCCTGGCAGCCGTTGCCCGGACAGCCAGACGGCCCATGATCTGGATGGAAGTGTTTGGTGGAGGGATAGGTGGTTTGATAGCACGGAGTCGCCCCGTAACAGACCCAACGCCGCAGGACATGCGCGGCGCATATCTCCAGTATTGCACTGATAACCCAGTTCCGGCTTTAGATCCGGTTCATGGCAATTACGCAATCGAGACCGAAGAAGGCGAGGTGCTGGTAGCATCTGATGCGGATATCGCTATTATCGCGCATCATGCAGCGCGCCTCGTTCCAGATTGCTTTACCCTACCCGATCACTCAATTTTTCCGTACTCGATGTATCTGATTGGATTAGCTAAAGCCTGGGTCTTCGAAGCCCCGTTTGATACAATTCCTATCTCAATGGCGTCGTATGCTGTAGAGGGCTGGGACAATGGAACGAAACAAGAGCTCGGGCTTGTGGATGTTCAATTCCTGTGCGATTTGCTTGAAAAGGATAATAATGCAACTGCTGATACCCCCTGAAATTGTCCAGCATATGGTTGACGCCCTGAGGCAAGCTGGAAGGAGGGAGGTAGGCGGCATCCTGATGGGAGAGCACGTTGGACCTGATACCTTCCGTGTGAAGGAGTTAACCATACAGCGCAAAGCCGGCACTTTTGCGGCGTTCAGAAGGATGGTCGCGGAGATTCTCGGGCCACTCTTTGCTTTTTTCGATACCACCAAACACGATTACACTAGGTTCAATTATATAGGAGAATGGCACTCGCACCATTCATTCGCATTGATACCAAGCGAACGGGACCACAACACCATGCATGATATAGTGATGGACCATCGGGTTGGGGCGCGCTTTGTCTTGTTGCTCCTAGTAAAGCTGGACCATCATGGCCAATTTGAGGGCAGAATCACGGTTTACCAGCCAAACAAACTACCGTACACAGGCAATATTATCCAAGAGAGCCCAGGCACTCACTTGGATTTATTCCTATGACATTCGAGCAATTCACCCCCATGGATCTCATTTAACTGGACAACTATACTTTAAGGCCACCATGTGCGGCAGATATACCTTAATAACTGACCTATCCATCATCGAAGACACATTCCACGTCCAGGATGTCGATGTCGACTACCGACCTGGCAACAATATCTCCCCAGGCCAGCTAATAACTGCCATCATTAATGAGAATAAAATCCGCATGGTCACCTTTCGCTGGGGCCTCATACCCTACTGGGCCAAGGACCCGTCCATCGGCAATAACATGATTAACGCCCGTGCGGAGTCCGTAATGAGCAAACCAAGTTTCTCGGATGCTTTCAAGAGCCGCCGCTGTCTGATTATTGCCGATGGGTTTTATGAATGGGTGAAACTTGATACGAAAAAGGTCCCCTATCACTTTTCCCTCAAGTCTGGTGAGGCTTTCGGCTTTGCCGGCCTTTATGAAACTTGGATGTCGCCGGAAAATAAACCCGTCAGGACCTGTACGATTATCACTACCAATCCCAATGATCTGATAAAGCCGATCCATGATCGTATGCCCGTCATCGTGCCGAAGGATAAAGAAACACTGTGGATTGATCCCGCTGTGACGGACCAAAGGGCACTGACATCTATCTTAAAGCCCTACCCTGCCGAGGAAATGAAGATCACCGAAGGCTTCCTGCCGGCGCCATAGCTACACCTTGATATGAAGAAGCGGCAGGCCCAGGTGTTTCCGCTTTGTCTCGCCGTAAAGCCGAGTTTCCTCTCTTACCGTCGGCACCCCTCTTTTGCCTTGGCCACTCGTTTCGATTCCATGTGAGCCGCCCAGGTGCAGGGTGTGCTTGCCATATTTGCTGCTCAGTTCGTCCAGGGCGTCATAAACCGTCTTGATCTTTTCCGCCCTTACGGGATCCTCAAAGAGGGAATATTGTCTGACGTTGTCAGGAACCAGATCCACGAGGACAATCCCAGTAGCCCGGTAAAGGTCATCTTTCCTGAATAAATCCTGAAATGCCTGCTGCAAAAGATCGGTAAGCTCCATAGGCTGACTGGAGGGGCGGCTGAGCCTGATTTCACAGACTGAGCCCTCAAAATTCTGCTTCTTCAGGTAAGGTACGATTTTTCCTGGCGCCAGCTTATAACGCCTTGCCTTGATGCAGGCCGATTCCAGATTCCGCAACAGATGGGCGAAAAGATATACGGGATCGCGCGTAGGCGGGGCAAAAGTCTTCGTCTTGCTGATGGAGGCATAGACGCTCTTTTCTTCCGTTGTCACGGGATAGACCGATTCTCCCCGGAGTTCCCGCCAGATTTCCACGCCTGGTTTTGTAAACTTCTTTCTGACCGTCGCTTCTGGCAGCCGTGCAAATTCCAGGGCCGTTTTGACTCCCATTTTATTGAGATAACTGGTGGTCGCCGGTCCGATGCCCCATATCTTCTCTACGGGCAGGTTTTGCAGATAATAGGCGATTGCCCGACCTGGGATGATGGTCGTGCCGTTTGGTTTCTGGTGTTTCGAGGCCACCTTGGCCAGCACTTTGGTAAGGCTCAACCCCACGGTGACGGTTAGTCCCAAATCCTTATCAATCGCTTTTTTCATGTTGGCCGCGATCGTCTCGTAAGAAGAGCGCAGCGCCCGCCGCATCCCCGTGATATCGGCAAAAGCCTCGTCAATGGAATACTCTTCCACCTGGTCGGTAAAGCGCCGCATGATGCTGAACATACGCCGGGAAAAAAGGCTGTAGGTCTCATAATCGGAGGGAAGAATGATCAGACCCGGGCAAATCTTCTTCGCCTCATGCAAGGGAACGCCGCGCTTGATACCTATCTTTTTTGCGGGATAACTGGCGCAGGCAACGATGCCACGCTCGCCGCCGGTGATCAGTGGTTTTCCCCTAAGTTCCGGGTGGATCGCCTCCTCGCAGGACGTGAAGAAAGCATCGCCGTCGATATGAACAATGGCCTGGGGCCAGGAATGCAAGCTGAATAGGGTGTCGCTCATGGTAAAAACCTTGCAGGTTATAAGGTCAAATTACAGTTGTAAAAAGAATGATTATACCTTGAAGCTTTATTATAGAACTATCGTTCTATTGTCAATGGGCAGAAGAATTGTCCATAAGTAAAAAGCTTAAGATGTTATAGGACAGTGAGGCGTTCCATTGTTCAAGGAATCGGGCAAATATTTTATATATATTTAGCATTCAAAGGAAAATTGTGATATGGAGCATCGCGATATAAAGGGCGGTAAATATAAGTTCCACCAACATTAATGTGTCGGAGGGAGATAATATGGCCTGGCTGTCAAGACCCCGTATCTTATAAAAGAGCGGGGTTTTTTATTGCAGATGAATAGGGATCAAGTTTTATAACAATCGACATAGAGCAACAAGGGAAATAGAGATGATGGTAATAAAAGTCGGATCGAGTTTGTGTGCTCCTAAAAACGGGAAGGAATTGATATTGCTATGTCAACGGTGCGTCTAACAAAATCGGACATCGAACGCAGTCTGCTTACAGGGGCGTCCGTCGCATGGAAGGATGCCAACGGAAAGAATTGCCAGTTCGCGCTGGGCGCTTCTAAAGAACGCCGCCTTTTTTCTTTTCTACTGAATACCAGAGTTCGGGAGCCAAAAGGGCTGCCTCAGGAATTCATTAATGGTCTCTCGTCCGCTTATGACGGAACTGATGATCCTGCTACCACGATTACAACTGCGAATGTGGCAGCGCTAAGCGCCGGGCCTTGGCGCCTTCAGTCCATCGAAACCGAAGGATTCGGCGGACTGAACATTTGGGGCGGCCACCCTTTTCATTTTAATTTCGAGCAGGAAAGCCACCTCATAGAAGGGCCAAACGGCAGCGGAAAATCTTCACTCATAGGAGCAATTCTCTGGGCGATCTCTGGTGAGCGGCCCCGCGATCAATCAGACAGTCACGCCCATGAGCCAATGCCGGTATTCGGATCGAATGACAAGCCGGTGGGTAATTGGCCGCCGATTGCTTGCTATCCGTTATCAGCAGCAGACTTAAAATTGCCACCACGCGTTAAAGTAAAGCTCACGTTTCAGGACCCGAAAGCAGGGGTAGCGACGGTCGAACGTACGATCGATGGATGCAAAGTAACAATTAATACTGAGCCCTCCGGATTTGAAGTGCCTTCGATTCTTCTTGAAACTGGCTTGTTGATGCCAGCACGCCTCGCCCAGATTCGCTTCAATGAAGGTGGTGGGCGATTAACTGATGCCGTGCAGAAACTGACGGGATTGGACGAACTTGCCGCAATTGGCGCACTATCTAGTGGTCTTTGTCATGGAGCTCGTGAATATCTTTCAGACAATCGCAAAGAGCTGGCAATTGCCATGAAGGAGTTCAATGAAGCAATTGCAGAAACACGAGACGCATTGGCTGCGGTTGAAGTCGCTGTACCTGACTTCACAATTGCCCACACAGGAGACGAAAGAAGCGACATGGCAAATTTCGGCAAGATGCTCATCGATCATGCAACCGAACTAACTAAGGTTGTGTCAAGCGATCTTGCTATTGGTTTGGACCTTACAAAATCACCTGTGAGAAATCAGGTTATTTCTGCCATTGGCGCTGCACAAGAAGATTTGAAAGTGGGGATAGAGGGGCTACCATCATGGAAGACTCTACAATCGATAGCGCAAGTGCTGAATGAAGAAACGGCTGCACCTGTAACGGTTGCGATTATGACAGCGCGCAACAAGGCTGAAGAAGCTGTGCGTCTTCAGGGAAAGAGTTCGAAGGACTCTAAAATTCAGCTAAAGGCAATCGCAGCGCAGTGGCACGCCCAACATAAAACCGGGATTATTGAGAATTGCCCACTGTGTAACCAAAATCTACAAGATGTTCCATCCCTTTCGCAGGAACTCGAAGCATTGAGATCAGTTGGCGAAGCACCTACCCGAACATTTAGCGATAATCTTAACGCCATTTCGGTGGAATTGGAATCTTCGCTCCCCCTATCTATCAGGAAGATCGGTCCGGAGATTTTGATTTTAGAGCCACGAACCAAGTTGACAGATGATCTTCATGCAGCGTTTGTGACCAAGGATCGCTACGCCAAAACCCTCCTAAAATTCAGGATGATAGTCGAAGCGGCTCTATCCAACACTCCAGGAAGTGAACTCCCTGCTGTGCATGTGACAGAGGGTTCAGATGCTTTGAAGGGTTTGAACGATAAAATCATTGTAATTGAACGGCTGCTTTGCCTTGCGGAATGGTTTCATACTAATTCGGGCCAATGGGCTAATTGGTGGCAGAGTATGACGTCCGCTGAGACTTCAAAGAATGACATTACACTTCAAATGGATGATACAAAAAGCACGACTGCGGAAGAGTCACCTGAGCGACTGTCAGCGCACCTGTCGCGGCTTTCTGATGCTTTAGCAAAGGCGGAGCCGTACGGGAAGGCTGCCGATGCCATGCGCAAGGCTTGGAAGTCAGGAAAGTCGGCGGCGGCAATTGAGAAGGAGCTGAAACGCCGGGAAGCAATTGCGGAAAGCCTATCACCTCTTAAAAACCTCAGCCCTCTTGCAGAATTTGTCGCAAGAGAAGCAATCGAGGGGCTGTCGGATCGGATTGCCAAACTTCTGAAACAAATACATTTAACGGAGCAATTGCAGTTTCACGATGCCCGATTGCATCGCAAAGAAGGACTCGTCGTGCGGGGTGGATTCGTGCCGGACCTGCGTATCAACGCAACTCTTATAGCGAATACATCCTGGCTTCGGGCCGTAATGTGGGCGTTTCTTTTTGCACTAAGAGAGGAAGCCATTGAACAGCTTGGAACCGATCCTTTTCCATTGTTTGTATTTGATGATCCACAATCCACCTTTGATGCTGAACATCGACATCGCTGGGGGCAATACATCGCTTCCTTGCAAAGCAATAGTTCCAAGTCACAAATCATCATTACGACGTACGACGAGATGTTCCTTGACCTGATCAAGGTCGATGGCGTGGCAGGGCGTCAGGCCATGATCGCCGCAGCCGGATTCGAGATCGGCCATGTGGGCGTTTTCGAAGGTGAATCTCTCGATCGCAAATGGAAAGAGACACAATCCCAAAAAACGCCAGCAGCAGGTCGCGAATATATTAGTTCTACCAGAATCTACGTTGAAGGACTGCTAAGGCTCATGCTGCGGGGAGAAGATGCTGCGGTTTCATCTTTTGTAATGGGACGATCACGTGAAAAGCTGCATGAATTAAACACAGCGGACATTGCACCATGGAATCGACATGAATTTAGGAAGCTTGTCAATGCGCTGGATAAGAATCTCTCGCCTATAAAGCATATGGAAATTGCTCATCATGCTACCGGGTCTAACCTCGGAATGGCTGAGGCAGTCGATGTCGAGCAACACTGGCGGAAAATTCTGCAGCCGGCCCTAGAACGCGGCTTTCGCGTTGCACGCGATCACCGCCTTTTGCATGGAGGCTTGAAGGCCTTGCACGCGGGGCCGGCAATAGTCGCGCTCCCTGAGGGTTATTCAGCGAAGGTACGAAACATTCCATTGCAAGTGCTCGGGAGGGCCGCAGCCTTATCCAATGGACGCATAGCAGATGGTTGTCTTGATCTTAGCGAATTTGATTCAACTGCTTATAAAAATGTTGTTTTGGGTAGGCATTTTGCGTACCGTCTTACTGCGCCAACCCTCGAACCGGTCGCGCGGCCGGGGGACATGCTTTTGGTAAAGGAACCAGGAGAACCACCGGCAAAGTCTCTTGTAATAGCTCTAAGTGGTGATCGTATTTTGGCGCGTAGATTCGAAATTTCCGAAAACCATAGCGATGTCGCTGTGCTAACGGCTCAAGCGATCAATCCGAGCCAAATTGCACCACCAGTAATCGCGCACAAGGCGACGTTCACGCTTTACAAGATAATCGGTGTAATCTATGAGGAGAAGGCATGGAGTGCCCCCGCGTTGTCCGAGATGGAAGTCTGTGAATGCGCTGGCGAGGCCATGTTGCCAGGGCCTTCATCAAAAGCTCTGGGCTTAATTGAAGTGGTCGGGCAGAGTGCGGAACCCTATGCTCTCAATGGGCAATACCTCATTTTCAGAAAGGAAATAACGGTTGAAGAAGCACTAAAAACGCTTGACAGTAAACCGATCATCGCGGGTGACACAGATGACAATCGTTACTTCAAGCGGCTCCGCATCGTGGCAGACGACCAGATAGTACTTGAGAGTTTAGATAGCAGCGGTGATTATGGGCCGGTGGTCCTCTCGACACCGGGAAAGGGCAAGAATTGTTTAGAACGTGTCTGGCCTGTTGTCGGCGTCCTTTTTGAACTGCCGAGTTAAACAGATGCTATGGTTCTGCTTTCTCGAAAACCAGCGACTTACAACGACTTACCATAAAGTCATAGGAAATGATTCCGATGATCGTCGGAAGTTGGATAAATAACTTCATTAATCAATTAGGGGGTAAATATGGCACAAAGTGCGGACCGCGTCTGTGACTTCATCGCGAGCAATAGGAAGCTACGAGATGCTGCGGAATTTATCCCAGAAGAAATCTGTAAAATGGAATTCCGTCGTAGGGTTATTAATTCTAGAATCGATTATCTATTTGATTCAGCGAATTGATGCCCTCTCTGTGGTCAATCCAAGCACTTTTAATGCCTCAAAATGTTATCTGTTTCGATTGGTAATTTTAAGCGCTTATGATCGATCAACACCAAACAGGTGGACATTAAGGTATATGAATTTCTTTTAAACTGCGAGAATTATCCTCTCAATAGTCAGCACAACCTCCTTTATGGTGTAGTACCATTCGACAAGCTTCAATCTTGGCTCTTCATTTAAGCTGATTTCCAGGCCAGTGATGCTTAGAGGATGCACACAAGAGCCACTGTTAAAGTAGCTTGCGTCCGGTTCATTCTTGATTTCGATAATTTCGGTTTTGACCTTTGATTCCAGGTAGCGTCTTTCCGTGATGGACAGATTTTCGAAGACTGCCCGGTGAGTGTGGCCGGCGATGATGGTGGTGATGTCCTTTTCGTTGTGGATTGCCCACTCGTGGAGGCGGTCGTCGACTTCATTGCAGAGGCCGGGGTTGGTGGCGGCTCTGGTCGGATCTTTCGCGCCGAGGCGCTGGAATTCTGTCCAGAAGTTATGAACAAAGAACTTGCTGAGGGCGGCTATCTCACCGGTGCATTTGGGGTCTGCCTGGTGGCCGTGGATCAGGAGGGTACTGTTGTTCAGAACAATGGCCTCGTGGATCTGAATCCCAGGGAAAAGCTGCTGATAGACGGCCTCGTTATCCTTCCAGTACAGGTCATGATTACCCCACACCTTGAGGTAGCGGGTCTTTTCCGGATCGGGATCATGGAATTTTGCCAGGAGTTCATAGACGGGTGTGTGGGTAATGTATATCTGGTCAAAGTTGTCATTCTCCCAGAGTTCCTCGGCGTCGCCAAGCTCGATGTAGGTGAAGCCGTTTTCCAGGTAATATCCCAGGGCGCAACGGTAGATCAGGGAGTTCTGGGCAAAGTCGTCGGCGCCGGTACCATCACCCCGGTGCATGTCGGACATGACAATCAACTTCATTCCGGGACTGAGGGTAAGGTGTTTGACTCGCTCAAGATCGGGAAAGTTCATGGCTGTTCACCTGTACGGAAAAGGGAGGCGCATGGCATCGAGGGCGTGCCTGCCGATCCCGCCATGGCCGGGATAAATCACCCCCGGCATTAAATCGCGGACCCGCCAGTAGCTCTTGCAAATGACCTCCGGATCATAGTGAAATCGGTTTTGGTATCCCGTGCCGTCGTTCATGCCTATAATCAGGTCGCCGCAGATAAGTTCCCGGGTGTCTGCATTGAACAAAGATATCGAGTCTTCCGTGTGCCCGGGTGTGGCGATAATCTCCCAGTTGCCGAAACCGAGATGGTAACGAGGGAACCGTCCTGAATCGAAATAATTGATTTGGTCTTCGTAAGGCAGGTACCGATAGTCTTTGAAGATGGAAAACGGGATACCGGCCACATTCTCAAAACTCACATGGGATAGTTTCCTGACACCGACGATGCTGTGCATAATCGTAGGAATCAGACCGGAAAGCCAGTTCTTCATCGGTGACAGTTCCCTTGTGCCATCAAGATATTCCTGCACCAGGGGATGAAACAATACCTTTGTATCGGGAGAACACTTATTGAGCAATGCGCCGATGCCGCCGATATGATCGATGTGAAAGTGAGTGGCGATGATGAATCGGATGTCCCGGAGGGGTCTGTCCAAGATCTGTGTGCAATAAGCCTCAATCTCTTCAGCAGCTCCGATACTGCCCACATCGACAACCATCAGGCCATTTTCTTCCTCGATGATATAGGATCTCGCAAAACCGCAATCCGGTATCCTGTGCACCATAAATTGACCCTCAAAAATAGAAAATTTGATGAAAATCTCAATAAATAAGCGGAGAAATCTTAAATTTTACTTATTGCCCCCTTTCCCCCATAGTCCCCCTTTCCCCCAAGAGTCGGTCATGGCGGGACCGGAAGAGACGGTGCGGAAGAAAGCAGCCAGAGGCTCTCGAACTCGGCGGTGAAGGTTTTGATCAGGGGTTTGCTGTTCGTGAAAAGGGCGGCCTCGTAGTTGCGGAATTCTGAGTCGTTCGTGAAGTTGTAGCTGCCGGTCATGAGCATTTTGGCATCGATGATCATGAACTTGTGGTGCATGCAGCCGCTTTTGACCCGGATGAAACGAGTATCTATCCCCTGCTGAATGAGCCATTCGTCGATGCTGTAGGATTGGTCGGCATTGTCCCTGTCCAGGATGATTCTGACCTTGACGCCTCTTTTCTGGGCGGCGTTAAGC
>JGI1356J14229_10002603_pt1 | contig 14174 bp, 11 predicted proteins | sample Subgrocontami58m_FD_14229 | JGI IMG/M metagenome (IMG submission 14229) | reverse complement strand
TTTCTCGGCATCAGCTACCGAACTGCCCCCATATTTTTGAACGATAAGCGACATAGTTAATTAAGCTCCGTCATTGAGATTAGTGTATTTAAACTCTACCCACTATAATACCTGCTTGTTATCGGTAACCTTCTATCTCTGCCAAAGGCACGGGGGGTTATCTTAACACCCGGCGCTGCCTGCCGCCGTTTATATTCGTTCCGGTCAACCATACGGATTACCCGCTGCACCGTCTCCCCATCGTATCCCATGGCGATAATATCAGAAGCGCTGTGATCTTCCTCCACATAAGCCTGGAGGATAGGGTCCAGGATGTCATAGGGGGGTAAAGAGTCGGTATCTTTCTGGTCTGGACGTAGCTCCGCCGAGGGTGGTTTGTCTATAACAACCTGGGGAATGATGTCCCTGCCTGCCTTTTGGTTGACATAATCCGACAGTTCATATACCAGTGTTTTCGGCACATCCTTTATAACCGCAAAACCGCCGGCCATATCTCCATAGAGAGTAGCGTAGCCTGTAGCCATCTCACTCTTATTTCCTGTGGATAGCACCAGCCAGCCGAATTTGTTGGATAAGGCCATCAGCAGATTACCCCGCACACGAGACTGAAGGTTCTCCTCGGCCACACCTGGTTTGGCGCCGGCGAAAGCCGGTTCCAGTGTTTTAAGGTAGCTATGATAGGTATCATTAATAGGTATCGTTATCAGTTTTATACCGAGGTTTTGTGCCAGGAGTTGAGCATCAGTCTTGCTGCCCTCGGATGAATACATAGACGGCATGGACACGCCGATAACGTTATCTGCGCCCAGAGCATCAACTGCAATCACAGCTACCAGAGTGGAGTCTATACCTCCAGATAGGCCGATAACAACTTTTTGAAAGCCATTTTTGCGCACATAATCCCCGGTGCCCAGCGCCAGGGCCAAATATACCTCCTCCACCATATCCACAGTATGGACAGACCGTTGGGGTATGGGTATCTTATGGTCCTTGGGAGACGATTTTGATATAATTACTTGCTTAATTCCGGTTTCCCCTGCTCCCTGTTTCTCCTGCCGCATACGGGGATCGCGGAGCCGGGCGCGGGTTACCCGTTCTATTTCCAGGTCGGTAACAATCAGGTCCTCAACAAAAGCTTTGCCCTGGGCGATAATTTCCCCGCGCTCATTAACTACCATACTCTGCCCATCGAAGACCAGTTCATCCTGGCCGCCGATTAAGTTGTTGTAGGAAATGAAAACGCGGTGGTCGTTAGCCCGCGTGTAAAGCATCCGTTCCCTTTTTTGCCGCTTAAGGGCATCGTACGGGGAGGCATCGATATTGACGATGAGTTCAGCGCCAGCCTGTACCTGAGAGGGGATAGGCCCGGTAGGATGCCAGATATCCTCGCAGATATTAACGCCAACTCCTACGCCATAGATGATATACACCGGCGACCCGCTGCCCCGCCGGAAATACCGGTCTTCGTCGAAGACGCCGTAGTTGGGGAGATACATTTTGTGGTAGATGCCGCAGAGCTTCCCGTCGAAGATAACAGCCGCGGAATTATACAGGTCTTCCTGGGAATCAACGAATCCCACCACGACCGCTATATCCCGGGAATAATTTACTACTTCCTCGAGACAGGTCCGGTTATCCTTAATGAATTCTGCTTTAAATAACAGGTCCTCCGGTGGATAGCCGGTGATTGCCAGTTCAGGGAAACTGAGCAAATCCACCCCGAGATTGCGGGCTTGATCTATATACTGTTTTATCCTGGCTGTATTTCCCTTTAGGTCGCCAACGGTGGAATTTATCTGAGCCAATCCCAGGCGCAGGTTGCGCACTGAATCCAGTCCTTTACAGAATAGGTAAATATCGTTTTAATTCGTAATCAGTTACCTGAACCCGGTACCTATCCCACTCTATTTTCTTGTTAGTTATAAATGTATTAAAAACGTGTTCCCCCAGAGCCTTCCGCACCACCTCGCTGCTTTCGGTGAGCAGGAGCGCTTCCTGGAGGCTACCCGGAAGTGTATTTATTCCGAGTTGACGCCTCTTTTCTTCGGACATCTCGTAAACATTTTCTTCTACCGGCTCTGGCAGTTTGTAGCCTTTTTCGATGCCTTCCAGACCTGCAGCCAGCATGACACTGAAAGTCAGGTAGGGGTTGCAGGCCGGGTCTGGCGAGCGGTATTCAATGCGGGTGGAATTCTCTTTACCGGGTTTATATTCAGGTACACGCACTAAATCAGACCGGTTCCGCTTGGCCCACGTGATATATACAGGGGCTTCATAACCGGGAACCAGACGTTTGTAGGAGTTCACCCACTGGCTGGTAACTGATGTTATTTCTTTAGAGTGGCGTAAAAGACCGGCAGTATAACTTTTGGCCATTGGAGACAGGTGGTATATGTCTTTGGCATCAAAGAAGGCATTACGGCTTCCTTTAAACAGAGACTGGTGGACATGCATGCCACTGCCATTTATCCCAAATATTGGTTTGGGCATGAAAGTGGCATATACACCGTGCTGTTGTGCTACCTGCTTTACCACGATTCTGTAGGTCATGACATTATCCGCCATTGTCAGAGCATCGGTATACCGCAGGTCGATTTCATGCTGGCTGGGCGCTACCTCGTGGTGACTATATTCTACACCGATGCCCATCGCCTCCAGTACCAGAACTGTGTCGCGCCGTAAGTCACTGGCGATGTCCGGGGGGGTAAGGTCAAAATAGCCGCCATGGTCAAGGGGGATTGGAGATTCGGAGTTCTGAAAATAGAAATACTCCAGTTCTGGCCCAACGTAAAATGTTAAACCCATGTCGGCAGCCCGTTTTAAATTCCTCTTTAAAACAAAACGGGGGTCTCCTTCAAAGGGTTCTCCTCCAGGCCACAGAATATCGCAAAACATACGGCCTACCCCGGGTTCTTTAGGACGCCAGGGGAGGATTTGAAATGTGGTTGGGTCAGGTAGAGCTATCATATCGCTTTCATCAATGCGGGCAAAACCCTCTATAGACGAGCCGTCAAAACCCATCCCCTCTTTCAAAGCCCCTTCCAGTTCCTCTGCTGTGATAGCAAAGCTTTTTAAAACTCCCAGTATATCCGTGAACCACAGGCGGATGAATTTTATATTGTTCTCTTTTACCGTTTTTAGCACATATTCTTGCGCATTTGCTTTAGATGTGGGGCGTTTTGCTGGCATTTTGTGGCCTACCTTTCAATATTTGGATTCTTGATAACCTTTAACCATGAAACCACAAACAGGCTTACAAGTCAAGGCACGGTTGAGCATTTTATAGATTGCGTGATATTTTATAAGGCTTGAAAGGGTGATATAATGACTGCGTCAAGGCTATTTATATTAGAATAATATAGATTCATATTTGCATATTTTTATATCTTTGCGGTGATTACTTTACATTTGGAGGTCCAGAAATGCCATCATATCTGGGTTTTCTATTAAATCCAATTGTTATCATTTTGATACTCCTATGGACGGTGCCCTGGAAAGGATTTGCACTCTGGAGAGCGGCCAGGAACAATCATAGATGGTGGTTTGGCGTTTTATTGGTAGTAAATACACTGGCAATTTTAGAGATTTTGTATATCTTTGTGTTTTCCCGGAAAAAACCTCCTGCATAAAAACATAAGATCTCTATATAATCATTCTACTTTCTAAAGTAATAATAAGAAATGGGGATTTTTAGGCGTCTTGACGGCTATCCAATTGAGAAAAGGGGATGATATGTTTCTGGCTAAGGTCTATGTTACACTCAAACCTACGGTGAATGACCCTCAGGGGCTTACCATAAAAGGCGGTTTACACACGCTTGGCTTTACCTCAGTGAAACAGGTTAGGGCGGGCAAATATATGGAAATCCAGATAGAGGCAATGGATAAGACCATTGCTGCAGAGTCGGTTAAAGCAATGTGCCAGAAACTTCTGGCAAACCCTATAATCGAGATATACCGGTTTGATCTGGAGGAACTGCCTGTAGCCTCTCCAGCTTGATAGCCCTTTATTCGTACCGCAACGCCTGAATTGGGTCCAGCCTTGCAGCCCTGGATGCGGGGTAAATTCCGAAGAAAAGACCAATCCCCGCAGCGACTGAAACTGCCAGGATGATAATGCCCGGCGTTATCACAGCGGTCATAGGTTGGCCACCNGTCATGCTNAANNGCGANAATGCTCTTGACATAAGCCACCCCACGACGATTCCGAGGAAACCGCCGCTCAGGCTGAGCACAACGGATTCGAACAGAAACTGGACTAAAATATCGCGCCGCTTGGCCCCTACTGCCTTGCGGATACCTATCTCACGGATGCGTTCGGTCACGGATACCAGCATTATGTTCATAATGCCGATGCCGCCAACGAGTAAGGAAATTCCGGCGATACTTCCCAGGAATATACTCATTATCTGAGTTATCTGGGCAAACGCTTTAAGCACATCTTCCAGGCTGGTCACCGTGAAATCGTCATCACCCAGGATGTTGTGCCTTTCGCGGAGTACCGCAGCAATATCGTCTTTGGCAGCAGCTATATTCGCAGCATCCTCAACCTTAACATTGATATTCTGAACCCGGGTTTGGCCCCTGGAAGTAATCGCCCTATCCAACTGAGACGCCGTGGACAGGGGTATGGCTACCAGATCGTCCCCCGTACCGGCGCTACCCTTACTCTCCAACACCCCAATAACCTTGAAACGCATGCGTCGGATGCTCAGGGATTGACCCAGGGCATCACCATCGGGGAACAACGTCTGGGCGGTAAGACTACCCAGAACGGCTACACGGGAGCGAGCATCAACATTGGTTTGGCTGATAAAATCTCCACTGGAAATGGAATAGTTCAATGCATCAAAATATTCCGGGGTCACCCCAACTGTCTGCGTGAATGCATTTTGTCTACCGGCTACAACAGCGCCGCCGAAACTTAGCTGCGGCGCTACATTTACTATGCCGGGCACTTGTTCAGCAATGGCCTGTGCATCTTGTAAAGTCAGAGTGGCAGCCGTCCCCTGGGCTGTTCTTACGCCTTGCTGGTTAACAGCGCCAGGACGAACAAAAATCAGATTTGTGCCCACGCTTTGTACCTGCTCGGTAATCGTTTTTTGGATACCAGCCCCTATGGACATAAGGCCGATAACAGCCCCAACACCGATGACAATTCCCAGAACAGTAAGGGATGAACGCAGCTTGTTAGCCAGGAGGGCCCTTAACGCCATCCTGAGGGATTCTATTGGATTCATGATGTTAAAACCTCCTCGTCCTGTATCAAACCATCGCGGAGGCGGACGATACGCTGCGCATGCGCTGCAATATCCCTCTCATGGGTTACAAGGACAATCGTAATGCCTTCTTTGCGGTGGAGTTCATCGAAGATGGCCATGATTTCCTCGCTGGTGCGGGTATCCAGATTGCCAGTCGGTTCATCAGCAATGATTATCGAGGGGTTGTTTACTAATGAGCGGGCAATGGCTACGCGTTGCTGCTCCCCGCCAGATATTTCATTGGTATGATGGTGCGCCCGGTGGGCCAGTCCTACCCTGGTAAGAGCTTCTAATGCCCGTTGACGCTTGTCTTTACCCTTGGAATAGACCAGTGGTAACTGCACGTTATTCAACGCTGTAGTGCGAGATAGTAGATTGAAACTCTGGAAGACGAAGCCCAGTTTCTTATTGCGAATCTCTGCTAACTGGTCGTCGCCAAGCTGGCTTACCATTTCGCCATCAAGCCGGTATGTGCCGCTGGTCGGCCGGTCAAGGCACCCCAGAATGTTCATCAGGGTTGACTTGCCGGAACCTGACGGCCCCATAATTGCTACTATTTCCCCCTGTTTAATTGTTAGAGATATACCCTTCAGGACGGGTACTTCTATACTACCCATATGATAGGTTTTGGTTATATTCTCGGTTTCTATTGCTATTTTCACTGCTGTTTTCAACTGCATAATCCCCTCACTTGTTTAGCGGATCCCCGGAATTCCAGGGCCACCACCTATTCCTCCCCCTGGCCTGGCAACGGGGTTGATCGATCGGGGAGCCGCCGTGGTTATTAAAACCTTTTCCCCTTCCGTTAATCCCTGTGTTACCTGAATAAACTGTTCATCGCTTACACCAAGCTGTACAGGACGGTCTTCAACCTGCCCGTTGGTAATCACTTTGACGGTCCGGTTCTGACCACTGCCGCTAACCGCCTGACGTGGTATCAATATCACGTCATCGTAACTTGTGGTGACAATTTCAGCCACAGCCGTCATGCCGGATCTTAGTTGCGAAGGCGGGGTTGATTGACTACTACCGGGCGTAATAGGTGATGTTGCTCCTCCATTAGTTGGACCAGCGGTACGCCCCTGGGTCGCCGCCCCGCCGGGTCTTTGAGTTGAAGCTCCCGGTGGGTTACCCCCTGTCCTGTTACCCCCGGGGGTAGTTCGTGGCCCTGCGGCAACCTGTGAATCCAGGGTTATAAAGAGCTGATAGTTAACCACACCTGACTGTACAGTGGATACGGGAGAAATGGAAGTCACCTTTCCATTTATCGAGGTATTAGGCAATGCATCCATCGAGATTTGGACATCCTGGCCAACTTTCACCTGGATCACGCTGGTCTCGTCCAGTATTGCCTCCATGCGTAATTTGTTGGGGTTCACCATAACTATGTGTACGGCGCTCCCCCCTACTGAATCGCCCACCTCGCCGACCACGCTGGCTACCATCCCGTCAAAAGGAGCGACGATTGTGGCTTTAGCCAGATTGTCTTTAGCTTTGTCCAGCGTAGCTTGAGCTGATACTATCTGGGATTTCCTTAAAGCTAGCTCCAGGGGATCTGGGCCGGCCTTCTTTTTCTTCAAATCTTCCTGTGCTTTTATCAGGTTAGCCTTGGCATTCTCTAATCCGGCCTGGCGGTTAGCAATATCCAGCGGTTCNGGGCCGGCTTTTCTTTTTTTCAAATCCTCCTGGGCTTTGGCCAGGTTNGCTTTAGCGTTCTCCAGGGCGAACTGGCGGTTAGCGACTTCCAATGGCTCAGGGCCGGCTTTACGTTTTTTTAAGTCTTCCTGAGCTTTTATCAGATTTGCCTTAGCTGTCTCTAAATTGTATTGCCGTATGGCCACGTCTACCGGGACATCNCCGAGTTTACGGTCGAGGTCTTCCTGGGCTTTTTTAACAACATCCTGGGCTTTAGAAACTGCGACTTCGGCATTGGCTANATTCTTATCCCCTGTCTCCTGTGCAATTCTGGNGTTGTCTCTAACCCTAAGCAGTGATTGGTAGGCGGTTTCCATGGAATTGGAAATGGTTTCTGTATTGAAGAGGATCCGGGGGTCCATATAAATGGAATCTCCAGTTAGATTGATTTTAATTATAAGTTTATATTTTTCTTGCTCCTGGCGCAGAAGTTCCTGGGTATCGGAGACGCTACGATCCCTGCTAAATTTAACTGTTTCGAAGTCTTGCCGGGCTACTGACAGGTTTTTTTGAGCGCTATCAACCGCAGATTGGAAGTGAGCTACGTCCTCGTCGGTCTTCGTAGTTTGGGCTTTACTTAAGGCATTTGTAACGTCTCTCATCTGAGCCTGAGCCGCAGCCACAGCCGCCTCGGCAGACGCAATATCGGAAGGGGTGTACGGGCTGAGGTTGTAGGGTACCTGTACATCCTGTAAGGCTTTCTCGGCGCCTTTTAACTGGGATTGAGCTGAAGCCACGGCAGCCTCGGCAGATGCAATATCGGAAGGGGTGTACGGGCTGAGATTGTAGGGTGTCTGCACATCCTGATAGGCTTTCTCGGCGCCTTTTAATTGTGCCTGGGCAGATGCCAAACCGGCCTCGGCCTGGGCCACTGCACCTATATCATAGAGGTCTTGCGTATCTTTCATGGCCTTTTCTGCAGATTTTACGCCGGTTTCGGCATCCCTCATGGCCCTTTCCAGGTCAAGGGTATCCAACCGGGCTAGAACCTGCCCCTTTTTGACAGTGGTACCCATNTCAACGAGCCGCTCTTTGATTGTNCCGCTGGAGACAAAAGTCAGGTTGGCCTTCTCCGGACTGGCCAGGTTTCCGCTGGATGTAACCTTCATCTGCAAACTACCCCGTTTAACATCCACAACCTGTCCCTGAGGTGTTTCGGCGGCAGTTTTGGGGCTTATTAATTTTGTATATGCAACAAATCCACCACCCGCAAGAGCTAACGATAATACAATTATTAATATGAGTTTTCCAGCCTTCATGGATCCTCCAATATTGGTATTAATTTCTAATCTACGGTATTCCCACGCAAGTATTTAATAAACGCAGGCATAAAGAGTTAGATTCCGGATAGACTATATTCAAATTTCCATACCCTATAATATTATAACGGTTGAGTTGGTCTGAGGATAGCCAAATTTTATTATATTGATTTCCCCTACCCTTTTATAACCCCCAGAGGACGCGTCCGTGCCACTTTTTTGGAGATACCTGATTGTTCGACTACCTCTACTACCTGGGCCACATCCTTATACGCTGTGGATGCCTCTTCAGCCAGCCCGGACCGGCTTCCGGCCTTGACGATGATGCCCCGTTCCGATAGTTCACGGGCAACATCGTGTCCTTTCAGGCTCCGTTTAGCAGCGCCGCGGCTCTGCAACCGGCCGGCGCCATGGCACGTTGAGCCAAAGGTTTCGTCCATCGCTTTCTGAGTCCCCACGGCGATAAAAGAATACCGCCCCATATCGCCGGGGATGAGCACGGGTTGTCCCACNTCCCGGTAGCGTTCCGGTACTTCAATATTGCCAGGAGGAAACGCCCGGGTNGCTCCTTTTCGGTGCACCACCACCTTCATTNTTTTACCCTTGACCCTGTGCTCCTCTGGTTTGGCTATGTTGTGGGCTACATCGTAGATAAGCTGCAAACCAAGGTCCCTGGGGCTTTTGTTAAACACCTTCATAAAAGTTTCCCTGACCCAGTGGGTCATGCACTGGCGGTTAGCCCAGGCGTAGTTAGCAGCCCCGACCATTGCAGCGAAGTAGTCCTGTCCCTCCGGGGAGTGAAAAGGGGCACAGGCTAATTGTCTATCGGGAAGGTGGATACCATAACGGACAATGGCCTCACCCATCATGCGCACATAGTCTTCACACACCTGGTGTCCCAGACCCCGGGAACCGGAATGAATTAGAACTACCACCTGACCCGTCCCATCTATACCCAGAGTAGATGCTATTCTGGCATCATAGATAGCATCAATAACTGCTACCTCTAAAAAATGGTTTCCAGAACCCAACGTCCCTAACTGAGGCGCTCCCCTTTTTTTGGCTTTGGAGCTAACCTTGTCAGGATTAGCGCCCTTCATAGCGCCATGTTCTTCGGTTACCTCTGTGTCTTCGTGTTCGCCATAACCCCGCTCCACCGCCCAGAGCGCTCCTTTTACCAGGACCCTATCCAACTCCTTCTCGTCTACCCTGATTTTACCTGACATGCCCACTCCCGAAGGAATATCGTTATAGAGACAGGTTACCAGGTCTTCAATCCTGGGCCTTACCTCTTGTTCGGTCAGATTGCTTCGCAGGAGCCGTACACCGCAGTTAATATCGAACCCTACACCGCCAGGGGAGATAACGCCATCTTTACCAGCCGTAGCTGTTACACCGCCAATAGGAAACCCGTAGCCCCAATGAATATCGGGCATAGCCATAGAGTGACCCACGATACCTGGTAGAAAGGCTACATTGACAACCTGTTCAATTGCCTGCTCCTGCCGGATTATTTCCAGCATGGATTCATCAGCATATATTAGACCGGGCACCCGCATACCCTGTTTGTAGGTAACAGGTATCTCCCATCGGTAGTCGTCCAGTTTTTTGAGGGTTCCTTCCCATCGGACCATAACCATCACCCCCTTATATATCGAAAATTACCTGTAATTTATATCCGTTGTTCTTTTCTATACGGAGCATGTGATAAGTGGCTGCCTTCACGCCCAGCTTAACCTCGTGACGTGAAGAATCCACCTTTTCTCCGTAGGCCCGGGCTGTTAACCGGCCAGATTCAATTTCTACTACATCAAATCTCTTGAACAGAATATTTTCGATGTCGAAAATATAGATTAGCTCGTTAAGCCATTCCACGAGCAGGCTTTCCAGGTCGTCAGCGCGGACTTCTATTTGCCGTTCGGTTGTATCTTGTACCGAATCCAGGTCAACAATAAGGCTAAATAGACCTGAGGCGGCATTAGAAAAAGCCTGTTTCAAATCGGAGCCGTAGGCAATAATACCTGCATCTGCGGTGTGTTCGAGGATTTCAAAGTCGGGGGACATATGACGCCTCTTTAAAATATTATATCATAATAGAAGGGGATTCCGGGGAAGATACAGGGTCTATGCATTATCATTCCTCATCATTCCTCTAAAATAGGCGCTCTCATGTTATCCTGTCCGAGCGGGAATCGGACTCCGATGTTTTACTCGGAGGAGGAGTCTCGAGTTATCGGGACGACGAAGGATCTCAGGGTGGCAGGGAGTTTTTTGCAGTTGACTTGCCCCACCCTGAGATGCTTCGCTATGCTCCAGCATGACAAATGGTGAGGCCTTTTCCACGCAGGATTCTCTAATAATGCAAAGACCCTGGGGGAAGATAGTGAATAGGCGGTTAATAGTTCGACGAAGTTCATTCCAATTATATGATAAATGTTTATAGATAGTTCATTTTGCAAGGTAATCAAAGTAGGAAAGGTTATTTACATGTAGCTTAAAAAGGGTATAATGTTGCATTAAATAGGCCTAAAAAGGAGGAAACAATGTTTAAAGTTTTGTTAGCTACTGATGGCTCCGGTTTTTCCCTACGGGCGGCTGACTATGTCGCAAATATGTTCAGGCACAGAGCGGACCTGGAAGTTATTGTCCTGTATGTGGAAGAGGTTAATCCAATGTTGCTCAGTCCTACATCCGCCGCTTCTATGCCGACGATGCCAATTCCATCGGACCAGGTTGCAGAAGCCCTTTCAACCATACAGGAACACCTGGAAAAAGAGAGAAACGCAATACTGGCGAGTACAATGGAACGTTTCGAATCTTTGGGCAAACGAGCGACCAGCCGCTCCCAAATGGGCAGACCAGCAGATATTATTTGCGAAATCGCCGACGAGGAGAACGTTGATTTGGTGGTTGTCGGTAGTAGTGGAAAAGGGGTGATGAAACGGGCCTTACTGGGGAGTGTTAGTTATAAAGTTGTTCACCAGGCAAAGGTCCCCGTATTGGTAGTCAGGGAGAAAGACTAATCTGATCGCAGAGCTAGCGGCCCATAGCGGCAGCTATGTTGACTCACTTAGCTGGCCCATGATAGAATAACAGGGCTAAATAAACGGGCCGCTAGCTCAACAGGTAGAGCAGGGCACTCTTAATGCTCAGGTTCAGAGTTCGAGTCTCTGGCGGCTCATATCTAACTTTTCAGAGTTTGCTAACATTTTGCTAACATGCCTCTTTGGTATAGCTATCCCTCACTTTTATCTTGCTTTTCACAGTCGAGGGTTTATAAAGACCTTCTTCAAACCTCAGTGCCGCCGCCTCTTGGAATCCCGGCAACACATGGCTATGTGTATTAAGTGTTATTAAGTATGCTGGCATCCCCTAACCTCGCATCTGGCCCGCAGTACCCTTCAATGCTTCCTGTATCTCGTCGTGGCCATGTAGCGCTAATACAACCTTCGGATTGAGGTCGCCCAAACGGCAGCCTTGCTGTTTTTGGATCGAGGAACACCGCTTCTTGTTTATATTTCAACTTTATCCCCAAGTCACGATGTTTTGTCTGATTGGTTGTCCAAGTCTTGCAGAGTGAATTCAGTTCCTGCTAACCCGTCAATTGATTTCTGCCTTGCAGTTACCTTAAATCATCAAGTAGTAGCCAAACTAGAGTTGTGTTTTTGGATTATAAGGGATGTAGCGGATGGCAAGGTAAATATATGGTAAATACTTAACTGCATTATTCACAGAAAGGCAATAGCGGAGCTAATAAAAAAGGATATTTAAAACAGTACCGGCAGGAGCTATAAAAACCCAGATTTTGAATTGGCCAACAAATACTTGGCAGCCAGCCGGAATATATTATTAAAAATACCTTGTAATATCATTGTAACATCGTTGAACAACTTTACGAATATTAACGATAATTAACCTGATACCCATATTTATAAAATTGAACCTACTCGAATGTAATTATTATTTAATTATTATTATGGCAATTTTATGACTTCTCCATAAATAAAGCGTTAGAATATTTTTAATAAATATTACGAATGTTTGTGCTGTAACTAATTGATAACTAATTGAATTGATGGTGATTGCGATGATAAACGGGGATATATTCAAGAAAAATATTAGATCGGTGATTACAGTCGGAACGAAGCAGTTAATCCTGGCAATATTCCGCATTAGTAGTCTTTCAATCGCACTGATTGACCTGGCGTTTGACGACCCGGAACAATCTTACATTCCAGGGATTATTATCGCCCTCGGCGCTGCATTATATACTTTCTTCAAACTAGTACATCCACTCCGGTGGTACGCATCAACGTTCTCCGGCATAGCCCTCACCGCAACTGATGTCATAGTGTGTGCTATTTTAATCAGCATTCACAGGGAAATTCACACGCCGTTTGCGTTATACGCGCTGAATCCGGTGCTCATCTCCGCTTTGTTTTTGCCGGCTAAAGTTACCAGGATTACAGCGGGTGTGACCGCGATTTACTACACCGCGAATTATTTTAGCTATCCTATAGCGATTTCACTGGAACATATATCTGGTATGTTTTCTGCATACCTTATGGCGCTAGGGTTAACGGCATGGCTTCCCTATATCATCAATTCCCATATCATGCAGAGTCTACAGTCCAGGGTTATGAATGAGGAACGGCATAAACTGGGGCGTGATCTCCATGACGGACTATGTCAGACGATATACGGTTTGCGTTTGGAATTGCAGTTGCTTCGTAGCAAAAATAATCAAACGGAACACCTTGACGAGAGACTGGCACACCTGATGGGACAACTGGACGAAGCTGAGAAGGAGGCGCGGGGGTCAGTCGATTTGCTACGTTCAACCGGAATAGGTCGCCCTTTCTTACCGCAGATAGAAGATAGTCTGAAACATCTCCAAAGTGAATTTGGAATTGTTTACCGACTGGAGGCGCCCGGAGGAGAACCTTGCCTGGACGACCTGGTGAAACTCGAGGTCCTGCACGTCTGCGAAGAAGCTTTGATGAACGTTGTAAAGCATTCCGGGGCAAGGCAGGTGTCAGTAGGGGTAAGTGCAAAAAACGATCATCTACAGATAAGCATAGCTGACGACGGCCGTGGTATGACCGGTGACGGGCGTACAAAGGGTCACGGTCTGACCGTAATGAAAGAGCGGGCTGAATCACTCGGAGGACATTTCAAGACAATCAGCTCTCCTGAAGCTGGCACCGAAATACGAGTGGAGGTCCCGCGGAGATGCCGTTGGGAACTACAACCGATAGGATTATAGGAGTCCTTATTGTTGATGACCACCCGATGATACGCAACGGTTTGCGTGCTGCTCTGAGCGGTGAGCCAAATATTAAGGTTCTCGGAGAAGCCAGGGACGGTCTGGAGGCAGAGGATGAAGCAGTGCGACTCAACCCGGATGTCATCATTATGGATCTCTACATGCCCAAGCAGGATGGCCTCAAGTCACTGGTAAGCATAAAAAAGAAACTGCCGAACGTTAAAGTCCTGTTGTTAACCGTCTCGGACAGGGAAGAAGATCTTCTCACCGCAATACGCTTTGGAGCGGATGGTTACATTCTGAAAAAGAGCGATGTAACAGATATTTTAGAAGCGGTGAGAAAGATTGCCTGCGGAGAGACGACACTGCCTCCATACATCGCCCAAAAACTAATGAAGGACTTGTTAGAGAAACAAGGTGGCTTCGGATTAAGCGCCAGAGAGAAAGAGGTATTAGAGTTGCTCGGCGAAGGTCTGACTAACTCAGAGATTGCTGAACGGCTCGTCCTCAGTTACACTACGGTCAGCAGCTACGTTTACCGGCTTTTGCAAAAACTCCACTTAAAAAACAGGGAGCAAGCAATAGCCTACTCCGCTCAACACTTCAGACATACCGAGCCGTATTAAATCTAATTCACCGCCCCGGGACGCGCCCGCGTTCAGCTATCAACATTCAGTTCCCCCCTCACCAAATG
>JGI1356J14229_10002600_pt1 | contig 14184 bp, 9 predicted proteins | sample Subgrocontami58m_FD_14229 | JGI IMG/M metagenome (IMG submission 14229) | reverse complement strand
GACATGCTGGTCGTTTCCGCGGGCATCCGGCCGAATACGGACATAGCCCGGGAAGCCGGCCTCTTTGTAGAGCGTGGAATAGTCATCCACAACGACCTGTCCTGCCGTAACGAAGAAAACATCTACGCCATCGGCGAATGTGCCCAGCATCGCGGACGGGTTTATGGCCTGGTTGCTCCGTGCTGGGAACAGGCCCGAGTGCTTGCGGAGCGCCTGACCAACACACATTCGAAGGTGGAATACACTGGCTCAAAAGTATCGACCAAGCTTAAGGTTATGGGCGTCGAACTGGCAGTCATGGGAGAGAAAGACCCCAAAGAGCCAGCGGACGAGGTTGTAACCTACACGGAACCTTCCCGGAGCGTCTATAAAAAGCTAATTGTTCGAGACGGCAAGCTGGCGGGGGCTATTTTGCTGGGCGAAGGACTGATGGCCCCGAACATCATTCAGATGTTTGACCGTGACTCGCTGCTTCCCCCCAACCGGGCGGAGTTGCTCTTCCCATCAAGCGGTGGGCAGCCTCAAACACTCAACGTCGCGGATCTTCCGGACGACGCTCAGATATGCAACTGCAACGGCGTCAGCAAGGGCAAGATCGTGAAGGCGGTCGAACTTGGCTGCCGAAGCATGAAGGCTGTCTGTGACGCGACGAGGGCCGGCACGGGCTGCGGGTCTTGCAAGCTTCAGGTTCAAGCCATCCTCGAGCTCGCCTCGGATGGTCTGGTGGTGGATGATCCCTCGGTCCATTACTATGTGCCCTGCATCCCCATGACCAAACCCCAACTGGTGGAGGCTATTAAGGTCCAGAACCTGCGCAGCGTGTCCGCTGTTTTCAGTGCCCTGGCCGACGGCAAAGAAGACGCCGGCAGCAAGGTGGGCCTCGCCTCGTTGTTGAAGACGATATGGGGTAAGGATTACGAGGATGAACGCGATGCCCGCTTCATCAATGACCGGGTGCACGCGAATATTCAGCGGGACGGGACGTTTAGCGTCATACCCCGGATTTACGGCGGCGTCACGTCGGCCGATCAGCTCCGCCGCATTGCGGACGTCGCCGACAAGTATGAGGTGCCGATGGTCAAGATCACCGGCGGACAGCGTATCGACTTACTCGGTATTGCGAAAGATAAACTGCCTGGCGTCTGGCAGGACCTGGGAATGCCGTCCGGCCATGCGTACACGAAGGCCTTCCGCACCTGCAAGACCTGCGTCGGCACTGACTTCTGCCGTTACGGTCTAGGTGACAGTACGGGTCTCGGCATCAAGATCGAAGAGCGTTTCCAGGGCATTGAGTCACCCCACAAGATGAAGCTGGCCACCTCCGGATGCCCCCGTAATTGCGCCGAGGCGACCACCAAAGACGTGGGCGCCGTAGCAATCGAGGGTGGTAAGTGGGAAATCTATATCGGGGGGGCGGCCGGCTCGCAGGTGCGCAAAGGGGATGTCCTCTGCGTGGTGGACAACCACGAGGACGTGCTGAAGTTCATGGGTCGCTTCATGCAGTACTATCGGGAGAATGCCAAATACCTGGAGCGGACCTACGGCTTTGTGGAGCGCGTGAGCATCGATTATTTGAAGCGACTTCTGGTTGAGGACGCGGAGGGCATCTGCGAGCGGTTGGACGCAGAGGTCGAGGCTGCGGTTGCAGCTTACGTTGACCCATGGCATGAGGCCGAGGAACCCGTGCACCCAACCCAGTTCATTCAGCTAATTGCAGCGGGCAAGGGGGCGTAGAGGTCTGATGAGCATGACTGCTTTAGCCACCACAGAGGCTGTTTACGACCTGGGTCACCTGGGCCAGATCCCTGAAGGGGAAGGGCGTTGCTTTGTCTTGGGTCGGGTCCCCGTCGCCATTTTCCGCACTCGTCGCGGAGAAGTCTACGCCACCCAGGCGCGCTGCACGCATCAGGGCGGCCCGCTCGCGGACGGTCTCATTGGCGGAGAGACGCTGGTATGTCCCTTGCACGCATTTAAGTTCAATCTGGTCACCGGTCAATCCATCGGCCATGAATGCAAAGCTTTAAAAACCTACGCTGTATCGGTAAGCAGCGAAGGAATGATGTCAGTCACTCTCCCTGAAAACCCAAAGCAAATGGAGGACAGCGCGGCACGATGAAAGTCTCCACACCTACCGGACATCTTCCCACACTCATAGCATCGTTTCTGCATTTTGACCTGAGCTTCATGCTCTGGGTGCTGCTAGGCGCACTGGGGATCTATATTGCAGAAGGTCTGGGTCTCACTCCCTCTGAAAAGGGGATGATGGTAGCGATCCCAATCCTGAGCGGGTCGCTACTCCGGATCCCCCTTGGCCTGCTGAGTGATCGCATCGGGGCCAAGCGCGTGGGCGTAGGGCTGCTAGCATTCCTCTTTTTGCCCCTGACCCTGGGTTGGCAAATAGGAGAAAGCTTACCGTCTCTCCTCCTTGTTGGTCTCATGTTAGGAACAGCGGGCGCTTCCTTCGCGGTTGCGCTGCCACTGGCCAGCCGGTGGTATCCCGCCGAGCGCCAGGGGCTGGTGATGGGGATCACCGCTGCGGGCAACAGCGGCACAGTGCTGGCCAACCTCATAGCTCCCCGGCTGGCCGACGTCGTGGGATGGCACAATGTCCTGGGCATGGCGATGGCGCCCTTAGCCCTGGTCCTCTTGGCGTTCCTTCTGATGGCCAAGGACAGCCCGTCTCATGCAAAAGGGCAGCCCCTAGGCCATTACCTCACCGCGCTCAAGCACCGGGACCTGTGGATATTCTGCCTCTTTTATAGCGTCACCTTTGGCGGCTACGTTGGTCTGAGCAGCTTTTTGCCCATCTTCTTCAGAGACCAATATAAGGTGGACCCGGTCACCGCTGGATACCTCACCGCCCTGGCTGCTTTTGTGGGAAGTGGACTCCGTCCCTTCGGCGGATATCTCGCCGACCGTTTTACGGGTGTGCGAGTCCTCTCTGTCCTGCTGCTGGGCATAGGAGGCGTTTACCTTGCTGCTTCAACGCTCCCGCCGCTGCCGGTCATGGTCGGAGGCCTGGTACTTGGGATGGCCTGCCTGGGTATGGGCAATGGAGCGGTGTTTCAGCTGGTCCCGCAGCGCTTCCGCCAGGAAATCGGCGTGGCAACGGGCGTTGTCGGCGCTCTGGGAGGTCTAGGCGGCTTCATCCTGCCTAATCTTCTTGGCGGCATGCGAGAGAGCGTTGGTTCCTTCGGACCTGGCTTCCTTGTCTTGGGCGGTCTTGCTCTCGTAGCTCTTGTGGCGCTCAGGCTTCTCGCCTTGATTCAGGAAAGCTGGAGGCTGTCGTGGACTCCCTCGCCCACGATGACTGTCGCCAAACAGGGAACGTCTCACGCTGCTGTCGAGGTGGCTGAATACGGCTTGGGCGATTAAGGGAGTGGTAGTAGGGGGTACGTGGGACTCGTGGCAATGGGCAACAGGTTACTCCCACGGGAAGAGCCTCCTCCTTTGCAGACGTGCAGGAGTCTTACAATCGGTGTGCGGCCGGGAAAAGGGATGGGGCAGAACTATGAGGCGCCTTGCTCACTCTGCACCCCATGCTGGCTGATGCCGAGGGCTTTTTCTCGTTCGTCCAGCAGCCTTTCCTTCACCTATTGTTCGTCCAAAGCCGCGACGGAGAATCCGGATTTCTCGGCATCTTCGCGCAGTTGGCGGTTGTCTTACGTTAGTAAGTTCCATATCGATAGATAGTCGCGGCATGGTTGTTCCTCGGGCCGCTTTCTTACCTGAAAAACGATCTTCTCACAATCACAGCAGATGCCGTTTGAACTGAGGTCATCCTAAGACAATGCGGGTCAGCAGGGAAAGAATCAGCGAGATCGCACCAAGCGGGACGACGGCCATAGTGCTGGCGGGAGGACGCAGCGTGCGGATGGGCACGGACAAAGCTAGCCTTGTCTTCCAAGGGGAATTCCTGCTTGCCCGGGTCATTAACCGGCTCATTTCGCACTGGGACCCGATCCTCGTAATTGCGGCTCGTGGGCAAGCCCTTCCGCAGATTTCACCAAACTCCGTAAGAGTACTCCGTGACGAATACCCAGACAAAGGTCCCTTGAGCGGCATTTATACTGGCTTGAAGGCGGCTGAGACAACGTACTGTTCGGTTGTGGCCTGCGACATGCCCTTCGTAAATCCCCTTCTGTTGACGTATATGTTGGCAGTTGCACGAGAAGGGAATTATGAAGCGGTCATTCCTCTGGCCCTCGGCCAGCTTCAATACTTACACGCTGTTTACAAGCGCACATTGCTTGAGCCAATTGAACAGGCTCTCTGCGGCGACCGGTTGGCTCTCCACACCTTCGTTGGTAATAGGAATATCCGGGCAATAAGTGAGACAGATGTGATGCGCGTTGATCCAGGGTTGGCGTTCCATGATAATGTTAATACCCCCGCAGACCTAGCCCGCGCTGTTAAACGCTTGCCTTAAGCTCCTGAATGGCCTGCCGAAGCAACCACATGATCGGATGCGGCTTGGTTCAGGCACTGCATGACTGGAGATCGGAGGGTGTGATCACAGTATCCCTCTCGGTTTAAATCCCTTTACGCTCGGGGCTGCACCACGTTAGTTGTTCACCCGACTCAGCTTAGCGGAATCGTTTCCTGATACCGCAGTTTCTTCGATAATAGAAAATATTTTGTGGTGGAGACGGGGGGGCCTCCATCGATACCTGCACCACCACAGCCACCGAAATGGAGTGCAATTCGGGTGAGCATCATCTGAAGTAGATTGTTCGCGACAGCCTGCTTGGAAGGCAGCTGCTCGCGGGATGAGCCCATTTCCCGCTTTCCCTCAATTGGGAATTAAGCAGGTTCTCAAGGGCTTTGCTCTTCAGGCAATTCCATCGTAGCACTAGTGTCTCCAAAGGAGGAAAGTGTTACCCTGCATTAGCTAATACAGGGAGTAGTAGGTTCACCTTCACACTGGCGGTGACACAAACAACCCACACTTGCGAGAGATTGCAATCCTTTACAAGAGTGCCTGACGCCGCGGAGGTTCATATGAGACGGTTAGCAATGGTTTTGCTTTCGGGAGGATTAGACTCAACGACGGTCGCTGCTTTTGCGCGCCGAGAGGGCTATGAGGTAACTGCAATGACAGTGCACTATGGTCAAGTTCATAGCCGGGAAGTGGACTCGGCCCGTCAAGTTGCTGAAACCCTTCAGTTGCGGCACATAGTCGTCGATGTGTCCTTTTTTAGGGAACTGGCCTGGTACTCTGCACTCACACAGCCTGAGCGCTTTGCCGTGCCAGTTCATCGCTCAACTGCTGTCATGGCACAGGATATCCCGATTACCTACGTTCCGCTCCGCAATACCTTCCTAATGACGCTGGCAGCTGCTTATTTGGAAAGTGCAGCACTTCAGGTAATAGAGGTAGAGAGAGTTCCCCAAACAGACGTAGAAACGACCCTTTTCATAGCGGCAAACGCAATTGACTACAGCGGATATCCAGATTGTCGTCCTGAATACTATGGGGCCCTTGTGAAGACTCTAGAGCTGGGAAGCAAACTAGGGACTCAGTATGGCATTCCGTTCCGTATAGAAACCCCGCTTATTGACAAGGCGAAAAAGGAAATCGTGGAGCTCGCCTTTAAGGTGGGGGCGCCAATCGAACATACTTGGAGTTGCTATAAAGGGGAAACCAGACCCTGTGGCGCCTGTGATAGCTGCCTTCTGCGCGCAAAGGGATTTGAGGAAGCGGACAGAGCGGATCCCGCGCTAATGGAATCATGAGATGTTGAAGGTCAGTCGTTTACCCAACGGCCGCCCCGAAGTTTTCGCCTCGATTCAGGGCGAAGGACTTACGGCTGGGATGCCGAGCGTCTTCTTAAGATTAGCCCTGTGTAATCTTACCTGCAGTTGGTGCGATACAAAGTACACATGGGACTGGGAACATTATGACCCAGAGCAGGAAATCGTTGCGTTAACCAGGGATGAAGTGCTAGGTCTAGTGTCTGTAGAAATTCCTAAAAATGTCGTCATAACAGGCGGCAAACCGTTGCAACAGCAGAAGGAACTTGAAGAAATCGTCCGCAGCTTAAGGGCAGGTGGCTATCGAATTGAAGTTGAAACCAATGGAACACTAATTCCCACCAAAACAATGGAAGAGTGTGTAGACCAATGGAACGTCTCTCCAAAGCTTGCCAATTCTCATAACGGCCTAAAAAAGCGCCTCGTCCGCCGTTCTTTGACCTGGTATGCGGAAACTGAGAGGTCGACGTTTAAGTTCGTTGTAACCGAGCCGGAGGATTTAAGCGAAGTGGAGGATATACTTCTTGCCTTCGCACTACCTCGACACCGGGTGATTTTAATGCCCGAGGGGACTGAGGCCGGAACCCTGCAGGTGCGGGCTAAGTGGCTCGTGGAATTGTGCGTGAAGCACGGATTTCGGTTTGGAAATCGGCAACACATATTGTTGTGGGGTGATAAGAGAGCCACCTAACAGCAAAGAGCCCACCTATCGCTGTTCCCCAAGCTCGCATTCCCTCAAACAGGGATTAGGCAGGTTCTCAAGGGGCTTTGCCCCTCAAGCAAAGTAATAATTGCATATCTTGATGTTCTCGTCGAGCGGCTTCAATAGTTCTGCCAAGACTGTGAGTTCGACGGGATTCGAAACCCGGCTTCAAACTGCACATCTCAAATTGGGACGCGTTCTTGTTTGAGAAGTACCTACCTAGTTGAGCGAGCGGTGGAAGTGCCTCGTGACTTAAAGATTAGCTCCGACCCGTAAGTCAGATATAGAACATATTTTCTGGTGGAGACGGGGGGGAGTTGAACCCCCCGTCCAAAGGGCGATGTGCTGCGTATCCTACAGGCGTAGTCGGTGCTTTATTGAGCAGTTACCGTCCGCCGCCGACAGCGTCCAGTAGTGCGGGCCGACTGGTCTTTGAGCGCCCGTATCGGCGTCTAGGCGCTCGCACCCCGACTAATCGTCGCCGCTTCCCCACCCGTCGGGGGGAGATGAAGAGCGACGTCGCAGCCTAGTTAGGCCGCGAGAGCGTACTGAGTGTTGTCAGTTAGTTGTTTTGCCGGTTGATTAACGAGACGGTTACCGGCACCTCGGCCTGCAACGACAGTCGCAACTCCCCCTGTCGAGCCCCTACGTCCCCATACCACAGGTATTATACCATGAACCACTTGTTTTACATAACTACTGCATGTCACCGGAGGCAGGGGTTCCCTCTCACCACGGTCCCGCTGCTGGTATTCCGGGTGCGCCGCGTGTACAGCCGAAGGGCGCCATTGCAGACCGCCCAACGTCAAAGAACTGCACAGCCCCACGCCCCCACAGATCTCACACGCTGCTTAATATGGCTTTGTGTGTCTATCTTTGTCTGGATAACGAAGGGCTACAGCGAGTCCTTGGGGAAGAACGACGCCATAATCGATGTCGGCTGAAATGCCCAGCGTCAGCGAGATGCGGCCCACGTTTGTCTGTTGTTCAACGCTTGCGGGCAGTTCCGTGATGAGCTCTCCCCGCATGTTCCGAAGTTGGGCACGCCATTCCCCTGCCGGGTTGCGCAGGATGCGCACCACAGCGAAGCCCGACGGCATCATCGGACTTGGCGGCGAGAGGCGATAGTATCTGAAGAACACATCCTGCCCCTTCGACAGCTCCTCCAGCGTCAGCTTCTCCACACCCTGGAGGACCGTGTGCGCAATCAGCACGTCATCGCTTGTCCCAATTATTACCTGCCTGTAGGTGTCGCTCTTGCTGTTGTTAATCGTGGTGAGGGCTTGCTGGTAGAAGTCACCGGCTGCCTGGGCGATTTTCTGCCCCGCTGGCGTCAAGGGCGTCGTGTCAGGCCCACCCGTGCCAAGACCAAAGCTGGTTTGGCCCATGGACATGGCTCCCATCCAGTCTTCAGAAACTAGACAAGGGGGGATACGGTAGTAGCGGCACTTTATTATGGCCGAAGGTTGGGTCTCGGACGCCAGGGGCGCGGGGCCTCCCGGTCCCACATCCGCGTCTGTCTCCAGCGCTACCCGTGCATCCAGGTTCTTGAACTGTGCCCGCCATTGCGTTGTTCCTGCCATGCGCGAAATCCGGACGGTGTAGAAACCGGAGGGCAGAGCGGAGCCTGGGGGAGACGCAAGAAGGTAAAGAGCACGTCAGCGCCCTGTGCCAGTTGGTCAAGGCTCAGGTTCTCCACCCCGGCGATGCCAGCGTTCACAACGACCTTGCCTGTCTACTCCATGAAGTGACGCGAATCTCAAGATCGTCGGGCGTCCGCTGCCCGCTCGTGACATGCCACGCCTCCGCTATCAGATTCAGCAGTTGGCCCGCAACCACACCGATGTGCCTTTCGAGAGTGTCGTAGATGCCAGCGCCGGTGCCGAGATGCTGGATTCCACTATCACCAGACGATGCTCGCGGTGCAGTGGTCGCGGTGGGAGTCGGGGTAGGAGGTACCGACGTGGACGTGGGGGTGAATGTCGCGGTGGGCGGCACGGCGGTGGCGGTCGCAGTGAAGGTGGGAGTTATGGCCGCAGCGGTCGGGGTCGGTATAGCTGCTACTGGCGTCGATGTCGGGGTGAACGTCGGGGTGGAGGTGGGAGCCACCGGCAGCGGCCTTGGCTGGGTCGGGGTCGGGGTCGCTGTCGGCGACGCTGGCGAAGGTGTCGCGGACGATGGCGTGCTGAACGAGAAGGACGTGCCCCAGACCACCGGAGCCCCATTGCCCTGCACGCGTGGGCGCACTCGCCAGTAATAACGGGTCCCTGCGTCGAGCGGGTACGCAGCAGGCACCGTCCAGCTATTCAAGGGCTGGCTGATACCCCCATGGATCAGGTTCCAGTAGACCGCTGTCGCCGCGGTCCGGGGATCAGTGTCGAAGCCGGGGTCTTTGCTGACTTGAATCTCGTAGTAGAAGATGAACGGGTTGCTGTCAGCCCAGCGCAGGATAGGGACCAGCGCCCGGGTGGTCGCGCCCATGGACGGCTCCATAGGGCTGATGCTCGCCGCCGTGGCCGGTGGCGTCGTGAAGTGCCGGTCGGCCGACCAGGGGCCCCAGGAAGCATCGCCCTCCGATACCGAGACGGTCTTGTCGGTAGCCCGCACGCGCCACGTATAGGCCATGCCAGGGAGTATCACGTACGGCCCCTGGCCGAGCACAGGCGGCTCGATGGTGTAGCTGCCGGCAGCGTCTCGGATCAGGTTGATGCCGGGGCCGTCGTTGTTAAAGGGAATGACTTGAAGCTGGTGCTGAGTGGACCCCACTGGCAGTTCCCAGGTGAGCGTAACGGGCGTCATGGTCTGGAACTGGGTACTATCCGGCGGAGCACCGAGTTGCGGGGGCGCGGTGACCGTGAATGACAGCGCGTTGGACACGCCCCCACCGGGATCGGCGTTGACCACCGTCACCTGGCCCGTGCCCAGGGCAGCAATCTCTCGCTCGGCGAAAGTCACCTGGAGTTGTTTGGGGCTCACAAAGATGGTCGTCCGCGGCACGTCATTCCAATAAACTGTCGAGTTACCGTTCACGAAGTCCGATCCAAAAACGTCTAGGACAACTCCCGGATGACCAACCATCACGAACTGCTGGAGGACAAGGTTCAAGAGGGGCTTTGGAAGGCGTGGGCAGGACGCTAGCCCCCCAGCCCCCCCAGAGCGCCAATCCGGCGATGCGGCGTCGCCCAGGGGGGGAAACTTGAGGGCGCCATTCTCCCAATCATGGAAGAGCACCCGAAAAGCCGGTCGCAGCCAACAGGACTCCCAGGGCGGGAACCTCCCGGTCCCACCGTTGAGTGTTTCATCGCGCGGCGTCGGTCTCCCAGTCACCGGATTGGGCTGACACCCTGGCTCGCCCGCGGTGCAGAAGCGCGGCCGTCCATCCTCGCGCCAGGCGTGGTCCGAATCGATAGAGCGCAGCCAAGGCGTCCAGCTCCCGCTCCCGTCCTCATTGACCAGACCCTCGATCATGATGTTGGTCGGGTAACCTCTGCCCTGACGCACCCCGTAGGTCTTCACCAACGAGGCATTGCTGATGCGCCCCTGATCGACGAGGATATCCCCGAAGACGCGGTTCAGCTCGACGTCATCAAGGAGGAGTAGCTTGGCCAGTGTGACGGTATTCCCCAGCGGGGCGAAGGTCTGCGGATTGACTTCAGCCATATCGTTCAGGCGCGTGCTGACGGAAGGCAAACCGGGATAGGGTGGATAGGGAGAGTTATCCGGCACATGATGGTTGGCGCTTAGGCCCATGATCGCGTCCATCCGTGCGTGATCACTCGGGCGCTGGCCATCACCCTGGAAGAAGAGCTGGACGTCATTGGTACCGGGAAGGTCGATCTCGCCGACGTCTAGCCAGGCGGTTGGATGGGTCAGGATCGACTTCGCAAGGTCGATGTCGACACCCCAGGCGTCTTTGACCGCCTGCTTGATGATGTCCATGGCAGCCTCCTTGATCGTCAGGTAGGCTTCCATGAGGGGATTGAACGGGATGCCCAGCACAAGGAGGGAGTTCCCGAAGTACTGAAAATAATACTGAAGCAACAATAGATCGTTGCCGACGAAGTCCGGAAAGCCGAGCATCGAGATCACGTGAGATAGGATGAAGGAATTAGCCTCCTGTTTAACCACACTCGTAGCGCTGATCGCATTCTCACAATTCGCTCGCAGAGAGGTTCCTTCAGGGTAGTAGGGTTGGCACTCCAGGTTCTGGAGATTGCGGCGTGCCTGAGGGTCGAAGAGTCCCTTGGTGATAGCCAGGCCCAGCTCGCTCCAATGCTCCAGGCCGGTGTCGATATCGTCGATCCAAGCTCCGAGGTAACTCGCAATGAGATTATCGACTATCCCGGTATCTAACGGGTTAGGAACGCACACCTCCCAAGGCCAGAAGCCATAAGCTCCTTGTGAGCACACCAGGTGCGTAACCTCGATATCATTACGGATCCCGCGAGCGGTCTGAACTGGACCCACCGACACCTGTTGGGATACACAACCCCAGCTAATGTCGACGCAATTCTGAAAGCCGGCGGTGTTGATGCGCTTGGCCCGTTCGATCTGCAGCTTAACCTCAAGATCGAGAAAGGAGTCGATCGCCTGGCCGCGATCTAGGATAGGGGTCGCAGCAGACGCCTTGATCAGGGTGTTATAGATAAAGCTATGCGGGGCATCGAACGGGATGCCAGGCGTACTGTCGTCGCTGACGTCACCGTCCGGAAGCTGCGTTCGGTCCTCCCGATTGCCGTCGAAACCCGGGGTGGCATCACCGAAGTAACCCTCGACAATCAGGTGGCGCACGGCGATCTCCAGCTTGTCTTTTTCGGTCGCGACCTCCTCAACCCCGGGGAACACGCCTAGCGCAAAGTCGTTGACAACGGTGTGCGCCCAGACATCGCCGGCAGCATGGGTCAGAAAGCCATAGGTGAACGCGAGTATCTGGGCTTTCTCCGCGGGCGTGTAGGTGGCCCCGCTTTGGGCATCCCAGGCGCTGTAATAGATCTGCTGCAGCCAGGCGCCCGTGACCTTGGGATGGATAGAACCCTGACCGTAGATAATGTCCGGAAAACCGTCAGGTCCGACGACTCCAGCGTTGTAGAACTGGGGCCAGGCGGTCAGGGCGGCGACAATCCCTGGCGGGACCAAGTAGGCGCGCCCGTTGATAGTGACGTGGCCGTCGTCAATCGCATCGAGCCTGGCCAGGTCGCCGGTGTAGACATGGGTGTAGGGCTTCCAGGCCTGGGCTGGTCGCGGCTGCTGAATGAAGGGGAGTGACACCAGCAGCAGAGCCATTAGGAGACGCCAACCGAGCGAGAGGCGACTTCGGAACGCGCGGCGTCGCTGGTGTGAGCTACCGGTCAGGCTAAAACTAAAAGGCATGGTACCGTCCTCCAAGATGATTACTTCAGATGCCAGGGGTCACAGGACCGGCGCTACATATCGGCCAGGTCGACTTTGACTTCGACGCCAAAGACGCACTCGATATCGATGACGGTGAGCTTGCATTTGATCCGGGGTTTTGCCGCGGCAGCGTCGGACTCCTGGGGGAGAGAGACACTCGCGCGCGCTTCAGCGACCACTCTGCCTGCCTCGTTGCGAAGGCGGGCGATACCCGGCGCTTCACTCCCGGGGTCCGCGCCCGGCGACCACGTGACGTTCACGGTATAGAAGCCCGCCGGTAAACCGGTCTTGGAATTCCGCAGCCAGAGGTACGTGAACAGAACATCAGCGCCGGCTTCGAGTTGGCTACGCGTCAGGTTCTCGACACCGGCGATGCCGGCGTTCACGATCACGGTATCCTCCAGCGAAGCGTAGCTCAGGCCCGTGGGGTCAGCGGCCACGCCTGCGCGTCTGGCCGCGGCGACCACCGACGAGGTCGCCGCCTGCCTCACCTGCTGCTCCGTCATCGACATATCCGGCGGCCCGGCAGCGGCCCCGCCCAGGCTCTCGGCCAGGTCGAAGCCCACCATGATCCTCGCGCCGAAGGGACACGCCATATCGATCGTGACGAACTCGACGGTGAGTTTGCATTTGATCGTCGGTTTTGCCGCGGGGTCCGGCTGCTGGGGGAGAGAGACCCTCGCGGGTACGTCAGCGACCACTCTGCCTGCCTCATTGCGCAGGCGGGCGGTACCCGGCGCTTCACTCTGGAGGTCCGCGCCCGGCGCTGACATGACGTTCACCGTGTAGAAGCCCGCCGGTAGACCGATCTTGGAATCCGGCAGCGAGAGGTACGTGAACAGGACATCAACGCCCGCTTCGATCTGGCGACGCGTCAGGTCCTCGGCACCGGCGGTGCCGGCGGCCACGATCACGGCGTCGTCCCGTGACGCGTAGACGAGGCCGGTGGCGTCGACGGCCACGCCTGCGCGTCTGGCCGCGGCGAGCACCGACGAGGTCGCCGCCTGCCGGAGTTGCTGGTCCGTCGCGGGCACGTCAATGGCAGGGGNCCTGAACATCCACGTCGACGACCACGCCACCGGCGCGCCATCGCCCTGCACCCGGGGCCGCACGTGCCAGTAATACGTGCTGTCCAGTTCGAGCGGAGCATTAGTGGGGATGGTGTAGCTATTGCGCGGCATGGTCTGGCCGCCGTGGATCAGGTTCCAGTACACCGATGCGATGGCAGTGTTCGGGTCGGTGTTGAAGGACGGGTCCTTGCTGACCTGCACCTCGTAGTAAAAGACGTTGCGCTCCGCATTGTCCCAGATCAGGTTCCCCCACCGGTCAAAGATCATGCTGCCCTCGGCCGGGCTCACCAGCCGGATGCCGGCGCTGGAGGGCGGCGCAGTCACGAATATCGGTTCGGCCCAGGCGCTCCAACCGGGATCGTTCTCGCCCACGGCCGTGGTGGCCTGCGTGGTCCGCACCCGCCAGGTGTAGCTCATCCCCGGCAGTATCACGTAGTTGCCGGTGCCCATGAGCGGCGCCTGCACCTGGTAGCTGGTCTCAACATCGCGGATCAGGTTGATGCCGGGACCGTCGTTGCGGAAGGGGATAACCTGGATCTGGTACTGCGTCGTCCCCGGCGGGTTGGTCCACTGCAGCAACGGGGCCATGTCGACGCTCACAAACCCGTCCGCGGGACCAACGGGCGTCGGCATCGGCATGGACTTGGGCTTGCATTTACCGGCGCTGCCGGCGTTGTAGATGTTCCGGACTTCCTGGAAGTCCAGGGTGCGGTTGAAGAACTCCACCTCATCGATCAGGCCCTGGAAGTTGAAGCCGCCAAAGGACTCCTGACCAATCGACAGGTCGGCGATGGTGGTCAAGGACCCGGAACGCCCGGTCGGGTCGAAGGTCAACACGACCACACCGTTGACGAATAAGGTCCCGCCGGTGGCGCTGCCCCGCGTGACAATGGCCGCCACGTGGTGCCAATCCCCATCCGCGATCATGGGGCTGGTGGATATGTAGTTCGTGAACCCTGCACCTGCGCCTCCATCCGCCAGTTGTATGCCGAAGCGCCCGTTGCTCACAAACAGAGCATAGCCTGTATAAACGCCGTTTACGGTTCTGGTCCGCTTGTCGAGGATGTCGGAGGTGCCGCTCGCCTCCTTGGTGAGGACCCAGGCATCCAGGGAAAAGTCGCCCGTACCGGGGTTGAGCGATGGACCGTTTGGCACCTTCACGTAGTCGTTGGCCCCCGGCAGGCTGAAGGCCGCGGCCACCTTGCCCGGCGCGTAGGCGGCCCCGCCCATCAGGGTCCCATGAGCCGTACCGGCGATGTCGTTGGG
>JGI1356J14229_10002598_pt1 | contig 14186 bp, 14 predicted proteins | sample Subgrocontami58m_FD_14229 | JGI IMG/M metagenome (IMG submission 14229) | reverse complement strand
GCGCCTTGCGCCGCCGCCGCCTTTCCCTTAAACCCGCCGCCGTGCCCCGATAGCTCAGCTGGTAGAGCACGTCATTCGTAATGATGGGGTCGGCGGTTCGATTCCGTCTCGGGGCACCATCAACTTCTCCAGCTGCGATAGTTTCAATGGGGTGACTCCCATTTTTGTCGCACCCGTCCGACGAGACCGGAAAGTGCGACAATTGCGTCCGCGACCAACGTCGTCGACGACGTGATGGATGCGGTGCGTCCCCCACCCGCCTACGAGGATCGAGGCAACGGGCTGTCCGCCACACTGCGTGAAAAGAGCGACGGCGCCGACCGCCTCGACGGGCGCCTTTGCTCAAGCGACAGTGGCCGCTTGCTGCGGTTCCAAACCGCGGCCGGCTGGGCGACGGCCGGCGCCTACGCCTGCCACACTTGACCTGAATCAATTTCCTGCAGGGGTTGTGTGACTAGGTTAGCCAAATTGACGGAGTTGCAGACTCGATCACGCCTCGAGTGACGGCTTCGAAAGAGGGGGGAGTGTGTCCGATGGTGCGCGCTTCGATCGGCTACGACGACATCGACGCGCATCTCGAAAAGCTGAAGAGTCGTGGGCTGCTTTATTCGATCGACAGGGCCATCGACAAAGACACGGAAATGCATCCGCTGGTCCGCTGGCAATACAGGGGCGGCCTCGCTGAGGCAGAGCGCAAGGCTTTCCTGTTCACCAATGTCGTCGACGCCGCCGGGCAAAGCTATCCCGGCGCCCGAGTTGCCATTGGAGCCCTTGCAGGCAACCGCCAGATCTACGCGCTGGGTATGAAGAGGCCCGAGGCGGAGATCGGCAAGGCCTGGCTCGACGCGATCGCGCATCCGGTCAACCCGAAGCAGGTGGCGACGGGGCCATGCCAGGAAGTCGTAGAGGCCGGCGAAGCGTTGTCGAAGCCGGGCCGCGGACTGGACGCGCTGCCCATTCCGATCTCGACGCCGGGCTACGACACCGCTCCCTATCTCACGGCGGCTCTCTGGTTCACCCGCGACCCCGACAACAACATTCAGAACATGGGTCTCTATCGCGGCAACCTGAAAGCGCCGGACCGGCTGGCCGTGATGATGGAGCGATCGACGCTCGCCGGTGGCGGGGTGCACTGGCTCAAATACAAGAAGCGAGGCTGGCCCATGCCGGTGGCGGCGGTGCTCGGCGCGCCGCCGATCATTGCCTTCGTCGGACCGCAGAAGCTGCCGCTTGACTGCGATGAGCTCACCGTGGCGGGCGGCCTTGCGGGATGCCCAATCAACGTCGTGAAGTGCAAGACTGTCGACCTCTGGGTCCCCGCGGAGGCCCAGGTGGTGATCGAAGGCTTCATCGATACCGATCGGCTCGAGCCGGAAGGCCCTTTCGGCGAGTCGCACGGCTACATGGCGCTGGAAGAATACAACTTCTCGATGAAGGTGACCGCTATAACGCGGCGTGCGTCCTACACGATCACCTCGGTCATCTCCCAAGTGACACCCAGCGAATCCAGCGTCATCAAGAAGGTGGCCTACGAACCCCTTTACCTGTCGCATCTTCGGGACGCGCTCAACATCAAGGGCGTCGTGCGGGTGTCGATGCACGAGCCCCTGACCAACCTCAGGCCCTTCGTCTTCCTCGTCATGAAGAAGGGCACGCCAAAGTCCGAGATATGGCGCGCGCTGATGGGCACGGCGTCCCTGACGCCCGCGATCGGCAAGTTCTGCATCGCATTGGACGAGGACATCGATCCCGAAGATACCGATCACGTTCTCTGGGCCATCGCCTATCGCTCCAATCCGCTGCTGGACACCCACGTCGTTCCCAACCGGGGGAAAGGACATGGACCGGCGCTCAAGGGCTCCGAAGTCGACGCCACCATGCTGATCGACGCCACGGCGAAGGGTGACTACCCGCCCGTCGCCTTGCCGAAAAAGGAATACATGGAACGTGCTCGTGTCATCTGGGAGGAATTGAAGCTGCCGCGTCTCGTCCCTCAGTCGCCGTGGAGCGGCTATTCGCTCGGCGACTGGTCGGAAGAATGGGACGCTTGCGCCGCGCGGGCGGCCAAGGGCGATTGGATCGCCAACGGCCGACGTTCGGCGGCGCACATGAGCACGACCGCCCAGCCGCAGGAGCCGGCGCGAGGTATCCGCTACGAGGGGAAATGAGCGGCGCCCGAGACGACGCCGATTTCGCGCCCTAGCCACTCCAGTCATCGAGGGGAGCATTGCCATGCAAAAGGGATTTCAGCGCAAGTACGACGATCTGAGCGATCATCTCGACAAGCTCAAGAAGGCCGATCTTCTGTGGACGATCGACCAGGAGATCAACAAGGACAAGCACCTGCATGCCTTTGTCCGGTGGGGCTACGTCGGCGATGTCGGAACCGTCCTCAACAGCAATCCCAAACGGGCGTTTCTGTTCACCAACGTCACCGATTCCAAGGGCCGGAAATACAAGGGCAATTGCGACGTCCAGGTTGGCGGCACGGCCGGGTCACCCGAGATCTATGCGATGTCGATGGGCATCGACTACAAGGGCGAAGGCCTCTCGGCCCTGTCGCAGAAGATTTTCGCGAAATGGACGCGTGCTTTCCAGAAGCCGATCCCTGCGGTCGAGATTCCTTCCGAGGAGGCGCCGGTCCATGAAGTGGTCTTGCAAGGGGACGACCTGAAGGGCGGTGTGGGCAAGGGCCTCGACACGCTGCCTGTTCCCAACAACACGCCGGGATGGGACGCGGCGCCATATTTCTCGGCCGGTCTGTTCGTCACCCTGAATCCCGAGACGAACATCCAGAACATCAGCCAGAACCGCAGCAGCTTGAAGGCCTCCGATCGCATGACGGGCATGTGGTTGATCCAGACCAATGGCGGCGCCCATCAGAACTGGGCGAAGTACAAGGAACGCGGCGAAAAGATGCCGGTGGCGCTGATCGTCGGCGCGCCGCCCACCCTGCAGGTCGTCGGTCCGCAGAAGGTTCCCGAGTACCTCGACGACATGGACGTGGCCGGAGCATTGGCGGGCGCGCCCTATCGCAAGGTCAGGTGCAAGACCATTCCGCTCATGGTCCCGGCTGACGCCCAGATCATCATCGAGGGCTGGCTCGATCCCAACAAGCTCGAGATGGAGGCGCCTTTCGGCGAGTCCTACGGCAACATGTCGGTGGAGGAGTACAACCATTCCATCACCGTCACCGCCATCACCCGTCGCAGGAAGGCGATCCTGACGTCGATGATCTCGCAGATGGCGCCGTCGGAATCGGGCGTCATCAAGCAGCTCAACTACAGCGCCATCATGCTGAACCACCTCAGGAACACGCTGTACATCCGCCAGGTCGAGGACGTCGCCCTGCACGGACCGATGATCGGCGTTTCGAGGTTCACGGTCATTGTCCTGAAGAGGAACACGCCGAAGACCGAGATCTGGCGGGCGCTGGAAGGCGCCACCACCTTCATGCGCTCGGTGGGCAAGATCACCGTCGCCGTCGACGAGGACATCAATCCGAACAACGTCGAGGAAGTTCTGTGGGCCATCGCCTACCGCACGGACCTGATGAAGTCCGTGAAAATCGAGGATCACCAGGCCAATGGCCATGCTCCCAAGCTGCGCGATCGTGAATGGGAGGCCAAGATCATGATCGACGCGACCCTCCACTACGACATGCCTCCGGTGGCACTGCCAGCCCGGGAGATCATGGAGGAGGCCAAGGTCCTGTGGGAGAAGGCCGGCCTGCCGCCCGTCACGCCGCGCTGGAAGTGGTACGGCTACGATCTGGGCGACTGGTGCGAGGAATGGACGAAGTGCGCTGACCGCGCGGTCAAGGGTGACTGGTTGATCAATGGCCTCCGGACTGCATGCCTGGTCGACACCGATGCCGTGGGCGGCCCCACGGCCGGCGTTCCTCGCGAAGGCGTGGTGCGCTGGAACGAGAAGACTGGAGAGGTCGACTATCCGCCGGGCTTCCCGCTGAAGGATCGCTTCGACACCGACGAATAGTCGAGGCTACGACGCCGGGGTCAGCCGCTCGGACGGCTCTCCGAGCGCTACACGGAAACCCGCCGCCGAGGAACCCACGGCTCCTCGCGAAGCCAGACTTCCTCTTATCGCCACAGGAGCAGCTCCATGCCGCAGCAGGACATGACCTCTTTCGTCGAGGAACTGGAAGCAATCGGGCAACTGACGCGGATCAGGGAACCGAAGCGGGTCGACGAACTCCCCGCCCTCATGGAAGCTTCGCCGAACAAGGCGATCCTCGTCGAGAAGGTCGTCGACAGCGAGTTCATGTTCCTCGCCGGGGCATACAGCACGCGGGAACAATATGCCCGCGCACTCAAGTGCGATCCGCGTGATCTCGGGAAGGCCATTTCCCGGGTCAACCTGAAGAGGGAGAAGCCGGTTCTCGTGGAGACTGCTCCGTGCAAGGAGGTCATCCTCAAGGGCAAGGACGTCGACCTCACCAGGTTTCCGCTGTTCCTGTATCACAACTACGATGGACACGCCTTTATTCAGGACACGAACGTCGTCTCACGCGATCTCGAGACCGGCCTCACGAACTGGGGCATCTATCGGTTCATGTATCGCTCCAAGAACGAGACAAACATCGACATGAGGAACGACAGTCACAACGCGCGCATCCACGCCAAGAAGTACCAGAAGGCGGGCAAGGATATGCCCGTTTCCGTGGTCATCGGCGGCCCGACCCTCGACAAGATCGCGTCGATGTACTCCTTCGAGGGCGAGGACGACTGGGACATTCTCGGCGGCTTCTACGGGCATCCGGCCAAGGTCGTGAAATGCGAGACGAACGATCTGACCGTTCCCGCCAACGCCGAGATCATCCTCGAAGGCCGCATGATGACGTCCGAGGGCTGGATCTACGACGAAGGTCCCTACGGCGAATATACCGGGACCTACGGCTCGGGCCTGCCGAAGAACTGCCGCTTCGTCGTCGACTGCATCACCTATCGCAAGAACGCGATATACCAGTACGCCACGATCGGAGGGCTTCATCCGGGTCGGACCGACCTCATGATCTTCAATCCGACGATCGAATCCGACATATACAGCGCCCTGAAACTCGCGGGACTGCACGTGCTGGACGTTCACGCCCCCTATGGCGGCAGTCACAACATCGTCTATGCGCGGATAAAGGTCGTCGGCGGCGGTGACGCCAAGCAGGCGCTCGGACTCATGCTGACCTGCTCCAGACAATGGTTTCCCAAGCTGGCCTACGTGTTCGACGAGGACATCGACATCTTCGATGACGATCAGGTCAAGTGGGCAATGGCATGGCGATACAATCCGCAGGTCGACACGGTCGTCATTCCGGACCTGAACATCCTTCCCCTCGACCCGCTCGCACAGACCAATCATCCCCCTGTGCATACGCCCAAGGCAGGCTTCGACTGCACGATCCCGGTCGTCGGGAACATCGATCGGTTCAGCTTCATGAAGTGTTCGGTGACGCAGCCGTTCGGCACTCCGGCGGCGGATACGAAGATACTGGAAGAGCCTGAACTCGAGCGGGTGATGGCGGCGTACATCAAGTCTTCCCCGCGGACGTGGGAAGACATCCTCCGGGAGTTCCACGGCCAGCCCTATCCGAACATCTATCGGGTGTTCGGCGCTATTCGCCCCAAGCTCGGCCGCGTCGCCGATCAGCGTCCCGCATATCCGTATACTTTCGCGGATTCCTGCTTCGTCTATCGGGAGCAGGAGAAAGATACTTCGGGAAAACAGCAGCCGGGCGATAGACACCGGCCAGCGGGAGAAGCGTCATGAAGCGACTGATCGTGGGTTTGTCTGGGTCGAGCGGGATCATCTATGGCGTTCGCCTGCTCGAGGTGCTCAAGGACATCCGGGGTGTCGAGACCCATCTGATCCTCAGCAAGGGAGCGGAAGTTACTCTGCGCCTGGAAACGGACAGGAGTTCCGATTCCATCAGGGCCCTGGCCGACGTCGTCCATGCCCACGACAATCTGGCGGCATCGATCTCGAGCGGATCGTTCCGGGTTGCAGGCATGGCGGTGGTGCCGTGCTCCATGAAGAGCCTTGCCCAGATCGCTCTTTCCCTGAATGAGAACCTGCTCGCCCGCGCAGCCGACGTGACGCTCAAGGAGCGCCGCAAGCTCGTCCTGGTGCCGCGCGAGACTCCGCTTCATCTCGGGCATCTCAGGCACATGACGGCGGTGGCGGAAATGGGCGGAGTCATCCTGCCGCCAGCACCGTCCTTCTACCATGGGCCCAAGAGGATCATGGACATCGTCGATCAGACCGTCGGCAAGGTTCTCGATCAGTTTGAGATCGAGCACACCCTGTTCAAGCGGTGGAGTGGCGATGACGTCTGAGGAATTCGAGGCCGCCACGGGAGCGCTGTTGCGCGAAGTTGCACCGATGACGCTGGCAACCTGCGCCGGCAACGTTCCGTGGGCGAGCGATGTCTACTTCGCCTCGTCGGGTTTCGACCTGGTATTCTTTTCGTCGCTCGATTCGCGGCATTGCCGCAACCTCGCGGCCAATCCGTCCTGTGCCGTCACGGTGCACGCGCCGGTCGCCACCTGGCGGGACATCAGGGGAGTGCAGATTGAAGGCGTGGCCGGGCTCGCGAACACAGTCGGCGAGAAGGCCCGGGCGCTCGCCGCCTATGTCGAGAAATTCCCCTTCGCGCGCGACCTCATGGCCAATCCGGTCGGGGCGGTCCGCACTGCCTTCCGCGCTCATGCGCACGTATTCCGGCCGATGCGCATCCGCTATCTGGACAACGGCCGTGGTATCGGTGCGCGCTTCAGCGTCGCCATCGTGGATGGCAAGCCCGTCTGGCCGCCGCAGCGTGAGAAGGCTGGCGCCGATGTGCAGTGGACGCATGACTAGCCGCGAGCCCTCATGGATCGCGCCGCAGCTGGGGCGATACAGATGCCGGCCGGTGGGTCCACTATTCCTGAAGCAGCAACCTGCTGTCAGCAGGTAGCCAACGCCGCCGAAAATGCCGGGCCAGGTGCCGGAGGCCTGTCCCACCGCTCCCCGTCAACCTCGGAGAAGGCCACCAGTGAGTCGAATTGTGGCTGGCGTGCCGGCGCGATACGCGGGCGGAATCCCCCGGCCCGCCAGGTGCCGTCCATCATCACGACCGCACCGGCAACCGGGCCCACCGACGAGGCTCGGCGCCAGGAGCCGGAACTGGTCAGAGCGCCGCCGGTAGCCGGAGAAGGGCAGTCACCGGCTCGGGAAATCGACTGGCGGTGCCGGAAAAGGCGATCCAAACGGCATCTTGCGCCCGGAGACCCCATCCCCTGGGCGGTCCGCCATAGTCCGGAAGCCATGGGATTTTCGCCCCTTGTCATGGGTCGTCTTCCTGGGAAGGCCAGAGGGGTCCATGGGCATCCGGGCAAAAAGCAGGTATCGTTGACAATAGCGAGATTGCCCGCGGGAAGGGGCTCTCGTTGTCCGAGTCGCCACGTTGGTCCAATGCGACACCTGAGGTCGCCGGCACGAGGGGACGATGTTGGAAAGTATCATCACGCTGCCTCGGTTGCCGTCGGCTCCAGCGGATTTCGAAGAACAATGCAAAGCGCGGGTGCGCGGCACGGACCAGGTCGGGCAGAGCATTCGGTTCATGGCGAGCCATCGCTTGCCGGCGCCTATGATGCTCAACCTCGGACGAACAATTGCCCGCTGTCGCGAGGGAAGACTGAGCCCAGGTCCGCCGGCTAGTTTCAAGTTCGGCGTTCTTTCGGGCTCGACCGTCGACTCCGTCGACAGCAGCTTGCCGTTCGCTGCCGCCCGGCATGGTGCAGCGCTCGACGTCACTGTCCCCTACGGCCAGGTCGTGCTGCAAGCCCCGAGCCCCAACTCCGTCATCAACGGCGCGACTGTGGACGGAATCCTGCTCGTCCTCGATCATCATTCCTTTCGGCTGGAAGAGCTTTCGCCGGAAGATGGCGACGGATTGGCCGCCAGCGCGCCCGATCGTGCGGCAATATTGCAGACTATCCCTGTTCCTCCGTTACCGACCTCTGGCGGTTACCATAAAACCGAAGAGGCGACACTGGCAGAGGTTGCGTCGGAAACGCGACGTCGACGGATCGTCCGGCTGATCGGCGCCGAGTTGCAGGGCCAACGAAATTGCAGCCGGAGGCGTACCCTATGGACATTCTAGACCTCGTCCAGGATGTAAACGCGAACCTGGTCAGGGTGCACGCGGCAAGACTGGCCGAGTTGGGCGCTGAAAGGAGCGGTCTGTTCGACCACTACGCAAGGCTCGTCACGCAGGGAGAAGTTGTCGGGAGCGAGGAAGCCAGGGTCATGAAGACAGTTTCCGAGGAGCTGCCGCCCTTTGCCGAATATGCCGTACTGTGCTGTGGACTTGGCGAACTGGCACTGCTCTTGAATGCGGCCGGGCACCGTGTCGTTGCGTGCGAACCTAATGTGGCTCGCTTTGACGCGCTGCTCGCCAGTATCGGCCATCTGTCGAAGGCGGCAGAACCGAACCGCGGGCAGTTGCGGGCAGTGCCGGACTTTGTTCCTGATGCGTCGTGCGAGCATCCTCTTCTGGGTATTGCTACGGCATTCGTCTTTTCAGAACAGCTGGAAGAAGACCGCGATTTCCAACTTGGTCTGAAGATTTTCGATGCTCTTTTGATCAATCCTCGCCTGTTCCTGCGCGTGCGCGAGACGGCCGCCGAGCAAGCCGGGGTGTTCGATTTCCTGCGGACGCTGGGCTTCGAGGAGACGACGAAGTTGCATCAGTCATCCCTGGTGGTGATGACCAAGCGGCCGCAAACCACGGCCGCAAACCACGGCGCAGTCGTCCAACAAGCAAGGCGGCACGACCAGGTCTGCGGCGAACGGAAGTGCGAACAGGGCGCCGAGGGTCATCTCGACGCCGGCTGCTTCAGGCGAAGCGGAATTCCCTCGACCTTCGGCGCCTGCCTGGCGACGCCTGCTCCGCGGCAATCTGGACTGGTGGAGCAAGGGCCTTTTCCGGAGGCGCAAGACGGGAGCGACAACGGAAACTGTACGATTGCAGAGGCCGTTCACGGGACGCGGCGGGCACTCCTGGACCGTCGCGATTCCCGATTTCCTGCGCAACGATACCGGCAACAAGAACCGGGTGGCGTTCCGCTTCTTTGAAGGCGGTGTACCGGTCACTGCTGCCTCGAACGCCGTCCATGCTGAAATCGCCACCCTCGGTGGCGGCCGGCACACCTTCTGGACGGAGTTGTTTTGCTTCTCGACGACCGATAATTCCGATCCCAACACCAACGGCCGCGCGTACGAACTTCGACGGATCTGCAGCGACACGGTTGGTCTCTGGCCGCTCGGCGGATGCACCATCTATGACCCTGCCTATGAATTGGAAAATGCAGGCCGGGCTTATGTCTGCGCCCGTGAAACCGGCTTCGACGAGTCCCCGTACACCCATACGATCGGTGAGCATCTTCAGCTGATCGACTATCTGCGGGGCGCATTCGATATTCCCGCGGCCTTGCGACCGTTCAGCAACGTCGATTTCAAGGTAAGGCCGGGCGGTTTCGAGGCGGTGGTGAGAAATCTCGATGCGGTGATCATCGAGGAATGCTCCGACGTCGAGATCGTGTTCCGGGGCGTGATCCTGAACCGCAACCGCCTGGGAGAAGCCATCGTCGCGCCGGCCATCGAAGCTGGCCGGCTGGGGGAGGAGAACAAGCCCTTGGCCGCGGCCGCGTACAGTTGGTACTTCGAGGGGCTGCTCAAGGCGAGTGCGCGACGCGAGGCGTTCGCCGGCGAGCTTTTGGCACTCCTGCCGCACCGTGATGAACGGGACGAACTTCTGCGCGAGATAATTCGTAACGCCGAGCCGCGACGCATCGGCAGCGCCGCGCTCGTCGACGGCGTGCGTCGCATCGAGGCCTTGCTCGGCAAGCCCGTCGGCGTTTTGACGCACACGCAGAACTACAGGGCCGACGGCCGTCCCATCGTTTGGCCGCGGACGCTCCACGGCGACCTCATGGAAACCTGTCGCGCGAACGGCATCCCCTTCATGCATCCGTGCGAGTTGGTTGAAAGGCACGGCGCAAAGGCAGCTCTCAAGGACGATCTCAGCCATTGGCGCGACGACTTCATGCCGGTCGTCGCCGAGGCCATCGGAGACTTCGTCGGCGAAGTCGTCGGCCAAAGGAGGCAGTCACCAAAGGACGACGGCCCCGGGCCTGCTTGATCGCCGCCAACGCCCAGGCCATCATCCGCTGACGTCGTGAAGCGCCTGCAGGGGCGTCTCGACAGGGGGGGCGAGAAATGACTTTCAGGCCCTGGGAAGAGACCGGCGCCATCGGCCGGCGCAGCGTGTGAGAAGCGCGCCCTCGTTGCCGACGCTCGCCGGTGTGCTCGAGGCGCGGAACGGGCCGGCGCCAGCGCTGGTCGCATTGGACCGCACGCTCGACTACGCCGGACTCCGTGCCGCGGTGCGTGGTGTCGCGACGTGGCTGGCGCAGAACGGCATGCCGCGAGGCGCACGCGTGGCAATTGTGCAGCGCGACGGCCCGTGGTCCGCAGTCATGCTGCTGGGCGTCTCCTATGCCCATGCGGCGCTGCCCCTCAACCCGAACCTTTCGGCAGAGGATTACGCTTTCGCCATAACCGACTTCGGCGTCGCGGCGGTTCTGGTCGAGCAGGGCGCCCTGGACATGGCCCGGCTCGACGCCATCGCAGCACCGATCCTGCCCTTCACTCCCTGGTCGATCCATCCAACCGGCCCCGCCACGCCTGTTCCAGCCTCTGCCGATGCGCCGGCGTTTCTGCTCCACACCTCGGGCACGACGGCGCGTCCCAAGAAGGTGGTGCTGACGCAGGAGCGCATCTACCGCTCCGCTAACGTCATCGCCGATGCCCTGCAGCTCAGCGCCGCTGATCGCTGCCTCACCGGCATGCCGATGTTTCACGTCCACGGCATTCTCAACGCACTGGCTTCCACCTTGGTGAGCGGCGGCTCGTTCGTGCATTCGGGGCCTTTCGACACGCTGGCGTTCTACGCCCACCTGCGGTCGCTCGAGCCGACATGGATCACTGCGGTGCCGACGATGTACCACGCCATCATCGCGCGCTCCGAGCTGGTTCCGCCGGATCGCAAGCTGCGATTCCTGCGCAGCTCCTCGGCGCCGCTGTCCGACGTCCTGGCCGAGCGGCTCGATCGCCTTTTCGCCGTTCCGGTGGTCTCGTCCTATGGCATGACCGAGATCGATCCGATCGCCTGCGTGCCCATCGGCGAGACGCCGCCGCCGGGCGCCATCGGTCGCCCGGCGGGCCTCGACGTGCGGCTGGCCGGGCCTGCGGGCGAGGAGGTTTCAGGCGACGCCATGGGCGAGGTGTGGGTGCGTGGCGCGAGGGTCATCACGGCCTACGAGGCCGAGGCCGAGGTCAACAAAGCAGCGTTCAGCGACGGTTGGTTTCGCACCGGCGATCTTGGCCGCCGCGATGACGCGGGCTGGCTCTACCTCGCGGGCCGCCTCAAGGAAATCATCAATCGCGCGGGCGAGAAGATAGCGCCGCTCGAAATTGACGCTGTTCTGTTGCGCCATCCCGAGGTGATCGAGGCGGCAACCTTCGGCACGCCGGATGCGGTGCTGGGCGAGGAGATCGCAGCGGCCGTGGTGTTGCAGCCCGGATCGACGCTTGCCGAGCACGAGTTGCGGGCCTGGCTCGCCGAGCGCCTAGCCTTCCACAAGTGCCCGCGGCACCTGCACTTCGTTTCGGCCCTGCCCAAGGGGCCGACAGGCAAGCTGCTGCGCGGTGCGCTCAGCCGGACGCCTGCGCCAGCCGCGCCTCGGGGCGACGACGGGACCGGGAATGTCGCTCTGGTGTGCGCCGTCTGGGCCGAGGTGCTGGGCCTCAGGCTCGGCGACGTCGCGCCCAGCGCGAATTTCCTCGACCTCGGTGGCTCGTCAACGGCGGCGCTCGATATTCTGGATCGCCTGTCCGAACGCCTTGGTCGAGCCTTGCCAGTCGACGTGTTGTTCGAAAGTGACACGCCCATCGCACTTGCCGCCGCTCTCCAGCGGCTCAACGAGACGCCGGCCAGGGCCGGGTCGGCATGATCGTCGTATCGGGCGTTGCCGGCGCCCTTGTCGGTTCGCTTCCGTGGCCGATCTCCCGCCGACACCGACTGCCACCCTGACGATCTCGCGTGGGGCTCGGTGGCCGCGGACGGCGCAGCCGATGGCGCCGCAGCCGGCGAGGGACCGGTCGGCCGATGGTCAACTGGTACGGAAACCGTGACCGATCACGACGGCCGCCGCGACATGCCCGCGCCGCACCGCCCAGCGTCCCTCTAGCAGCACGTCCTTCGGGAAAGGCGCCACCTCGATGCCGAGCCGAGCGACAAAGGCCTCGTTCTCGGCGCAGCGTTCGACGGTCAACGCGTGCGGCGGCAGAGCGCGCCGCGCGAGCGGGTAGATGGCCTTGTACAAGGCCTCCTTGGCGCAGAACACGCGCAGCAGCGCTTCCGCGGCAAGGCGCGGATCGGCGTGCCGGATCAACCCTTGCTCCTGCTCACCGAGGACGAGCCGCGCCGCGCTTTGCGGCAGCGGTCTGTTGGCTTCGATATCGATGCCGATGCCGGCGCAGTCGTCTTCGCTCGCGATCGCTACCGCGGCCAGCGTGGCGCAGTGGGTGATCGAGCCCACGATTCCCGGTGGCCAGGCGGGGCGGCCGTCCGCCTCGCGGCAGAGCGGCGCCTCCTTTCCCAGGGAGGCCAGGAGTCCGCGTGCCAGGCTTCGGCCGGCCGCGAATTCACGGCGGCGCCGCGCGACGGCCGCCGCCACGAACGTCCGCTCTTCGGGAAGCAGCGTCGCGCTGTCCGCCATCGCCGGGTCCATTTCCGAGACGCGCACCCAGTCCGGCAGCAGCGGCGCAAACAGGGGCATCGCCATTGCCGATCGCGCAGTGTCAGCTGGTGGCGGCACGGTTGTGATGAAGCGGCGCCACCCGGTCGCCGAACCGGCGCGAGGCATCGGCTTCGCGGCTGTGCAGACGGATGGTGGGCCGGCAGATCTCGTGCGACGCCCTGAATGAACTCGCCGCAGGCGCATGCTTCCCGTACCAGGTGGCATCTGACAAACCGGAATTCTCGATCTCCCGGCGCTCGGCGTGCGGGACCATGCGCGGCGGCCATCCGACGAAGTCGAGCCATTGCCGCCAGGAAGGCAACCTTGTCATCCCACCAGCCTCACCGCCCATTTCCCGCCGAACAGTCGTCGGCGTTCCCGTCGCGATGATCCATCGGCAACCTGCAAGGATCAAGCAGCGGCATGGGCCACCACGAAGTGATCTGGCAGCTGCTTGCCGGGCGCTTGCGGGTGTTTTGAAATCCGCTTCGGGCTAGAGTTGGCTTTCTCCATATGGTCGAGGGATGATTCGATTCCGGTTCGGGGCACCATAAATTCACTTTCCAGTCAGTTTATCAGGCGCTTAAGCGTCAAGCGCGGCAGCGCCCGGGATCACGCCCAGCAGGTCAAGGACGTGCCAGAAGTCGATATCGCATCCATGGTTCTTCCGCGTCCTCGACGGCCATCGGCAGCTTTCTTGCAGTAGCTGATCCAACGCTCACTGCCTCGACCTGCCGCCGCCCCTGCAACTTGACTTGGATCAAGGGCCCCGGCGTGCGATGTGGCTAGCTAGCGGCGTTGGGTAAAGTGGTCAAATGACCGTCTTTCCTGGAGATCGAAATGTTCGCGACAGGTCGTGCAGTTGCAGTCGGCTTCTCCGTGGTCGCCGCAGCATTATCAAGTGGCCCGGTGCAAGCCCAGGCGACCAACGCGCAGCTAGAAGAATTGTGTGACGGTCGGGGGCATGTGTCGGATGATGTTCAAATCAGGGCTTGCACGGCAATCATCAATTCAGGCCGATATGGTGCCGCACGACTCAACATCGCCTACTTTTTTCGCGGGCTGACCTACGCTCAGACTGGCCGGTGCAACCTCGCCATTGCGGACTTAACGGCAGCGATCAGGTATGATGCAAATGACTCAGATGCTTACTGGGTACGCCACTCGTGCAAGCTGGAATTGGGCGACATTGCCGGTGCCGAAGCCGACAAGAAGGTGGCAAAGACAATCGACCCGAGGATCGAGGAACAATGGGAAAGGTAACAGGGGCTGCTGACGGAGGCCGGCTCGTGGCTCGGCAATCTGTCTCGGCTGCCAGAGGCGGGCCTC
>JGI1356J14229_10002582_pt1 | contig 14299 bp, 12 predicted proteins | sample Subgrocontami58m_FD_14229 | JGI IMG/M metagenome (IMG submission 14229) | reverse complement strand
CTCATGTTGAGTGGTGGCGTCGCTCATGTTGAGTGGTGGCGTCGCTCATGTTGAGTGGTGGCGTCGCTCATGTCGACATTCGATTTGAACAGGCGTCCGTCTTGCCGGGTCTGGCGCGTGCGGAGTAGCGTGTCGATCCTGGAATGCGAGGCAAGATGGACGCGGACGATCGGTCTCCAACCCTGATTCAATCGGTGCAGCGCGCCCTGCGAATCCTGGAAGCAGTTGGCGCCCTGGAAGATCGAGCTCAAGCCAAGGAGTTGGCACGAATCGTTGGTCTTTCACTTTCAACCACATATCACCTGCTGCGAACGTTGACGCATGAGGGATATTTAAGACACCTCGACGATGGCACTTACGTGATAGGACCAGCGTTGGGCCACGTCGCCTCGGAGAATCGGATGGCGTCAGTTCTAGCCCGGTCTCGACCGGCAATGCAGACTCTACGGGACGAACTTCGCAGTCCGGTCTACCTTGCGCTTTACCACGAAGGTGAGATCGCAGTGGTCGAGATAGTTGACTCGCCCAAAATTCCTTCCATCGACTTATGGGTCGGAATCCACGACTCTGCGCACGCCACGGCTTTGGGTAAGTCCATTCTTGGCGCCCTCGATGAGGAGCGCAGGCAAGACTATCTAGCACGGCATCCGCTACATCAACTCACTCGTCATACCGTAACCGATCGACGAGCCCTTGACAGTGTCATCCATCAATCGACTCACTTTGCCCGCGACGACCAGGAGTACGCCGTAGGTGTGCACTGTCTGGCAACACCAGTCGTGACTCCAGAACTCATTGGTGCCGTAGCGGTGGCTCGGATTACCTCGAAACCAACGCTAACTGTAGATAAAGAGGTTCTCCGGACCTTGACTCGAGGGGCGGGTCGGATCGCTCGTTCGTTAGGAATACCGAACTCTGCCTGACAACGCGGGAATTGCCACTATCTGAAATCTCCCTCCTTGTACCTGTCTGGAGCGATGACCAAACTGAAGCCAGAAAGGCAGCCCAGACGGATGGCTGTGCCTTGGAGAGGAGAGCCGTGATCGAAAACAAGATGCGCCTTGGCTTCTACCAGCAGATGGTGCGTATTCGAACGTATGAAGAGGCAATCCGACGCGACTACCACGCGGACAAAGCTCCAGCGTGGGATATCGGAGCGGGTCTAATCCCGGGAGAGATGCATCTTTCAGCCGGGCAGGAACCTGTCGCAGTTGGGCTCTGCAAAAACCTTCGTAATTCAGATGCCATTACCGCACCGCACCGCCCGCACCATATGGCGCTGGCTAAGGGCGTAGACATGAAGGCAATGACCGCTGAGATCTTCGGTCGGACAACTGGCCTTGGCAAGGGTAAGGGGGGTCATATGCACCTTTTCGACCCGAGCCAACACTTCTCCTGTTCGGGAATTATCGCCGAAGGCATGCCCGTAGCGGTTGGCCAAGCCTTTGCCTTCAAGCGTCGGGGCACTGACAACGTCGCCGTCGCCGTTGCCGGAGAAGGCGCAGCCAATCAAGGGGCGTTCCATGAGGCGCTTAATCTCGCAGCGCTCTGGAAACTCCCCGTCATCTTCGTAATTGAGGACAACGACTGGGCGATCTCCGTACCGCGTGACCATTCAACCTCGATTCCCAATAACGCGACTCGTGCTGCCGCGTATGGAATACCGGGGGAACGCATAGAAGGCAACGAAGTGGAAGCGATCTATGAAGCGTGCAAGACAGCTGTCGACCGCGCACGGTCAGGCGGTGGACCTTCTCTATTGGAGATCCACACCGTACGACTTTGGGGCCATTTCGAAGGTGATGCCCAAGCCTACCGAGGCGATGAACTCGCAAAGGCCGAAGCCCATGATCCCATCCCAGCGTATGAGGCAAAGTTAGTCGCCGATGGAGTGTTGGATCAGGCATCCATCGCCGCGACTAAGGCCGAGGCAAGCGCAGAGGTGGAAGCGGCGATCGCGTTCGCCAAGAACAGTCCGGAACCTTCACCGAACGACGTCTATCTACACGTCTTCGCGTGAGTTGAGGAGGAGACCATGAGTGCAACAATAAGCGAAACAGAAGCCGGTACGCGTCGACTAACAACGGCCAAAGCGATCTCCGAGGCCATCGCGCAGGAGATGCGAGCAAATCCTGAAGTCTTCGTAATGGGTGAAGATGTCGGTCCATACGGCGGAATTTTTGGTTCTACCGGAGGGCTATTTGATGAATTCGGCGCCTCCAGAATTATCGATACTCCAATTTCTGAGACAGGCTTCATCGGTGCGGGTATCGGTGCTGCAGTTGAGGGCATGCGTCCTATCGTCGAGTTGATGTTCGCCGATTTCTTCGGTGTTTGCATGGACCAGATCTACAACCACATGGCGAAGATTCATTACGAATCAGGCGGCAACGTCAAAGTGCCCCTTGTGTTGATGATGGCAGCCGGCGGTGGCTACTCCGATGGTGCGCAGCACTCGCAGTGTCTATGGGGGACTTTTGCGCATCTACCAGGGCTTAAGGTTGTCGCACCATCAAACCCTTATGACGCTAAAGGTCTCATGATCTCTGCGATCAGAGAAGACAATCCGGTGCTCTTCATCTTTCACAAAGGCGTGATGGGTCTGCCATGGATGGCGAAAAACCCGCGGTCTATCGGACCTGTACCGGAAGAGGCCTACACAGTGCCGATCGGCAAGGCGGCGGTTGCTCATAAAGGCAGCGATGTCACTGTCGTGAGCGTCTCGTTGTCCGTGCAGCATTGCCTTGATGTCGCAGAAGCGCTCGAAGGCAAGACGAGTGTAGAAGTAGTTGACCTACGGACGATTGCGCCATTGGATCGAGATGCCATCCTGACCTCGGTTCGAAAGACTGGGCGGCTGGTGATTGTTGACGAGGATTATCGATCCTTTGGCCTCAGCGGCGAAGTAGTAGCCACCATAACTGATACAGATCCCCGCCTGCTAAAAGCCCCTGTTCAGCGCGTTGCGTATCCGGACGTGCCAGTGCCCTACGCAAGGGTCCTCGAATACGCGGCACTACCGACGCGTGAGAAGATCGAAGCTGCAATTAAAGCTGTCATGAAAGGATAGGAAGTAGTTAATGAGCGAGACGATCTCCTTCCCTGTGATGTCGAAGGACGAAAATGCTGAAGGGGTGCTGGCCACCTGGTTCGTCAAGACCGGCGAACGAGTAAAGGCACACCAAGTGATCGCTGAAGTCATGGTCGACAAGGTTTCGCTCGATGTCGAAACACCAATTGATGGGATCGTGACCCTGCTCGTTGAGGAAGAATCCTCAACGCGGCAGGGCACTCCAATCGCTCGCATCGATTAACTGTTAATCGAGTTCGTAGACTCAACAAAGAGCGGACGAGTCGCCCTATAAGCCGGATCCTGTCCCCCGACTCTCTTGCGAGGTGTCGGATGAGTTGTCATCCATCTAGCCGCGTTGTTACCAACGCGATCATGCGATCTACCCGAGGATTTAACCGGGCCGGTCGTCCTCTGCTCGATCTTGCTCCAGGTGGGGTTTGCATAGCCGACGGCGTCACCGCCTCCGCTGGTGGTCTCTTACACCACCGTTTCACCCTTACCTCATCCGAAGATGGGGCGGTCTGCTTTCTGTTGCACTGTCCTGCGAGTTGCCCCGAGTGGGGGTTACCCACCACCTTGCCCTGTGGAGTCCGGACTTTCCTCGACGCTTTCGCGCCGCGACAACCCAGACGGCTCGTCCGCCAAGGACAAGGGTAATGCCTTGCCATGAGCAAGGCTGACGCTGGGGGTGAGCGTAGCCACCGCTGGGGGTGAGCGTAGCCACCGCTGGGGGTGAGCGTAGCCACCGCTGGGGGTGAGCGTAGCCACCGCTGGGGGTGAGCGTAGCCACCGCTCGGCAGGTTTTGGGGGCTAATGCGAGCGGAGGTGGGCGATCTCGTTAAAGCCGCGGACGATGGATAGGCCGTCAGGCCAGCTGGCAACCACGCTGATGCTGCAGGGGTGGACATCCATCCTATGAAGCGCATGGGCTGGTGCATCGAGCAGATGACGGATGATCTGCTTGATCGGGCTTACATGGCTGACTATTGCCACCTTCTTGCCTTGATTCTCATTTATCACCTGGTTGAAAGCGCGCATGACTCGCTCACCGACCGCGTTGAAACTCTCGCCGCCCGGCGGCGCAATCGCAGGCGATGCCAGCCAAGAATTGAGCGCCTTTGAATCACGCTCCTCGACTTCGGCAAATGTCAGACCGTCCCACTCACCAAACGCGCATTCCCTGAAGTTTTCGTTGATGACCACGCCAACGTTGTTGCCCTTACCGATCTCATACGCCGTCTCTAGAGTGCGAGCAGCTGGTGAGCAGATAAGGGCATCGATTTCATACCAAGAGAGTGCCTCTGCGACAGCACGTGCCTGCCACTGCCCATGATCAGAGAGTGAAGGATCGCTACCCCCCCAACCAGAAAAACGACGTTCGGGCGTAAGAGCAGTCTCGCCGTGGCGGATCAAGAAGATCGTCGTGTTGGCAGTCTGCGTTCCCAACCTTCCCGTAAGCCGATTGGCCGTTTGCGGAAGTTCAATACCCTCTGGTGGAACTACCTCTGACGAGGCAAACCAGGCCTGACCAAGTTCGGCGGCATCCAGCGCTTCATTGGCCAGACGATCCGCGTGTGAATTCAGTTCGCGCGGGACCCAACCAAAAGTTAATAGGGATCGATCGTGAATGTCGAGCGCTTCCCTCGCGAGCAGCCTCATGTCTGGATGCTTGATCTGCCAACGACCAGACATCTGTTCTACTATCAATTTTGAATCCATATGGACCGAAATGGATGCGGTCGGGTCGATTTCATGCGCGGCCCGAAGACCAGCGATTAGGCCGCGATATTCAGCAACATTATTGGTTGCGACTCCAATTGATTCAGCGATTTCCTTTAATAATTCCCCAGTTTTAGCATCTCTTACGAGTGCGCCATAGCCCGCAGGTCCGGGATTCCCGCGCGAGCCGCCGTCGGCCTCTACAACTAATTCGCGTGCCATCAAATCCCCGATGTCGAGGTGCGAATCAGAATTCGACGGCACTCCTCGCAGCGAAGCACCTCATCTGGGCTCGCTTCTCGGAATCGTCCAATATCGGTTGCATTGATTTCAAGCCGACATCCTTGGCAGCGACGCTGATGCAGTTCCGCTGCACCAATCCCCTTAACACTTTCAGAAATCTTTGTGTAGAGCGCCAAGAATTCTGGATCAATCTGACTCGCCAAAATTCCGCGCATCTCTCTTGCAACCGATGACTCCTTGGCAATCTCGGCGAGCGCCGCATCTCGTGTTGCTTCAAGTCCCAACTTCGTATCGCTTAGTTCCTTTGCCTCACGTTGCGATTCCGCCAAATACTTCTGAGATTGCTCGAGGCGTTCGAGAATCTCCAACTCGACCTCTTCGAGCTCTGCCTGGCGTCGAGAAAGGGTTACGACTTCGTGTTGAAGGGCCTCAAGCTCCTTAGGCGTGCCTTGTCCCGAATTGAGTCGAGACTCATCACGAGATGCGCGGGCGCGCACCTGTTCGACATCGATCTCGGCCCGAGCGACTTCCCTGCCGATATCGCCGCACTCGGTCTCCGCAGCGACAACTAAGTTGCCGACGACTTTTGCTCGCGCATCAAGCGTCGTGATTTCACTATGTTCAGGCAGCGATTTCGCCTTGTGTTCGAGTTGAGCGAGCCGTTCATCCAACTTGGCTATTTCAAGAAGTCGCCCCTGATCTGCGGCACTAGCGTTCACACTTTGCTCCAGGCGTCGGTATTGATACGCGAAACTTCCACTTCAACGCTAGTGCCAATGGCGGCCAAGTCAGAAACCAGCAATCTGGCAGCCTGCTCCAACCACGGCCATTCGGTAGCGAAGTGCCCAGCGTCGATGACCGCGAATGCTCCGCCTTCAATGGCTTCAGAGATGGGATGGTGGCGAAGATCGCTTGTCACGTAGAGGTCGACGCCGCTCCTACGCACTTGGTCGAATAGGTCATCGCCCGCGCCGCCACAGAGGGCAACGGTCTCAATCAGCCGATCCGGATCCCCTGCCACCCGGATCCCCGCCGCGCCGATCGGAAGCAAGGCTCGAACCTTTGCGGCGAAATCGCGGAGCGTCGCAGGGGTGCCAAGTCGCCCAATTCGTCCGAGACCGTCCTCGGTGAGCCATCCCGTTGTTCTAACCCCTAGAACTTCAGCGAGCGCGTCATTGACCCCAGGATCGCTCTGATCGGCATTTGTGTGGGCGGTGTAGAGCGCGCAGTCGTTCTTAATCAGCTGATGGGCCAGCGCGCCCTTCCAAGTGGAGGCTGGGATCCCATGAACCGGATGCAGGAAAAGAGGGTGGTGAGTCAATAGCAGATCTGCCTTGGATCCGATCGCCTCTTCGACCGTGGCCGCGACCGGATCGACGGCGAGAAGAACTCTCCTAATGGTTGCACTCGGGTCCCCGACCGCTAGTCCCACCGAATCCCATTCGGCCGCCGTTGTCGGGTCGTAACGACGTTCTAGGACGCCTATGACCTCAGCCAGGCTCGGGGTACGCACAAGGGTGAGATTAGACGATCAGAGGGGCTAAGTGCCCTATAGCTGTCGTTTTGGCGGGATAGCGGGCTCAGGTCTCCTACGAGCCGATGGCTGACCAAGCGGAGGCTTGAAGCCACTCATAATCGGCAGTACCCTCCCTGCCATATGGTTGTTCCTACACAACTGGAGGTTGCAGAAGTGGCAATTTCAGCGAAGAAGACACCTGCCAAGAAGAGTCCAGCTCCAGAAATACCCTCTGCCACGGTTCCGAAGAGTCCAGCTCCAGAAATACCCTCTGCCAGCGTGAAGAAGGTCGCAAAGAAAGCCGTAGCTCCAAAAATACCTAGTAGTAGAAGGAAGATGGCCGCAAAGAAAGCCGTCAAGTAAGCGACACGATAAGACTACGGCTCGTCGAGCCCTTCGGTTAATGAGGGGGAAAGGCAGTCAAACAATGAACGCTTCCGGTCCGAATGACTTGGGTGCTTACGTGGCATCCGAGGTTGATCGTGCAGAGCAGGACTACCAAAACGTCCGGAACAGAGCCCTCAGCCTCGTAGCAACATCTGGTGGGCTCGTAACGCTCGTCTCTGGCCTGCTAGCTATTGCAGTGGGAACCGATAAATCAATCGTTCCCTTGGATTCTCGCTGGACCATTGCAGTGGCATTGGGTTCCTTTATCGCCTCAACGGTGTTTGCCCTGATCATCAACTTCCCCCAGAGCGTAACTTCAAGTGATCAAACCAAACTGGGAGCCCTAGTCGAAGGCCACTGGGATGATGATGGGTGGAGCAAGAGAGTTGCTGAAATTCTCGTCGAGTACTTGAAGTCGCTTCGCGTGGACAATGGTCGTACAGCCAACTGGCTTACGGCATCAATCAGTTTCCAGATTGCCGGAATCACCTTTATCGCTGTTTCCGCCTTCTTGATTCTCATACACGCAAACTGAAACGTCGACAACATCCCACTCGAAACTCTGTAGTCGGGAGCGAGGGACCGATCCGGAAGCACGTAACAACAACTAGACGATCGGTGGGCGCTGAGGGTTTCGAACCCCCGACATCCTCGGTGTAAACGAGGCGCTCTACCACTGAGCTAAGCACCCGATCCGTCGGCTCTACCAAGCCGACCAGGGGTACAGCCTAGAGGTTGGCCAGGGCGGTCTTGTAATCCTCGTGGTTGCGGGCGTCAAAGCCATTGTTGAGCGCGAAACGAATTATGCCAGCCTTGTCGATGATGAAACTGCCGCGAAGGGCACATCCCTTGCTCTCATCGAATACACCGTAAGCCTTAGCCACAGCACCGTGCGGCCAGAAGTCTGAGAGAACTGGGAACAGATATCCCTCTTTCTCCGCAAAAACTTTCTGAACGTAATGCGAATCGCAGGAGATGGCGAGAAGTTGGACCTTCTCATTCTGGAATGCACCTAAGTCATCACGGAGAGCACAGAGTTCGCCGGTACAGGTGCCCGTAAAGGAGTATGGGTAGAAGGTGACCACCACGTTCTTCTCACCGCGAAACGAAGACAACTTCACGAATTGACCGTGCTGGTCTTTTATCTCGAAATCCGGCGCAATATCTCCAACGGACAGAGTCATCTGTTTACCTTCCACTAGTGAGTTCAGAGTCTGCCATCCCGCGCATGTCGACGCGAATCGAAATCTCTTGGCCAACCCCTAGCGACGAGACGACTTAGGAGCGACGAGTCTGGTGCCCGTCCAATCTGCAGCTACCGCGAGCGATGACGTCTGGGAAAGCCCGGCAGTTGGCGCAGCTTCTTGAATATCACTCGGTTCAACGTGTCCGATCCGACCCGCTTTCGGTGTCAATACCCAGATGCTTCCGCCAGCAGCTAGAAAAGTAAGTGCATCGACGAGGGCATCAACTAAGTCGCCATCGCCATCGCGCCACCAAATTATTACGATATCAACGACCTCTTCTTGATCGTTGGCAAGCAGGGGGGAACCAGAGACGGTAGCGATCTGAGCACGTAGGGTCTCGTCGCTATCTTCGCCATGACCGAACTCAAGGACGAGCGAACCGGCAATTATGCCAAGCCGCGCGGCAATGGTTACGCCCGAATTCCCAGCCATGTTCGCGGACGCGCTCACAGACTTAGCCTCCCTAACACATTAGAGCGCCCAGCGGCGCTGTGCGGCCTGTCGATATATCCGCGAGGGATAGTCCACCGACTTACGGCGCTGAGCGCAAGTCCCAGCCGGAATTCACCTAGCTGTCAGCCCCAGCCGCGAAGTTATGACTAAACGCAGCGGCTAGGGAAAGATATCTAGTGATGTGTCGAGCCGCGACCCGGCGAGGCACTGCAAGAGATTCGTCCCCCCACAGCCAAAGGACGTAGAGACGTGAACGATCGCGAACGAGAGCCGCTCATTACTAGCGGAATCCCCAGCCAACTGGTCGACATCGACCCTGAAGAGACTGCTGAGTGGCGGGCCTCGCTTGATGCCGTGCTTCAGAATGCTGGTCCAGTCCGCGCGCGTTATCTGATGCTGAGCCTGCTCCAGCGAGCTGCCGAACGGAACATCGGCGTACCAAGCCTCAGGAACACCGATTACATCAACACGATTCCACCGGAGCGCGAACCAGAATTCCCAGGCGATGAAGCGATCGAACGGAGAATTCGCGCCTTCATTAGATGGAATGCAGCAATGCTCGTCCATCGCGCTCAACGTCCAGGGATTGGCGTCGGCGGACATATCTCTACATACGCATCTTCAGCAGCCCTCTACGAAGTTGGTTTCAACCATTTCTTCCGAGGCAAAGAGCATCCTGGCGGTGGCGATCAGATTTATTACCAGGGCCACGCCAGCCCGGGGATGTATGCGCGAGCATTTTTGGAAGGCCGCCTGACTGAAGATCGATTAGATGGCTTCAGGCAGGAACTATCGCACCCTGCAGGCGGACTCCCTGCCTATCCGCATCCGCGTTTAATGTCGGACTTCTGGGAGTTCCCAACAGTTTCAATGGGGCTAGGACCGCTCAACGCAATCTACCAAGCACGGTTCAATCGGTACCTTCAGGCGCGAGGATTTAAAGACACCAGCCAGCAACGCGTCTGGGCATTCCTTGGCGATGGCGAAACCGACGAACCAGAGACACTCGGTGCAATCGGTCTGGCCGCACGAGAGGAACTCGATAATCTCACCTTCGTAATCAATTGCAATTTGCAGCGACTCGATGGACCAGTCCGCGGAAATGGAAAGATTATTCAAGAACTCGAATCGTTCTTCCGCGGTGCAGGATGGAACGTCATAAAAGTTGTCTGGGGACGCGGATGGGATCCCCTACTTGCCGCCGATCGAGAAGGTGCCCTCGTCAACCTGATGAACGTCACTCCAGATGGCGATTTTCAGACCTACAAGGCAGAAAATGGCGGGTTCGTACGCGACAACTTCTTTGGGCGCGACGTTCGCACTAAGGAACTTGTCGCTGACTGGTCGGACGACCAGATCTGGGAGCTGCGAAGGGGTGGGCATGATTACCGAAAGTTGTACGCCGCCTATAAGGCCGCAACAGAACATACCGGCCAACCGACGGTTATCCTGGCCAAAACGGTAAAGGGTTGGGGCCTTGGCACCCATTTTGAAGGCCGAAACTCCACCCACCAGATGAAGAAGATGACTCTTGAGGACATTCAAGTATTCCGCGACCGACTTGGTATCCCACTCGCTGATTCTCAACTCGATGCAAAGACTCCTCCGTACTTTCACCCAGGTAAAGACTCGGTTGAATTCCAATATCTAATGGAGCGTCGGAACACGTTAGGTGGGTCACTTCCAAAACGCACCGTACACGCAAAGCCACTCGTTCAGCCGAATGATTCGGTTTATGAGTCGGTCAAACGTGGTAGCGGCAAGCAAGAAATAGCAACGACCATGGCCTTTGTCCGTATGTTGAAAGATGTTCTCAAAGATCCAGTCATCGGACCTCGTATCGTCCCGATCATTCCTGATGAAGCACGCACCTTCGGCATGGATTCCCTCTTCCCTTCTCAGAAGATTTATTCGCCACATGGACAGACTTATATTTCGGTCGATCGCGAATTGATGCTTTCGTATAAGGAGTCAACAACGGGTGTGATTCTCCACGAAGGCATTAATGAACCTGGTTCCGTGGCGTCATTCACGGCTGTTGGATCATCGTATGCAACGCATGGCGAACCCATGATCCCGATCTACATCTTCTATTCGATGTTCGGATTCCAGCGGACGGGTGATGGCTTCTGGGCCGCATCCGACCAACTCGTGCGTGGTTTCGTATTGGGAGCCACAGCCGGACGTACGACGTTAAATGGCGAAGGACTGCAACATGAAGATGGACATTCTCATCTTCTTGCCTCGACAAACCCTGCTGTTGTAGCCTACGACCCGGCCTTTGCCTTTGAAATCGGGCACATCTTCAAAGACGGTTTACGCCGTATGTACGGTGAGCAGAGTGAAAACATCTACTACTACATCACCGTCTACAACGAGCCTTATGTTCAACCGGCCGAACCAGAAGATGTCGATGTGGATGGAATTCTCAAGGGAATCTACCGCTACGCGAAAGCAACCATAGCCAGCGAAAAGCGAGCGCAAATTCTCGCCTCTGGGGTCGCCGTCAATTGGGCTCTGAAAGCACAACAACTTCTGGCTGATGATTGGAGCGTTGCTGCGGATGTTTGGTCAGTAACTTCGTGGAATGAGCTGCGCCACGATGGGCTCGTCACTGATCGTCACAACATGACCGCTCGGGCAGACGACCGGCGGACGGCATACATCACTTCAAAGCTGGCGGGAGCGCCAGGTCCGGTCGTTGCGGTCAGCGACTTCATGCGAGCCGTTCAAGACCAGATCGCACCTTGGCTTGATAGTGACTTCACCTCACTTGGCACCGACGGATTCGGCAGGTCAGATACTCGAGGCGCGCTGCGACGCCACTTCCGGGTGGATGCCGAATCCATCGTCGTGGCCACTTTGCAGTCGCTGGCTAATCGCGGTGAAGTAACGGATGAGGCTGTTGCAGAGGCTGTTGCTCGTTACGCAATCGATGATGTTAGAGCCGCGGACCCAGGAAACACTGAAGGGTCTGGATGATCGGTCGCGTCCCTATCTTCGATGTCTCTCCGAGCGTGTCAGGCGGGCAACTACCTGTCAAAGCAATCGCGGGCGAAGAGATTGAGGTCTCTGCGACCATCCTTAGTGAAGGCCATGACCTGGTCGGTGGGTGCGTTGTACTTATAGACCCTTCGGGTGCTTCCTCGATCCTTGCTCCGATGCATGAGATCTGGCCAGGAAGTGACCGTTGGGCTGCCTCAATCTCGCCAACTTCGATTGGTGATTGGCACTACTACATCGAGGCTTGGCACGATCCGATTGCAACATGGGTTCAGACGGCAAGTATCAAAATCCCCTCAGGAATAGACGTTGAACTCGTTCTTGAAGACGGCGCAAGACTTTTTGAAGAATTTCTATCTTCACGATCTGGTTCTGAAAAGGTCCTAGTCCAGGCGGTGATTGCGAAACTCCGCGACAGGGGCGAAGCACCGCGCACCCGGCTGGCTTCTGTGTCGATTCATGAAATCAGTTCCATGCTGGACAAGTCACCTCTTCGCCATTTCGTTACCCAATCCCAAACTATGCCGCTACAAGTTGATCGCGAGCGAGCATTAGTCGGGGCTTGGTACGAATTCTTCCCACGGAGTGAAGGAGCTGAAATAGTAGGAGGGGAGAAGCCAAAATCAGGGACATTTAGGAGTGCCTCAACTCGCCTCGACGAAGTCGCCAGGATGGGTTTTGATGTCGTTTATTTACCGCCGATACATCCGATTGGCATAGCGCATCGTAAGGGGCCGAACAACTCATTGACTGCAAGCGCAAATGACCCTGGAGTGCCATGGGCGATCGGCAATAAGGACGGTGGCCACGATGCCATCAATCCAGAACTGGGCACCATAAAGGATTTCGACAAGTTCGTGGCGCATGCTCAGACACTTGGTCTTGAAATCGCCCTCGATCTCGCCCTCCAAGCCTCCCCCGATCATCCCTGGGTGAGAGAGCACCCGGAGTGGTTCACGATTCGCTCCGATGGCTCGATCGCCTACGCAGAAAACCCGCCAAAGAAATATCAAGACATTTATCCGCTCAATTTTGACCACGACTACGAAGGTATTTTCAAGGAGATCGTCCGCATCGTTCGCTTCTGGATGGGTCATGGAGTAAGGATCTTTCGCGTGGATAACCCACACACTAAGCCACTGCACTTCTGGCGCGACCTACTGACGGATATCCGTTCGACTGATCCAGATGTCATTTTCCTCGCCGAAGCTTTCACACGTCCGTCAATGATGCATGCTCTGGGCAAAGTGGGTTTCCACCAGTCCTACACCTACTTCACTTGGCGGACCTCTAAACGAGAACTTGAAGATTATGGTCGAGAAGTCTCGCATCACACCGCCGACTTTTTCCGCCCAAACTTTTGGGTGAATACGCCTGACATCCTGCCCCACTATTTGCAGAGTGGGGAACCCGAGATCTTTGCACTCAGGGCGCTGCTAGCAGCCACGATGACGCCCTCATGGGGGATGTATGCCGGCTATGAACTTTTCGAACACGAGGCTTCTACCGAAGATAGTGAGGAGTATCGGGATTCAGAGAAGTATCAATTACGGCCACGCGATTGGAATGGAGCCTCCACGGACGGGCGTACGCTCGCTCCTTTCATAACCAAACTCAATCAAATACGGCGGGCACATCCAGCATTGCAACGATTACGAAACTTGCAATTCCACAGCAGCGACGGCGATCAGGCATTGGTCTATTCCAAGACTGCCGGATCCGACCGAATTCTCATTGTGGCAAACCTCGAGCCGACCAGACCTCTTGAGACTTGGATTCATTTGGACTTGAAAGCGCTAGGCCTCAATGGCGTCAACGAGATCCAGGTTGAAGATCTGCTCAGCGGCATTCGGTACACCTGGCAACACGACGTATTCGTGCGTCTTGAAAAAGAGCGCGTAGCCCACCTTCTGAAAGTGCTCTAAAATGCGCATCTTCGGCAGGCGCACAACCGCCGTCGGCATCCGACCTATCTCGGCAGATGAGTTAGATCAACTTGTGCTCGGGATTCATCGAGATCCACACCAAGTTCTCGGCGCTCATCCTTACCGCGGACAAGTGACCGTACGCATCCTTGCCCCTTTGGCCGACTCAGTGAATATCGTGCTCGAAAACGATTCTCGAATCGAGATGAGCCATGAATATGAAGGCATCTTCGTCGGCGTCCTCGATCAGCACAGGATTCCGTCCTACCGCGTCGCAATTCGCTATGGCCAGACTGAGAATGTTGACTATGACCCGTATTGCTTTCTTCCGACAATCGGAGATTTCGATCTTCACCTAATCGGTGAAGGCAGACACGAACTCCTCTGGGAAACACTCGGTGCCAATACGCGCAACTTAGAACTGTCGGGTCGAAATGAGAAAGTACGTGGCACCTCTTTCGCCGTGTGGGCTCCCAATGCTCAGGGCGTTCGATTGGTTGGTGACCACAACCATTGGGACGGTGTTCGTCACCCAATGCGTGCGCTAGGTTCGTCGGGCATTTGGGAACTCTTCATTCCTAATCTGGATAACGGTACGAAATACAAGTACGCGATCAAGTGCCCTGACGGTCAATGGCGCGATCACGCTGACCCCATCGCGAAACATACTGAAGTGCCACCCGCAACTGCTTCTGTGGTCTTTGAATCCCATTACGAATGGAATGACAAGGAA